>Ga0210398_10000802_pt1 | contig 34675 bp, 30 predicted proteins | sample IncBWC4OmetaG_FD_161047 | JGI IMG/M metagenome (GOLD analysis project Ga0210398, IMG submission 161047) | Forest soil microbial communities from Barre Woods Harvard Forest LTER site, Petersham, Massachusetts, United States - Inc-BW-C-4-O | ecosystem: Environmental > Terrestrial > Soil >... | reverse complement strand
GATTACAGACTTCGCAGTGCCTGCAGGTTTTGCGCCATTCGGCGTCCAGGACATCAATGGACTGGTCTACGTTACGTTCACCAGCGTTAGCGGTGGCAGGGGCGGTTTCGTCGACGTATTTACAGAAGCCGGCACGCCTGTGACCCCGGGTGAGCATTTGATCCAGGGGGCGCCGCTCAATCAACCCTGGGGAGTTGCTGCGGCACCGAAAAACTTTGGACCGTTGAGCAATACGCTGCTGATTTCGAACAATACCAACAGCGGAAGTATCAATGCCTTCGATGGAACCACCGGCAAGTTCGTGGGGACAATCAAAGACATGAACGGCAAGCAGATTCTTATTGACCAGCTGTGGGGAATTGGTTTCGGCGATGGCAAGGGCTCGAACGGAGCGGCAAACCAACTGTTCTTTACCGCAGGACCAGGTGCCAACCTGGCGGGAGCCTTCGGAGTGATCGCACCTTAGTCTTTTGGTTGGCTTCTGGCTGCGGGACGATTCCATTGCGAATCGTCCCGCTTTGCATTTTAGGCTTTGGGCTTCAGGGCCTTCCCCAAACACTCTGCCTGAAACAAACGCTCGTCAATGCGATGCAGACGCTTGGCCATCGCCGCAGTGATGAGCGGGTAGTGTTTTATATCGAACAAGTGATACACAATGAACCACACCGGCTTCTCGGTGGTCATCCAGTTTTGCCGATCGAAGCGTTTCAGATTGACAGGCACTGAAAATCTTCGCAGCGTTCGCTCTCTCCGCAAATTGAAATAGATATTAAAGTAGCTCAAGGCAAGCTCGCGCAGCGTGCGGTGGATTGGCTCGCGCCAGCGGCATCCGGTGTAATTCGATTTCGCGACGGCGCCCCAGCATCCATTCTCCCGAAAGATGGCGATCACATGATCGGTGTCGTGCTCCGCTTCAAAGTCGAGTAGCAGTGGGGGATATCCGTTGGCGCGTAGGGCGGCCGCGGCGAAGATTGCGCCCTCGAGACAGTGTGCGGTCTGCTCGGCCAGCACCCGCCGCGGAGACCAGGCCGTGTCAGCCAGGTGATAAGGAGCATCATCGAGAAATTTCTGAATGCCGTAGGGATCTTTCATACTGCGCAGCTGGCGCAGTTCTGAAGCCGTGAAACCCGTTGCATCGCTCATCGTCGCATGAGTTTACACGAGAGCAGGGCAGCGGATTATAGGCGTCAGCGGGTTGAAGATTTTTTCAAGCGAAAACTTCAGCCAGTTCGTAGGGTGTGTCCACCAGTACATCAGGCGGTTCGGCTTCCAGCGTGTGCGGCGCGAAGCCGTAATTCACGCCTACAGTCCACAGACCAGCATTGCGTCCGGTTTCTACGTCAACCTGGGAGTCGCCCACGATCACAGTTTCTTCGGGGCGGACTGCGGTTTCCGCAAGCAACCGGCGCGCGCCTTCAGGATCGGGCTTTTTGGTCGGAAAACTATTTCCTCCATAGACCTGCGCAAAGAACGGGCCCAGCCCAAGCGCTTCGACGATGGCGCGCGAAGGGATCACAGGTTTATTCGAGAGCACCGCCATCTGTCGGGGAACGCCGATCGATCCTTTACCTTGGCCCCCGTTTTGATTCGGAAGAAATAAATTCTGAATCGCGGTGAGCGACTGATGGATACCGGCATAGACCGTAGTGTGGTCCAGTTTGTGTTCGCGGTAGTAAGACAGGAAAAACTGCAGGCCCTGGCGCACAATCGCCTCACCGACGGTCTCTCCGCCGAGTGCGCGCTGAATCAGAATCGGAGCGCCGTCCCCCACGTAGCTGGCGATAACGTCATCAGGCAGCTCTGGTCGTCCAATATGGCGTAGCGCCGCGTTAACCGAGTGCACCAGGTCAAGGCGAGAATCAATCAGCGTGCCATCGAGATCGAAGATCACCAACTTGATGCTGTGCGGGTCGAAGGCACGGCGAGTGTGGATCATGCACTTTCAGGATAAATGATGAGAGCGGTCAGCCGTCAGCCCTCAGCATTCAGACCTCAGTCAGCTTGCTGTCCTTGCAAATCTATGGATCACTGAGTGCTCATGGCAAATTGCTGAGGGCTGATTGCTGTCCCTTTATAATTCCAAGCATGGCGAAGAGCTGGAAGACGCGTTTGATTCATTCCGACATTAAGGTGCCGGAGGGATACCGATCGCTGGCGAGCCCGGTGTTTCGCGGATCGACTACGCTGTTCCCCGACGCCGCTTCGGTCAACGACAGTTGGGATCAGCATGAAGTCGGGTACACGTACGGGCTCTACGGCACGCCTACGACTCTGGAACTGGCGGGAAAGATTTGCGAGCTGGAGAACGGGTACCGGACCATCATCACGCCCGGCGGGCAAGGCGCGATTTCGCTGATCAACTTGGCGCTGCTGAAGAGCGGGGATCACATTCTGATTCCGCACAGCGTCTATACCCCCAACCGGCAACTGGCGCGGAATGTGTTGCGCCGCTTTGGCGTGGAGGCCGATTTCTATCCTCCGGAAATTGGCGCCGGAATTAGAGATTTCTTGCGAGAGAACACGCAGCTGATCTGGTGCGAGAGTCCGGGATCGATCACGATGGAAGTGCAGGACGTGCCCGCGATCGCGGAAGCTGCGCACGCTCGCGGCGTACTGGTAGCGCTGGATAACACATGGGCCGCAGGAGTGTATTTCGATGCCTTTGCCCACAGCGTCGATGTCACGATGCAGGCGCTGACGAAATATATAGGCGGCCATAGCGACGTGCTGCTGGGTTCGGTGACGGTGAAAGATCCTAAGTTGAACCAACAATTAGGATCAACGCAGCAAGTGCTGGGGAACGCACCGTCGCCCGACGATTGCAGTCTGGCCTTGCGCGGCATGCGGACGATGGGGGTGCGCCTGAAACACATCGAAGCTTCGGCTCTGCGCATCGCGCGCTGGATGGCGGCGCGGCCGGAGATTGAACGGGTTTTGCATCCGGCGCTGGAAGGCTCGCCGGGGCACGAATTGTGGGCGCGCGATTTTACCGGAGCGGCGGGAGTTTTTTCCATCGTCTTCGAACCCGATGCTACGAAAGCTCAGGTGCTGGGGTTTGTGGATGGGCTGGAGCTGTTTGAGATCGGCTACAGCTGGGGAGGAGTGACGAGTCTGGCGGTGGCTTACGACTTCCAGAGATCGAAGGGGCGTCCGGATTACGGGCACCGCATTGTAAGGCTTAACATTGGGCTGGAAGATACGGAAGATTTGCTTGAGGATCTGGAGCGTTGCCTGGGGAAAGTCTGGGGCAATCGGGGCGCTTCTCAGGGTGACTAAGGTTCCTGAGTTCGCCAGGGGAACTTGCATATTTTCCAATTCCTTGTTCCCATTTACAATGCAACCTGCCTTCTAGCGGATTGCACCTTATTTCGGTAGGCGCATCTAATAAGCGGGAAGTTTTAAAGGCACTCATTAGGGAACCGGATGGCGACTATAAAAACCGACCCCAAACTGTCTCTCGCAGGCGCAAAGAAGTCGCGCAGTTATGAGGGACTTACACGCGAACAGCTGATCGAGGCCTACCGCATGATGTACACCTCCCGGCGGATCGACGACCGGGAAATCATGCTCAAGCGGCAACAGAAGATTTTCTTCCAGATGTCGGGGGCGGGGCATGAGGCGATCGGGGCGGCGGCCGGGATGGTACTCAAGGCGGGTTATGACTGGTTCTATCCCTATTATCGCGATCGAGCGCTGTGCCTGGCGCTGGGAGCCAAGCCACTGGAGATGTTTCTGCAGGCGGTGGGAGCGGCCGACGATCCGAGTTCGGGTGGACGGCAGATGCCGTCGCACTGGGGCTACCGGCGCCTGAACGTTGTGACCCAATCGTCGCCCACGGGATCACAGATTCTGCAGGCGGTGGGATGCGCTGAGGCTGGACGATATTTTACGCAGCATCCGAAAACCGCCGAGCTTCCGGCCTCGAAAAATGTTGACTATCGCCAGTTCAAGCACGTGACTTTTCGCGGCGACGAGGTTACTTATGTTTCTCTGGGCGATGGAACCACCAGCGAAGGTGAATTTTGGGAGGCGTTGAACGCAGTTGCGCTCAACAAGTTGCCGGTAATTTTTTGCGTGCAGGATAACGGCTACGCAATCTCGGTGCCGGTAGAAGTGCAGACGGCGGGAGGAAGTATTTCTCGTCTGGTCTCAGGCTTCCCGAATTTTCATCTCGAGGAAGTTGACGGCACCGATCCGGTGGCGAGTTACGGAGCATTCCAGCGGGCGACGCAGTACTGCCGCGAAGGTCACGGTCCGGCATTTGTGCATGCCCATGTGATCCGTCCCTATTCGCATTCGCTCTCCGACGATGAACGGTTGTACCGCCCAGACAGCGAGCGCGAGAGGGATTCCGCGCGCGATCCAGTGTCGCGGACGCAGATGTTTTTGCTGCGTGAAGGGATCCTGGACGAAAAAGGCATTAACGACCTGGAAAAGAAAGTTGAAGAGGAACTTCAAATAGCTGTGGATCAGGCCCTGGAAGCGCTGCCTCCCGCGCCCGAGAGTGTGATGCAGTATGTGTATTCGCCGGACATTGATCCGACATCGGCGGAGTTCGACACGCAGGCGATGATTGGCCCAGATTCCGCCGACGGCAAAAAGCCGGCGGCGAAGACGATGGCCGATCTGATCAACCTGACGTTGCGCGATGAGATGAAGCGCGACGAACGGATTGTGATCTTCGGCGAAGATGTAGCCGATTGCAGCCGCGAAGAATACTTGAAGCGCAAGCTGGTGAAAGGAAAGGGGGGAGTATTCAAGCTCACCTTCGGCTTGCAGTGCGAGTTCGGCAACGATCGCGTCTTTAACTCGCCGCTCGCCGAAGCCGCTATCGTGGGCCGGGCGACCGGCATGGCCACGCGCGGAATGAAGCCGGTGGTGGAAATTCAGTTCTTCGATTACATTTGGCCGGCGATGATGCAGATTCGCGACGAACTGTCGGTCATTCGCTGGCGGTCCAACAACGTATTTTCTTGCCCCGTGGTGATTCGCGTGGCCATTGGCGGATATCTTACCGGCGGCGCGATTTATCACTCGCAATGTGGTGAGAGCATGTTTACGCACATGCCGGGGCTGCGGGTTATATTCCCCTCCAATGCGCTGGATGCGGCCGGATTGCTGCGCACCGCGATCCGCTGCGATGATCCGGTATTGTTTCTCGAGCACAAGCGGCTGTATCGGGAAACCTTCGGACGTGCGCCCTATCCGGGACCCGAGTATATGATTCCTTTCGGCAAGGCGAAGATCGTGAATCCGGGGACAGACTTGACGGTCATCACTTACGGTGCGGTGGTGCCGCGGGCGTTGCAGGCAGCGCAGAAAATTGAGCGCGAGCACGGCGTAAAGGTCGAGTTGATCGACTTGCGCTGTCTGAATCCGTTTGACTGGGAGACGATTGCGGCCTCGGTGACCAAGACGAATCGGGTGATCGTGGCCTACGAGGACACGTTGAGCTGGGGCTATGGAGCGGAGATCGCGGCGCGTATCGCCGACAAACTCTTCGATCATCTGGATGCTCCGGTGCGCCGGGTTGCTGCGGCGGACGCGTTTGTGCCCTACCAGCCGATTCTCGAAGACGCGATTCTGCCGCAGGCGAATGACCTGTTTCGAGCGATGAAAGAGCTGGCCGAGTATTGAGTTCACGCGTCGAAGGGCGAACTGCCAGCCCAGAGCGGCTTAGAGCCCTCCGGGTGTTGCTTCCACGATTGAACAGATACGCCTAAGATTAGGCGCCACTTTTGGGGGTTCCGACGAGGCCGCTTCGTCTTAAGCTCACCTCCGTGGACTGGCAGGAGTCGCCAGCCTAGCTTCCGTACTTTTTCCTGCTCCCAGCGCCGCGGCACAGATCGCAGTTAACACCTATCGCAACGACAACTACGGCACGGGCTGGAAATGCTCGGAGACCGTGCTGACACCGAGCACCGTGGGCACCTCTTCGTTTGGACTGCTGGCCAAAGTTGCCGTGGATGATCAGGTTGATGGGCGACCGCTTGTGGTTCCAGGGTTGATCATCACGCCCGCCTGGCCGAACTACGGCGGAAACTTGAATCAGGTACCAGCGGTGGCGAACGGGAAAGTCTACGTCGCGAGCAATCAAGCAGCTGCAGATCTTCGGCCTGAAACCGGCCGCGAACTCGAAGTCGTCGAAATAGCCGGAGCCCGTCGATTGCCTTCGAGGTCTTTTCAGGCGCGGCCGGGTTGATTTTTCGAGGCGGGGGAACGACATCGGCAGGATCGCCATTTCTGCAAACCACCTGCAGACAACCTGCGGTAAATGCCTCCGCCGGGCAGCGGCGCCAACCAGAACCTCCACGCCTGCTCGAACCCCCAGCCGGCCGGCGGCGAAAATTGCCGGACCTGTGCTGCGAGCTGGATTTACTGGTGTCTTGGTCAGGGGAATGCATATCCGGTGAAACAGGGTGAGCGAAAGGCCACGGGCGAGCGCGGCAAAAGCCTGGGGCGCGCGGCTATCGGTTGAGCCCATGATGATGGTCGAAACAAGGCGGTCAGCATCCCGGCGGGTACACCGCACTCTCAGCCTTCGTGGCCGAAGTGCCCAGGGTCCTGTTTCGCCGGCGCGAAAGGGCTTAGTACACTGATCTTGCCAGGTTACGAAGGCTTTCTCCCGAGGCCGCTTCTCGTTGATCGTTCCTGAGCGCGATGCTAGGCTGGCAACAGTGGGTTCGACAACCATCAATTCTGCGAATTCTGGTGACCCCGCGAGCCGCGTGGGAGCGTGGTGGCAATCGGCGACGGCGGAGGTGTGGGCGAAATTTCTGCTGGCGTTGGTGGGACTGGGTCTGGCCTTCGGGACGGCATTGTTTTCCACAGCGTCGGGCGAGGCCGGACATCTGTGGGCCTCGGTGATTCTGGCCTCCCTGGCGCTGTTGATGGCGGTGTTTGTGGGACTGGTGACCGTGCCGTATCTGGCACGGCGCGTGGCGATCGAGCGGCTGCGGCAGACTTTTCATTATGAAGCGACCCGGGCGGGCGTGGTCTATGTGCTGGTCACGCTGGTGATTGGGATTGCGGCATTGAATACGGGAAACAATCTGCTGTACATCGTGGTAGCGGCCATGCTGGCGGCGATCCTGGTGTCGGGCGTAGTTTCCGCGATGGTTCTGCGTGGCCTGGAATTGGAGGTGCGACTTCCCGAGCATGTTTTTGCCGGCCGGGCGGTCATGGGACACATCGTGCTGCGCAACGCGCGGCGCTGGATGCCGTCGTTTTCCATTCGCATCGTGCCGACACGCAAGGAAAAGAGAGTCCGCAAGGAATGGCATTGGGAGCCGACCACATTTGTTTTCCCGCTGAACAGTCCTCCCCAGAATCAGTGGGTGCGGCTGCGCGACTATCGCGTGCGGCGGGTAGAAGTAGCGCACGCTCCGCCAGGAATTTTCGAGGGCATGGTCTACTTTCCCTACTTGCCAGCCAAGGCTGAGTTGGCGGCGGATCTGGAACTTCTATTTGAGCGCCGCGGGCGCCACTCGGAGTCTAGCTTTGGAGTGGCGACGCGCTTTCCGTTTGCGTTTCTGACGAAGACACGGCAGATTGCGCTGGAGCGCGAGATTCTGGTCTACCCGCCGGTTGAGTCCCCGGAGGAGCTGTTTGAGATTTTGCCACTGGTGCGCGGGGAGTGGGAAAGTTTCGTGCGCGGACGCGGCTCCGATCTCTACCGTATCCGTGAGTACACGCCGGAAGACTCTGCGCGCCATGTGGACTGGAAGGCGACCGCGAAATCCGGGTCGCTCAAGGTGCGCGAGTTTAGCCGCGAGGATGAGCGCAAGCTGTGCATCGTCTTCGATAATCCGCCGGCGGGAATGATCTCCGATGCGGCCTACGAGCAAGCGGTGAATCTGGCGGCGTCGCTGGGATGGCATTTTTCCTCGCAAGACGCCGAAGTCTCATTTGTGATTCCGGGGCAAGGTCGCGGCGTGGATCTCCACGAATTCCTGGCGCAGCTAGCGGTGATCGAGCCGGTGGGAGCGACGCATGCGGGGCAGGCACAGCGGCCGGCAATAAGGCGGGAAGTCGATCTAAGGGAAATCGGTCTGGATAACACCGGCGAATACAATATTGTGCTCACCGCCAGGCCGCAGGGCAGCCTGCCTACCTCCTGGTGGAATTGCTCCTACTTTGTGTTCCTTGGCGCCGAAAGTTCGCCGCGCCCTCGCAAACCGTAGAACACCTGAGCGCTCCCTCGTCCCGGAATGAACCTAGATTAGAAATATTATTTTTCCCAACTGTTTAGTCCTTCCCCTGCATCTGATTTCGGAATATACTCGCCCCCCGTTAGAGGTTTGTGGGTGCTCGGAAGGTAATAATCTGGGAGGATGCAATGCGTATCTGCGAGCTGATCAAGGACCAGGTGACCTACCAGGCAGAGATGGGGCAAACCGTTTTGGAAACGGTGCGTGCCATGGTGGAACACGATATCGGCGCGGTTCCGGTCTTGCACAATGGCAAACTGGTGGGGATTTTTTCCGAGCGCGATCTGATGAAGCGCGTGGTGGCCGAGGGGTGCGATCCCCGCAGCACCTGCCTGGCGGAAGTGATGACGGACGACCCGCTCACCGTAAGCATGCACGAGGATTTGGAAAATTGCATGGCCCTCATGCGGAGGCACAGCTTCCGTCATCTGCCCGTCTGCCACGAGGGTCAGCTGGTCGGCATCGTCTCGCTGCGGGACATCCTCTTGCACGACTTAAATGAGAAGGATGACGAAGTGCGCATGATGCGGGCCTACATCCACTCGGTTCCCGACGCCTAGAGCGTGCCTGAGGATGGACTCCGCGGGCCAGCACTGAAGGTGTATATTGGCTCGTTTAAGCAGCGAGCCCCCAGAGCATGTGCCAGGTTCGGGCATATGGCACGAAGGTAACGTTACTTTAGGTTACCCGAGTACATTGAACACCCGCGCTAAAAGGTTTAACTTCTTCTTAATAAGTTGAGTACTGCCTCTGTTGCCGTCGTTTGCTCGAGATAGGTCCGGAGAACTGTTACGATGAGCAAAATTAGGATCCTTTATTACGTTCTCTGGATTGCTCATCCCATTCTGCAGACGGCCATTGCTGTGGCTATGTTCCGCCTGGGGCGGCAGAAGCATTTCAAGTATTTTTTCGCCTACATCATCGCGCAGATTGCGGCTTTTGCCGTGGTCTTTCCCACATATCGCTACAACCCTGCCGCGTGCGTTTACATTAGCTGGATCAGTACCGCAGTCAGCGTGACTTTGGGCTTCAAGGTGATTCACGAGGCCTTTCTTGATGCCTTCCGGCCCTTCCACACCCTGCGGGATCTGGGCACGGTACTGTTCAAGTGGGCAGGTTTGGTGATGTTACTGGTGGCTGGAGTGGTTTCGGTTTCCACCGATTCGCAGGATGTTCTGCCGTGGATTCAGGCCATTCTCACCGCGCAGCGCTGCGTACGAATTATTCAAATCGGCATGGTACTTTTCCTGCTGTTCTTTGCCCGCTACCTGGGAGTGAGCCGGCGACAGTACAGCTTCGGCGTAGCGTTGGGGTTCGGTTGCTTCGCCACGGTAGAGCTTTCTGTGGTGGCCTCCTGGGTGGGGGACCATTTGAATAACCTTTCGATGGGCCTGGTAAACATGGCCGCCTACAATTGCACGCTGCTCATCTGGTTGGGATACACCCTGGCGAAGAGCCCCGCTCGCGAAGCTCCGTCAAACATGCTACGGCCGCAGCGTTGGGAACAGAGCCTGACCGACATTCATCACCCTCTTCCGGCAGACTCTTTGATCCCGATGTTCGAAGGCATGGTGGATCGGGCGCTCTCGAAAACTCAAGCTCCGCCAGCGCTGGTAATCGAAGATAGGATTAACACCAAAACCGCGGCTGCTCATGCCGGGGGCGTTTCCACAACTGCGGGATTTGCTGGACTTCCTGGCACCGGCTCGACCAGGAGGTAATGGCGGCTTCGGTCGATAGCTTCGCCGAAGCTCCGTCCGCCGGTTGCTGGGGATAGTTAGCTCCGCCCGCTCCCGATTTCGCATTTCGTAAATTCCACGCCTGCCAGCGTCCCTTAAAATTCTTCCCGCCACAACTTATTCCATGACCTCATAGTTCATCGTTTAAGCTGCTGATGATAAATGGTTAAGCTGCAGGGTGAGTGGCCTGGATGAGGCGCTGGTCCTACTACAGTGAATTATCTAGGGTGATTTCTGTAGACAAGGCGGGATAGTACCGTATAATTCAGCCGCGTCAAGTTAGTTTCCTTGAAGTATAGACGCGCTAGGAGAAAACCCATGAAGCAAGCAATCAGGATTTCGATCCTGATGTTTGGATTAGTGGGCACCTATGTCGTAGCCGCCGTTCCGCAGGTTCCCGCCCCGGACGGAGGCCCGATTCTAGTGTGCCCACCACAACAACAACTGCAGGGTAGATGCGTTCAACTGCCACCGATGATGAAATAGTAGTTAATCCGAGGAGAGAGTTGAGGGCAAGATCACCAAAGTAACCTGCGGTAATTGGGCCGAACCCGGGCTCGCTATTTTTGGGCTGACGGACTCATACATATCCCGTCAGCCCCGTTTTTTTTGGGGAAACGATGGTCAACCCGGGTGCTTCGCGGCAAGTTCCAGGTTCCGGCGCAACTGCTGCGGGTCGCGCGTTGGAGGTCGACAGGTAAAGCCGGAACAAAGAACGGCAAACGCCTCGCCGGATTTTAATTCCGGCAGATTGGGAATGGTAGACGCGAGCGCTGGAGGAAGATTCTTCGCGACCGCCTGGTTCGCAGCGAGTCGAAGCACACTCTTGTTGAACGCGAAGGGCGCATTGGCAGCCGCGGCGAGAGCCGAGCCCGCATCGTCTCGATCATTCTCCGAAACCACGACGACCTGAATTGGGTTTTCGAGGAAGTGCACCGCGGCGATTCCGTAGGTTGCGGCAAAGATTCCAAATTGTCCCGCCACGCCTGCGAAAGTTTCCAGCGTCTGTTCAGCCTTATCGTGATACGCGGCATTGCCGGTGTAGTGATGCAGACGCAATAGAGCGATCGCTGCCATGGGGTTGCCGGCCGGAGTGGGCGAATCCTGCAGCGGTTTGCGGCGCGTTGCCAGCACGCCCAGGCTCTGGCCCTCTGCCGCCGGTTCGGCATCGAAGAAGCCTCCAGAAACCGGGTCGAAGAACCGGGCAATCATGGCGTCGGCGATGGCTTGGGCAAATTTGAAATAGCTGAGATCGGCCGTGGCTTCATAGGCATCGAGGCAGGCCAGTACGGTAGCGGCGTAATCTTCGAGCATGCCGGAAACTGCGCGGGGCTCAGTGTTGGGATCCGAGTAAGCGACCACGTGCAACAAAAGTGCTCGAGTGGCGTCGGTGCCCTCGGCCGCGCTTCCCGCGTGCGCCTTCCACGCCTCCGCCAGGATTCGGTCGAGGGAGCGCAACGCGAAACGCCGGGCCTCGGCGAGGTTGAGCACCTTCGCCGCTTCCAGATAAGCAGATATACACATGCTGTTCCATCCCACATAAACGGTTTTGTCGATGTAGGGGGTCGGTCGCTGCAAGCGCGCGGCGTACATTTTTTTCTTCGCAGAATCGAGCAGCTCTTGCACGCGCTCAACGCTGAGGTCCATGCGCCGCGCAATCTCATCGCTCAGCTCGCGGACATGAAGCACGTTCTTCGCGGGATTGTGATGCATCTCGCCCACTTCGTTGATGTCATAGTGCCAGGCGGCCACCTGCCCTTCTTCTTCCGTTAACACCGCCCGGGCTTCGTCGAGCGTCCAAGTGAAGTAATCGCCATCGTCGTCCATCGAGATGTCGGCATCCTGCGAGGAGTAAAAGCCGCCGCGGCCGCGCTCGCTCAGCCATTCATCCAGCCAGCGGATGATGTCACGGGCCACATGGGCGAAGAACTCCAATCCCGTCGCCTGATACGCGTGGACATAATTCTTCAGCAGTTCCGAGTTGTCGTAGCACATCTTCTCGAAGTGCGGGACGATCCAGTTCTGGTCGACCGAGTAACGATGAAATCCGCCGGCTAGTTGGTCGTAAACGCCGCCCTTCGCCATGTGCTCGAGAGTGGTGACGATCAAGTTGAGCAAGCTATCGTCCTTGGTTCGGGCATACTGCTCGATCAACAGATCCAATGCTGACGGATGCGGAAACTTGGGCGCTTGCCCGAATCCGCCGTTTTGGGGATCGAACATTTTCAAGGCGGATTCCTGAATGGTCGCAACGATGCTGCCCGAAATTCGCCCGCTGCGTCCGGCGAAAGACTCCGCCTGCGCAATGGCGTTCTCCAGCATCTTGGCCTGCTCGATCACGTCGCTGTTCTTCTCCCTGTAAGCATGGGCGATGCTCAACAACACACGCCGAAAGCTTGGGCGCCCGTATCCATCGGTCGGGGGAAAATAAGTGCCGCCGTAAAATGGTTTGCCATTGGGCGTCAGAAACGCCGTGAGCGGCCACCCGCCTTGCCCGCTTACCGCGCTGACCGCAGCCTGGTAACGGATGTCGATATCGGGGCGCTCATCGCGATCCACTTTCACGGCGATGAAATGCTCGTTCACAATAGCGGCCACTTCGGGATCGTCGTAAGACTCGCGGTCCATCACATGGCACCAGTGGCACCAGACCGCGCCAATATCTAGGAGCATCGGTTTGTTTTCCCGTTGCGCGGAGGCGAAAGCCTCCTCCCCCCACTCGTGCCACCGAATCGGTTGGTGCATGGCGGAACGCAGGTATGCGGAACAGGCGCGGCCGAGGGAGTTGAGGGTAGTGGTGGTGGTCATGATTCTTAGAGTCTAAATGTATTGGGCGAGTGGATGTGAGCTGACCGGAAACATCGAATTGTCGCGGGCTCAAATAGTCTCTAAATTCTGACCCTCGCTCTTTCGCTGGATGAGCCGCTTCGCAATCGTGCAATACAAATCAATTGCTTCTGCAAGTTGCTGTTTCTCGATGAACTCCCGGTCGGTATGCGCCACGTGAATCGACCCCGGACCAATCAAGAGCGGTGCGCCCCAGTTCGTTAGCTGGGGGATGTCGGTAGTGAACGCCGCAATCATCGTGGGCAGACCATCGACGGTGCCAAGGCGCAGGAAGGGAAGTTCCAGGGGGAATTCGATCTTTACCTGATTTCCAGCGGCTTCGACAATTTCACGGCGCAGACCTTGCGCCGGACCGATGAGGCGGTAGAGCAAGTCCGCGTGGGCGTAATCGGGAATCACATTGGGCGCACGGCCGCCTTCGATCAATCCAATATTCAACGTGCACGGACCAATCTCCGGATCGGTTGGCAACGGCATCGCGCGCAGACGAGTGAGAGAGGCAATCAGTTTGTCGATCGCCGATTCGCCAAGCTCCGGATAGGCGGAATGCGCCATACGGCCCGAAGCCGTGACCTCTACGCGCAAGGTACCTTTCGAGGCAAGCGCAATATGGTTCTCCGTGGGCTCGCCGTTTACTAGGTACCGGCAGCGATGTCCTGGTTGAATTGCGGCGTATTCGTTGGCCACCTTCGCGCCCAGGCTGTCGCGCTCTTCTCCCGCCACGAAAAGCAAGCCGACGTAGATCCCCTGCTGGCGCAAGCGTTCGGAGGCAGTGATCTGGGCGGCAATGATGCCTTTCGCGTCGCAGGAACCGCGGCCGTAGATTCGCGCGGCATCTTCGGAGGAGAGGATGAAGGGAGGAACCGTGTCCAGGTGGGTGGAGAAGACCACTTCCGGGTTCGGCTGCTCAAGCGACGTGGCATAGATATCAAAGCGATCGCCCTCGACTGGAATTCTTCGTGTCTGATAGCCGATGCGGGTGAGCTCACCATCGAGGTAGTTCCCGACGGCAGCTTCGTTGCCGGAGATGGATTCGATGTCGACGAGTTGGCGAGTGAGCCTGATTGCGTCCATGGAGAAAGTTATCTTACCAGCCCATTGCAGAGGGGGTTTTGGACAGGTCCAGCTGCGGCCTGAGATACACTAACCGAGTTATGCCGTCTACTGAGCGGGATGTCGAGACCAGCGGAAGCGAGGCGCTGGTGGCGCCGAGGGCACCGGCCACCGGGAGAAGGAGCTGGCGAGCTTGCCAGGACTCAGCAGCGTGGACGTTACATTGCTTCCCGCGGCTGGTCCGGTGATCCGGGAAACAGTGGCCGCGAGAGCATCTGCGCGCCTAGGTTCGCGCAGGTCAACCGGTTCGAATCGCGGCCCGCGGTGGAGGACATCCAAATCCCCCGCGACTGGGCGTTTCTGTCCGGAATCGATGAATCGCTTCTGACTATGGCGGTGACCGGGGAGCAGGGACCCATGAAAGCGAGAGCAATCGCCATTTTACGGTGACCAAGCCAGGGCTCGCGGAAATTTGCCCCGGGGCATTAATAACATGGTGCGGTAGGAGACCGCTCGAAGAAAATGACCGCACCTTTCGAAGCCAGTTCGATCCGTTCACTGTTCCTCGAAGGTCCTGCGGGACGATTGGAGGCGCTCCTGAATGCGGGCGCTGAGAATGCGACACATGCGGCGGTGGTTTGTCATCCGCATCCGTTGTTTGGCGGGACGCTGCATAACAAAGTCGTTTTCCATACCATGAAGGCGCTGAACAGCTTCGGTTTTCCGGTACTGCGGTTCAATTTTCGTGGCACTGGACTCAGCCATGGCGAACATGATCACGGTAACGGAGAAATGGACGATGTACGCACCGCGCTCGACTGGCTGGACGCGGAGTTTCACCTTCCGTTGATATTTGCAGGGTTCTCTTTCGGCGCAGCGGTGGGAATGCGGGCTGCGGCTTCGGACGCACGAGTTGTGGCGTTGATCGGCGTGGGAACGCCGGTGGCTCCGGTGGCCGCGGACACGGAAGCGCCGCGTGTTTACACCTTTGATTTCTTGCGTGATTCCGTGAAACCCAAACTATTTGTGAGCGGCGCGCGCGACCCGTTTGGTCCACGGGCAAAGCTGGAGGAGTTGGTTGAGTCGGTACCGGAGCCGAGGAAGCTGGTTGTGATCGAAGGCGCCGATCATTTCTTTGAGGGACGATTGCGGGAACTCAGAGAAACCATCGAAGGCTGGATGCGGCGAGAAATCGTGGGGAGCACAACTTCATAATTCTGCCCATGCTTGATGCCAATCGTGATCCGCTGTTTCGTCCCATACGCGAGGCCGCGCGCGAGATGTTTCTTCACGCTCTGGCCGAGGCTTCGATCGCCAAGGGGTTTGCCCGGCATGTGCACTGCGAACGTGGGGTGCTGCGGGTTTGCCAAGATCTTTACAACCTGCAGGCTTATTCGCGGGTCCTGGTGGTTTCTATCGGCAAGGCCGGACACACGATGGTGGAGGCACTGGCGCAGCAAATGGGTGCGGCTGCGCTCGAGGGCATTGTGGCGAGTTCGGCTGAGCCTTCGGCGCAGGTGCGCGGTTTCCGTTATTTTCACGGCGGACATCCCACCCCGAATGCTGAATCCATTCACGCCGCGAAAGCAATTCTGAAAGCGCTGGAAGTTCAGACTTCGGCCTCGTTGGTGATTTTTCTGCTCAGTGGCGGAGGATCCTCGATCGTCGAAAACCCGATCGACGATGAGATTTCTCTCGACGACCTGATGGCGACTTATCGCGCGCTGGTCCATTCGGGTGCGCCCATCACTGAAATCAATGCTATCCGCAAACATCTTTCCGCGGTGAAAGGTGGGCGGCTGGCGCAAGCGGCGTCTCCGGCGCAGCAGGTTTCGTTGCTTGTCTCTGATGTTCCTGAGGGTATGGCGGATGCGCTCGCCTCCGGTCCGACGATGCCGGACTCGACGAGCGTGGAGGATTGTTACCAGATCGCGGAGAAGCATGAGTTGGTGGCGCAGTTGCCGCGTTCCACGTGCGCGCTCTTCGAGCGACGTGCGTTGGAGGAGACGCCGAAGTCGGACGATCCGGCGTTTTACCGTTCGCGGTGGTGGCCAGTTCTTTCGAATCAGAGCGCAGTCGAAGAGGCGAAGGCTGCGGCCGAGCGCGCCGGATTCACCGTGCATGTGGATAACTCCTGCGACGACTGGAATTACGAACGTGCGGCAGAATATTTGTTGGAGAGACTGCGCCAGCTCAGAAAACAATCCGGGCGCGTGTGCCTGATTTCGGGCGGAGAGGTGACCGTGAAAGTCATAAACGGCGGCGTGGGCGGACGCAACCAGCAGTTTGCGCTGGCGTGCGCGGTCCGGATTGCCGGTGAGAATATCACCATACTGAGCGCAGGGACCGACGGAGTGGACGGGAATAGTCCTGCGGCTGGCGCGGTCGCGGATGGAAGCACGGCGACGCGCGCCCGAGCGCATGGGCTTGACCCGTGTGCGGCATTGGAGAAGTTTGATGCCTATCCGTTCTTCTGCGCGCTCGGAGATGCGATCGAGATTGGTCCGACGGGGAACAATCTGAGAGACTTGAGGATTCTTCTGGCTTACTAAGCGGCCTCGCTTTTTATCTGTACGCCGGCCCATTTTTCCAACAGAGTGATGGTGGCCGCATAGTCGAGATCGCGATGACCGTCTTCGCTGGCCATTTCATAGATTTCCTCCACAGTTTCGAGGGCGGGCAGCTTCACGCGAGCTTCCTTGGCGGCCTGGAGGGTGAGAAGGATGTCCTTGTGCATAAGGCGCAAGGGAAAATTGGGGGTGAAGTCGCGCCGCAGGATGAATGGGCCTTTGTAATCGACAACGCCGGAACGGACCATAGTGGCTTCGATGAGGGACAGAAGTTGCTTTGGATCTACTCCAAGTTTGCTCGCCAGGGTGAGCGCCTCGGCGAAACCTTCGAAGATGAGTGCGATCTGGAGGTTCATGGCGAGCTTGGTGGCCTGACCCTTGCCCGTCTCCCCCATGCGGAAAATTTTCTTGCCCATGGCGGCGAACAGGGGATTGAGGCGGTCGATGGTAGATGGGTCGCCACCGACCATGAAAATCAGGGTACCGTTGTCGGCGCCGATCTTGGATCCGGTCATAGGAGCGTCGACGTAGCCGACTCCCTTGGCGCGAACGCGCTCGGCAAATTTCACGGTGGCGGAAGGAGAGATGGTGCTGGAATCGGCGATCATCATGCCTTCGGTGAGCGACTGGTCGACGCCATCGCTGCCAAACAAAATCTGTTCGACGGCGTCGGTATCGGAAACGCAAAGCCATACGACTTCGGCTCCTTGCGCGGCGGCGGAGGGAGTGGGAGCGACGCCCGCTCCTTCTACAACTTTGCCGGGAGTGCGATTCCAGACCGTGACTTCATGTCCGGCCTTGGCCAGATTCGTGGCCATGGCTTGACCCATAATTCCCAGACCTAAGAAAGCAACTCGCATCGCTGAGATTCTCCTGTTCGAACAATCGGACCCGCTCTGGATTAGATATGAGGGCCAGGATCGAGGTCAAGCAAACTGGCCTCATTGTGCGGATGGCGAGCGGCCGGGAGAAGGCTTCTGGGGGGAATCGCAGGAATAACGCGCCTTTCTATCGGCACTGAACTAAAATAGAGCGAGTCGCCTCCAGATTTCATCGAATGAACAGGCTGTTACGGCATGATTAAGGCAACGCTTCGCAACTCGGCCCTCCGCAAGCGCGCGTCGCAGTTCGGGCGCCTGGTGCGGCATTCGGCCGTGACCCCGCTTTGCGGAGAGACCCACCTGCCCCGTCTGGCTTCTAACGGCGAACTGGGGCTCACTTTTATTGGCCACTCCAGCTTCCTGGTGCAAATTGGGGGGCAAAGTGTGATGATTGATCCCAACTTTGCGCGCTGGTTATTTGTGCTGAAGCGGTTGCGGCGTCCCGGAGTTCGGGTGCGCGATTTACCGGCCATCGATCTGGTGTTGGTGACCCATGCGCACTTCGATCATTTGCACCGGCCGTCGTTGCGGGCGATCGTACAGAACAATCTGCGCGAGCGCGGAACGGCGCCCACCATCATCATTCCTAGCCACGTTACGGATCTGGTCTCCGATCTAGGCTTCGCCGAAATCATCGAACTGGACTGGTGGAACAGTTCGCGGCACGGCAGCGTGTCCGTGACCCACGTTCCATCGCGGCATTGGGGAGCGCGGATTCTCAAGGACTCGCACCGCGGCTACGGCGGGTACGTGTTGAAGGCGGGAAAGCATTCGGTCTATCACGCCGGAGACACAGCTTATTTCGCCGGCTTCGGCGAGATTGGGCGGCGCTTATCGCCGGAGTTGGCGCTGCTTCCCATCGGCGCGTACAATCCGCCAACGTTCCGGAATGTGCATACGAATCCGGCCGATGCCACCCACGCCTTCCTCGATTTGAAGGCGCGCTGGATGGTGCCCATGCATTATGGGACATTTCGGCTGTCGCACGAGCCTGTCGATGAGCCGCTACAACTTCTGCAGCAGGAAGCGCGCGCGGCTGGCATCGAAGACCGCGTGGTGGTGTTGGAAGAAGGCGTTACGAAGTTCTTCTGAGCCTTTTCGAATAGAGCCAGGGCGCCGAGTCGCAGCCAGGCGCAAAATCTTGCCGGTAGCCTTGTTTGGCTGTAACCCTCCTTTGACAATCTGCCTTCGCATTTCGGTGTAAACTCTGGTGCACGAATTCCGCTGAAGGAGGCGAACATGACCGCGAAAGCTATACCGGAGGGTTACCACACTGTTACACCATACATGACCGTGCGCGACGCCGCGCGCGCCATCGAGTTCTACAAACAGGCTTTTGGAGCGGTTGAAAAGGGTGTGATGAAAGGGCCGGACGGAAAAATCATGCATTCCGAGCTGCGCATCGGCGACTCTCTTCTCATGCTGGCCGACGAATTCCCGCAATTTGGATCTCTGTCACCGCAGACGATTGGCGGCTCAGGCACGGGATTGCACCTTTATGTGGAGGATGTGGACTCGGCTTTTGACCGGGCGATTGGAGCCGGAGCGACTGTTGAAATGCCGGTGGCGGACATGTTCTGGGGCGATCGCTATGGCAAGCTGGTGGATCCATTCGGACACAAGTGGTCGATCGGCACTCACAAGCGCGATATGTCGACCGAGGAAATCGAAGAAGCGCAGGAAGAGTTTATGAAGCAGATGCCGAAGAGTGCGTGAAGACGGGAGATCTTGCCGAGTTTGTCGAGGGCGCGGCCAGTGGTCGCGCCCTTGGTTTTGCCTTGCGGCACTTCGGTAATGTGCGGGAATCCCGCTATTACACAAGTATTACAGTGATTGCGCCCCTGTCTTGATAGGTTAGATATGTACGCTATCGAACTTAGCCAAGAATTGGGGATGCTCCTTGGACATGCAACTGGAAAGCCTGGAAAAACGACAAGCCGCAAGAAACGAAGTGAACTGGGTGACGGCGATCTTTATGATGGCGTTTCACGTGGGCGCTATCGCCGCGCTCTTCTTTTTCACCTGGAAGGCATTGTTTGTTGCCATGTTTCTATGGTGGGTCTCGGGAAGCCTGGGCATCGGGATGAGCTATCACCGTCTGCTCACGCACCGAGGCTTCAAGACGCCGAAGTGGGTGGAGTATTTTCTGACGGTCTGCGCCACGCTGGCCCTCGAAGGGGGACCGATTTTCTGGGTGGCCACGCACCGCATTCATCATCAGTACTCCGACCAGGATGGCGATCCGCATTCGCCGATCGACGGCAAATGGTGGGCGCACATGGGCTGGATCCTGATGGGCAAGTCGATGCACCATGACACCACCACGCTGGCCCGGTATGTCCCTGACCTGGCCAAGGATAAATTTCATGTCTGGATCACGAAGTATCACTACGTGCCCATGATTGTGCTGGGTGTGATTTTGTTCGCCATCGGTGGGCTCCCGTTTCTGATGTGGGGCATCTTCATGCGGACCGTGGTCGGCCTGCACGCCACCTGGCTGGTGAACTCGGCCACGCACTCCTGGGGCACGCGCCGCTTTACCACGCGCGATCTTTCCACCAATAGCTGGTGGGTTGCGTTGCTGACATTTGGGGAAGGCTGGCACAACAATCACCACGCGCATCCGACCGCCGCACAGCACGGCTTTACCTGGTATGAAGTCGATATGAACTGGTATGGGATTTGGGCATTGAAGCAGTTGGGTTTGGCTTGGGACATTAAACGGGTGAATCTGGCTGACCTGGAAAAAGGTCTGGTGGCGACGCCAAATGGAAAGCTGATTACGGTAGCTCTACCGGAAGTTGCCGTCTCGGGAGATTAATCACCAAGCGTTACTTGAAGGCCCGGACCAGGTTCTGATCCGGGCTTTTTGCTGTCTCGAAGAAACTCGCACTCCAAAGCTCTAAACCGGGAGGACAGCGGCGAACCCAGGGCCGGTTCTTGGAGTGTTACTCTGTGATGCCGTCCCGCCTCCGCGATGAAGATTCGGTTGTAGAATCAGCCTGAAGCCATGCGCATCACGAGCCGCCGCGGAACCATCATCTTCTTTCTCTGCCTGGGCATCGGACTGGTGGCCCTGGCAGTCGCGCTTAACGTTGGATGGATCATCCTCAACTGGCGCGAGGGCGTTCTGCTGTTCTTCGGGATGATCTTCTTTGCTCTGATCATTGCGGGCATGATCGTGAACACTACGTTCCTGCTGCGTGAGATTCGTCGCAGCGAACAGCATGACAGCTTCATCAATGCGGTCACGCACGAACTGAAGACTCCGGTGGCTTCCATCCGCCTGCATCTGGAAACCTTGCAGCGTCGGGACTTGCCGGAAGCGCAGAAACAGGAGTTCTACCGGCTGATGTTGAGTGACACGGATCGCTTAACCGAGACGGTGGAACAGGTGCTGCGGGCTGGCCGTGCCGGGGACAAGAAGGCGGGACGGGAAAAGTCCGTGGTCGACTTCCGGCAACTGGTGCGAACGTGCATGGAGGCGGCCCGGGTTCGGCATCATCTGCCGCCCGAGGCGATGCTTTACGAGGATGGGTCCAGCAATGGCGCGGGTTTGCGCGTGATGGGGAGCGCCGAGGACCTGCGTACCGCGGTTGTCAATGTACTCGACAATGCCATCAAGTATTCCGGCGACAGGGTGGACGTCCGCGTGCGTCTGGATACGCCCGACGAGAAGCGCATCGTGCTCAGCGTGCAGGACCACGGGGTCGGTATCCCCGCGGACGATTTGAAGAGCATTTTCAAGCGCTTCTATCGCGTCACCCATCGCTCACTGGCCCAGGTGAAAGGAACGGGGCTGGGCCTGTTTATTGTGAAAGCGATCGCGCAGAAACACGGCGGCAAAGTGTTTGCCGCGAGCGAGGGTGAAGGTGAGGGCACAACCATTACCATGGAACTGCCGAGGTCGAACGCATGAGCCGGGTTCTGGTGGTCGAAGACGAAGCCCATCTGGCACAAGGACTCTGCTTCAACCTGCAGGCGGAGGGATATTCGACTGAGGTCGTGGGCGATGGCGAGGCCGCGACCGATCGTCTGCTCGGCAAGAAAGAAAACTTCGATGCTATTGTGCTCGACATCATGTTGCCGGGCAAGGATGGTTTCAGCGTGGTTTCGGAGTTGCGCGCGGCGCGGAATTATGTGCCAGTGCTGATGCTGACCGCGCGAAGCCGCCCTGAGGATGTGCTGAAGGGCTTCGCCGCGGGAGCCGACGATTATCTACCCAAACCTTTCGACCTGTCGATCCTGCTGGCGCGTTTACAGGGGTTGCTGCGGCGCAGCCAATGGATGCGAGCCGACCATCAAGCAGGAACTGCGCCGACCACCTCCGACGCAGCCAGCGTGGGCGACTTCGGAACATTTTCCTTCAGCGGCAAGACCATCGATTTCGGCGTGCTTGAATTGCGCACTGCGGACAATGTGATTCATCTGACGCTGATGGAATCGGAACTACTGCGCTATCTGGTACGCAACGACGGGCGGGTGGTTTCGCGCAAGCAGATTCTGGAAGAGGTTTGGGGGCTGCACGAAGACACCGACACGCGTGCCATCGATAACTTTATGGTGCGGCTGCGACGCTATATTGAAGACGATCCCGCGGAGCCGCGACATCTGCTGACGGTGCGCGGGGTGGGGTACCGGTTTCTGGCGAATCCGGAGAAGAATTAAGGTTTTGCGAATCGGCGAAGCTAGTTAGGTGCGACAAAGCTCGGCAACCAGCGCCTCCCGTCGCTCCAGCGCCAGCCGATCCATGCGGTTCAGTACCATCGCGTAGAGTGACAGCGAGACTCCCGCCAACAGCAGAAGCAGCAAAGTTGCAATCCACAAGTTTCCCATGTATCGAGCTGTCACAAAAGCGCTGACGCCCACGCTCACAACCACCAACTGCAAGACCAGGCTGACCAGTACCGTTACCTGAGAGGCACGCTGTCGGCCGAATTTAGAGTAGTCCAGTTTCTTCGGCGAATAGATCGATAACACATTGCCCACGGCAAAGTTCATGGGCGCAGCAAACAGCAGACCGGCAAGGGTTGCGATCGTGATTTTGAGCGCAGGGCGGCCGTAGAAGGAAGCAACTGCGATCCATGCCACGGCTATTTCGACGGCCAGAATGCCGGCATGGGTGAGATTCTTGGCCAGCACAATATCGCGGAAGCTGACCGGGGCCGCGAAGAAGAACTGGATGCCGGCGGCATCGCCGCCGAAATTGTTGTAAACCAGGTTGGTCAGCATTAAGAGGGTGTAGGCGGCAGCTACGGGAAATGCCAGGTTGGGCGCATGGGTCAAGAAACCACTAGAATGCCGGACGGAGTTCATGGAGCCGAAACGAAAAACCAGGAGCATGAAAATCGGCATGATCAGGGTGAGCAGCATAGGGCCGCTGCGGAGTAGATAGTGAATTTCTTTCTCGAAGACCGCCGTGACCGGCGTGGCGAATCCGGGAAGATGCCAGCCCAGGCGGAGCGGCCGAGCCCGCCGAGAGACGGATGGGGCAAGAGCCTCGCTCAAGCTCTCCCCGCGATATTGCGCCAGCAGTCTTACGTGCAGGCCGTAGCCGATCACCAGCAAGAAAGCGCCTAATAAGCCGAGCGAAGTAAGGGCCACTACGAGTTGTGGATAGATCCCTTGCACGATAGCGTCGGCGGCAAGACCGGGGGGAAGAATACCCTGCATTGAAGCAAGAACCGCGACAAACTTCTGGACTTGAGGTTGCGCGTGCGCTTTGAAATGTCTGGTCAATGGGCCGATCAATTGAAAACTCAGCATCAGCAGAACAAACAGAACCCCCATAATCTCGCGGGTGCGGCGTTGCGCCAGCCAGCGTTCCACCCAGGCGAAGACCATTTGCATGAATACAAGATTGAAGGCGACGAAGGCCAGCAACACAAAGAGCGTCCAGGGTAGGGCCGCAGGTTTGGCAAAGCCCACGCCTCCAAGGATTCCGAACGACCACAAACTGCCCAGGACGCTTGCCGGATCGAAAGCTCCATAGGCCAAGCGCACCAAGAAATACGAGCGGTAGCTGAGTGGAAAGCGGAGCAAGTCGGAGGAGTCCGGATTGTTGGTGAAGGCAGTGGCCAGGATGGGAAAGACTTGCCAGAACATAAAGATGGCCCACAGAAGCAGTGCCAGCATCTTCGGTTTTCCCGACGCGAGGAAGAAGTATGCCGCGACTCCCATGAACAATGCTCCGCCGAATCCGCCGATGGCAAATGCCAGCGAAACGAAGATGTGCGAGATCAACTCCAACTGGCCTCGCGTGGTACGCAGCGAATTCAGCAAGAGGCGCCAGCGGAGCCATGCGATGGCTGTAAGCTGGCCGCGGCGACGGAGCTGAGGAAGGGATTCAATCATTGGCTAAGCGGTTTCGGCGAGCAGAGCTAGAACCGCCGGGATGGAGCCGAGTGGAACGCAAATCTCGTCGGGCAACAAGTCCGTCAGGGATTGCAATAAAATTCCAGGGTCGCTGTCCTTCGCTACCACCGCATCCGACAGCTCACTTAGACCCTGCGAGACGACCTCCGTCTCGGTCACGACGATAGCTCCTGCGCTATCAGGTAAACTCCGGCATCATTGCGGTCAAAGTCGAGCACTACGGCATCCACCCTCCCCGCTGTGGACCACCGGATGGGTTCCAATCCGTTATTTGAGTTTACGACAAGATATCCCAGGGTTGGTCAGCAACTACGCTCGAAGGACCAGGGTCGCGGGATGGCAGCAAGAATGAAGGATGACCCGGGGCTTGCCCGAGGCTGCGCCCATAGTTCCAGGATCAATAAAATATCCATCAGTTCCGCAATGGGCAAATCTGTGGACCGATCGGCGAGCGCGAATTCCGCCCTATCCCAGCCACGAAAGCTCCTGATCGGTCGGGCGCGAGCCGCCCACGGTGTGCAGGAAAATCTGCTCCAGCGTCATCCGTTCGCCAGCTCTCACGGAACCGTCGCCGGAGCCGGCCGGGGTCTGCGCCTCTACGCCAGCGCGCAACTCCTCGAGCGAGCCCTGCGCAACCAGGCGTCCCTGATGAATGATGGCGACGTGGCTGCACAGGCGCTCGACAATTTCCAGCACATGCGAAGTGAGAAAAATCGTGGCGCCGCGAGCGATCATGCCTTGCAGCATGGTCTTCAGGGTTCCGGCGGCAATGGCGTCCACGCCTTCGAATGGTTCGTCGAGGAACAGCACCTTCGGACCGTGAATCACGGCCGCTGCCATTGCCAACTTCTTCTGCATTCCGTGCGAATAATCGGTGACCAGCTTCCTCGGCTGATCGGCGAGCTGCATGAAGTCGAGCAACTCGGCGGCGCGTTTGGCGGTCGTGTCTCGATCCAGTCCGTACATCCGGCCGGCAAAATTCAGGAACTCAGAACCGGTCAGCCGTCCGAACAACGCCATCCCTTCGGGGACAACACCGATTTGCCGCTTCACTTCCACGGGATGCGCCGTGAGATCCAGGCCGAGGATTTCGATTCGCCCCGAGCTCGGCGCAAGGAGTCCGGTAAGCATTTTGATGGTGGTGGACTTGCCGGCGCCGTTAGGACCGAGGAAGCCGAAGAATTGTCCAGGGGACACCCGCAGGTCGATGCCGTCGACGGCGCGGAGTTCTCCGAAGCGGCGGGTCAGGGCTTGAGTCGAGATGGTGGGAGCGAGATCCATGAAACCCTTGAATCTAGCACAGGTGCATCCAGGGGGCGAACGCTATCGGGGGCAGCGGGGGGCAGCGGGGTCAGCCTCGGGTGCTGCGGTCGAGATCCAGCAGAAAGGAAAAGCGCCTCCGCCTCGCGGCGGGGCGCTTTCCATGGCAGAACTGCAGCGATTTAGAACAGATTCCAGAGGAATTGGTTGTAGACGTCGTGGTGATACTGCACCTCAGGCGCCTTCACGAACGTTCCCAACATGCGCGGGCAGCGATCGGCGGCGGCCTGCTTCAAGTCGGCGTAACGGCCCTTCACATCTTCGCCCAGGAGTTCCGTTGTCCATTCGGCTTTGCGGAAGTCTTCGAGCGCGGTGTAAATGTTGTCCGGCAGGTAGCGCTCGGCCTGGCGCAGATTCTTGATCTTCGAGGTGGCGCCATCAATGCCGCTCTTAAAGATCGACAACATTACCAGGTAGGGATTTGCATCCGGCGCCACCGAGCGAACTTCCACGCGCATGCTCTTCTCGTTGCCGATGGGAATGCGGATCATCGATCCGCGATCAACGGCGGAGGCTTTAATTTGGTTCGGCGCTTCGAAGTGCGGATCCAGACGGCGATAGGCATTTACGCTGGGATTCAGCAGGAGGCAGATATCATTGCCGTGGGTGAGGATGCGATCGAGAAAGGCCCAACCCATCTTGCTCAACTTCTCTTCCCCCTTCGCGTCCCAGAACAGGTTCTTGCCATGCTCGCTGATCGAAACGTTGGTGTGCATACCACTGCCGTTCACACCCACCACTGGCTTCGGAAGGAACGACGCGGTCAGGCCCATGTTGGTGGCAACCTGACGGCAGATCAGCTTGTAGAGCTGAATCTGGTCGGCGGCGGCAACCACTTCACCATAGCCGTAGTTGATCTCAAACTGTGAGGGAGCAACTTCGGGATGGTCTTTTTCATTCTGGAAGCCCATGGAGCGCTGCACTTCCGCCGTGGTATCGATGAAAGTCCGCAGCGCGTCGCCGGGCAGCGAGTGATAGTATCCCCCCGTGTTGACGTATTCGAATTTCCCAGTCTCGTGATAGCGCCGCTCGGCGTCCGCGCCGTTAAACAGGAACCCTTCAATCTCGTTGGCGGCGTTGAGGGTGTAACCCTTCTTCTTGTGCAGTGCCTCGGCGTAGCCTTTCAGCACGCCACGAATGTCGGCGGTGTAGGAAGTCCCGCCCTTGTCGATGACTTCGCCGAAGACCAGCACTTTGCCGGAACCGAACACGTCGGAGGGCGCCCAGTAAAATGCGGCCCAGTCGATGCCCAGGCGAAGGTCGCTCTCGCGCTGCGCCGTGAAGCCGCGAATCGAGGAGCCGTCGAAGGTGAGATTATCCCAGCTCTTAATCAGAAACTTCTTGTCGTAATCGAGCATGTGCAACCGCCCCTCGAGATCGCTAAAGAGCACGGTCACGGCTTTGATCCGCTTCTCGTCGGTCAGGTACTTCAACCGCTCTTCCTGGATCTTATGGACGGAGACGCGCTTGCTGCGCTGTTCCTTTGCGTTCAGATTCAGCTCTTCCAATTCGTCATAGGTAAGTGCCAGAAAATTGCGCAGTTCATTAGACATGGATGGTCGTCAGTCTCCTATTCGTAGTCTGCAAATAATAATTTCAGCAAAGCACGGCGCCGAAACATGGGGTTGAAAACGGTTGGGAGTGTACCGGAAAGAATAGCGCGAGTCTCCAGTCTCGACAATCGAAAAAGCTGATGCGAGTTATGAAAGAGACGCGTAGGTGCGAGCGCTGCTACTGTACTCCGAGTCCAGTTCCCGGCATCAGGTGGATGATCACGCCCAGCGCGGTGAGGACGGCCAGGTAATAGATGGTGGTGGCGAGGCTGGGATGTGGAGGCAGATCGCCCGCAAGAAAGATTTGGTATCCGGCGCCGAGTGCTACCAGGAAGAACATGTTCTGGCCGAGCACCAGCCACAAAGCCAGGCAGGCGGCGAGCAGAATGATCCGCTCCGTCTTGCTCAAGGCGAGCACGGCTTGCCCTCCGTCGAGCATCCAGACCGGGATCAGGTTGAGGAGATTCAGGACCGCGCCGGCGCGCGCCAGTGCGGCCCAAAGCGGATTGCCCGTCTGCCACCACAGCACAGCACACGCCGCGGCCACGAAAAAACCAGCCAGCGGTCCGGCGAGGCTGATCTCGGCGCGCGTTTCCAGAGGCACGCCCATCGCCTGCCAGCGGACGTAGGCGCCGAGACCTGGCAGAAACACGGGCATGTCGGCCGGCAAGCCGCGACGCTTGATGTCGATGAAGTGGCCCATCTCGTGAAGCAGAATCAGCACAGCGAAGCCGATGCCGAATTTCATGCCCCACATCGCCCAATAGAGTCCGATGAAAGCCGCGAAGCTGAGCAGGAACTTCAGCTTGAAGAGCGCCAACAGAACGGTCTTGCCTTTGGCCAACAGGATTGCGATCGGACCCACTGGCCCGAGTCGCTTGGCCCACTGGTTATCCGTGGGCTCTGGAATGTGGGCTTCATCGGCTGCAACCTCAAGCGCTCGCGCGTGTTCCTTGACCCAGTCGTACTGCTTGGAGGCTCGCGGTAAGAGATGAAGTCCGGCCAGCCAGCGGTCGCGTGCCTGCCGCAAGTCTCCCTTAGCCTCAAGCGCCTTCGCCTCCGCCGCCAGATGATCCAGCTGTTCGGAGTGGACGAGCGCGTGGCATTGCTCGCAAACGAGTGCCCCGGGCGCGAGCTCGCGAGCACAGCGCCTGCAGTTTCGAATCAATTCGGGAGTGATCGAGGACACAGCTCTAGATATTATGCGCGTCAACCGGCGCTAACTCCAGCTGGCGGACCCGGTGAGGATCGAAAGGGTCCATCGATCGCAGGCAGCTTCTGTCCGGTGATTTGCCAGGCGATGCGGATTCCGATGAATAGGATGAACAGTCCGATCGCTCCATGCAGAGGGTCGGCCAGTTCCAAAAACGGCGAAGCCAGTCCCAGAACTGCCAAGGTCACGAACGTCTTGCCGACGTTCGGGGCGGGTTTGGCGGGCGCCGTTGTTTGAGGCCGTCCAGTCTCTTTCTCCAGTTCTCGCTGTTCCTCGGCCAACTGCTGTTGCAGCGCCGCGTGTTGGGCTGGCTTATGCTCGCCCGAGTAGTGAATCCAGACGGGAATCGCTGCCAAGGATACGGCCGCGTAGGTGAGCAACCCGGCGCTGATCTGGTAACGGCGCCCACCTTGGCCGTTCGATCCTTTCATCATCGCCTTGCCAACCATCCAGCCCACTGCCAGCGAGACATAGCCAATGATGAGACTGGTGGCAATTTCAAACGCGGCGTAAAGAATCAGTCCGGCAATCGCCGCGCCCACGCCGTAGAGGAGCCCCCGTACATAATCGGCATGGCTATATTGCGGCAGCTCACTCTGCGCCTTCTCGGCGCAGCCTCGACAGGCTATGGCGCTATGCACCCGGTAATAAGTACCGGTGATCGGCTGCTGGCAGAACTGGCAGTGATCGGCTCCGGGTGAGCCGACATATTCGGCCGTGCCGAACTGTATTGGAGAGGAGCCGGGTGTCGAATTGTCGAAGCGGGCGTCACTCATGGGCCGGAACGATAGCATAGGGTCTGGGGAGAGGGAAGGGAATTCAGGCGGGAGCGGGTGTGCCTACTGGCGGGGCGTCGAAGCGCCGGCAGCAATCTCGCGCAGCGCGCTCACAAACTCGGTGGCGGCATTCGGATCCGCCAGGGATTCCAGATGCACCACTGCCGAAAATTGTGGAGACTCCGGACGGAAATGCACTTCGAGAAACTCCTGTCGGCGCGCCGACATCAGGGCATTCAACTCCGCCGAGGGATCCTGCTTCCAGTGCGTCCGGGTGGTCAGGATCACGGCGCCGGGTTCGTAGACATCCCACTCGCGATCGTCGCGCTTGCGAGAAGAAATTCCACGATTATGGGCGCACCAGCGATGCCGGACTACTTCCAGACGGAAACTCGGGGAGCCGTCCAGATCGGCCTCAAAGGTCAAAGTTTCTTTTTGCTTATGCCAGCAGCTTATGAGCCACTGAATGGGAAGAGCGCGCGGCCGAAACTTCACCGTTACGCAGGCGTTTTCAAACCAGCGGGAGGGGAAATGAAGACGCGCCTGCAGGCGCGAAGTGCCCGTCCAGCTCGACTCGAGGATGCGTCCCTTGCCGACGCACGCGCTCTGGACCCAGCGCAAAACCGCAGCCCCTTTTTTTCGATTGTAATGGGAAAACACGAGGTACCAGAGCCCCAAAACGGCGACCGAAGCGGCCACGTCAATCAGCAGAAGGCGTCCCACAACGCTTTCCTCTGATGCTCATGGTACGTCCGAGGTTGCGGGTGAAGCAAGGGGGCAATCGTCCCCATTTGCCGGGCTCACGGCAATCTGCAGCGCATATCTGTGGAAAACCTGGTGCCGAATGCATTCATAAGGTGGCGGAATGAGTTTCCCCATGGCCGTTACAATGGCGGCGTGCCCTTTACGATTCGTGATTTCCAGCCCTCCGACTTTGAGACCCTCTGGAGGATCGACCAAACCTGCTTCCCTCCCGGAATTTCCTATTCCCGGGCTGAACTCAGGCTGTATATGCGCCGCCGGGCAGCCTTTACGGTGGTGGCGGCAAGTGTCGATGGAGCCGGGGTGGCGGGTTCAACTTTCACGGGTCCGGGTGCTCCAACAAACGAGAAGCCTTCTGCCTCTCCGACACCTGATTCCGCCATTGTCGGGTTCCTGGTTGCCGAAGCCGGCAGCCGGGCCCGCGGTCACATCATCACGATTGACGTGATCGGCGCCGCCCGCCGCTTCGGGGTGGGGTCGCTGCTGCTGCGAGCTGCGGAAGACCGTCTGATCGTTACCGGCTGTCGCTTGCTGGAACTGGAAACGGCCGTCGATAACGCTTCCGCGCTAGCTTTTTACAAGCGCCATGGCTTTCGCGTGAGCAGAACGTTCCCGCGTTACTATTCGAACGGGATGGACGCGTTGGTGCTGGAAAAGAATCTTCTCTAGCGCCGGAGACACGACTAGCTCGGCCCGAAGGGATTTGCGTCCTGTCCAGTTCTCCAGCTACCTTGCCTGTGATGAAAGTTGCCGCTAAAAAAGTCGCGATTCAGGGCGAACTCGGTTCCTTCAGCCACGAAGCAGCTGAACGCATGTTGCCGGGCTGTGTCGTCCTCCCCTGCGCCCATTCCGCCGAGGTGTTCGACCGGGTGGAGAAGGCGTCGGTTTCCGCTGCCGTGATTCCCATCGAAAACTCGCTGGCTGGAACCGTGGCCGAGCATGCGGATCTGCTGGTCGCCCGAGCGGTATTCATTCAGGCGGAATTTCTGCTACGCATTGTGCACAACCTGATCGCCGCCCCGGGCGTAAAGCTCGGGGCGGTGCGGCGCGTGTTCTCGCATCCGGTAGCACTCGATCAGTGCCGTGATTTCTTCCGTCATCACCCCAGGATCGAGCCGGTTCCGTTCTACGACACGGCGGGAAGCGTAAAGCACGTTGTCGCGGAGAAACTTCCTGACGCGGCGGGCATCGCCGGACGCCACGCCGCGCGCGAATATTCAGGCAGGATTCTGCAGGCTGGAGTCGAGGACGACAAACGAAACTTCACCCGCTTCCTCCTGATTCGTAAAGCGAAAGCGAGCGGACCGGGCTCCAAGCGAAAGGGCAGCGTTGCCTCTGCCAGCCGCTACCAGCGCCTGATTCCCCGTGGAGCGAACAAAACCTCTCTGGCATACAAGGTGAAGAACGAGCCGGGAGCGCTGTTCAAGTCGCTGAGCGTGTTTGCCCTGCGCGATATCAGCCTGAGCAAGATCGAGTCGCGCCCCATGCGTGGGCGCCCCTGGGAATACGTCTTCTACGTTGACTTTCTTCATGGCGACGATGAACCTGCCCGGAACGCGCTCAGGCATCTCGGCGAAATCGCGGAGTTCGTCAAGGTGTTGGGCGTTTATCCGGCGGCTTAACGCACAACCTTTCTTCGCTTCAGAGCTGCTCGAGCGGCGAATGTCGGGGCGCTCCCTGGTCGAGGATCTTTGCTATACTCCGCAATCGTGAGGTGTCCTCTCATGAAAAAGATACTCTGTTGTGTTGTTGCCGGAGCTTGGCTTACGGGAGTTTCTTTCAGCCGGAGCGTGGCTCCGCCACAATCCCCGGAAACGGCTCCCGCCGCGGTTGCGCCTCAGCCTCCTGGGATCGAAATGCACGTTACTCTGGGAACCTGGATTCGCGCAGAGCTGGAGAAGCCGATTGATGCCAAGAAAGCCAAAGTGGGAGACCAGTACAAGTGGTCGAGGTTGTGCCTCACCTGGGGGATTCTGCCTCCATTTTGAAAATTGCGTTCGACAAGATGATCTTGAAGAACGGTTCCGACATGGCTCTGCCGGCAAACATCAAAGCGGTTGGATTTGCGGATCAATTTGATCCCGCGACCAACTCGGAACAGATCAACCAAATGGGCGGCAGTAGCGGAATCCGCGTCGGGGCACCGCCGGAAGGAGTTATCGGTGCGGGCAGCGGTCAACCGTGCTTATTTCCAAGAAACACAATGTGAAACCTGAAGGCGGTATCAGCCGCACTAGCCTCGGTACCTTGGGCATCATGTCGCGCAACTTGGAATGCCGATAGAATCGAAAAGCCTCGAGCACAAGCTAGATGGGATGAAACCTTTGCGGAGGATTCACATCTAAGCTTGAGTGAGTTACACTCAAGGAGAGCCAATGAGCCAACAACCGCTTTCCGAGCCGATTGCTAAGCATCGGGAAATAAATGACGTACGGGCCTTACCCGTGCTTCCAGTGCGGGATACCGTTCTTTTTCCGCACGCCGTCCTGCCTTTAACGGTAGGGCGCGATAGTTCCGTCCAGCTTATTAATTCGCTCGGGGAGGATAAGACCATCGTCGTTGTGGCGCAGCGCGAGGCGCGCGTCGACAACCCTCAACCCAGCGACCTATATACGGTCGGCACTTCCGCAGTCGTACATAAAGTTGTCAAGATGCCCAACCAGAGCCTGTTTGTGTTCGCCGAAGGGCTGGAACGGGTACGTTTGGGCGAGTTCACCCAATTGACGCCGTTCATGCGCGCCCGGGTATCAACCATTCCTGAAGCCCCGTCGCCTGATAGTTCCGAAATTGAAGCGCTGCAGCGCAACGTGCTGACGCTGTTCCAGCAGATCGTCGCCGGTTCGCCGACGCTGTCTGACGAACTGTCCACGGTTGCCCTCAACATTGACGAACCAGGCCGTTTGGTGGATTTCATCGCGTCATCGTTGCCGTCGCTATCCACGCCCGACAAACAGGACACGCTAGAGACGCTCGACATCCGCATACGGCTCGAGAAAATCAACCAGCATCTCGCGAAAGAACTGGAAGTGCAGCAACTGCGCAACAAGATCCAGAGCGAAGTGCAGGATCGCGTGCAGCAAACGCAGCGCGAGTATTACCTGCGCGAGCAGATGAAGGCCATCCAAAAGGAATTGGGTGAGCAGGATGAAGGGCAGCGCGACGTTGAAGACTTGAAAAAGAAAATCGACGACGCGGGCATGCCGGAAGAAGTAAAGAAGGAAGCGCTCAAAGAATTGGGGCGCCTCTCGCGCATGTCTCCCATGGCGGCCGACTATTCGCTCACGCGCAATTACGTCGAGTGGTTGGCTGTGTTGCCTTGGGCCAAGACTTCCGGTCAGGAAATCGAGATCCCGAAGGCGAAAGAAATTCTGGACACGGACCACTATGACCTGGAGAAAGTTAAGGATCGCATCCTCGACTATCTTTCCGTGCGGCGTTTGAAGCCGAACATGAAGGGTCCAATCCTGTGCTTCGTGGGACCTCCCGGCGTGGGTAAGACTTCGCTGGGCAAGTCGATCGCTCGGGCGTTGGGGCGAAAGTTTGTGCGGCTGTCGCTCGGTGGAGTGCACGATGAGGCGGAAATCCGCGGGCATCGTCGTACTTACATCGGAGCGTTGCCGGGACAAATCATCCAGGGCATTCGCCGCGCGGAGACGAAGGATCCAGTGTTCATGCTCGACGAGATCGATAAGGTCGGGCGAGATTTTCGCGGCGATCCCGCCTCGGCGTTGCTCGAAGCGCTTGATCCCGAGCAGAATTCAACCTTCCGCGACAACTATCTCGACGTCACGTTTGATTTGTCGAAGGTGCTCTTTATCACGACCGCGAACATGCTCGACCCGATTGCCGAGCCGCTGCGCGATCGTATGGAGATCATCGAACTGCAGGGCTATAGCGAGGAAGAGAAGCTGCACATCGCGTTCCGTTACCTGGTTCCGCGGCAAGTGGAAGAGAACGGAATCACGGCGGAGCAGATCGAATTTCCCGAGGCGGCACTGCGCTACATCATTCGCCACTACACGCGTGAAGCTGGAGTGCGCAGTCTGGAGCGCACCATCGGAACCATCTGTCGCAAGCAAACGCGGCGGCTGGCCGAAGGCAAGACCGAAAAGCTGGTGGTGACCCAGGAAATCATCCAGGAATTTCTCGGTGGAATCAAGATTCGCACCGAGGGCGAGATCGAGGAGCGCACGGAACGACCGGGAGTAGCTGTAGGCTTGGCCTGGACTCCATCGGGCGGGGACATACTGTTCGTCGAAGCCAACGCGATGAAGGGCAAAGGTGGATTCACCATGACCGGGCAGATTGGCCAGGTGATGCAGGAATCCATGCAGGCGGCTCTGACCTGGGTGCGTTCGAACGCTGCGCCATTGGGCATTGCGGAAAACTTTTTCGCCGATCACGATATTCACATGCACGTACCGGCCGGAGCGATTCCGAAGGATGGTCCATCGGCGGGCGTGACCATGGCGACCACTCTTGTGTCGCTGCTGACCGGGCATCGTATTCGTCCGCTGCTGGCGATGACGGGCGAGATAACCCTCAGCGGCAACGTGTTGCCGGTCGGAGGCATTAAAGAAAAAGTGCTGGCCGCCAAGCGCGCCGGAGTCACGGACGTGATACTGCCAGCGGACAATAAGATGAACGTTGACGAGGATCTCACCAAGGAGCAGTTGGAGAATCTCAAGGTTCATTATGTGAAGACGATTGAAGAGGCATTGCGTGTCTCGCTGCCGGAGGTGGCGGAGTCTGCGGCTGCCAAGCTGCTGACTACCCCGCCCGAAGCGGTTCACGATAAAGCCTTCGCGCGAGCGTAATCGAAGGCACCAAGTCCAGATGCCAGTCCGAAGGGGCTGGCAATTTTTTCATGCAAGCGGATGCGGGAGGCAGAGGGCTCCGTCCGCCCACTGCCCGCGCTCGATCGCATCGTCAGGTCATTATTTTGCAAGCTGGACAGGAAGCCCTGGGTGACCCCAGCCATGGATCTCAATGCCGGAGAAATCCTGTGCGCGCAGGATGCCGGTTTCGATCCTAATCAGGTCAACCGAAATCAGAAACAAGCAGTTCGCCGTCGATGCCGCCATAAACGATCTTTCCGACACCCTGTCTATCGGCGTTTGGGTTTGGGTGTTTTAGATCCCGCAGAAAAGTCCATAAACCTGGGTTCTGGAATCGGTTAAGAAACGAATGCTGCCTGCCGCTTCCGTCGAAGGGCGCCCCAAGCCTTGAAATCGTTTCAACTCGGACGGGCGGCTCGGGCTAAACTGTCAACATCGTTCGTATTGCTATGCGGGTTCGCATTCTTTTTTTCGGTATTTTGAAAGACCTGGCAGGGACGTCCAGCGACGCGCTGGATATGCACGAAAATGCCACCGT
>Ga0210398_10000800_pt1 | contig 34715 bp, 25 predicted proteins | sample IncBWC4OmetaG_FD_161047 | JGI IMG/M metagenome (GOLD analysis project Ga0210398, IMG submission 161047) | Forest soil microbial communities from Barre Woods Harvard Forest LTER site, Petersham, Massachusetts, United States - Inc-BW-C-4-O | ecosystem: Environmental > Terrestrial > Soil >... | reverse complement strand
GACGGCCGTTAACCAACGTTAGGGTGCGCTGCGAGCCCAAGCCATACAAGTCGACGAAACTTTGCGCGATGCCGAATCCGGCCTGCGTGTTGGCGGCACTTGAGGGCTGCACTCCGAACGCGGGCAGTTCGCTCAGCGCTTGGCCCACATCGAGATAGCCACGCTGATCGAACGTCTTCGCGTCAACGGTTCCGGTCGGCTCGAGGTTGTCGAATTCCGGTCGCGCGATGCGCGAGCCGGTGACGATCACTTCTTGAAGAACGGTGTCCTCAGGCGGCGCCGCCTTCGGCGTTACTTGAGCGTACGCGGTCAGGCTAAGGGAAAGAAGCGCTGGCAGCATGAGTAATGCTTGCCACACGCCGAAGCGACGTGATCGTGTCGTTATCATCTATTCATCCCCTGCGGCGGTTTGGTTGCCGATATCGGTATTTAAGAAATACCAACAGGAAACCAATCAAATCATTTCCCAGGATTACTTTTCGTTCGCGAGACGTCCGCATTTTCCGCGCAAGCGGTTTAGCTGTCGATCCTGTTTCGCGGCACTCGCGCCGCCCCAAGTCCCGCTTGTACCGAAGCCGAACTAGTGCAAGCTATCGCCACCACTAAATCGCGCGAGACTAGTATCCAGCGCCGACGGTTGTCGCCTTGTCCGTGGCAGCCGATTTCCGCCTCGGGCCTTCAACTTCAATATCAGTCCTTTCCATGACGAAGCCAGAAGAAGACTCGATCCGCAATGCGTGACCGCCGCTCTCGATTAAGTTACACGCCGCGCTTATCGCCTCTCCCAAGGTATCGAATCGCAAAGCTATCAATTCCTGTCCCCGGTCGCGAGCGAGCATGGCATGCCGTCCAGTTTACTGCTGGGATCCCACAAGCCGGCAACGGCGTGGCGATCCTCGAGACCAGTCGAGCCACTGGCATCAGCTGCGGATTTTCGTAAGATACGCTTCCAAGTAAAATAGCCGCAGCAGCAATTGCGAAATAAAACGTTGGAGAACGCAATGATCCTCGTCGATCCAAACTGTGCCACCACTCTTTGCGAACACGCCAAGAATTGAGGTGAATCCAGATCGATTCACCAAGAAAGTCGCCTGCGTGCGGGTCGAATCGATGACAAAGGCATCTTCGCGAGCGAGTGCCGGTAAAGCGAAAATGCATGGGGAGGCAGCCGCGAGTACTTTTGTCATCGCTGAGTCTTACCTTGGCCATAGCGCGCAGATGCCAGTAGGTACTAGGGAACTGGTAGGTATGTTGCGACCGTATCACGGTGGCATTCTCGCAGCGATGACTCGCGATCCCTCTGAGGCCTATGCAAGTCCCACTCGTGATTCAGATCAAGAACTAGCCACGATCTGCATCTTCACTTCGCCGATACGTTCGTCGCCCGCTTGCTATCCCGATACGCATTTTTTCCGAGACAGCGCAACTATTAGGATGCCTGAAGCGTATTGCATATAGTTTACGTTCTTTCTCGATCATTGGCCGAGGGGATTGCCCGCGGCATGAGTGCGATAATGCGTAATCTCACTTTCGATGTCAGAGTTCATGTGGCGCACGTGCTCGTATGGGTGTTCGCCGCTGCGGTAGCGCTTCTGCCAACTCAAGGGCGAAGCGCCGGGCGCGAATTCCTCTCAGGATACGTCGGCACATTGCCACCAGCTAAAGAAGATCGCGCCGGGACCTACTTCAATCGACCCGAGGTACGCCGTCTTTTTGCGGCACTTGAAGAGCAGCCCATTTCCAAGGCGCAGCTGGAAATCATCCTAATGAGTACACCCACGAAATTGGAAGACCTCCAACGCGTACATTTGGTGCGCGAGAATAACGGTCTGGTCCGTATCGCGTTTCCTTATTTCACTGCAAGCGACATGAACGCCGTTCACGCGGTTGCCGCGCAGTATGTTCCAAGCCTCGTTGCCGCTTACCAAGCCAGCCAGTTCAGGATAAATGAGATTCTCAACCGATACCCAATCCTTAGCATGAGTCGGAAGCGCCTCGCATTTGTGCTCTTCGCAGGCATGAGCCTGAATTGGGACGGCCTGCAACTTCTACGAGAACGCGGATACCGCCAGACCACACTGGTGCACGGCGACGGGTGGCAATACAGTTTCTGGGCCTCGGAAAACGTGCCGGATTACTCCTATTTAGGCTTCTACTGGGGAAGCAGCACATTTCCCGCAGATGCTTTGAATCTGACTCCGCCGCTCGACTTCGCCTTCTCCTCCTTTGGGGATGCCTTAAGTGAGCCGCGCATGAGCCTGCCGGACCTCCTCGCGTTGCCGCCCGACCAAATGACGGCCCCGGTCAGAGACGCAGCCCAAAGACTTGGGCTTGGAGACGACAACGAACTGAACATGGACTTGAAGAATGTCATTGGGCTAAATCGCGCACGAGACTTCGGAGCAATATTGTTCGCGATGCGTCATGGCGCTACCAGTGCCGAAGGCATTTGTGCGAAACTTTCCGCTAAATTCGCGAAAGATTGTTCTGCGGAACTAGGCCTGCTGCTCGCGACCGGTTATCTGAAGGCAAATGCAGAAGGCGAATACCGGCTGAATGTGCCTGTATTTGATACGGCCGATAAACCCATGCTGGAAGCGGCTCTGACCTTCAGCCGCGGTGTGATCGAACATTGGCTCGACGAAAACTACTTGAGCATCCGCCATTCACTTTCCAATCTCACTGCGGTGCGGCAGGGGGTTGCGTATCCTGCGATGTTTGGCCAAATATGGCACGAACTATTTGGTCTCACGACGCGCGAACTCGCCGCCCGCGGCATCATCGAAAACCCGCGCGATGCGAGTGTCATCTGGCAAGGCTCCATCCCAATGGTTTGGCGCACCACGGTTTATTCTCACAACTTCGAGTAGTTGATTGCCGATGTAGCTAGGGGTGCCGCATCTAGAGCGAGCGCTGGGCGCCGCTGCGCCGAAGCTACACTGTTTGCAGTGTCTCACCCTTTTCGGACCCTTTCACGGTTTTCCTGCCGTGTACCGAGACATTCTTCGGCGCACTTACCCCTAGCCGGACCTGATTGCGCTTGATCCCGAGTACTTTCACGGTGACGTGCGCCCCGATCATCAACCTTTCACCGGCGCGCCTCGTCAGAATCAACATGAATATCTCCCTCGCCCCCACCACATCGTCTTCCAAATATTCGAGCTCAATTCATCGCCGACTAGCACCGCTACGCGTACAATTGCTAGTGAAAGCTGAGCGGCACTCAGCGCTTTACCCAAGTTAGCCTGGCGATCAGCTTCTGCTGAAACGCAATTGAAAACCGTTCTGTCATAGCGAGCAGATACCAATAGGCATAATGATCCCGATTGTTCGTGCATTCTGCGCAACATAGTCGATGACGACTCACATGCATCTTGCGACCGTATCACGCGTTGCAGGCGCACATTGATAAATTGTTATCCCGCTGAAGCCAAGAGAAGTCCCTCTCGTGATTAGTGCTCGATTTCACCCGCCCAGACGGCGAGCGTGCCCTTACTTAGATGATCCTTTGACATGCAAATGTCGCTCACAAATTGCTCACGGCGATACGCGTGCACGGGACCGGCCGTGCGTTGTCTGTCCGAGGTGCAGGAATGACAGTACCGTCAACTTCTCCCCTGGTCACAAAGCGCCAAACGCCGTGCGGTAAGCCCTGGTGGCCAGTGCGCCGTTCTTGTTATTGAAGTAGTTATCCCACCCCCATTGCAATTCCGGATCTCCGTGAACGAACTTTGCCTCGAACGCCGAGAGATCCAAGGTTTTCTTAAATTCATCAAGGGAACGCCCCTGATTGACCGCCGCGATCGCCTGCTCCATCAGAGCCTTAAATAACTCACGTTCCTGAAGGATGTAGTCTTGATCGAACTCAACTGGGCCATGTCCTGGCACGATTGCGGAGGCCTTGAATGAAAGTAGTTTGTCCAGTGATGCGATCCATTCAACGTATTGGTCGTACCCGCCGTAGGGTACTGGCGCTATCACCAGGTCGCCGGCCACCAGAATGTTCGACTTGGGGATCCACACTACCGTGTCGCCGGGAGTGTGCCCTCCGAGATGCATAAGATGAATTTCACATGCTCCGAGGCTAATTGTCATCCCTGTCTTAAAGGTTATATTCGCCGGCACATAACGCGCCTCTTTGGCGTCGCGATATATCGGCAAGAATTCCTGATAGGACCGCTTGGCTCGCTCGAGATCGTAACCCAGCAGCGTATTACTCTTTGCGTCCACACCCTTCTCGGCCGCATCCTTCAAAGTGCGTAGTTGGTCGTCACCGCTCTTTCCCTTAAGGTCGGCAATTGCGAGCGGGTCGCGCCGGTCAGCGATCATCGCTGTGTATTCTTGCTGGATGACCATCACGTCGGGATAGGCGTCTTTGTATACATGATTGCCCATCACATGATCGCGGTGAAAATGCGTATTGATAAGGTAACGGATCGGCTTGTTGGTGAGCCGGCGGATCCGAGCGAGGTGCCGCTTCGACAAGTAGGTAGAGGGCGCATCGACGACTGCGACAGCATCATCCCCAATGATCACGGTCGTGTTCCCGTCCTCCCAATCATGGGTCGTATTGTTAGAAACGAATGCGTAAACGTTTGGCGCCAGCTGATCGAGCTCGAAATCGACGTCGATGTAATCGACACGCACGGGTCCTGGGACCGCATGGTCTCGCTGAGTTGGCGAGTTCGGCCGGTTGTCCGCCGCGCACGGCATGCCCGCGCCGGTGAGACTCGCGGTGATGAAGGTGAGTCCGATAATTAGGCGATACCTCATTTTAATCTCTTCATGCTTTGGATGGACTTATCGGCGCCCAAGCAAACCTGCGCTGGCGCCAAGGGCTAAGAGGGAGCAAGGTGCCGTCTCGGGACATTACACTCGCCGGTCAAGTTGGTGGAATTCAAGCTCCGCAGAGTCTTGCGATCCGCTTGGGATCCCCACGCAGCGATGTATCCATGTAGCTAACCAGCATTGATTTGGCATTGGTACGCTCGTCATCCCCCAGCAGGTTGCCGACGTCGTGCACCCAGCCGTCAGCACATTGCTCTTTGGACTTTGCGCTGGCGGCGCATTCGACCAAGTTCTCATAAGCACGGCGATACCTAGCGAACTCGCGTCTGTGCATGGGGACGCCGTGTCCGGGTATCAGTATCTTGAAATCCGCGTCCGCGAGGTTCTTAAGCGCAGTCTTCCAGTGTTCCGGACAAGCGGTGTCCAAGAAGGGAACCGGCAGCGTAACAAGATCGCCGGCGGCCACCACTCGAGTGGCCGGATCAAATACCCACACATCCCCCGCTGTCACTGAATAGGCCTCGAGGTGCAGCACGAGCTCTCGTCCGGCAATTATGAATGGCGCCGTTTTTGTGATTAGCTCGGTCGGCAGGGCACTTGACGCGGTGTCGATTATGGCGAGTTCGTCGCGCCAGGCTTGCGCCTTTGGATCGTCCGGCGAGCTTTGAATTTCGTCGACCAGGTATTTGCCGTATCTCAACAGAAATCCGCCAATCGCACCCTTCAGAGCATCGCTTGCGTAGATTTGTACGCCAGGATACAGACTGCGAATTTGCGCATCGCCGCCGATGTGATCCAGATGCCAATGGCTGTTGATGACGGCGCGAATGGGAAGATTCGCCTGCTGCGCGAAGTTGATGATTTTTTGCGTATGCTGAACGTGACGACCGGTGTCGATTACGATCAATCCATCCGGGCCACGAATCAGTATGCTATTGCCATCCGGTTGTAGGTCAGGAAGAAAAACCCCAAAAATCACGTCGATTCCAGGCGCAATCGGTGTGCTAGCCGCTGAGGTGCCAGCGCAATACAGAATGCCCGTGCAGCAACACAACAAAACCTTGATCATTGATGCGGGATGCAAGGCGCGACTCATTTCAGTTGTTTACCTCGTGTTTCGAGCAGGCAATAATGCCGGGCAGCTCGCGAAATGCGCATTCATGCTCCGATCCACTGAATGGCTCTTGCATGAATTCGATATGATCCCGCAGACATGTGTTCCTCACCGGCAAATTCAACGAATATCGCCTTGACACCGCTGCGCGCCCGTCGCTCGACAAGGTGACGCGCCTCCCCAATCATGACCCTACGAGGAGAGTATCGATTCTGAACCTAGCATAGTTGTTCGAAAATTCAGGTATAGCCGGAGCGAGCGGGACTTATGGAGGCGTGAACGCATGTCGTCGACGACTCGACTGACAACGCGGACTCGTTTTGCGTCGCAATCGGCTCGCGAACAACGCTACTGTCAGACGCCCCCTTCGAGACCCCTCGCAATGCGCGGCAGCGCCGAGCTGTCTTCTCTCCTCGGGATCGATCAGCGAAAGTCAATTCGAAGATGGTCTTATCAGGCTTCGAGTGAAGAAATCGAGCATGCGTTGCATGCTGTAGGGTGCTGGGACCGCCCCAAATGGGGTCACCAGCGCTCCATGCCCGGCGCCAGGCACGATGAGCAACTCAAAGTGTTTGTTGGCCTTGATCAGCGCGTTAGCGACCTGCATCGTGCTTGCCGGGTCGACGTTATGATCAAGCTCGCCCGCGACGAGCAGCAGCTTGCCCTTCATCCGCCAAGCGTTATCGACATTCGAACTCGCTGAATACTGCGGACCGACAGGCCAGCCGAGCCACTGCTCGTTCCACCAGATCTTGTCCATTCGATTGTCATGACAACCCGAATCGGCAATCGCGGCACTGTAGAAATCGTTGTGCCACAACAGCGCGGCCATTGCGTTTTGGCCGCCGGCGGAACGACCATAGATGCCGACACGCCTCGCATCGATGATGCGGTATTTCGCCGCCGCCGCTTTAATCCAAGCGACCCGGTCCGGGAGACCTGCGTCGGCGAGATTTCTCGAGGCGACGTCATGGAACGCTCTAGAACGGCCGCTCGTGCCCATGCCGTCGATCTGAACGACGACAAATCCTGCATCTGCGAGTGCTTCCTGTTCAAAGTAGTTAGCATAGAATGACTTGGGGACAAAGAATCCATGCGGTCCGGCGTAGATTCGCTCAAGCACGGGAAGACTTCGCATGCGTGGGGTCTTGGGCCAGTAGATGACACCGTAAATGTCGGTAGTCCCATCACGGCCTTTGGCGACAAAGCGCTCGGGGAAGCGGCCGCGCGCCTTGAGGATCTCGCTGGCATCCGCGCGCTCGAGCGGGAGAAGCAATTCGCCCGTATCGACACTGCGCAGCTCGGTAACGGGAGGTAGGTCGACACGTGACCAGGTGTCGATGAGATACCGATTGTCGGGAGACCGGCCTGCACTGTGATTGCCATCGCCCTCGGTCAGCAGAGTTAGGCCACTGCCATCGAAATTGATGCGCGCGTACTGGACATAGTAAGGATCCTGGCCCGCAATGAGGCCGCCCGCACGGAAGATAATTTGCCGTTTCCGTTCATCGACATATTCGACGCCTCGGACCACCCACGCCCCTCGCGTGATCTGATTCTTGAGGCTCCCAGTTATCGTGTCGTAGAGATAAAGATGATTCCAGCCGTCGCGCTCACTCATCCAGATGCGTTCATGGCTCGCATCGAGTGCCTTGTTGTAGTACTTGCCACTGTAGTCGATGAAGGTATTGCTGCTCTCTTCGACTGTGCTTTTCGCCGCGCCGGTGCGTGCGTCCACCGCGACCACGCGGAGTAGCTGGTGTCCGCGTTGGTTGTAGAGAAAGTCGAACATTGTGGAATCCGAGGACCAGCGAATGTCGTCAATGTTCCAGGGATTCGGAAAGAGCACCGCATCGATCGGCAGCTCGCGGCGATCGGCAATCGAGAATAGCCGAGGGCGTGGCACAGGAATATCGTCGCCCGGCTTAAGATATGGAAAGGACTGTAACCGTGGCTGCAGCTGATCAACAGGCGAGGACTCCACAAGATAGACGCGGCGTTCGTTCACGGTACGCGTCTGCATGGCGATGAGGTGCCTGGAATCAGGCGACCAGTAAGCGTCCGGTAATGTGGGCGGGGTTTCGGGGGTATCGACTTGCTGTTCAATCATGCGCTTCCGGCCGGTGTCGGCGTGGAAGGTGTTGGAGGAAGTCGCATCGAAGGTAAGTGGGAATTCCGTTTTGTCGGCAAGAGCGCGAATCCAAAGATTGCTGTCGCGGACGAAGGCTTCGTATATGCCGTCGGGCGAGCGAATGGAAGACTTCAATGCGCCTGTCTCGACCACGGCTGGCGCTGTCGCCGAAACGCCGGAATCTCCGAGCCGCGCGATGTCAGCCTGAGACGCGGCCTTTCGAGTACGGTGTTCTGCATCGACGACAATGAATTCCGTGACGCCGCGCGGGTTCTCGTTGCGGTACCAGAAACCATGGCCGTCGGCGAGCCAGTGTGCTTCAACAGCGGCGCGATAAAGTTTGGGTGGAGCGGGCGGCGCACGGGCGGTCTTTTCGGCGCCGTGAGCGCCCGCCCAGCACATAAATAACGCCGCCAAGGATGTAAGTAGCTTGTGACGCATGGTTACCTTGCCGTTTTGTAGCAAACGGATTTCCTTTTTTACGTCGCGCTTCTGGAAGAGGCCTCGCTGCCCGTAGCGCAAAATGGCGCCGCGCCTTTTGAAGAACCCGCGCTGCGATCCGAGGTCAACAGCTGAGTGCACTCATGTTTTGACTCGTCTCAAGGCCGTAGCGCAAATGGAATACCTCGGTTGAGCGCGCTCACCCCGGCGGACATGTGCTCCTCACCCGCAAATTCGATGTACGTTCCGTTCACGCCGCCGCGCGCCAGTCGCTCGGTAAGGGCGCGCGCATCCCCAATCATGTCGAGGCGGGGAGAGCCCTTTGTCCCTGGGGAAAACAGCTCGCGCATTGCTTGCTCGACCGTTTGACCGGGAATCATCTCAGGATGAGCAGTAAAATATCGCCTATAATCAGACTCGAGACCAACGCTCCGATGCGGGAGTTCGAGGCCACCCACTGTCACCAGGACACGGAGCTTTCCGCGCGCCGGATTGGCCTCGAACGCGGCCTCTCCCTTGAGTACCGCCTTCTCCGAGAACCAAATTGAAGGGCTTGCCGCGAGGTATGTATCGAAGCTATCGGGCGCGTTGAACATTGCGTAGAGAACGAACAAGCCTCCATAAGAGTGGCCGAACAGCGCCTGCCGAGAGGGATTGATCTTATAGTTTGCCCGTACCCACGGCTTTAGTGTCTCATTCAGGAACGAGAGGAATTGACCCGCCCCGCCGACCTTCATTCCTTCCAGCTGCGGATCGGAAGTATTCGAATTGGGCGGCGTAAAATCGAAAGTCCGTCCTCCTGCGTCGAAGAAGAAACGACTGGGATAGCCCACCGCCACGATCAGCGCCGGGGCCAGCGTCTCATATTCCCTCATCCTCGCGATTTCGACCGCAATTCCGAACCACGCATCGCCATCCAAAATGTAGATGACTGGTAAGCCGCCCAGTGGCTCGGGCCCTTCAGGGCACGAGATAAGGATCCTGTAGGGCCTGCCTTGCTTGGAGACCAGCGTTGATTCAGATCGCGTGCGCGCACGCAGCAACAGTCTATTGTCGACAGAGGCACTCTCCTTCGAACCCGAGTCGCGGGGTGCGTCAGCGCCCATCGCTCGAGTTGGTGCAATCGACGGCGATATCAACATTGCCGCCACGAGTGGTCCCAAGACGTACGCCCTAATCCGCCAGGCATGGATAGAGAGTCTCGTCGACATTTCTTCGCCCGCGGTTCTTTGCCGCTGCATCGACAACCGACTACTCATAGATGTGAATCATGACGGGTCAGGAAATTTTGCACCGCGTCTTTTGATCGTTCGAAGCCCGCTGGGTGCCAGCGCCATCGACTCGCATCGAATCGCTTGCACCGTGCAATGAAACCGAGCAACCGCAAGAGTGGTGACTGCAGCATATCCACCCGATCGTGGCACGAGCCCGCGCAGCGATCAATTGTTTTGACACGAACGGTCGTTTCTTGGGCACGAGCGCCACTTTCGATGCTGCGAGCAATTCGCGACCGGTTCCAAAGACCGCATTCATCGGTCGCGAATTCCCGGCTATGAATCAGGTTCGGTCCATCACGACAGGAATCGACCAGAACTCCTCTGCATCTTTCGCTAGCATACGGCAGCGATGAATCGTCGCTTACCTACGGAAGCGGCAATTTTGCAACGCGCATAAAAAACAATTTTGCGGGGAAATCACAATGCATGCGACACGAGAAAGACCTTTCTCTGACACCATAACTGCGCTGAGCGCACTTAGTCGTCAATTGGCCGCCGGGTTGGTAACCTCACTGATCTGTATGGCCGCGATCGCAGCGGACGCGGGATCCTCTGAATCGACTTCGAATGAGCTGGAGGAGATCGTGGTCACCGGGACGAGCATTGCACAGAAGCTCGAATCTTCTTCCCTGGCGGTGACCTTGTTGACCTCGGAAGACATCGCGAAGAGCGGTTTCACCTCCATAACGGATCTTATTCAGAACCTACCCGCCATGCAGAGTTTTGTGCCAGCGTCGAGTTCGGTAAACGGCGGGGGCAGCGGCGTCACCACGGCCGCGGTGCACTCACTGCCCTCAAAGTACACATTGGTACTCGTGGATGGCCAGCGCATCGCGGGTTTTCAGCTGGGCAGCGTCCAGGGTTCGGGGACAGGCGTGAACTTGAACAGCATCCCGCTTGACGCCGTCGAGCGCGTCGAGATACTGACCGACGGGGCCTCGGCCCACTATGGCGCGGATGCCATTGCGGGCGTGGTGAACTTCGTCCTCAAGAACAACCAGACTGAGGGAAGCGCCTTTTACCACGCCGCGATTCCGGGGCGATCCGGCGGGGGTTCTTGGAATGCAGGGCTCAGCAAGGGTTTTGGAGATCTTACGACGGACGGCTGGAACATTTTGTTCACTTTCAGTCACGATGTCCAAGATAAGCTCGAAGCATCGCAGCGTCCGGTCTCGGCTCAGGGCGGATACTTTCCATTTTCTGCCAACGGCACAAACTACATTTTCAATGATCGCACCGCCAACACCGAGCCTGCGAACATCGCGATCGGGTCGTTGGGGGTCGCCTACAACCCGTACTATCAGGCGAATGGCAATTGCGGTGAGGGGAAATTGGCTGCGCCGCTCACGGTGGCCGGCAATACCACATGCCGTTTCAACTTTGCCGCGACAGTTGAGGATATTCCAACCTATACCCGAAATAGCGGGTTGTTGAAAGCCACCTTCGATCTTCACGAGGGCGGCAAGGTGTGGGCGGAGGCGTTGATTTCTCAATTCGATATGTTTTCCCAATTCGCCGCGCCCGCACAGCAGTTTGCCACCAGTCCCACGAAAAATCCTGTGCTCTGGGACAACTATGTGGTTCCGTATCTCAACGCGACCGGCCAGACGGCCTCCATTGCGACGGTCGAATATCGCGCCGTGTTGGCGGGCGGACGCACCGATGACTTTCAGACCAAGATGCGCCACATCGCATTGGGTTGGGACGGCGATGTTTTGGGTTGGGGTGTCAGGGCGAGCGTGGTCAGTTCACACGGTGTTCTGACCGACTATCTGGAGGCTGGCTATTTCGACTCGACTCAATTTTTCGCGGCCATTGCCAGCGGCGCCCTTGATCCCATTATGGCGACCGGCGACAGCGCGTTATCGACGGCGACCTTGCATCAAGCCACCTCCCAAAATTTCTCCGACATCACCAGCGCCTCGATCGGTGCGCAACACAAGATGTTCGATCTGAATGGTGGCCCGTCGATCTTGGCGTTAAACGCGGAGTTTGATCGCTACAAGTATCGGACCGACCAAAGCACGCTTGCGCTGTCGCAGAGCGGATATTCCACGCAGCCGGCGAATCCCGACTTTCCAATCGGAGGCGGCTTCGGCTTACTGCCGTTTGAGGCGGATCGCAATAATTGGGCGGTGTTCGGCGAGTGGTTCTTCCCGATCCTTCCTGAGTTAAATGCCACGGCATCGGTGCGCTTCGATGATTATGCGAAGGTACACAGCGATGACGTATTTTCTCTCGCAACGGACCCCGTCACCGGATTGTACGACCAGATTGCGCCCGCGAAGCTGGGCAATACGTTCAGTGATACAACGTTTCAGTTGTCTTTCCGTTACACACCGTTCGAAAAAGTATCATTCCGCGGCTCCTTTGGAACCGGCTTCAGGGCACCCGATCTCAGCGACATAGCGGGCGCCTTAAGTGACGCTGGGTCCACCATAGGAACTTACCCCTGTCCTATTCCTGGTTCACCCGGCTGTCAATTCGGGAGCGCGCAGTACTCGCTCGTCGCCGGTCCGAATGGCAACTCAGGTCCGGCCGGGTTAAAGCCGGAGACCTCTACCCAGTTCGGTTTGGGCATTCGCGTCGAGCCAATTTCGCAACTTTCCTTTGCCCTCGACTATTGGAATGTGCGCATTAAAAATGAGATCGAATCGTCGGGCATTGCAGAGCAGGTCGCATTCAACAATCCCAGCCAGTACAGAGGGCTGTTCGTCAATCCGTACGTCGATCCGATCGGACTGACAACTATCGCTCTGCAGGAGGTGCCGTTCAACGGCGGCCTCGCGACATACGCCGGGGTCGACTTGAATGCCAACTATCATGTCGATGTGGGCATTGGCACTCTCAACGCGCATTGGACTGGAACCTACCTGCTCAAGCAGCAGTACAGCAACGGCCCGGGACTTCCCGAGCTCACAGACCTAGGATCCTACGGCCCTGACCAACAGGTAGTGTTCCGAATCATCTCCAACCTGCAGCTCAGTCTGCAAACCGGTCCTTGGGTGAACACGGTCACGACCCACTACAAGTCCGGATACCGGGATGAGAGTTACAAGGCCGGCAATGCCGTTGTTTTTCTAGCTAATCCCAACGGTAGCTTGGGAGCGCCGGTCGACTTCCCTGGCCTGAAGGTTCCGAGCTTCACGAGCTTCGATTGGCAGACGGCATTTGACATTGAGAAGAACATTCGCTTGACGGCCGGAATCACGAATATCGGCGACAAAGCGCCGCCCCTATCACTACAAACTGGCGGTGGTGGCAATCAGTCAGGCTACGACGGTCGATACTACGACCCCATCGGCCGGACGTTTTATTTCCGCACTGACATAAAATTCTGATAGCTAGCGGAGAATTGAGACGGTTCCAAAGGCCGTCTTCAGTCGATAACGACAGGATTCAACCAGAACACCTCTATATCTCTCGCTAGCATGCGGCACCAATGAACGAAGCTTTGCCATCGGTATCCGCTCGTCTCGAGCGCCTACCATTTTCCCGGTTCCACCTCGCGTTGCTCGTCATGGGGGGGCTTGGTTACACCTTCGATGCCATGGACGCCGCGATCATTGCCTTTGTTCTTCCCGCCGTGAAAGTCGCGTGGGGATTGAACAGTCTTCACGTCGGGTTGCTCGCTGCCGGTACCTCCGCCGGAGGCATTCTGGGAGCGACGTTGGCCGGCTGGCTCGGCGATCGTCTCGGTCGCCGTTCTGTGATGATGTGGGCGCTGGCTCTTTACTGTTCGGCATCTGTTTTGAGCAGTGCCGCAACCTCGTGGCAAATGTTTCTTCTTTGCCGGATCATCGCTGGAGTTGGCACCGCCGCAGAGAGTGTGATCATAGCTCCGTTCCTCACGGAGTTCGCGCCGAGCCGGTTTCGCGGAAGATTTGCGGGAGCTCTTGCAGGATGCTTTTCCTTCGGCTATGTCGGCGCGGCGATATTGGGGGCGTCGGTCGTACCTCTTTCTGCGCAGGCTTGGCGCGTCGCGGTGATAGCCACTGCGGCACCCGTCCTCATGTTGCTGTGGTGGCGGCGCGCGTTGCCGGAATCGCCACGTTGGCTCGAAGCTCGCGGGCGTCATGCCGAGGCCGGCAAGATTGTCTCGGGCATTGAAGCTCGCGTGGCTCGCCAGTTTGGGCCACTCCCGCCGTTAGCGGCGTCCGCGACCGCATCGACGATTATTAAAGCGCCGCCGGTGCCTATGTCTGGCTATCGACAACTGTGGGGACGCACTTTGCGTCGTCGCACAGCGGTCGCGTGGACGCTGTGGTTCTCGATCGGGTTTTCCTATTACGCCTTTTTTACCTGGATCCCGAGTCTACTCATTGAAAGCGGCTTGACCGTGACAAAGAGTTTTGTTTTTTCGTTGGCGATCTCTGTTGCCCAGATTCCCGGCTATTTCAGCGCTGCTTACTTCAATGATCACTGGGGACGGCGCACAGTAATCGCCGCATATATGTCGATGGGAGCGCTGTCCGCACTGCTATTTGCTTTTGCCAAGGCTGAATGGGCTCTCATGCTATGTGGGATGAGCTTATCTCTCTTCATCAATGGCGTTTATGCGGGGCTCTATTCCTACACACCTGAAATCTTTCCAACCTGTGTTCGAACCATGGGACAAGGCTCCTCTACGGCCATCTCTCGCATAGGCGCCATGCTGGCGCCGGTGACCGTCGGCATACTCTTCCCGCTCTACGGCTTTTCCGGTGTCTTCGGTCTGACAACGACCCTTCTTGCGATTGGCGCCTTCTGTATTGCCTGTCTAGGTATAGACACGAAGAACCGCTCGTTGGAAGACATCGAAACCGGTGGTTCATTCAAGACAATTTCGCATTCCATCGACAATGAGTTTGCCAGATGACGATCGGCGAGTCTGGGTGACATCGATGTCAGTCCACTTGCGAATGTTTCAATTCGTCCAATCTGCAATTGAGGGCTTTTCATGGCGTTTCTGAGTGAAGCAACGAGAGATTATCGGCTCAAGCTCATGCGAAAAATGATGGACGCTTCAAATTTGGATGCCTTGGCGTTTACGTCAGCTGATTTCTTCCAGTTCGCGACGAATTTTGCGACCGACGTTCAGGTCTGGGAGCGACCGATCCTTTGCGTTGTGCCCCGAAGTGGGCGCACTTTTGTGATCATCAATGAACTATCGACCAATCACTGGCGCTCGGCCACTGAAAACGATCGATTGTGGGTGAACGCTGTGAGCATTTATGCTGAACATCGCCGGGCTGGCACACAAATCCCGTTGCTTACGGGATGGTGTGACTTCGTGGCGGATCGCCTCGAAGAGGAAGGGCTCGGCAAGGCTCGAATTGGCGCAGAGTCAGTCAGCGGTCCGCTTGCTCGAGCCGTAGAGCAGCTGTCAGGAGCCCGGCTCGAACCTGTTCTCGAGCAGATGCGCGCATTGCGGTGGATAAAGAATCCGGAAGAGATCCAACTCATGCGAGAACTCGCTGCCCTAACCGATTGGGTGCAGGATCGCTATCGCGAGAATATACGCCCCGGCCGGGAGGTTCATGAGCTCGACACCTCGATGATGGCCATGATGGGCGCAGAAGCCGCAAAGCGATTCCCGGGCGAGAACTTGGAAATTCTCAGATGCTGGACGCTCTCAGGGCCCGCCTCCGCATCTCCTCACGGCGATGGCCGCCAGGTCGGGGCACGGATCGAAACCGGGCACTCGCTCATCAATCTCATTATCCCCAGGCTTAACGGTATCGTCATCGAAAACGAGCGAACTTGGTTCTGCGGAAAACCGACCTTAGAGCAGACTCGCTACTTTGAAGTTGCGCGGGTGGCGAATCAGGCAGCGGCGCATGCCGCGGTTGCCGGCCGACCTGTGTCGGGCATTGATGACGCAGCGCAAGCGGTGATCGAAGGGGCCGGGTATGGCCACCTGATATTTCACCGCACGGGCCATGGAATTGGTACGCTAGGTCACGAATATCCGCATGATATGGCATTCAATTCGCGCCCTTTGTATGAAAACGAAGTGTATTCGGCAGAACCTGGGATTTATGTGTACGGTCTGGGTGGCTTTCGAAAGGACGATACCGTGCTCGTCGGAAAGCATCCAGAGGTTCTGACTAAGGCGCCCGGCGATCTTTTGAGTCAGACGGTCTTATGATATCGAATGTCTTCCTCCGGGAACTCGAAAGTCGATATGCCTTGGTACCGGCGCAGTTTGTGCTGCAACTTCCCGAGACACAGTTGTCAGTGATTCGGTGGCGACGGTTGAAAGGCGATGCTGAACAGGTCTTCGAGCGTCATCCGGTGGACGGGTATACACTCTCCATTGTTCTTCAGCCAATGCGCGCCAATGCGTGGCTGAACGAGCGGCCGGTCTGGTCCGGGCCGATCGGAGCCAATACGATTCGTTTGACGCTACCCGGGGCCAAAACGCGCTGGGTAAGCGACTCGTCGTTTGACTTGATACATCTCTATTTTCCCAGGCATGCGATCGACCAAATGGCGGCCGGCGGTCCGGATCGAATACATGACCGTCTGCGCGCATCTGCGCCGCTGTATCGTCGGGACGATGTCGCGGCAAACCTCGGACGCGCGATGCTGGAATCTCTTCGTTGCCGGCGACCGTTCGCGATGACGTTCGTTGACGCGATGGGTCGAGCACTGCTCGCGCATACTCTTGGGCTATACACCCAACCGGCCGAACCTTCATTACATCAAAAACTCGACCTAAATTCCCTTCGACGCGTTCGCGACTTTGTTAAAATCAATTTGCATAGCGACATACGCGTGCGCGATTTGGCGCTGATCACGGGCATGAGTGAGTCACATTTCGCACATCGCTTCCGGGCGACAATGGGGGTCTCGCCCCACCGCTATGTAACGACTTCTCGCCTCGATATTGCCCAGATAAGGTTGCAGTGCAATTCGGATTCGGTGCTGAGAATTGCGATTGACTGTGGCTTCAAAGATGCAAGTCACTTTTCGCGCGTCTTCAAACGGTTTTTCGGTTGTTCGCCCCAAGTATTCCGTCGGGAGGGACGGAGTGCATCACCGAACCCTTGTTCCTGTGAAGGCAGGTAATGTGGCGAGCTCCGACGGAGGCCGCTGTGATAACTGAGGTTCAACGCTTATCGATCGTCTGTTTTCTCGACTTTCTGCCTTCGCTTGCGAGTTTGCCAAGCTCGCCGCCGACACTGCCGATATCGCCGACAACGATCGATGCGACCGTGGCGCGCGCCGCGCAAGCCTTTCCAGTGCCCGGCATCTCGGTGGGCATCCTAGGTCTTTGAAGGGCTGCAGGATCGCATATGTGCGCGTCGCCTCGGTAACGTTTCTCATAACCGCCATGCTCGTAATGGCACAAAAGGCCGACGGGGTGCCTTTAAACGCGAAACTCACGCAGTCTTTGCCTGTCTTCTATGATTCCGCATTGGCTGCGAAAGGATTCCCAAGTCCCTTGGTGAAAGCACGGATCGGAGGGCATGAAGCACTATTTATTATTGATTCCGGTGCGAGCGTTAATGTATTAGCCAATTGGTATGCGAAAGTCGCAGAAATTCCCACCTGGACCGAGACCGGCTCAACAGCAAGAGGTTCCGGTGGAAAGACAACACCAGTGCGTACGGTGCATCGGCTTCAAGGTCACTGGAGCAACGGTCAAGGTTTTACTCTCAAGGAAGCGATCGTTGTCGCTTTTCCACCCCTTTTTGAGACGCTGCATCTTGGCGGCCTATTGTCGCCGCAACTCTTGGCGCCGGAAGGAACCGCCGCAGTGCTGGACCTTAGAATTCCATCTCTCGAATTTAAGCCATTTGCGCGGGCGATGTCTGACTTGCACCTATCGCGAGCGATCAAGGTTCCACAACCGGTGTGTCGCAACCCCGATTCTCATTTTGTAAATCGTGTGTACTTGGCCCCCATCACGACAGCGGGCGTTACCGATCTAGTACTTGTTGATACCGGCGCGACCAAGACAATCGTTGCCGCGGACTCGAAGATCGGCCAAGCAATCGAGACCGACAGCGAGTTAGGTCCCCACTCTGAAGGTATCGGCGGCGAAGTAGACGGACGACGCATCGCGCGCGATGTCCAGTTGCTGCGAGGAGGCAAGACGATTGGCTTGAGTCCGTCGATTGGAGAAGTATCGTCGTCCTGTAATGCCAAAGGTCTCTTGGGTATGGATGCCTTGCGTAATTGTTTGCTAGTCCTAGGGAAGGACGAGATGGCCTTTAGGTGCAAGTGAGCGCCGGAAGCGGCAAAGCGTGTGGAACCTCAATCTCCCAGATGACCAATATTGGTAATATCGCAGGGTTCAGCGGCCGATAAGTTTGTGCGATTAATTCGGGACGTTGGCGATCCCGCTCACACCGCGTTTTGCTCCCTTCATGCCTCGCATATTGCCACGCGCAACGAGCTATCCGATGGTATTCCTCCCAAAGGAGTACCATCGCGCATCGCGCGACCGGTATTTTGATGCTGCGAATCAGGAAGAGGCACATGAAAGTACTATTTCCGCCAGCGTGTATCTTGCTCATTAGCCTTGGCGTGACGACTTTTTCCAGTGCGGACACTCAACCCATCCACTCCCGGATTCCCGCTGCGAACGAGCTTTTCCTACAGGCGCACCAGTACTTGAGTCAGAGCGACCCACGAGTCGGCGGAAAAATGGTAAATGCGCGAAAGGCAATCCAGCTTTATCAGCTGGCTGTGGAGCAAGACCCCAACTTTGCCCTCGCCTACGTTGAAATGTCGCGTGCTTGGTTGCGACTGGGCTACTCGAACCCCGACGGCGCTTCAAACGATGAAATCATGCCGGCGGCCAAGGCCGCTCTCGCTAAAGCGGTCGCGCTCGATCCAAATCTCTCGGATGCGCATTTGATGCTAGCCGCCCTCGCCTTCAATATCGATTACGAGTGGGCAAAGGCTGACCGCGAGTACAAGCAAGGAATTGCACTTCAGCCAAACAACGCGGATGCGCACGCCAACTATGCCGCTTATTTGAGTGCAATGGGGCGGTTTTCCGAGGCGCTGAATCAGGCAACTCAAGCAAATACATTGGCGCCCTCGGCGGCCACAGACTTCGTGTTTGCCAGGATCTATTACGCAATGCACCGGTATGCGGAGGCGGCAGATTTTTGCAAGAAATCCTTGGCGAGTCAGAACAACCTGGCTGTGCGATTTTATTTGGGTCTGATTTATGCCGCCGAAAAGCAATACGACCGGGCAATCCCAGAACTTAAGTCTACCACTCGCGAGAACAACGGCGGCGCACTGGCAGGTCTTGCGTATGCGTACGCGATGGCCGGTGATCGATCTCAGGCGCAAGAGCTGCTGAATAAGTTATATGCAGGCAAAGAATCAGGCCTGATCGTGCCTTACCGTATCGCCGCGGTGTACCTCGCGCTCGGTAACCATGACAAGGCTTTCGAGTGGCTAGGCAAGTCCTACGCAGAGCACGACAATTGGACGGCGCAATTGAATGTGGATCCGGTTATGGATCCGCTGCGCTCGGACCCGCGGTTTGAGGAATTACTTCGAAAAATGGGATTTAGGCAACTGCGCCGCGTTGGTAGAGCCGGATAGAGAAATAACACCTTTCGGAGGCGCCATCCGCGCGATGCCGACAGGAACATGGGGGTAATAGATGACCGAATATCGAGGCCGATGCCACTGCGGTGCGATCAAGGTGACTTATCGAACGGAGATCGATCCAGCGCGTTGGCCGCTTCGCACGACGGCGGTTCTTTTTGTCGACGTCATGGCGTGGCAGCCTCGCTAGCAGGCTAGTTGCCGCAGCGTCTTAGAGTCGCGGAACGATCCACCAGAAGGCAATCAGACCGCCAATCCGCTTCATGTTCAATTCGCTTTGTGTGAATCGTGAAATCTTACAAGGTTCTCTGTGGGGCTTTGTGCATTAACCCGCACTTCTCAGCGGCCATTCAAGAAACGAATACACTATTCCCCTTATTCAGAGGAGCATCCGTTCCCCGGGGCGCCGAGGCCACACGATTTCTCCAAGAAAGGCTGCAGCCGCCTCCGAAATCGTCGGCTCATGGTGACGCGCGTACCCCGTTTTAGGACGACCTCCGAATCCCCATGTAAGAGCGGATGCAACGCGACAATCTGCTCTACATTAACAATTGTGGAGCGGTGCACACGCACAAAACGCCTCTTGTCGAGACGAGCCTCAACACTGCGCAGTGTTTGCCGTGTGAGATAGCAGTGCTGTCGGACGAAGATCTTGACGTGTTTTCCGGTCACTTGAATCAATTCGATATTTCCCGTCGCGATCAGCATGATTCGATTGCCTTCGGTAACAACCAGGCGGTCCGGCTCCAGTCTCGTGTCCAGCCCGAGTGCGTCGCTGGTCCGCAAATCGCCCCTAATACGATCGCGCTCAAGAGCGGCCTTGGCGCGTGCCAATGCCTTGTCAAACCGCACATCATCAAAAGGCTTCAATAAATAGTCGATAGCGCCGGCATCGTAAGCATCGACTGCGTGCTCAGAATGGGCGGTGACAAATATCACAAATGGGCGCATTCCACGTGCACTTAGAGATTCCAACAAATCGAATCCATCGCGTTGCGGCATTCGGATGTCTAGAAATACGAGGTCCGGAACAGTTCCCGGGTCGAGTCGCTCACACTCGGCAACGGAAGCACAGGCCCCGATAAGGTGGATCTGCGGATCGCGCTTGAGAAGAAGCTCGATGCGTGCGCGTGCAATCGGCTCGTCATCGACTATAAGTACCAATAAGGGCCTTGATTGTGGGCCTGCCACGACGGCGCCAATGGGAGCGCCTTCCGGTATCGATTTCGCGATGGACGGCGGCCGGTTCATTCAGGTCCGCGCGTACCGAAGGCATGATCCGCGCCGATGCGTGATCCACGCCTCCCCGTTGTAGACCGCCTGCTGCACGGATGGAGAACCGCAATGATCAATGCGGAAAGGTAGTGGCACAACTTGACCGTCATCATGTCCCCCAAATGCGGGTCGAGTTATACATTGGATTCAGTTGACGGCCCAAAGGTTTGAATGGCAGAAAAAAGAAGTCTCATCCGATGAATCAACAAGCCGTGCGTTCGACACAATTCAAAGCCATTCACGCCGTTATCAGTCCCGCTTGCGGCGCAAACGTCCGCGGCCCGACGGCCTGCTTATGTCTTGGACCACTTCACTGTTTCTGCAGTTATCCTTCTTGGAGACTTGGTAGCCCCCCGCATCGGCCACCTTTGCAGGTGCTTCGGCGCCATCGCCTACTATGGCCTCTGCTGACTTCTGCAGTCGCATTCGAGAACCTTTCGATCCTCGTAGCCGCAATCGGCACGCTTGCAAATCTCCCCGGGTATTGCGCACCCACCTTCACGCTTATCCGCGTCGGATCTGCGTCACTGCCTCCGAGTGCGTGCGCCCTGCCCTGCCGGGCGCGACAAAAAAACGGCGGGCTTTTGAGGGCCCGCCGTCCGAGTATCAAAACTTGCGTTTTGATCGATTCCGTTTAGAACTTCGCCTCCAGATGCACATACAAGAAGCGACCGCTCGGATCGTACGTCTGCACCCACGTGTTGTTGTTGCAGGGGCCCGTCGGGCAGTTCCCCGACAGAATCACGGGCGGGTCCTTGTCCAGCACGTTGTTGGCGCCGACGCGAACCGAAAGGCTCGAATTGATTGCCACCGAGGCAGACAGGTCGAGGTAGCTGTAGGTCGGGATATGGTCGTAGCCCGGGTATACTCTTCCGGGCGAAGACAGCAGCGAGTCCTGACTCAATGCATCAACCTGGGTGGCACCGATAAAGCGCCACTGAGCATGCAGATCAAGACCCTGCCACGGAGTCGCCCAGTCGGTGGTGAAAACGTGGCGCCAGTGCGGCAACGGGTTGTTGCAGGTCACACCTTCGAAGCCCGCGCAGTTATACGACGGTCCCGCCATCACCCCACCCGTAGCCGGATTCGGCACGTCCGTGTTCGGCTGGGTGGTGTTGGCGATGGTATCCGTGCCCTGCAAGTTGAAGATCAGCTTGCCGAACGAGTCCATATTGAAGGTGTAGTGCAGATTGACGTCCACACCCTTGTCCTCCAGCAACCCGGTGTTCTCCGACAGTGTGGTAACGAATCCATCATTGGTCAGCCACAAAGAACCGTTGGCATTACGGTGGATCAGGCCGCACGCTGCCGGATTGCCGGTAACCGCGCAATTATCGATGACCGCCGCGCCATTTTGGGCCTGGATGGCGCCGGTGATTCTGATGTCGTAATAGTCAACCGTTGCCGAGAAATTCGGCAGGAAGGTTGGCTGGAATACGACGCCGTACGACCACGTGTGTGCCTTCTCGGGACTGAGATTCGGATTGCCGCCGGTCTGGATGTTGAACTGACTGGCCGGATTCACCCCTAAGTTTCCGTACTGAGTTACCGGATTGACTCCCGTGTTCGCGCATTGCGCCTTTGTAAGTCCGCTGGCAACCAAGCCAGTTGTGGTATTCACAGGACCCCAACACGGATCGACGCTGCCACCGGGTCCTACAGTCTGCGCGGCAAAGAGCTCGCCAATGTTGGGCGCGCGTACCGCTTGGTTAAAGCTGGCGCGGAAACGGACGTCCTTGATGGGCGCCCATTCGACACCGAACTTGTAGGTGTTGGTGCTGAATCCTATGGTGTACTTCGAATACCGGTAGCCGCCGTTGAGCGTCAACTGCTCGGCAAACGGCACGCCGTCCAAGACCGGCATGTTGAACTCACTGAAGACTTCCCAGACGTGGAAATTGCCGGCGATCGGCAGTACCGCGCCCGCACCGCCCGCGACATCGTCCGTTATGTTTTCCTCGTCGGGGTTGAAAGTAGTGCTCTCCGAACGATATTCGGTGCCCGCATTGACCTGCAGGCCGCTCTTCGCCCACGGTGTCTGGATACCGTACTTGCCAAGATCACCGGTCACGTCGGCATGCGCGACATACTCCCGGTCGGTTCCCTGGTTGAGGGCCGGAACCTCCAGATAAGCGAGCTGCGCCGGCGTCACGCCGCCCGGCACCCAAGGATTGTAGGGCACGCAGCCCGCCGGTGCGGGAGGCGCACAAATCGGAGTACCCAGCGGGCCAACCACGGGGTTTTCCGCGAAGGCCAGTTTTGTCACCGAGAAATTGTTCAAATTTAGCGCGGTCGCGTCAACGATGCCGACCTGGGCATAGGCGTTGTACTTCCATGCGTCCAAGAAATCGCCCTTGACGCCGACCACTTGGCGGAAGTCGTCGTTGGTATCGTCGGTCAACCGTTGGCCGCCTTCGACGTTGCGTCGTTCAAGGTAGTACGACAGAACACCGCCGGGTGGCTGGCCCTGCAAGAAGAGCAAACCGGCGGGGCCTGATTGAGCTGGGTTGCAAAGGACACTTCGTTCCTGCGCTGTGATCAGCGGGTTGGCCCCGGCCGTGCCTGGCGCGGCGCAATTCAAGGTCAGTAAGTTGTTGGCGAAGTCGCCGCCCGGCGCTTGGCCTGCCGTCGTGTTGTTCCTCATGAACATGAATTCGCTGTACACCTGTGTGTGCTCGTTCAGGTCATAATGGAGGAAGAAACCGGCGGTCCAGCGCTCGCTGGGGCGTTGGTAGTAATTCAGGGCGCCGTAATTGAAATCGTCGCTCGCCACGGCAGGGCGGAAGGTTCCGGTCTTCGGATCAACGGTACCATCGAGGATTCGGCCGGCCGAGCCGTAGGCGATGAAGCTACCACCCCGATCCGTGCCCGATCCGGCACACTTTGCCGCGCCCGCGACAAACCCGAGGCTGCAAGCGCTGTAATCGAATTGCGCTCCGATGTTCGAGGCCGCCCTGTCGTAGGTCGCGTATACGGTGGCATTGCCGGCGCCGTCCGCGAAATTCGAACCGGCGATGAATGACACATCCTTCTGTTGTCCGGAATTCACCGTGCCGCTGGGGGCAGGTTGACCGGCAGCAGCCTCAATACCTTGATAAAGAGACTCATGATTGTTGTGGTTGTAATCGCCTAACTGCGCGTCGATTTTTACGCCTTCGTAATGGGTATTCATGATGAAGTTCACGACACCCGAGACAGCATCCGCGCCGTAAGTCGAAGAAGCCCCGCCGGTCAGCACTTCGACCCGTTCAATCAGTTCGGCCGGAATCATGTTGATGTCGGCAGCGCTGGAACCGCCCGGAACGCCGGGGGCGAGCCTCATGCCGTTGACCAGCACTAAGGTGCGGTTGATACCCATATCATGCAAATCGACGGTTGCTGTGCCGGTCGCGCCGTTGGACATGTTGGCGCCCTGGCCGGCAAATACCTGCGGTAAATTGTTGAGCAGGTCTTCAACGCGGGTCAGACCCGACGCTTGAATGTCCACATTAGTGATCGTGGTGACCGGGCTCGGCGATATCAGATTCGCGCTTTGAATGCGTGTGCCGGTCACAACCACTTCCTGGAGTTCTGATGCCCCTCCGGCTGGACCGGCTGCCGCGGCCGGCGCGGTTTGCGCGTAAGCAACCGGAACAACTGCACTCGCCGCGGCTGCAGCGAGCGCGGCATGAATCGCGTGCTGCAAAATCCGATTGTTCCCCATTTCTAGCTCCTTATTAATGCGTTTTAATTGACACTGCGGTTCTATTGGCACTTCCGACGCCGGCTCTCCAGGGTTTGCGGGGTCGCATAGCCCAAGGCCCCGCGAGCCATCGCAATCGCGCCAAGCGATATTGTGGGGGAGTCCGCTACGGGGGCGCTTCCAAATTCCGCGCAAATTCGTTGAACGCAGTACAGTTTCGACGTTGCCGCAGCTATTTCTGTATTGCGAACGCAACAAGAATTTATCTAGCCTACCCCAGCTTCGCGAGAGCGCCATCGAAGTCAGGGAATACCTGCCGCCGGGCATTTTCTCCATGACGACAATCCAATGGCGACTTATGCGATCAGGACCTTCGTACACTAAAAGCCTGGTGCGCCGCGCGCCATTCAGGCATCGTGATTTAGGTCTGCGCCACGCAGTCCAGTCCATCGCCACTAGGATTTTCCTCTCGCTCAGCGCACGCCGGCCGTTCGATGCGCGAGCACAACGAGTGAATTTCCTGGCTTGCGGCTTGAAGTCTCTTCATCACCTTCTCAGATTTTCCACCCAGTAGTTTTCGATGAGAGCACACCGCTCACAGTTGCGGGAGCAGCCCGGGTTTTCACCCGCGTTCCCTTAAATCTCCGTGCAGGGGAACTCGTCGTGTGCGCATTTGACGCAAATGGACAACAAACTAAGCCGGTCCTTTCGACGGCAGCCCACGTTTCGCATTGCTCATCGCTAAATGCCCTGACCCTCTACATCTGACGCGCCAATAATGGCGCTGTGTCTGAGCGAATATGCGCAGAATTTGAAAGAGACTGGGAGCTCAGCTCGAATCCACAATCGCTCGTCACAACGGCCGCCTCGCTCATGTCGAATTCGATACTGACGAGTCGGATAATTCCGTCGGATGGTCGATACCGTCGCGCGCAAGACATGCGCTGACCTGCCCGAGGAACGCGCTGGATGGCGCCCTCTGAATACGCTCGCCCCCTGAATACTCTCCAAATATACGATTGAGTCCATTGAGCGGCGACAAAAATATATTCGTCTCGCTCGCTCAGCCAAAAGGCTCAAACGCCGGGTGACCTCTGGGCGCGAGTCAATCGAGAGTTCACCTGTGACGCCTGTGCTACAGGTCCCGGAATCGAATGGCATCGCTCACAAACGGACTCGTCTATGCGCCCTTAAAGTAGTTTCCTTGCATGCGATGAGAAACAAAGCTCAACGGTACGAGTTCGCACCTGCCCAAGGCGCGCGCTACCGCGAAGGTGCGGTACTCGCCAGTACACCGCGACCCCTCGCCTAACGATATGTCCACGCACGTGATGTAGGCGCGGGCTGCGCCGCTCGGATTCGCGCATCGCGGTTGTGCCCGCGCTCGAGGCCGAATAGAGCGGTGCTGAGACTTCAACGTGCTCGAGGAGCGGCGGCTTGCCGGCGCGTTGCCGCGCACGATTGAGTCTGTCCACGGTAATCGGTCGCTGAGGTAAGGCATTGCGTGCCGATAACATGAGCAAGAACGCAAACACCATCGGCGGATCGAAAGCGCAGCCCTCGAGATTGCGGCACAGTACGTTGTATTGCCCCTCGGGAGTCTCAATCCGCTCTCGATAATAACGGGCCCACTCGTCGTCGAAATAGAATTGCAAATGATCCAAGAACTCCTCAAGACCCGACTCGGGAGGCGCCACGACCTTGGCGAGACCAGAACGTGCTACGAGATCGGTCGATGCGTCCTCCTCAGGCTTGCCATCGAGATTGAATCGTATGACGACGGGACTGACGTAGGCGAGTTCACCGCTGGTCGACCAAAAGGTGCGCATCTCGCCCTCCCGACCTTTGGGCGAGGCCTTGAGCAGTGTGCCGGCGCGATGGGTTTGACCCGTAGCAGGGCTGCTCGCCCCAAGCGGCGGCAACTCGCTTCTGCGTGCTGCATCGACCCACTCGATCCAAAGGCTTTGCGCAGGCACGCGAATGAGATCGAGACAAGAGGTCAGATGATCACCGTCCGAGAAGGCCATTTCGGTCGCGCAGCGTGCGAGTTCATCCGCGAGAACGTAGCGCAGTGGGCAATTGCGCACCGCGTCTTGAAATCGTTCTGCGCCGGGCAGGGTTTGGCCACCGTCGATGCGAATTGCATCGGTCCGACCCTGCGCTATGAGATCGAGCAGTCGCATCGCTGGGCATTGTGGGGGAGTCTGATACGCAGACGCTTTCAATTTCTGCGCAAAATCGTTGAACCGGTAATGACTGCTGCCGCGAAGAGCGGCACCGTTTGAGGCATCAGCTCGGAGAATGTGAGCCGAATTTGTCAAATAGTCGCAAGTTCATTTCCCAATTACGCCAAGGATGCGAAGACCGTCGCTAGATTGTCTTGCATCGGCACGGAATCGCAACATCACTCGACGTGCGCAATCCGGCAAAGTGCGCACACTCCATTTCATTTGGGGTGCCGTTGTTATCTTGATTCGTCAGCCGGGCTGATCGTTGTCTGCTCTTTCAAAGGCTTGAGCAAGAACAGTCGGCGAGCCGAATTGCTCGAGCAATGTTCTCGAGATATGCCTCATGCGAGAAAGCTTCTGATGGAAGTCGGCAGATTTGCTCTTTCTGCGATCGCGCATTTGTTCGTGTGACTCGCCAAGCGTGCGTAAGCCCGTAGTAGCGCTTGGCGCCCATCACCGAGCGTTCCTTACCCGTCGACAGCGAAGGTAGAAGGCGGCGCAAGCGGGACTTGGCCGGGCGCCAATGGGCCCCGCGCTCACCTGTAAATTGGCATAGTCGTAATTGTTTGGATCGCTCGCGAAATTAAGTATTCAGGATGTCACTTGTGTCCATGCAACTCGATGCTTGCGAAACTAAAATCCTGAGCGATCCGGCTACGGACTTGGTCGTGAACGTCTTGTCTTACGAGCGCGTTCTTAAACGTACGCTGTTATTTGCAGTTGGAGCCGCGCGCTGCCCGCCGACTCATCCTCTATTCAAACACGGGGGCGGCCCCCAGAGATGCCCCTATATCGACTTTATGCGATCAAGCGTCATTCGCACGATCGACAAGCACGGGCCTGCGGTATTGACCCCGAATTGCGCAAACTTTCAAAATATCGGCTCCACCTATCAGCGCCAGATGTTGGATGAGCGGGGCGATTTCAATGACTGGATCGCGGTATCGCCGTCGCTTTTGGCAGAGCTCAGCGCCGATTGCGCCTCATCGAGCAGGGCAGCGGATGGGATGTTTTTTGAGAAGGCGGTGGCACCAATTACCCCTGTACAGTACATGGCACAGCGGCAGATCATGGACATGCTGATCAACAACGTGCACGTGAGTGATCTGGCCTTCGATGAGTACCTGGTGCGCCTGGTCCAATCCGTAGTTAGTAACGCCGATGAGTATTGGCAAAAGCAGATTAAGCGAAAGTCGAGTCCACGACCTAGATGCGAATTGCACCAAAGAGACGTAGTGGAGGCGGTAAAGGAGCGTCTCGCAAAGGAATTCTGGATCAATCATTCCCTGGCGGACTTGGCAGGTGATGCTCACTGCTCCACAAGCAAGTTAGTTCGAATTTTTAGAATTGAAACCGGCATGAGCTTGCACGCCTATCAACAGCAGTTTCGGATCAGAACCTCTTTGCAGTTGCTCACAGACTCGCCCTGCGATCTGACCGGCATAGCCGCGCAATTGGGCTTTGCCAACCATAGCCATTTTAGCACCGTGTTTCGGCGGCTTTTCGGCATCACCCCCTCCAAATTCAGGCGTGACCCTTCATTTGGCTTAGTGAAACAATTTGTCGAAACTCTGCCGAATTGCGTTGCGGCCTAGGCAACCTCTGAATAATTCAGAATCGACACTCCAGCTTTCGCGGCGATGACGAGTTCGCCGGAACGCCGCCTAAGGGTGTCTGTCGGCAGCAGTACTGCCGCCGGCCAGTTTTACGACAGCGCGACGCGCCGATGGCGTTCCTCTGCACTCGCCATTGAGAGCACCCCCTTGATGTTCCCATCGGAAATATTTCTACGGTGGGGTTTTTTGGTTTTGTGTCGCCGCTGAGTAGCGATCTGAGAATGCGCCGGAAGGGGTGCGCAAAAGCTTCAGTGGATTTACCTTTGCGCGCCCATCGCTGCTTCATGGCACGCATCTGTGTCGGCCTTATTCCTCTAGTCGAACTGTTCGGCTTACAGGTCGCAATCTCACACGTCACCAAGAAGCCAAAATACCGCTGCCGGATGTCAAAACCCACTGACGCCAGAAAAAGTCCCGCTCGTACTGAGACTGCCAAGTTTCGCGCATCCCGCGGGATCCGTAGTTGCGTAAACGGATTCAATCCGTATACATATGTTAACCGCGCGCGACTTTGGTCGCTCTGTGCGCGCGAAAACTTTTTCCCACACACGCGGCGGCTGCAGTATTCTCGGGACGCGAGCTGCGATATCTGGGGTGACCGCATATCGCTTCTAGTTCCAAACCTTTCAAAAATTACTAGGGGTGTTCGGACATGCAAATTCTCAAAGGAAGTGTCGTCCGTGCGGCGACGTTGCGCAATTGGATGCGTCATCTCCATGTATTGACCGGCGCGGCGCTGATCGTCGCGCTCATCGCGGCTCCCACAGACGCATTCTCACAACAAACCAATGCGAGCCGCTTCAAGGCGCTGCCTCGCAGCGGACCGATCAACGGCAAGATGCCGTTGTCGCTGCGCGCGCAGGAGCGCGTCAAAGTCGTCGTCACCATGAGCACGGCTTCCGTGGCGGAAGTGCGCGCAACGACGGCCGATCACACCATCAGCCAGGCCGATCATGATGCAATTCAGACGAAGATTCTCCAGCAGCACGCAACGCTCGAGCCGAGCATCGTCTCGCTCGGCGGCAAAGTGCTCGCCCACTATCACGATGCGTTGAACGGCATGAAGGTGGAGATCGCCCGCAGCGAGATCGCGAATCTCGCAACCATGCCGGGTGTGGTGCAAGTGGTGGATGTGCCGAAGTACAAAATAAAGAATGTGGTCAGCGTGCCTTACATCGGCGCGCCGGAAGTATGGCAGGGCGTGCCCGGGTATCGAGGCGAGAAAGTCAAGATTGCCATCATCGACACCGGCATCGACTACACGCACGCCAATTTCGGCGGTCCCGGTACCGTGGCAGCGTTCACGCAGGCCGCCGCGACAGCACTCTACCGGCAGATCCCGCCATGTTCGGGCCAAACGCGCCGAAGGTTAAAGGCGGCACGGACTTGGTCGGCGACGAATACGACGCCGACGACCCGACCAGCGTACCAGTTCCGGACCCGAATCCTCTGGATTGCAATGGCCATGGTAGCCATGTCTCGGGAACAGCGGCGGGGTTTGGCGTGACGAACGACGGCAAGACCTATCAAGGCCCGTACGACGAGGCGGCCTACTCCGCCGGCTTCGGCATCGGCCCCGGCGTCGCACCGAAAGCAGACCTCTACATGGTTCGCGTCTTTGGCTGCACCGGTTCTACCGAGGTGGTCACCGACGCGATCGAATGGGCCGTGCACAACAACATGGATGTCATCAGCATGTCCTTGGGTGGTGTCTATGGGTCGCGCCTGAGTTCCGATGCGATCGCCTCCGACAACGCTGCCAAAGCCGGCATTATTGTTGTGGCCGCAGCGGGTAATGCGGGCCCTGCGCCGTACGTGACCGGAGATCCGTCCACCGGCACGGGAGTCATCAGCGTCGCCGCGAACAATGCCCGCGCCTTTTTGGTGAACGGCGTAAAGATCGCGTTTGCCTCGGGCCCCAGCGTCAACGGTGTCGAAGCGATCGAAATGCCGCTGCCCACGGGAAGTGTGCCGGCCGTTATCTTAACGACCGGTGGTGCTCTGAGCTTAGGATGCAACACCACCGATTATCCTGCCGGCGGAGTTGCCGGAGCGGTTGTTATTCTGTCGCGCGGCACCTGTTCCTTCGATTCGAAGATGGCGAATGCGACAGCGGCTCGAGCATCCGCGATCGGCGTGGTGAATAACGCGTCCGGCTTTTTTAACCCGTTGCTCACGAATCCGACGATTCCTTTCATCGAGCTACAACTCAGCGACACGCCGACTTTCCTATCGCAGCCGCAACCGACAACCGCTGGGATCGCGGCGGCGAATGTGCCGGACGCGACGTTCCAGCTCGCAGCAGCGTTTAGTTCCGGCGGCCCGCGCACCGACGACGGCGCGTTGAAACCCAACATCACCGCTCCCGGTGTGAATGTGTTCTCCACCGACATCGGAACCGGCACTGGCGGTACCTTCGACTCCGGCACTTCGATGGCGACTCCACATGTAGCCGGTGTTGCAGCGTTGACGGTGCAGGCGCACAAAGCCTGGCACGAACCTGGCTTACGGGCAGCGATCGTGGAAACCGCTTCTCCCGCAGCGCTGCCTGACTATCAGCCGCGCATTGAGGGCTCGGGTTTGGTCCAACCGGTCGGTGCCGTCGGAACACAGGTCACGGCTCGTGCCGATCAAGCCAACAAACTCGGCCTGTTATCCTTCGGTATCGCTGAGCTGACCAAGAACTTCAAGGAAGAGCGCGACATCGTCCTGCGCAACCACGATACTTTTCCGGCGACATTTACGGCGACCGCGACTTCGTCGGCCGGCGTGCCGCATTCGGTTGATCTCTCTCGGTCGACCGTTTCATTGCGCGGCCATGATGAGAGCATTCTGCGCGTGAACTTATCGGTGCCGGCCGGGAGCGCCGGTGCAACACACGACACATCCGGCAATCTCGTGTTCAACGATGCATCCGGTGTGATCTCGCTGAAACCTGAGGCGGGGGCGAATAGTGGCGTTGCGTTGAGTTTGCCGTATTACCTGGTGACTCATGCGCGATCCACCGTGGATGCGACGCTACGCGACGCCAAGAATCCGAGTGTCCGACTGACCAACAAGCAAGGTGTCATTGCCGGCAACGGCGATTTCTACGCCTGGGGATTGTTCAACAAGGAGACGAAGGATATCTCCGCTGGGTTTGATCCGCGTGCCGTGGGCGTGCAATCGAATCTCATTTCTGCAACGGACAGCATTCTCGTATTCGCCATCAATACCTACGGGCGCTTTTCGAATGCAGCCCAAGGCGAATTCGAAATCTTGATCGATGTCGATGGCGATGGCGTGTATGACTATGAATTGTTCTCGGGCGATACGGGGCTCGTCGAGAGTCTCGGCGAGGCGACTGGCCAGCTCGCCACCTTCCTGGTCAATCTGAAGACCAAGACCGAGATCGTGGAGTTTCTGGGCGACGCGCCCTTCGACGGCTCGACCATCGAGATGCCGGTATTGGCCTCGGATCTCGGCATTTCGCCGACGAATCCGCGCTTCACCTACACGCTGAAGGCGTTCGATAACCTCGGCGGCGAAGTGGACCTTAAGAGTACAGCGTCTTTCAATGCTTTCACCTCGGCGCTTTCCACCGCCCTGTTCGTCCCGGTCGGGCCGAACTTGACGGTGGATGTCCCTGTGAGCATCGACAAAGCGGAGTTCAAGAAGACCCCCGCCTTGGGCTTCATGGTGGTTACGGAAGACAACCTGTCTGGTGAAAGCCAGGCGAATCTGCTGAAAGTGCCTGAGTAAATTTCGGTACCAGCCGCGCCGGAGTCTCTGACTTCGGCGCGGCCTTTTTGTTTGCATTTGGCTCGAGATCGGCTCGATGGGAGAGGAGCTAATCGCGCTTGTCCTTGTATCGCGCCGGATACCTCTTCCATACGCCGGTTCGTCCGTTCAACACACGAAAAGAGCCGTCTTGGTATGCGCTGACCCTGATCCAGTAAGCCGTACTCTCATCGGGATTGGCAATGCGTTCTGCAGCAAAGTTTTTATCGCCCGCCTTCATTGACCAATGCAGCTGCCATACATCCTCGAGCCCTGCAACGTGGTGCAACAGCTCGTAGGTCTCCCGTGAGCCCCCTTTCTTCAGCCCGTTGTTCTCCACAGCAACGCGTGGCTCGATTGCCGCATAGATGGCCGGATCCGCATTATCCTCATCACCATGGTGGGCCACGAGATACACATCGACGGGACCGATGAGACCTTTAGGACATGCCAAGTTGTACTGCGATTGACCGCTCAAGTCCCCGACATCCAAAAACCGAAATTTGCCAAACTCCACCACGACGCCGGTGGAGCGCGGATTCTCCATCGGGTCTCCCGGTGGCAAAGCCATGGGGCCGCAGGCGCCGTTGATTTTCCCCGCGCCGGGCAGCGGTTTCGCGAGTGTGTTGCCTGCGCTGCTGACGACGATCGCGTTGAGGGTTTTGAGCGGTAGCCGATCACCCGGCTTAGGTTCTAGATGGGGCGAGCGGCTGCGAAGCTTGACGTAGTCATCAAAAAAGCGTCGATAGTCGGGGGTTGCCAAGAGGTCGGCCGAGGGACTGCCGTGATCGATGAAATGACGGATGGGTATGAGCTGTGCCAGTTCAAGTACACCTCCAAAATGGTCACCGTGAAAGTGCGTGATCAGTAAATAATCGATGGCGCTGATGCCTGCTTCGTGAGCCGCCGCCAAGATCCGGTTTGCGTCGCGCGCTTCGGCAGGATCGCCGGGCCCGGATTGACCGTCTCCAGGAAATCCGGTGTCGATTAGTAGAGATTCCCCACCCGGGGATACCAGCAAAGTCGACTGCCCTCCTTCTACGTCGATGAAATAGATGTCGAGATTCTTGGTAGGCGCGGCCGCCGCGAGTTGGATCGAAAAAATCGTAATTGCGGCCAACCATTTCGTACTGATGCGCATGTTCAATCCCCAACAATAGAACGGCCAATTGCGCAGCTCGCACTGGCGACTCTACACAATAGCTCCAATTGAAGAGCACGAAGGTAACACTCATGGAATCCGTTGCTGAGTTCTCGCTGTAATCCAGCAAGTTCGAGCGGGACAAAACACGGCGCGGGTGGCGCCCGACCTGAGCCAAGATTGGGGATATGATGCGTTTACCGTTGCACAAGGCACCTAGGGAAACTCTGCGCATTTGATTTTCTTGGTGCGTTGTGATCTCCGAGTCTGATCTCTAGTGAGGATGTCTTAAGCGGGAGATAGGGTGCATGCCAAGATTCATACTCATCCCTTCGTTCGTCGTTTGCGCGATCGCGCTCGCCCCAGGGGCCGCACAGTCAGCTTCGCTGAATGGTCAGATCAGCGCCTATCTTCGCCCATACATTGCATCCGGTAATTTTTCCGGCTCAATCCTCGTTGCTGAGTCCGGGAAGACGATATTTGAGAATGCCTACGGACTTTCTGACGTCCACTCCCAAGCGGCAAATAGCGTCGACACGAAATTCCATATCGCGTCGCTTTCGTTTCAGTTCACAGCCGCCGCGGCGATGCGTCTGGCAGAGCAGGGAATGCTCTCCTTTGACACCAAGGTCAGCAAAATCGTCCCCAATGTGCCCAATGGCGAGAAGATTACCATCAGGAATTTGCTTCGCGAGAATTCGGGTCTAAGAGATCCCAATGACCTCCCAGGCTTTGATGATCTGTTGGCATTTCATCAGACGCCGGAAACCGTTGTGCAGTTCATTCGCGGTCGTCCCCCAGTTCACGAACCTGGCGCCCCGTCGGAGGACGAGGAGCGTTCGGCGTACAACCTCCTGGCGCTGATCATCGAAAAGAAGACCGGCCTGCGGTTCAAGGATGCGATGAGGCGGGAAGTATTTGCACCGCTCAAGATGACTGAGAGTGGCGTTGACGATGATGGCCCGATCGCGGCGCCCGTGGCGCTCGGTCATGTGGACAGTGGCGCCGTCAACCTGAAGCCTGCACCCAGGATTCACTTTTCCGCGAAGCCGGGCAATGGTTCAGCCTATTCGACAGTCGGCGACGAACATCGATGGCTGGCTGGATTCTTCAGCCATTCATTTCTGTCGGACGCCGATCGACAGGAAATACTCAGCTGGGGCCACGGTTATGGTTGGATCAGGACGGTGAATCACGGGCTCAAAGAGCCGGCCTATTTCATGAGCGGTGAGGGCCCCGGATTCGCATCGTTTATTATCTATCTGCCAAAGCTCGAGGCTGAGATCATAATTCTCAGCAACGCTCAGATGCCGATACCCACTCCGATAGGCTTTGATCTTGCCGCCATGCTGGAAGACCGCGATTATCACGCGCCTGAACTGCGCGCCGCGCCCCTGGCGGCCGATGAAGTCTCGCAGGTCATTGGCCGTTTCAAGTTCGGAGTGGATTTCTACCGGCCAAATGCAACGTTGGAACTGGGTACTGGCCCGGGCGGGTTGATGCTCAAATGGCCTGGTGGTCCTGATTCTCCGGTTCTCGTGACGGACGGTCACCATTTTATCGATCGTCACTACTGGACTCGCTTTAGCGTCGATGACGATGCAACCGGCCACGCCGCTGAGCTGACGTTTGGAAAGTTTAAGGGACAGCGATCACCGGACAACCCATCCCCATCCACTGACTAAACGCCTTCCGGCCGACA
>Ga0210398_10000799_pt1 | contig 34763 bp, 33 predicted proteins | sample IncBWC4OmetaG_FD_161047 | JGI IMG/M metagenome (GOLD analysis project Ga0210398, IMG submission 161047) | Forest soil microbial communities from Barre Woods Harvard Forest LTER site, Petersham, Massachusetts, United States - Inc-BW-C-4-O | ecosystem: Environmental > Terrestrial > Soil >... | reverse complement strand
GCGTGCGAAAGGTAAGCCCGCTAAGGTTTGCCTCGTGGCCGTCATGCGCAAACTCGCCTGCTTAATGAACAAACTCATCCAAAATCCCAATTTTGCCCTTGCGCAATAACACCGCTGCTTTTGTGGCTAAAAAAATCCGGCTGATTTCCGTTTTAGAAAGTAATGCGCGGACCCATCTACTTCTGCTACGCCGACCCGGCCGGTTTTTCCGGGCAAAAGGCGGCCATCGAGCTCGTCCTCAAGGGCCTGTCCGGACGGGGCTGGACCTGCCGGCGGCTGCCCCAGCCGGTTTTGGATCGCAGCGGCGTCCGGCCCTTCGCGCGCATCCAGTATCTCTTTCGCGTACTTGGTGCATGGATACGCGCCTTGCGCCTGCTCGGCGCGCGCGGCGGCTGGCTGTGCGTGGGCCTGGGCCAGACCCGCGCCGCTTTTTTGCGCGACGCCGTGCCCTTGCTGCTGGGCCGGGCCGGCCTGGGGCGCTCACGCGTGGTAATTACCTTGAACGGCAGCCTGTTCATGCACTGGGCGGACCGTTCACTGGACGCGCGGCTGTTCCGGTTTCTCCTTAAAAATGCCGGCGCCGTCACCGTGGTGGGCGAGCAGCAACGGGCACGGCTGATCGCACTCGGCCTTTCGGAAACCCGGGTGGCCATCGTCGTCAACTCTTGCGACCTGGAACCGGCCCCGGCCGAGGCCGTGGCGGCGAAACACCCGCTGGACATCGATCGCAAACGGGCGGTGCATTGTCTCCACCTGAGCAGCCTGATCGACACCAAGGGCTTTCCCGAATACCTGGAGGCCTTGCACCGGCTGTCCGCCCTGGCCGGGCCGCCCATCGAGGCTGTGTTGTGCGGCCGCCTGGTCGCCAGCGAATTTTCCGACCGTTTCCCTGACGCAGCCGCAGCCGGGGCCTGGATCGAGGACCAAATCGTGGAGATCAATCGCAGCAAGCGCGTGCAGGTGCGCTGGATCAAGGGCGCGGCCGGCGCGGACAAGGCCGCGCTCTTTCGCGAAGCGGAAATATTCGTGCTGCCCACCCGCTATGCGGTGGAAGCCCAGCCGCTGGTGCTGCTCGAGGCCATGGCTTCGGGCTGTGCCATCATCACGACCCGGGCGGGAGAAATCCCCACGATCCTCGATGATCGCAGCGCGCTGTTTCTCCCCGCGGTTTCAACCGACGCCCTCGCCATGGCGCTGCAAACGCTGGTGGAGGATGCCACCGCCAGGACCCGGCTGGCCCGTGCGGCGCACGCCCGCTTCATGGATCGGTATCAGGTCGAGCGCCATTTGGACCAATGGGAAATGCTCCTGGGGCAGAGTTTACACGAAGATCACAGAGGCCGCGAAGATCGATCCAGGGTTTTAACCACTGATGCACGCTGATGCCTGCCCTTCGTAACTCGAAGAGCGAAGGAAGTTCACTGATATGATTAGCCACAAGAGATCACAAAGAGCACAGAGAGAATTCCTTTGTGATCCTTGTGACCTTTTGTGGCTAAAAAATCCGGCTGTTTGCTGGATGGGATCTCTGGCGGCTCTTCGTTATCTGTTCAGACAAATCCGAATCGATGGCCTTTAACCAGTCTTCGCGACTCTTGGCCCGTTCGACAAGCTCAGGGCCAGCGACCTTGGTGTAAAATCACATGACAATCGAAGTTTATAACTCCGTGGGCGGAGCGGCATTTTTTCAACGGCTTTTGAGCGAGTGGAAAAACGCCGGGGCCGAGGTGGTTCCCTACCAGGTGATCTCGGAGTCCGCTTACCGGATGCCGCGCGGAATGCTGGGACGCATCGCCCTGCGCTGGCGCATGTATCCGGGCTATGCGTGGGTGTGCTGGCGGGGCGCCCGCCAGGGCCGGGCCCAGTCACCGGTGCGCGTTGTGACGACCAATCCATTTTTCGCCCCCGCGCTCGTGGCCCGCGCCGCGCGGGCCCAGGGAGCGACGATCAATCTTCTCTACGATTTGTACCCCGAGGCGTTGATCCAGGCGGGGAAAATCGCCCCCAACTCCTGGCTGGCCCGGCGCGGTGCCGCCGTCACCCGTTTCGCCTTGCGCGAGTGCGCGGCCACCGTGTTCCTCGGCGCGCGTTTGCGCGCCTTCGCCGAGGCCACCCATGGCCCGGCCCGGCGCGCCGTGGTCATCCCGGTGGGCGCCGATGGCTCGCCGTTCCTGGACGCGCCCCCGGAGTTGCTGCCCGCGGGAATGCGGCCGCAAATCCTCTACTCGGGACTGATGGGGCGTATGCATGATACGGATACACTGGCGGCCGGGTGGACGGAGGCGGAAACCACCGGCGTCAAATGGGCCTTTCGGGCGAGCGGGGCCGGTTATGCCCGGTTGCGCCAAACCACCGGCATTCGCGCGGAGGTGACGTGGGGCGGAGCCCTGCCCGAGGCCGCCTGGCAGCAGGCGATGAAGCAGGCCCAGGTAGCCCTCGTTACCATCGCCCCCGGCGCGGAGCGGGTCGTCATGCCGAGCAAGACTTACAGCGCCCTCGTGGCCGGACAGGCCATCCTGGCGATCTGCCGCCGGGCCTCGGACCTGGCTGACCTGGTTATCCGGCACGATTGCGGCTGGGTCGTGGAACCGGGCGATGTGGCCGGGTTGCAGCGCGCGATCCATGCCATCGCCAAAAATCCCACGGAGCTATGGGCGAAACGCCGGAACGCATTTGCGGCCGGCCATCAGCATTACGACACGGGCATCGTGGCGGAAACCTGGATGAAGCTGTTTGCAGAATTGAAAGATCCTGCGCCGGCCACGGATGAAATCGTTCCGCAGGAGTCGTTAAAATGAATTCCACGCGAAGGCCTTAACCTAATCCATGCATTTTAACCGCGAATGAACGCAAATGGACACGAATTAATATTTTTCCCGCGGATCACGCTGATTAAAAGCTCCGATCCGAACTATTCGCGTCCAGTCACGTCCATTCGCGGTTTCTCACTGTATGGTTACGGCTTCTGAGCCGCCATTTTCACCATGAAGATTCTCCACCTTCCCGTTGCCTACCTGCCGTGGATCACCGGCGGACGCGAGGTTTATTGCCACTCGCTCTGCCGGGCCCTGGCTCCCCATGGGATCGAATGCGTGGTGGCGATTCACCAGAATCCACACGTGGGCGAACCCCTGGGCTGGCACGAACATGAAGGGATACCGGTGGCCGTGCTTCCGCCGCTGCCAGAATTGAACAGCCGCAAAAGTTTTTATACCCGGGAATTCCAGGAACTGCCCGGCTTCGAGGCGCTGCTCGCAGACGTGCAGCCGGACCTGGTGCATTTTCACGACCAGTCAGGCGGCGCCAGCTTGAGTCATTTGAAGCGAGTGAAGGCGCTGGGCTTGCCCGCGGTGGTGACGTACCATAGTCCGGGGCAGACCTGTCTTCAGTCGGCCTTGCTGCGCGAGGGACGCATCCCCTGTGATGGCAAAGTTGACGCCAGCCGCTGCACCTCCTGCCGTCTCATGGCGACAGGCATGCCGCGAATCGCCAGTCACATCCTCGCCGCCATCGAGTGGCCCGGCATCAACCCCTGGTCGGAATCCAGGGTGGCCCGGGTGCTTTCAGCCAGGACGATGACACGAACGTTCCAAGATTCGCTCCATGCGTTCATGAGGCTTTCGGATGCCATCGTTGTGCTGGCCGCGTGGTCGCGTGACGTGTGGCTGCTGAACCAGTGCCCGCCCGAAAAGCTGCGGCTTGTGCGCACCGGAAGACCTCGGGCGGCAGACGCGATGCCGACCGCGCCACGTTATCCGCAACGGCCCACCTTGCGCATCGGGTGCATCGGGCGCTGTGATCCCATTAAGGGCTTCAACTTTCTAATCGATGCCATCAAATCCCTGCCGGACCTGCCGCTCGAAGTCCATTTTCTCGGACCCTACTGGGATCAGGCCTACGGTGACGAACTGAAGCGCAAGATCAGCTCGGACCGGCGTTTCCTGCCTCCCCGGCTGGTGCCAAATGCCGAACTTGTCGCCGTGCTGGCCGACTTGGATGTGGTGGTGATCCCATCGATTTGGCCGGAAACCGGCCCACTCGTCTTGTTTGAGGCCTATGCCGCGGGGGTTCCGGTGGTGGCCAGCCGGCTCGGCGGGCCAGCCGAACTGGTCAGGGACGGCGTGGACGGACGGCTTTTCGCGCCCGGGGATGCGATGGCCCTCGCGAAAATTATTGCGGAGTTCTCCAGCCATCCCGCCTCATTGGAAAACTTGCGGAAAGGGATTCGCCAGGAAGGGGCGCGCTTTCGGCGAACCTTCGATGAAGTGGCCAAGGAAATGGCGTCGATTTATTCCGAATTGCTGAAGCAACCGACCGCAATTGAGGGCGGGACTCTTCCCCTTCCAGCCTGAAGGCCTGGCACCATGCTGTTTAATTCACTCGAGTTCCTGGTTTTCTTCCTGGTCGTCACCCGGCTCTATTTCTCCCTCAGCTGGAATAGGCGCTGGCCGATGCTGCTCGTCGCGAGCTGCGTCTTCTACATGTGCTTCATCCCGGTCTATATTCTGATCCTGCTGGTGACCATTGTCATCGACTACGCGATGGGATTGATGATCGAGCAAGCCACCGGCCGGCGGCGGCAGGCGTACCTGCTGGTCAGCATCGTGGCCACCTGCCTCGTCCTTTTTGTTTTCAAATACTACAACTTTTTTGTCCTGACCGGCAATGGGCTGGCCGCCGCCTTCGGGCGGGGCCCGCTTTTCGGGCTCGCCCATATCATTTTGCCGCTGGGCCTTTCCTTCCATACATTCCAGAGCCTCAGCTACGTCATCGAGGTTTACCGGGGTCAGCAGAAAGCGGAGAGAAACTTCGGCATCTATAGCCTGTATGTGATGTACTTTCCCCAACTGGTGGCCGGCCCGATCGAGCGGCCGCAGAATCTACTCCATCAGTTTTACGAAGACCACCGGTTCGACCCGGAGGAAGCGCTCGCCGGGCTGCAAATGATGGCCTGGGGATTTTTCAAGAAGATGGTGGTGGCAGACCGGATCGCCCCGTACGTCACCCGGGTGTACGGGGATTGGCATGGGCAACCCGGCCTGACCCTGCTGGTGGCCACGCTCTTTTTCGCCGTCGAGATTTATGCGGACTTCTCCGGGTATTCGTCGATCGCGATCGGTTGCTCGCGCATCCTGGGCATCCGCCTGATGCAAAACTTCAACACGCCTTATTTTGCCGGAAGCATTTCGGAGTTCTGGCAGCGCTGGCATATCTCACTTTCGACCTGGTTCCGGGACTACGTTTACATTCCACTCGGGGGAAACCGCGTCGCACCGGCGCGCCTGTACATCAACCTGATGATCACGTTTCTTATCAGCGGACTCTGGCACGGCGCCAAGTGGACATTCGTGATCTGGGGCGCCTACCACGGACTGCTGCTGGTCATCGAGCGAATGGCCAAGTCGGCCGGGATCACACTGCACCGCTCGCTGCGGCCACTGGGCTGGCTGGCCACCCTGGCGCTGGTCACGGCCGGATGGGTGTTCTTCCGGGCTGAAAGCGTGCCGGCGGCCCTGGGCATTTTTCACAAGCTCGGCACCGACATCGACCTCAGCCTTCCTTCCATCGAGCACGCGGTATATATGATGACAGGGGATAATACGGCGCTGCCAAGCATGCTGACCGCTTTGCTTTTTATCACCATCATGTTTTTCTTCGAATTCATCGGGAAGCAGGATGCCTTCCGTTGGGCGACGCAGCTAAAAGGTTCCCGCCTCTGGCAGATAAGTTCGGCCCTGGCCGCGATCGAGGTGGTGCTATTTTTTGGCATCCTGCGCCCCTCGGCCTTCATTTATTTTCAATTCTGACCGTCCGTTGTTAACCATGACCCGCTCTTTGCCGATCCTTGCCGGGTGCTCAGTCCTGCTGGCGGTGCTGCTGGTCGCGGCAAAGTTTACCTGTGAGCACCGGCTGGCACCCCTGACCAGCGGCATCCAGGGGGAGCTCGCGGCAGCGCCGGTGGATGTGCTGTTCGTGGGTTCGTCGCACACCCGCCAGAGTTATGACGTTCATGCCCTGGAAAAAAGCCTCCACGGTTCCGCGTTCCTGGTGGCCTACAATGGACTGGACTATCAAACGATGACCGTGATCGTCCCCGCGTTGCTCGCGAATGGCAAAGGGCCGCCCAAGGTCCTCGTGATTGAAGGCTATTGCATGTCGCTGGTCCGCAGCGGTGGATTGGAGGACTCCCGGATGTTCTTCGATGCCCCGCCGGCGATGAAAGTCGAATTCATGCGCCAATACCTGGCGGAGGGGGCCACCTGGGAGCGCTATCTCGACCTCTTCGACCTCGCCGTGAACCGCGATAATGAACTTTTGCTGATGCACCCGGCTTACTCCCGGCTCACCTCCTGGCTGTCATACCGTGGCGGATACGCGGGGAAAAATGTGCCGGGGTTGAGCAGCTTTGACGGCATCTACCTGCGAGTCCCCCGGAGTTCCGCCTCCCCGGAACAGGAAGCGGCGCTCATTTCCGTCATCCAGGCCGCCAAGCAGCAAAACGTGCGCGTCCTGTGCATTGAGAGCCCGATGCCGGGGCCGACCGAGCGGCAGGGCACCGTGATCCGGTTAAAAGCCCGGCTCGCCCAAATCCTGCGGGAGCAGGACGTCCCTTACCTGGACGGCGCCAGCGGCTTTCCGGTGGACGATCCCAAACTCTTCGGCGATTCCAATCACCTGTCCACCGAGGGACGCGCGTTGTTCACGGAGATCGCGGCCCGCTTCATTGCCCAAACGCAGCAACCAGACATAGCGGCCGGGAGAAAAAACGGGGTTTCCACCGCCTTGGCCGCTCCTTAACCGGTTTAAAAAAGTGAAACGACTGTTCGATTTCCTTGCCTCGGCGGCGGCGCTGGTGGTGCTCTCGCCGGGGTTGCTCGTGCTGGCCATCCTCGTGCGCTGGAAGCTGGGGCGCCCGGTGATTTTCCGGCAGCTCCGCCCGGGCCGCGGCGGCCGCCTTTTTGAAGTGTTGAAATTCCGCACCATGACCGATGCGCGCGATGGCCATGGCCAGCTGCTGCCGGATGCCGCGCGCCTGCCCCCCTTCGGGCACTGGTTGCGGGCAACGAGCCTCGATGAACTGCCCGAGTTGTGGAATGTGCTCCGCGGCGATATGAGCCTCGTGGGACCGCGGCCCCTGCTGGTCGATTACCTGCCGCTCTATTCCGAGGAACAGGCGCGCCGCCATGAATTGCGGCCGGGCCTCACGGGCTGGGCGCAAATCAATGGACGCAACGCGCTGACTTGGGACGAGAAGTTCCGCCTCGATGTCTGGTACGTGGATCATCGGACGTTCTGGCTCGACCTGAAAATCATCGTGCTGACGGTGGCCCGGGTCTTTCGCCGCGAAGGCATTTCGGCGGCGGGCGAAGCGACCATGTCACGGTTTACCGGCACGCACGAAAAGGCTGAAGAGCTGAAAGGCTGAAGGCCTGAACGACGAAAGTATCAGGTAACAAGTAAAAAGAGTTCCGTAAGCTTATCTTGATACCTGATACTTGGTACTTTGATTTTTCAGCCCTTCAGCCTTTGATCGCCTTAGTCACCGTATTGTAACCTTCCGATTCTCGACTAGCCGGGAGGCCGGGACAACCGTCAAACCCCATGAATACCCAGGCCCAGGCCAGCTTTGAAAAAGTCCACCAACTGGTGATCGACACCCTGCCCCTGCCGGTTTCAAACACCAACGGTGAACTGATTTTCGGGCCGGGAGGCGTCCTCGACAGCCTCGCCTTGGTGAGTTTCCTCGCCGATCTCGAATACCGACTGGCGGAGGAATTTGGCCGCGAAGTGGTGCTGGCCAGCGAACAGGCGATGAGCCGCAGCCGTTCACCCTTCCGGGATGCATCCGCGCTCACGGATTACATCGTTGAGCTGCTCGCAAAATGAAATCCCCGCGCGTACTCCTCATCACCGGGACCAGCCGCGGCATCGGCCGCGGGCTGGCCGAGCACTATTTGCAGGAAGGTCACGTCGTCTGCGGCTGCAGCCGTGCCCCGGCGTCGGTCAAGCATCCACGCTATGCGCATTTCGAACTGGACGTTTCCCATGAGAAATCCGTCGTCGCCATGGTGCGCGCGGTGGTGCGCCAGCACGGACGGATCGACGGTTTGCTGAACAACGCGGGCATCGCGTCGATGAACCACGCCCTGCTTTCGACCGCGGCCACCGCGCAGGCGATCTTTGCGACCAATTTCCACGGTACCTTCCTCTTTTGCCGGGAAGTCGCCAAGACGATGGTGCGGCACAAGTCCGGCCGGATCGTCAACTTCGCCACCGTGGCCACACCCCTCCGGCTCGAGGGTGAATCGCTCTACGCCGCGAGCAAGGCCGCCGTGGAATCGTTCACCCAGGTACTCGCGCGCGAACTCGGCCCGACCGGCGTGACCGTGAACGCGGTGGGCCCAACCCCGGTGCCCACCGATCTCATCAAAAGCGTGCCCAAGGCGAAAATGGACGCGCTGCTGGCGCGCCAGGCCATCCGGCGGTTTGGGGCGATCGAGGATATCACCAACGTCATTGATTTTTTTCTCTCCCCGCACAGCGGCTTCATCACGGGCCAGGTTGTCTACCTCGGGGGAGTCAACAGCTGATCAACCGGGCCGCGGCCAAGGTAGCCACAGCCATCCGATGAACGTGAACGACGAACCCAAACATCTTACCGTGGAGAACATCGTGCCGCTGGCCCGGCAGCGCGCCGGCTGCGAACTGTGGCTGGATGATTTCGGTGCGCGGTCGTGGCCGAAGTTTGGCGCCGCAGTCGAGGCGGCCCGCCGGCAATGCCTCGACGCCGGCGTGGCGGCCGGTTCCGTGGTGGTCACCCCCGGCGAAGCGAGCTTCGAGTCCCTGCCCTGGCTGTTCGGTGCGGCGGCGACCGGCGCGGTCGTGGCTCCGCTCCGGCCGGAGCGCACCGGGGAAATCCAGGCTTGGAAAAATTTCATTGAGATCGGCTGGCGGGTGCAGGATGGCCGGATCATCCGCGTGGGCGAAGGAACCGCCTCGGCGATGGCCGCGCCTTTGTTCGACCAGTTGCGCGCCCGCGGCCACCCCGGGCTCATCCTGGCCACGGGCGGCACGACCGGGACACCGAAGCTCGTGCTTCACGACCTCGCGGCGTTGCTGGCCACGGTGCCGGTCAGGACGATCCAGTCGCGACGGACCCTGCCGTTGATGCGGTTCGATCACATCGGCGGGCTCGACATGGCCTGGCGCGCCCTGGCCGGCAGGCAGGTGCTGGTGGCACCGCCGGCGGAATTCACGCCGGAAGCGGTGGCGGCGACCATTGCGCGCCATCGGGTGGAAGTCATGCCGGCGACGCCAAGCTTTTTGAACCTGCTCCTGATGGCGGAAATCCACCGGACGCACGATTTGAGCTCACTGCGCGTCGTGCCCTATGGCGCCGAGCCGATGCCGGCGGGCTTGCTCGAACGGCTGCGCGCGACGCTGCCGCAAGTGAAATTCATCCAACGCTTCGGCACGAGCGAAACCGGCGCCCTGCCCGCGCGCAACGTCGGCCACGGCCTCAGGCTCCGCGAAGACCAGGCCGGGTTTGCCTGGAAAATTGTCGACGACGAGCTGTGGGTGCTGAGCCCCGCCCGGGCGCTCGGCTACCTCTCGGGCCAGGCGGGCGGATTCGAGGACTCCGGCTGGTTCCGAACCGGCGACCTCGCCGAGCAACAGCCCGACGGGAGCGTGCGCGTGCTTGGACGGCGGGAAGAATTGATCAACGTCGGCGGGGAAAAAGTTTTGCCCGGCGAGGTGGAGAGCGCGCTGCTCACGCACCCGATGGTGGCGGACTGCCGGGTGGGCCCGGAGCCAAACGCGGTGCTCGGGCAGGTCGTGGCGGCGGAAATCGTCTGGCTCGGCCCGGAGAGCGATGCGGTAACGGTGAAGCGATTGCTCCACGCTTTTGTGTCGGGATTGATCGCACCGCAAAAACTTCCCGTCGTGGTGCGGCTGGTCGAGGCCATCGATTCCACCCGGAACCTAAAAAAACTCAGGACGGTCCTCCCATGAAACAACTGGTGATCATCGGTGCCGGCGGGTTTGGCCGCGAAATGCTGGCGTGGGCGCGCCAGTCGGTGGCGGCCCTGCCGGTCAAAGGATTCCTCGACGACAATCTCCATGCGCTCGATGGCTTCTCGAAAGATGTGCCGATCCTGGGCCGGATCGTCGACTACGTGCCGGGGCCGGACGATGTCTTCGTCTGCGGCATCGGCATCGTGGAAGCCAAGCGCCGGTGCGTGCAGCAGATCCTCGCCCGCGGCGGCGTTTTCACCACGGTGATTCATTCGACGGCGGTCCTGGGAGAAAACGTCGTCCTCGGCGACGGCGTGATTCTTTGCCCGTTCGCGGTGGTGGATTCGGATACGCGACTGGGCGATTTCGTGACGGTCAACCTGCATTCGACCGTGGGGCACGATGCGGTCATTGGCCGGTGGAGCCAGCTTCACTGCCACGTGGATATTACCGGCGGGGTGACCTTGGGCGAAGGAGTGCTGGCAGGCAGCCACGCCACGATCCTGCCGGGTTTGAAAGTCGGTGATGGCGCCACCATCGGCGCCGGTGCGGTCGTGACCCGCGACGTCCGGGCCGGTGCCACGGTCTTTGGCGTCCCGGCCCGACCCTATTTCGTGAGAAAGGCCGCCCCATGAATGAGTCGTCGAAAACCTGGTGGTTGCGGTGGTCCTTGGTGCTGCCGGTACTCGTGCTGGTGGCGGCCGTGGGCATGCAGGGCGTGAAATTTTTCCAGGAAACGCCCAAGCCGCACGACCCGCACCTCGCCGAGACGATTCCCCTGACGATCCCCGGCGGCTGGACCGGCGCCGATGTGCCGTTGGGCGCAAACGAGTTCTTGTCCAAAGAGAGCGAAAAGGTGCTCAACTACGACGCGGTCCTGAACCGCGAGTACAGCCGCGACGGGGAGACCTTCGGCGTCTATGTCGCCTATTGGGGCGCGGGCAAAATGCCCACGCGGCTCGTCGCCTCGCACACACCGGACCGCTGCTGGACGGAGAATGGCTGGCGATGCACCGCCATGAAGTTCAAGCAACCCGAAATTTTCGAAGGCGCGGTGCTGCAACCCGCCGAGTGGCGGATATTCGAGCCACCGCTCGGCGGCCAGCCAACCTACGTCCTTTACTGGCACCTGGTCGAGGGCCACGCGTACGACTACGGCGACCGCTTCAACAACGTGCCCAGCCCGGTCTTGTGGTGGAAGGATGCCGTGCAACAGGCGGTCCTCGGCAGTCGCGAGCAATATTTCATCCGGCTCACGAGCAATGAGCCGCTGGAAACCTTATGGAACGACCCGGGCTTCGCCACGGTCCTGCGCGGTGTGGGGCAGCTCGGGCTCGTCGTGAAACAGCCGGTTACCGCGAGTAATTTATGAATGTCCTGACCATCCAACGCCCGGCGAGGCATCGCATCTTCCTCTCGCCGCCGCACATGAGCGCGGCCGAATATGCCTTCATTGAGGAAGCGTTTCGCTCAAACTATATTGCTCCCGTGGGTCCACACGTGGACGCATTCGAGCGCGAGTTTTGCGCGCGGTTCGGTTTTCGTCACGCCGCGGCCGTATCCTCGGGCACGGCCGCCATCCATCTCGCCCTGCGATTGCTGGGCGTGCAGCCCGGCGAGGAAGTCGTGTGCTCCACGTTGACCTTCACCGCCTCGGCCAACCCGATCGTCTACGAGCAGGCCCGCCCGGTTTTTATCGATTCTGACGAGGCCACGTGGAACATGGATCCTGTCCTGCTCGAGGAATGGCTGGCGGCGCGGGCTAAGGCGGGCCGTTTGCCGCGCGCCGTGATCGCCGTCGACCTGTATGGCCAGTGCGCGAACCTGGATCGAATCGCCGCCGCCTGTGAGCGGTATGACGTGCCGCTGATCGAGGACGCCGCGGAAGCCTTGGGGGCAACGCTGGCGGGCCGGCCCGCCGGCACCTTCGGCCGGATGGGAATTTTTTCGTTCAACGGGAACAAGATCATCACAACCTCGGGCGGCGGCATGCTGGTATCGGAAAATAATGAGCTGATCAACCAAGCCCGTTTTCTCGCCACCCAGGCTCGCGACCCCGCGCAGCATTATCAACACTCCCAGCTCGGCTTCAACTACCGGTTGAGCAATGTGCTCGCCGGGATCGGCCGCGCCCAACTGCAGGTGATCGGCGAGCGCGTTGATGCCCGCCGCCGGGTCTTTGCCCACTATGCCGCGGCGTTGCAGGATCTGCCGGGCGTGGCGTTCATGCCCGAGGCGGCAGGCAGCCGGGGCAATCGCTGGCTCACCTGCCTGACGATCGACCCGGCCAAGGCGGGCGTGGACAGCGAGCAAGTGCGCCGCGCCCTCGAGGCGGAAAACATCGAGGCGCGGCCGGTGTGGAAACCGCTGCATTTGCAACCGGTGTTCGCTGGTTGCGAGGTCGTGGGCGGGGCGGTGTCGGACCGGCTTTTCAACCAAGGGCTTTGTCTCCCGTCAGGGTCGGCCATGACAGAGGATGATTTGGAACAGGTCATCGGGGTCGTGCGCAGCGTTTTTCCCCGCCAGCCATCTTCACCCGGTCGGTCCCCTTCCCCCACCTCCATCGCTTCCAGCCAGCCCGAGAGTCCGCTCCTCTCCATCATCGGCATGTTCGTGCGCGAACGGTTCACCAACACCATGCGCACCTTGCTGGGCTGGTGCGACCGCCATATCGGCAAACACAGCGCCACCCGGTTTGCCGCGATCCTGCTGATCTACACGCTCGAACTCGGCACGGCATTCTACCTTGCCTACCAGCTGCGTTGGGATTTTGCGGTGCCCGGAAACTACCAGCAACAGCTCCTGGCGCTGATCATCCCCGTCACACTCTGCAAGCTGCTCCTGCTCTATTCGTTTGGCCAGTTTCGCAGCATCATAAGCTATTTTAGCCTCGCGGATCTCGGCGGCGTGGTGCTCTCCATGAGCACCGTGTCGGCCTTCATGCTGGGGCTCTGGTACCTTTCGTCGGTCACGGCGGCACCCTCCCGCGCAGAGACGCTGATGGATTTCGTGCTCAGTGTGGCGCTGATCTCGGGCAGCCGCCTGTCCCTGCGGGTCGCCCGGATGTGGAGCATCTCCGGGCAGAAGCGGCCCGGGCTGGTGGAACGGCGGGTGGCGATCATCGGGGCCGGCGACGTCGGCCAGGCGCTGGCGAAGGATTTGCTCCGGCGGGGGGGATGCGGCCTGCGGCCGATTTTCTTCGTCGACGATGACCTGGAAAAAATCGGCCGCAATATTCACGGGTTGCCGGTCTACGGGCCGATCGAGAAACTCGTCAAACTGGCCCCGGGCATCCGGGTGCACGAACTGGTCATTACCCTCACCGGAGCCACGCCAAAACGGGTGAAAGACATCGTCGAGCTTGGCCGGCAAATCGGGGCCACGACGCAAATCATACCGTCCTTCACGCAACTGGCGACGGGGGAAGTGAAGGTTGATCGATTCAGGCCCGTGGCGATTGAGGATTTGCTCGGTCGCGAACAGGTCGACCTCGACTCCAAAGGCATCGCCCGACTGTTGCACGATCGCGTCGTGCTGGTGACCGGCGCCGGTGGCAGCATCGGCAGCGAGCTGTGCCGCCAGATCTTGGAGCATGAACCGCGGCAGCTCGTGATGGTCGAGCAAACCGAGATCGCCCTCTTCGAGATCGAACAGGAGCTGATCGAGACCAAACCGGGCGAACGCCTCCATCCGATCATCGTCGACGTGACGGACGAGCCGGCAATCCGGGCGGTGTTTGCCCAATACCGCCCAGCGATCGTTTTCCATGCCGCCGCGCACAAGCACGTGCCGCTGATGGAACGGCAGCCGAGGGAGGCGCTGAAGAATAATGCGCTGGCGACGGCGAGCCTGACCAGGCTGGCCAGCGAATACGGCGTCGAACGATTTGTCTTCATCTCAACCGACAAGGCGATCAACCCCACGAGCGTGATGGGCTGCAGCAAGCGGCTGGCGGAAAAAACCCTCCTCGCCCAGCAACACGCCCCGGGCAATCGCACGGCCTTTCTCGCCGTCCGGTTCGGCAACGTCCTGGGTTCGAGCGGCAGCGTGATTCCGACCTTCAAGCGACAGATCGCGCAAGGTGGACCCGTGACCGTCACGCATCGCGAAATGACCCGGTATTTCATGACCATTCACGAGGCGGTGGGGCTGGTCCTGCAAACCGCCACGCTCGGCTGCGGTGGGGAAATCTTCATCCTCGATATGGGCCAGCCGGTGAAGATCATCGACATGGCGCGGCAGATGATCGAGCTGAGCGGGTACAAACCCGACGTGGACATCGAGATCAAGGTCACCGGGCTGCGCCCCGGCGAAAAACTTTTCGAGGAGCTCCGCCACACCGATGAGAGCCACGAGCCGACCGAGCATCCGCAGATTTTCAAACTCAGGAGCGAGCCCGGGCCGGAGGACACCGAAACCTGGCTGTGCGACCTGCGGGCCGCCGCCGCCGCCGGAACCCCGCAGGCGAGCAAGCAGGCCATGAAGCGGCTGGTGCCCGAATACACGCCGTTTACGGAGTGAGGCCGGATTTTTTGGCCACGAAGGGTCACAAGATCGCAGGGAACAACGCAGCCTTAAAAATCAATCTGACTTATGCCTGTGCTATTTCTGGTCCGATTTCTCTCTGTGCCCTTTGTGATCTTGTGGCAGCCTCATCGGTTTGGTTGGTCGATAGCTTGCTCGCGAAGAAGGCCCGCCGAGCGTCGTCCGCCGGGCTGGTCAAGTTCCGCCCAGCGCACGGCCCCGACCAGCAGCACGCTCCAGGTGAGGAGCACGGCGGGGTTTTGAAAAACAAAATCAACCCACGCGTGCAGCAGGACGAGCGTGCAGCCGAGCACGGCGCAGAATGAGACGGCGTTGCGCCAGAACCGGCGGCGCCCCAGCTGCCACGCGCCATAACCCAGGATGCCGGCCAGCGGCAGCAGGCCCGCGGCGCCGAGCTCGACGGGAAACTCCAGCAGGTCGTCGTGGGCGTGTTCCCAGTATTGCCGATGGTTTCCGGCGTAATAGATTTCCGGATACTTCGCGACGTAGTCCTGGAAATTATAGCGGAAGCAGCCTGCGCCCCACCCGAGCAGCCACCGGTCGCACCACATGTCCCGGGAGGCCTGGCGCGCAAGGGTCCGGTCGCGGTCAAAGGCCACCGGGTGGTCCACCTGGTCGGCCAAACGCTCCCACACCTTCGCTGTCCGCAGCACCACCAGGCCGGTGCCAATAACGCCGGCGAGCGCAAGGGCCGGGAGCAGGAAGGTCCTGCGGTCACGAATCCGCCCGGTCCGCCGGAACAATCCGAGCGCGAAGGCGCCGCCGGCCAGCACCGTCAGGACCAGCAGCAAAACGACCGACATTCGTGAATAGGTGGAGATCACGGCGAGACCGGTGAAAACCGCGAGAAATGTAAAAAAAAATGCCTGGCCCGGTTTTTCAAATTGGCGTCGCGCGCGCTGGCGATGCCACCACGCCAGGCCGGCGGCCAGCGCCACCATCAGGTTGAAATACGGGCCGGCGTGGTTGGGATAGATAAAGCTGGCGATGAATGAAGGATTGCTCGGCAGGTAGGACCAGAAGATCCGGTCGGTCCCGCTCAACTTCTGCAGCATGCCGAGCAGGGCGAGGAAAAAGGCATTGCCGACGAGGATGAAGAAGAGTGCATGGTAGCTCTTCCGGCGGAGAAAACCCGCCCACACCGAGCAAACGAGCAGCCACAGCGATCCATCCACCGTGAGTGCGCGCCATGGGTTCGAGATGGCAAACGGCGCCTCGACGCCGGATGGCAGCCAGGAAACGTGGCCGACCGGCTCGATCCACCAGGAATGGGCGACGCCGATGAAACGCCACGCCGGGTTGAGTCCCTGCACCGCGATGTAGCCCAGGAGGATCAGGCCGGCCCAGAAAACCGGAAAGCGCAAGAGCCTGGCCACCGGCCACTGCTTGGCATGGATATCTCCGGGCTCGGCTCGCGGCCAGGCCATGAGGATAAAACCCACGATCCCGAAGCCCAGGCTCGTGAGCTGGCTCCAGGCATGCATGGTGCCAAGGGCCCACGGCAGGAAGCACAGATGCAAGGCAGTTACACCAACCAGCGCCATCTCCAGCGGCTGAAGCGGGGGTCTCCCCGGCTCGCCCCGGTGATCGCCGGGGCTCGGGACAAAGGCAGGACTGAAAGGCCGGGAAGAAGGCGTCACCCGACGATCAGAATCGCGGGCCACAACCGGGTCGAGAGAGATGTGTAGCGTTCTGGTGAATTCCTCTTGCGACTGGAAAAAAACGCCAATCATAATTGTTCGCCAAGATGCAAAAAGCCCTGGACCAATTCCGTGCCGGCATGCCTGACCGCTTTCTCGCGGCGCTCGCGGTGGCTTTGGCCTTCATGGTCTTCCTCACGGTGGACCAGGTCCATTGGTGGCAGCTGAAGCCGGACTATGCCTTCGGCTGGCTGGTGCCGGCGTTTGTCGTCTATGTCGTCATGGATCGCTGGCCGAAGTTGCGGGAAATTTTCCGCGCGACCGGACCCAGCCCGTTGCCGCGCCTGCAGCGAGGCGCCATGTCCGTTGCGGCCGGCGTCACCCTGGGCCTGGGCCTCGCGATTTTTTTGCTGGGCGCGTTTTACCGGGCGGGCGCCGGGGTCACCCAGCCCGGTTCGCTGGCGCTCGCCATCGGCTTTTCCGGTGTGCTGCTGGGCCTGATTTATTTCAATGTGCCGGATGGCCAGGTGGGCGCGGGGCCGCCCGCCACCGGCTGGCGCGCCCTGCGGACCGATGCGCGGCTGCGGGCCGCGGCGTTGTTTTTGTTTCCCGCCCTGATCTGGATGCTCTCTGCGCCGCTGGTGACGGCGGCGGAGAACGCGGTCAGTCTTTTCCTGCTGCGGAAAGTGGTCACGGTGGTGTTCACCATTTTTAACCTGCTGGGCTATCCCCTGCTGCAGGAAGGCAGCGTGCTGGTGCTGCCCCACGGCCAGGTCGGCGTGGCCGATGCCTGCTCGGGCATTCGCTCGCTCACGGGATGCCTTTTCGCCGGGTCGTTTTTGGCCGCCGTTTTCCTGGACAAGTTCTGGAAAAAAATCCTGCTGATCGGCCTGGCCATGGGTTTGGCCTTTCTGACCAATCTCCTGCGCAGCCTCTTCCTGACGGCGTGGGCCTACGCCTACGGCAGCGATGCGATCGAAGGCCGGCTGCACGATGCCACCGGCTTTGCCGTGCTCGGGCTGACCGTCGTGGGTTTGTTTTGCCTGCTGCCGCTGTTTCACACGGCAAACTGGCGTCGCTGGCTGGGCTTGGAACCTGGGTCCGATCGATAATCAGCCTGTCCGCCTTCGCCCCGTTCGGCGTGGCAGTCCCTCGACCATGCTCGGGACCCTGAGCCTGTCGAACGGCCTTCGCCTTTTGGGGCTGGCCTGCCAAGTCGTAGCCCGCAGGAGCGAAGTCAAAGCCCTACTTCGTCCCGCAAAGCGGGACTACGAAGGGCATCCTTCTTAACGTACAGCCAAGTCAACCTTAGTTTAGCATTCCAAAGGATGGCCGTGCCATCCGTAGCTCGGAGAGCGAAGGATGGTGGACCAGACCGGATTCAAACCGGCGACCTCTTCGTTGCGAACGAAGCGCTCTATCAACTGAGCTACTGGCCCGTACCGTGGAGGGGTCGTTTTGTGGAACGCACGAAATTAAGTAAACACCAATTTTCCATTTCGTGCGTCCGCTGACGGACAAAACTACGCGACGGCACCCGTAAGCCGGGCAAAAATCATTTTGCCACCCGCGGTGGGCAACACGCTGGTGATCTCGACATGCACCCGATGGCCGATGCGCTCGCGGCCAGCCGTGACCACGACCATCGACCCATCCTCGAGATAACCGACGGCCTGGCCATCTTCCTTGCCCGGCTTCATCAGTTCCACCTCGAGCGACTCACCAAGCACCAACTCGGGACGCAGGGCCCGGGCGAGGCTGTGGATATTGAGCCATTGCACCCCGTGAAACTCGGCCATTTTGGCCAGGTTATAATCGGTGGTGAGCAGCTTGGCCCGCATCGACTGGGCCAGGAAAACCAGCTTGGCGTCGATTTCATCGCGTTTGACCACATCACTTTCATGGATGCGCAAATCGATGTTCTTGACCTTGCGCAATTCGCCCAGCACCTCGAGGCCGCGCCGGCCGCGCGCCTGTTTATGCGGGTCCGGCGAGTCTGCGACCGACTGCAGCTCCGTCAGCACAAAACGTGGGATCACCAATGCCGCCGTGAGAAAACCCGATTCAAAGACGCGCGCGATGCGCCCGTCAATCAGCCCGCTCGTGTCCACCACCACCAGCGGAATATCCACTTCCTGCGGCACAAAGCGCACATAAGGGATGACGAGGTTGAATTCATCCTTGCCGCGCAACGCAATCACCGTGGCCAGGTACGTGCTGACCAAAAATATCGCCAGCCGGACCAAATAGATGGTCTGCGGATCGCCCAGCATAAAGATCGGCGAAGTCTGGATCATATACGCGATGAGCACCCCCACCGCCAACCCGAAGGTGATGGCCGACAGGCCGCGCAGCGAAAAACCCTTGAGCAGCATGTCCACCAGCACGACCAGCACCCCGAGCAACAATCCGATCAACGCCCCCAACCCGCGTTTCGAGTACATTTCGTCACCGACGTAGCACACCAGCCAGCCGCTCGCGACGCACACAGCTACAAATACGGCGCGGATGGGCAGCAGGGTTCTTTTCATGCGACAAGGGGTGAGTGATCAGTGGTGGCGCAGCAGGTAGACCACAAAGGGCAGCACGATGAAGACGACCATGACAGTGTAGAGCACAATCGTCGCCCGCCGGGCTTTTTTCTTTGCAGCTTCATCCAGGGTCATTTGACTTTGATTGACTCTATAACGTTCCCCATGACAACGCAATACTGGCTGGTAAAGCAGGAACCCGAAGCCTACGCATGGGAGACTTTTCTGCGCGACGGCCGCACCGTCTGGGAAGGGGTGCGCAATTACGCGGCCCGCAACCACCTCAAGGCCATGCAGGCCGGCGACCGGGTGTTTTTTTACGCAAGCGGCGGGCCCAAGTGCGTGGTCGGCATCGCCGAGGTCGTGCGCGCGGCGTTTCCTGATCCGACGGACGACAACGCCGAAGGTTGGGTGGCGGTCGAGTTGAAACCCGTCAAAACGCTGCCCCGCCCCGTCACGCTCGCCCAAATCAAAGCCGACCCTGCGCTGAAAAATATCGCCATCATTCGCCAGGGCCGCCTTTCGGTCATGCCGCTCGCACCGGCGGAATTTGCGCGCATCGTCCAGCTCGGCGACGCCTGAACGATTGTTTTAAAACCGCGAATAAACGCGAATTGACGCGAATGACCGGGGCTTTGTTAGGTTTGTTGTCACAAATATTCACTGAAAGGCAGCTGATTTTTATCTTTGAATTTAGCGAGAATCCCCTGCCGAATTAGCGTTCATTCGCGTCCATTCGCGGTTAAGTTTAAAACGTGTTCGATCAACTCACCATCCTTGCGCCGGGCCTGCTCGGCGGCTCCGTGGCCAAGGCCGCGCGCGCGCGCGGCCTTGCGCAGCGCATCGTCGTGTGGGCCCGCCGCCCGGAAACCCGGCTGAAGCTGCGCGGCCAGCCGTGGTGCGACACCGTGGCTGACACGCCCGAGGCCGCCGCGGCCGGGGCCAGCCTCGTCGTCATCGCCGCCCCCGTGGACAAAATCGTCGAGCTCGCGCGCCTCATCGCCCCGCACCTGCCTGCTGGCGCCATCGTCACCGACGTCGGCAGCGTAAAAGGTGAAATCTCCCGGCTTGGCCACGCCGCCATTCACCAACCCGCGCACTTCGTCGGCTCCCATCCCATGGCCGGTTCGGAGAAATCCGGCTGGGAGCACGCCGACGCAGAATTGTTCGCGCACCGCACCTGCTTCGTCACGCCGCTGCCCAAGACCGACCCGGCGGCGGTCGAAACCGTCGTCAAATTCTGGAACGACCTCGGCGCGGAGGTGACGACCCTTGATCCCGACGCACACGACGAAATCGTCGCGCACATCAGCCACCTGCCGCAGGTGCTGGCCTCGACCCTCTGCGCTTTTCTCGCCAAAAAGAATCCCGCCTGGCGCAACTTCGCCGGCGGCGGCCTGCGCGACACCACCCGCATCGCCGCGAGCGATCCCAAGCTCTGGCGCACCATCCTCGAGCAAAACCGCGACGAGGTCCTGCGCGCGCTCCGGCAGTTCCAGGACGAGCTGCAGGCCATGCAGGCCTCCCTTTCCAACCGCGACTGGTTCGACGTCATCGCCCGCCTCGAACGCGGCCAGGCCTACCGCGATCAATTCCGCCCGCTGCCATGATGACGCCGCTGCCTGACGTCCTGCCCATCACGCCGTTTACGAAGCCGGTGCACGGGGAAGTCACCCTGCCCGGCTCGAAAAGCATCACCAACCGCGCGTTGCTGCTCGCCGCGCTGTGCGACGGGCCGGTGACACTCACCGGCGCGCTTTTCAGCGATGATACGCGCCTCATGGCCGAGGCCCTGCGACGGCTCGGCATCCCGGTCACCGAAAACGAGGCCGAAAAAACCCTCCACGTCGAAGGCCAAGGCGACAAAATTCCCGCCCAGCGCGCTGAGCTCTTCGTGGGCAACGCCGGCACCGCTGCGCGTTTTCTCACCGCCCTCTGCGCCGCCGCGCCGCGCGGCGTCTTCAAGGTCAACGGCGTGCTGCAAATGCGCAAACGCCCGATGAAAGGGCTCATCGACACGCTGCGCGACCAAGGCGCAAAAATCACCTGCACGGGCGAAGAAGGCTTTTTTCCCATCACGATTGAAGCGCATGGCCTCAAAGGCGGCGAAGTGGCCATCGATGCCAGCGAAAGCAGCCAGATGCTGTCCGCATTCCTGATGGTGGCACCGCTCGCGGGTGCGCACGTCGATGTAGCGCTCATCGGCCATGTGCGCTGGCCCTTCATCCAAATGACCACGCGATTGATGGAAGCTTTTGGCCAGCCTCGCTTGGGCATCATGGGCCACGATCGTTTTCGGATCGCCTACGGCACACGCTACACCCTGGCCAAGGGAAGCTACGCCATCGAACCGGATGCGACCGCGGCAAGCTATTATGCCGCGCTCCCCTTGGTCGCGGGAGGTGAACTTACGCTCACCCATCTTCGCTGGGGCCTGCAAGGTGACACGGACTTCCTGGGCGTGATGGAACGCGCCGGATTGAGGGTGGAGGAAGCATTTGACGGCTTTGTCGTGTCTTTCGCGCCTGATTTGTCCCATCGTAAGATAACCCAGGATTTCAACGAATTCTCCGATACCTTTCTCACGCTCGCGGCCATCGCGCCGCTACTCGAAGGCAAAACGACCATCACTGGCATCGCGCACACGCGCAAGCAGGAGACCGATCGCGTGGCCGGGATGGCGTGTGAACTCAAAAAACTCGGCCAGGGTGTCGTCGAGACGGAAGACTCGCTTGAAATCACGCCCAACCTCGATGAGCTGCGAAAGCGTGCCGCGCAGGGCCTGATCGAAATCGAGACCTACGACGACCACCGTTTCGCCATGAGTTTCGCCGTCCTCGGCTGCCACGATCTTTTGAAGAACGGCCGGCCCTGGCTCAGCATCAACAACCCCGCCTGCTGTGCGAAAACCTTTCCGAACTTTTTTGACGTGCTGAAGTCGGTCTGGGAGAACTCGCACCAGAAGTGAGTTCCCAAGATTTCATCATCGTAGCCATCGACGGCGGCGCGGCCTCGGGCAAATCGTCCACCGCGCGCGCGCTGGCCGCGCGCTTCAATCTGCTGCACGTCGACACGGGCTCGTTTTATCGCGCGGTCACGGCCGAACTGCTGCGGCGCGGCGTTGGCGCCGGGGATTTGCCCGCCGTGCCGGCGGCGCTCGCCCAACTGCGCCTGGGCACGCATGTCGAGGGCCGCGCCGCTGTGATGGAAATCAACGGCCGCGCGGCAGGCGACGAAATCCGCGGCGAGGCGGTGAATACCGCCGTCTCGCACTTCGCCGCCATTCCCGCGCTGCGCGCAGCGTTGATGACCTACCAACGCGGGCAAACTGCGGTCGCGCGCGCCCATGGTTTTCGCGGGCTGGTGATGGAGGGCCGCGACATCGGCTCGGTGATTTTTCCCGATGCGGATTTTCGCTTTTTCCTGCAGGCCGACCTGGCCGAGCGCAAGCGCCGCCGCGAGGACGAGGGGCGTGTGGACAAAATCCAGGAACGCGACCGGCTCGATCTGTCCCGGCCCAACGCTCCCCTCGCCTGTCCGCCGGGCGCCATCGCCATCGACAGCACCCACCTTTCGCTCGATGAGGTGGTGGAAACGGCCGCCAGACTGATTGGCAAAAGACTTCCGCCGGCATGAACCGCTGCGACCATCTCGCAATGCAGCCCGTGTATGGGGTCTGCCATTATGTGATTCTCAATATCTACGACGCCTGCTTCCGCGGCGAGGTCAACGGGCTGGAAAACATTCCCGCGCAGGGCAGCTTCATCCTTGCGGCCAACCACGCCAGCCTTCTCGACCCTCCGGCCATCGGCTGCCACGTGCCGCGGCAGTTTTCCTTTTTTGCCCGAAAATCGCTCTGGAAACCCGGCTTCGCGTCGTGGTGGCTCGATACCGTGGGCACGATTCCCGTCGATCGCGATGGCAGCACGGACGTGATGGCGATCAAGCGCGTGCTGCAGGCGCTGCGCGCCGGGCGGCCCATCATCATGTTTCCCGAAGGCACCCGCTCCCGCGACGGCCGGCTGCAGCCGGCGAAATCGGGCATCGGCATGCTCGCGTGCCGGGCGGCCGTGCCCGTGGTGCCGGCGCGGATCTTCGGCTCATTCGACGCCTTCGGCCCCAGCCGCGGATTGCAGCTGGGGACACCGATCGACATCACCTATGGACGCATCCTGCAGCCGCCGGATTTCGACGACCCGGCGGCGGGCAAGGATCGCTACCAGCGCGCCTCGGGAAAAATCATGTCCGCCATCGCCGCGCTCGAAGTGCCCCAGCCGGTGGTGGTGTGAGAAAGTTCACCGTTCACAGTTATCGGTTCACGGTTGGACATTCGTAGTTGAAAATTTGTATTTAGGAATTGGTTTCGATCCTGCGCTTGCCGTGCCTTTCGTAGCCCTGAGCCTGCCTGCGGTGAGCCAGTCGAACCCGCCGAAGGGGCCAAGCAGGACGTCCGAACTAACTACCAAATCCAAACTACCAACTACCGCTCATCCGACGTTGAACGTTGAATGTTGAACGTTGAATGTTACCTCAGCTCCACCACCACCTGGATCTCGGTGGTTGAATTCTTCGGCAGGCCGGCCACGGCCACGGCCGCGCGCGCGTGTTTGCCCGCCTCGCCAAACAACGCCACAAAAAGATCGCTCGCGCCATTGATGACCGCCGGGCTGTCGGCAAAGCCGCTCACCGCATTCACGTAACCGCCGACGAAGACAATGCGCGCGACTTTCTCCAGCGAGCCGGTCGCGGCCTTGATGTTGGCCAGCGTGTTGAGCGCGCAGATTTTGGCCGATTCGTAGCCGGCCGGCACCGTCTGTTCCCTGCCCACCTGGCCAACGTGCGTCATCTGCCCGTTGAACGAGCTGATGGTGCCCGCGCAGTAGAGCAAATTGCCGGTGCGCACGGTGGGCACGTAGCTGCCGGACGGCGGTGGCGTGGCGGGCAGTTCGAGGCCGAGTTCCTTGAGTTTTGCTTCAGGCGTCATGGGGCATGAGTTCTCACGCAAAGACGCCCGGACGCAAAGCGGAAAATGGCCGCCGATTCAAATTCCGGATGTTTTCCCGCGGATCACGCAGATGGGCGCGGATAACTCGGCGCCGTGTGCAAAGCAACCATGTCATTCCGAGCCGTGCGAGGAATCTCCGATCTCAATGTGACCGAACGGGATCATAACGAGATTCCTCGCACGGCTCGGAATGACAGAAATTTATCCGTGGCCATCCGTGTAATCCGTGGTAAAAAAGAATCACGGCAGCGAACGAAGCAAGCGCTCGAAATTACCGCCGAGCAGCGCGGCGCGTTCAGCCGCATTCAACTTGGCCTCGGAAACCTGGGCGAGAAATCGCGCAAATCCCGGCGCGGTTTCCTCGCGCGGAAACAAAATCAGCGGATAATCAGAGCCGAACAACACCTTCTCCTCGCCCACCCCATCGAGCATTCGGCGAAGGACATCCGGCGGATAAATCAGGGGCACGGCCGCCGTGTCATAAAAAAGATTCGGCCATGACACCGCCGACGGATCCACCAGCGGCAGCAGGCCGCCCAAATGCGAAAGGATAAACGTCGTGCGCGGAAATTCGCGCGCCAGGCGCGTGAAATCAGCCAGGGGTGTCTCCACGCGGCCGGGGTAATTTTTCGACGCCGGGTCGGTGACGTGGAAATTCACGGGGAGACGCAGCTCGGCGGCCAGCTCGAGCACCGCGGTAAAAACGGGATCGTCGATGCGATGACCCGACGAATGCGGCGAGAGTTCGCCCAGGCCGATCAGTCCCTCTTCGTGCGCGCGGCGCACCTCGGCCAGGGTCGCGGCCCGGCCGGCTGCCGGATGCAGCGAGGCAAAGGCGGCCAGGCGGTCGGGATGCTCGCGCACGCAGGCGGCGTAAAAGCGGTTGTGCCAGGCGCACGTCCCGGGCTTTTCCCAATACCAGCCGAGCAGCACGGCCCGGGCGACGCCCGCGGCATCCATGTCGCGCAGCAGTTGCTCCACGGAGGGAAAACCCTGCACCAGCCGGCCGTCGCGGCGCTGGCGCGTGCAGAGGCGGGCCCAATGGCCCTCGCCGGCGCGCGCGGCCCACCCGGCCGGATCGCGGTTGAGCTCGGGTGGATAGAGATGCACGTGGGCGTCGATGACGGGCATGGAGAAAAAATGACGAATACAGAATGACGAATTCCGAATGACCCATGCTTAATTCCTGGCTTTCGGCTTTACTACTTAAATTTAGCGAGGATGCCCAATATGTTCACTCATAAAGAAAGATTTGAGGACGATTAAAAATAATCTTTGACTACTCAAAATAGTCATTTCTAATGTTCGTTATTATCGATAACGACCCTCCATGCCTGGCTGGCCCCAAGGCGCCGTCCCCGGCCCCGGGCCGAAACCTTTCGCTCGACGCGTTCCACGGCAGCATCAAGGTGCCGCCCACCTCGGCGCGGCCGTGGCGGCAGTATCTCGCCTTCGCCGGGCCGGCCCTGCTCGTCAGCGTGGGCTACATGGACCCCGGCAATTGGGCGACCGATTTGCAGGCCGGCGCCCAGTTCAAGTACACGCTGCTCTGGATCGTCGGGCTTTCCAGCCTGATGGCGATTTTTCTCCAGATCATTTCCGCCCGGCTGGGCGTCATCACCGGGAAGGACCTCGCCCAATGCTGCCGCGATTTTCTCCCGGCCTGGACCCGCTGGCCAAATTACCTGAGCTGCGAAATTGCCATCGCGGCCTGCGACCTGGCCGAGGTGCTGGGCAGCGCGGTCGCACTCCACCTGCTGTTCCCCCGCCTCTCGCTGCTCACGGCGGTCATCATCACGGCCTTCGATGTGCTGGTGCTCCTGTCCCTGCAGCGATTCGGCATGCGCCTCATCGAATCGGTGGTCCTGGTGCTGATCTCCACGATCGGCATCTGCTATTTCATCGAGATCTTCGTGTTTCCGCAGACGCAGCCCAATTTCCACGAAATGGGCGGGTGGCTCTTCGCCCCCGACCTGCCGGCGTTTTTCCGCAACAAGGACCTGGTTTACCTCGCGATCGGCATGATCGGGGCCACGGTCATGCCCCATAATCTCTATCTGCATTCGGCGCTCGTGCAGTCCCGCCGGTTGAAAAAGGACCCCGCTTCGATCCGGCAGGCCGTGCGCTACAATACCATCGACACCACGGTTGCGCTCACGATCGCGTTCTTCGTCAATGCGGCCATCCTGATCCTCGCGGCGGTCGTTTTCTTCGGACACGACAAAGTCACCCTTTCATCAGGCCAGGTGATCACGTTTTCCTCCGACTCCGATTGGATCCAGGTCGCCTATGTGACCCTGGCCCCGCTCGTCGGCAAGATCGCCGCCAGCCTGTTGTTCGCGGTCGCCCTGCTTGCCAGCGGACAAAGCAGCACGATCACCGGCACGCTCGCCGGACAAGTGGTGATGGAAGGGTTCATGCACTGGCGGATCGCCCCGTGGCTGCGTCGGCTGGTGACCCGGCTCTGCGCCATCATCCCCGCCATCGTCCTCATCGGGCTGCGTGGCAACAATAGCATCACCGACTTGCTTACGCTGAGCCAGGTCGTCCTGGCCATCCAGTTGCCGTTTGCGATGTTCCCCCTGCTGATTTTCGCCGGCTCGAAGCGCCGCATGGGCGCGGGACGCATTGGCGGCTTTTTGTTGGTTATGGGCTGGGCCTCCTGCCTCGTGATCACGGCCTTGGATATCTACGGCCTGCCCGGGGCAATGCACGACGCCGTGGGCGTTTTCACCGGCCACTGATTTTCTTCATTATTGTAATCGAATTAACCGCCACTTCGAATACCTCCATGGCCAGCAGCACCGTTGAAAACTACCTGAAGCACATCCTCCTGCTTTCCGAAGGCGGCGATGGCCTCGTCTCGATGGGCGCGCTGGCGGAATCGCTGGCGGTCGTGCCCGGCACGGTGACCACGATGGTCAAGGCCCTCGCCGAGGGCGGATTTGCCCGCCATCATCCCCGGCAGGGCGTAAAGCTGACCGATGCCGGCCGGCGCGTCGCCCTCAACGTCCTGCGCAAACATCGCCTGGTGGAAACTTTTCTCGTCAACGTGCTCAAGATGGACTGGTCCCAGGTGAACACCGAGGCCGAGCAGCTCGAGCACGCCATCTCCGATGCCGTGCTGGCGCGGCTCGACGCCCTGCTCGGCTATCCCACCAGCGATCCGCACGGCGATCCCATTCCCAGTTCCAGCGGCCAGATGCCCGCGCAAGCTTACGTCACCCTGGCCAACTGCGCCGTCGACAAACCGCTGCGCGTGGTGCGCGTGACCGACCAGTCCGCCGAATTCCTGAAGTTTGTCGAGACGAGCGGCCTCTCGCCGGACGCGCACGTGCGCGTGACCGGCCGCAACCCCGCCTCCGGGCTCATCACCGTGAAAAAATCCGGCGGCCGGCCCATCGCGCTCAGCCTCGCGGCCTCCAGCCGCATCCTTGTCGCCCCGGCGCGCGGCGCATAGCGCCGCGCGCATTTCGTATCTAAGATTTCAAATTGCAGATTAAAAACAAGGCTCCGATCTTAAATTTGAAATTTGAGATCTGAAATCTGAAGCGGGGCGCCGTCCCTCAGGGCAGCTTCGCCTGGATGATCTTGCTGACCACCCCGAAGTCGATCAGCGGGGCTTCCGGGCGCTGCTTGAGCGCGCCTATGACCTTGCCCATTTCCTTTTTCGACTGCGCACCCGTGGCCTGGATGGCCTCGGTGATGAGGGCTTCCAGGCGGGCGGCGTCGAGCCCCTGCGGAAGATATTTTTCCAGCAAAAGAATTTCCGCCTCGTTGGCCGCCACCAAGTCGGCCCGGCCGCCCTTGGCGAACTCCGCCTTGGCGTCGTTCAGGTTCTTGATCGACTTGCGCAGCGCGGTAATGACCAGGGTGTCATCGATCGGCTTGTTGAGGTCCATCCCGGCGCGCTGGATCGCCGCATCGGTGGTGCGGAGAATGGTCGCCGTGCCCGAGTCGCGGGCTTTCATGGCGGTGATGATGTCGGCGCGGAGCTTTTCGTAGATGGTGGCCATGGGGAGATCGTGGCGGAAATTCCCGCCATGTCCATTCGGCAAGTTTTGTTTTTACCGCGGATCACACGGATGGGCACGGATGCGAGCAGTCTTATGTTTTGTCATTCCGAGCCGTGCGAGGTACCGAGTCCGCGAAATCAGACATCTCACCCGCCGGGGAACGGAACCCATTAGGTTACACTGCGAGTGAGATTCCTCGCACGGCTCGGAATGACAGGAAAACAATCCGCGTTCATCCGTGTAATCCGTGGGAAAATTCCAGTCCCCGTACGAAAGTTTTCCGACAAAAAAACACCGGCCTTGCGGGCCGGTGTTTGTAAGTACAAAAAGAGAAAGCAACGCGAACGTTACTTTTTGCTCTTCTTCTTCGCCTTTTTCTTGGCGGGTTTTTTTGTGGCCATGACGAAGTATCAGATATCTTTGGCGCAGTAGCACGACTAAAATTTTTTTATTTTTGATCCCGGCCCGATCCGCCCAATTTCTTTTTTAAGATTTTTTTTGCAAACCCGCGCAAAAAATCTGGTGAAGAAATTCATCACATGCCTGAAAAACAGTTTGTCATTCTGAGCGCAGCGAAGAATCCAGAGCGACTCTGCCAGCCGGTTCAAAATGGATTCTTCGCCGCGCTCAGAATGACAGATTAAGAAACCGTCAAAGCTTATCGCCTCTCGCACATAATCTGACGAACAAGGTAGGGCGCGCCGGGAAAACGGACGGCCCAGCGGTCCGTCCCTACCCGCTATCCTCACGCCGTGCCCGCGCGCTGAAGCGCGGCGACAAATAATTTTATTTTCGCGTGATCCTTCACGCCGGGCGCGGATTCCACGCCGCTGTTTACGTCAACGAAACGCGCTCCGCCCTGGCGGACGGCCTCGCCGACATTTTCCGGATTGAGGCCGCCGGAAAGAATCCACGTCTTTTTTGGATACGCCTGCTGGTGCAGCGCGAACTTTTTCCAGTCGCCGGTCCGGCCCGTGCCGCCGAATTTCTCGGCGTGGAAAGTATCGAGCAGGAAGGTCTCCGCCAGCGGCAGCCACGCCGGCGCCACGTCGAGGTGCGGCGGCAGCTTGGGCGCGAGCCAGAGCTGGTTGGGGCCGGCCGTTTGCGACCACGCGCGCAACGTTTCGAGCGGCGTGTCATGCGGGAAGTGAATTTGAAAGACATCCGCGCCCGCTGCAGCGAAGGCCTGTAGCTCCGCCACCGTCGGCATCACGCACACCGCCACTTTCTTGCGCGCCGGCAACCGGCCCTGCATCGCGCCGAACTGCGCGAGCGTCACGCCGCGCGGCGACGCCGGATACAGGATGAAGCCAAGATAGTCGGCCCCGCGGCGGTCGGCGAACTCGGCATCCGCCAGCGAGGTGAGCCCGCAGATTTTGAATCGAATGCCCCCAATCATGGGTAGTTGGTAATTGGTAGTTCGTAGTTGGTCATTCGCCATTCCTCATTCGTCATTTCCTTCCGAGCCCAGTGACTTCGTGGTAAATCAAAACGAATTTACCGCCTTGATCACCTGATCAACCTGCGCGTCGGTCAGCTCGGGGAAGATCGGCAGGCTGAGGCAGTTGCCGCACACGCGCTCGGCTACGGGCAGCGCGCCGCGCGGGACGCCCAGCGACGCATAGACCTTCTGGAGGTGCAGCGGCACGGGATAAATCAGGTCGGTGCCGACGTCGTGCCTGGCCAGGTGCGCCTTCAGCGCATCGCGGTGCGGATGCAGCAGTGTGAATTGGTGATAGACCGACTCGCCATAGTCAGGCTGTACCGGCAGGCGCACGTCGGCCAGCTTGAGGCCGGCCCGGTAGCGCGCGGCGATGGCGCGACGACGCGCGATCCAGGCGGCGAGATGCGGCAGCTTGACGTTGAGCACCGCGCCCTGGAAGCCGTCCATGCGGAAATTGAAGCCGACCATCTCGTGATGGTACCGCTCCGCCGAGCCGTGGTTGCGCAGCAGGCGCGCTTTTTCAAACACGCCGTCATGCCGGGAAACAAACGCCCCGCCCTCGCCGCAGCCGCCGAGGTTTTTCGTCGGATAAAAGCTGAAGGTGCCGGCGTCGCCGACCAGGCCGACCGGCGCATCCTTGTAGCGCGCGCCAACGGCCTGCGCACAATCCTCGACCACGAACAAATTGCGGCGGCGGGCGATGGCCGTGATTTCGTCCATGCGCGCGGGCTGGCCAAACAGGTGCACGACGACGATGCCCTTGGTGCGCGGCGTGATCGCGGCCTCGATCTTCGCCGGATCGAGGTTGAACGTGCCTTCCTCGATGTCGGTGAAGACCGGCTTCGCGCCGACGTAGCTGATGCCCCACGCCGACGAAATGAAAGTAAACGGCGTCGTGATCACTTCGTCGCCCGGCCCGAAGCCGCCGCAGACCGACGCGACATGCAGCGGCGAGGTGCCGCTGTTCATGCCCAGCGCGCGCGGATAGCCGAGCGCGGTGGAGAAGTTTTTTTCAAACTCCTCGACGTCCTTGCCCAGGATGAAGCGCGACGCGTCATAAGTGGCGGCCAGTGCCATCAGCACCTGCTCGCGCACCGCCTGGTGTTGCAGTGAGAGATCGAGAAACGGGACTTTCATGTTTCCCCGCGAATTACGCGGATAATCGCGGATAGCTCAACCCAATCCGTGCAGCATGCTTTCTCATTGTAGCCGGGGTCGGTGACCCCGGCCCGGCCTCAGCGAGGCCGGCTACATCTGAATTCAATTTTTAAGTTTCTTGAGGAGCGCTTCGACCAAGGCGTCGAGGCCGGGCGTCTTGGCCGAGAAATCAATCGGGATCCCCGCCTTTTTCATCGCGTCGCCCGTCTGCGGGCCGATGCTGCCGGCCAGCGGCCGCCGGGCATCCTTCGCCAGTTTCAGCACGCCGGCCTGGGCGACAAACGACTCCACCGCGGACGAACTCGCAAACAGGATCGCATCCGCCCCATGCTGGCGGAAATTTTCGGCGGCCGGATCGGCGGAAAGGTCGGATTTTTCGGTCTGATAAACGGACAGGCAGTCCACGATGGCCCGGGCCTCCTCGAGTTTTTTGACCAGCGTGTCGCGGTTGAGGTTGCCCGTGACGACAAGGACCTTCGCGCTGTCGAGGCTGCCGGTGGCCACGAGTTCGTCGGCCAGCGCCTCGGCGGTGGCGGTGGGCGGGACGAGGTCGGCGTGCAGGCGCAGGGTGGACAGCGCCAGCGCCGTGGTTTCGCCGACGCAGGCGATGCGCAGGAACCCCAGCGAGCGCACGTCGGAGAACTTCAGGAAAAATTCGTCGAAGAAAAACCTGACGCCGCTGGCGCTGGTGAAAACCAGCCAGTCGTAGCCGGCCAGCTCCGCGAAGACGTCGGCGCAGATGGCCGGGTCGATCTTTTTCGCCACCTGGATCAGCGGCAGCTCGAGCACCTCGGCGCCGAGCGCTTCGAGCCGGGCGCGCAGGGTGCTGGACTGTTCGCGCGTGCGCGTAACGACGATGCGACGGCCAAAAAGCGGCAGGCGTTCAAACCAGTCGATCGCCGCATGGTCGCGCACCACGTTGCCGACAAAAACGATGGCGGGCGCGCCGAGTTTGTCTTTCTCCACCAGTCCGGCCAGCGTGGCCGCCGTGCCGGTGACGCTGCGCTGGCGGCCAAGCGAGGCCCATTGCACGGCGGCGGCGGGAGTGTCCGGCGCCAGGCCGCCCGCGACGAGTTCTTCCAGGATGTGCCGCAGGTGGCCCATGCCCATGTAAATTGCGAGCGTGGCGTTTTTCAGCGCGCCGTAGCTCCGCCAGTCGATCTGCAGCTCGTGTTTTTCCGGGTCCTCATGGCCGGTGAGAAAAATGAGCGCCGAGCTGGTGTTGCGCTGCGTGAGGGGAATGCCGGCATACGCGCCCGCGGCCAGCGCGGCCGTCACGCCGGGAACGATTTCAAAGGGAATTTTGTCCGCCGCAAGGCGCCGCGCCTCTTCGCCGCCCCGGCCGAAGACCAGCGGGTCGCCGCCCTTGAGCCGCACGACGCATTTGCCTTTGCGGGCCCGGGTCACGAGCAGTTTCTCGATATCTTCCTGCGGCAACGCATGCAGGTGCGGGCGCTTGCCAACGAAGATTTTTTCGCAGTCCGCGCGGCACCAGGCGAGCATCTCGGGATGAACGAGGTAGTCGTAGACCAGCACATCGGCCGTGGCGATGAGCTCGCGCGCGCGAAACGTCACGAGACCGAGGTCGCCGGGACCGGCGCCAACCAGATAAACAATGCCTGAAGCCATGAGGGGGTTAAGAGCTTGTTCTAAGAAATTTTTGCGCAGAAATGCAAAATCGCAAAGGCTGAAGCTAAATTTTTCCGCGCTTTTGCAAAAGACTAAATTTTAAATCCAAAATCCTTCAAAATGCGCGAGGCGGTTTCGAAGGGCGTGGCGAAATCGCCCGGCGCGAGCGGTAGGCTGCGCGGGCCGGTTTGTTCGTGGAAGAAATACAACTTGTCCACCACCGCGTGGGCGGCGAAGGCGAGCTGGCAACCGGCGCCGAGTTTTCGCTGGAACGCACGCTCGAGCGAAACCATGCGCTGCGTGGCCGCGTCAAACGCCGCCGCAAACTGCGGGGCGTCCGCCTCGCGGCATTGCACGGCGATGGCGCCCTGCCCCACCGCGGGAACCATCTGGTCGAACGCGAGCGGGCGAAACTCCAGGCCGGGCCAGCTCGCAAAGCCGAGGCGCTTGAGGCCGGCCACGGCCAGCACGGTGGCGTCGGCCACGTGTTGCTCCGCGATTTTCTTGAGGCGCGTGTCCACGTTGCCGCGGATTTCGGAAAATTGCGCGCCGGGAAAAAGCACCGCCAACTGGGCGCGGCGGCGCGGGCTGCCGGTCGCGATGGTCTTGGGCAAGGCGACTCCCGCCCGGATCACGAGCATGTCGCGCGGGTCCTCGCGCGGCAGGTAGCCGGCGATGGCGAGGCCGGGCGTCATTTCGCCGGGCAGGTCCTTTGTGCTGTGCACCGCCAGTTGCGCGTCGCCGCGCAGCAGCGCCTGTTCGAGCTCGGCCGTGAACAATCCCTTGCCGCCGCGGGTTTCGAGCGACCACTCCGCCTGCCGGTCCCCCGTCGTGACGACTTTCAGCAACTCCGCCTCAATCCCGGCCGTCGCGCGCAAGTGGGCCGCGACGAGCCCGGCCTGCGTGAGCGCAAGCGGGCTTTTGCGGGTCGCAATAATGATTTTTTTCACCACGGAGACACGGAGGACACAGAGATTGGCAGAATCATTTCTCCGTGATCTCTGTGCCTCGGTGGTTCAAATCAGGCTCAATACGCCGCCTGCACGCCCTTGATGTTTTTCTTGGACATCCACGGCATCATGCCGCGGAGGCGCTGGCCGGTTTTCTCGATGGGATGCTTTTCGCCGGCGGCGAGGAGCTTTTTGTAATTCTTGAGGCCGCCCTTGTATTCCCGAACCCACTCGGCGGTGAACTTGCCGGACTGGATTTCCTTCAGGATTTTTTTCATCACGGTCTTGGTCTGCTTGTTGATGACGCGCGGGCCGCGGGTGATGTCGCCGTATTTGGCGGTCTCGGAAATCGAGAAGCGCATCCCGGCGATGCCGCTCTCGTACATGAGGTCGCAGATGAGCTTCAGTTCATGGAGGCACTCGAAATAGGCCATCTCGGGCTGGTAGCCGGCCTCGACGAGGGTTTCGAAGCCCGCCTGCACGAGCGCACTGGCGCCGCCGCAGAGCACGGCCTGCTCGCCGAAAAGATCCGTCTCGGTCTCTTCCTTGAACGTGGTCTGGAGCACGCCGGCGCGGGTCGAGCCGATGCCCTTGGCCCAGGCGAGTGCGAGCTGCTTGGCTTTTTTCGATTTGTCCTGGCCGACGGCGATGAGCGCCGGCATGCCTTTGCCTTCGACGTAGAGGCGACGCACCATGTGGCCGGGGCCTTTGGGCGCGACCATGATGATGTCGATGTTCTTCGGCGGTTTGATCAGGCCGAAGTGGATGCTCAGGCCGTGGGAAAACAGCAGGGCCTTGCCGGGCGCGAGATTGGGCTCGATGTCCTTCAGGTAGGCATCGGCCTGCTTCATGTCGGGCAGGCCGACCATGATGACGTCGGCGCGGCGCACGGCCTCGCCGCTGTCGACGACTTCAAAGCCGTGTTGCTCGGCGACGGCACGCGATTTCGAGCCGGGATAAAGCCCGATCAGGACTTTGCAGCCGGAGTCACGCAGGTTGAGCGCGTGCGCGTGGCCTTGGGAACCATAGCCGAGGACGGCCAGGGTTTTGTTTTTGAATACGCCGAGGTCGGCGTCTTGGTCGATGTAGACTTTGGCGGGCATGGTGGGAAAAAAGTTGAGAGTTGAGGGTTGAAAGTTGAGAGACAGGTAGCGTCAGCGTTTGAGGGCGAGCAGGCCGGTGCGGGCGAGCTCGAGCACGCCAAAGGGTTCGAGCAGGTCGAGGAAAGCCGTGGTTTTGCTCTCCTCATCCGTCATCTCGATGACGACGGCATCGTTGGCCACGTTGACGATCTTCGCATGAAAAAGGTCGCAAATCTGCATGATTTCGGCGCGGGTTTTCGCATTGGCCTTCACCTTGGCGAGCACGAGCTCGCGCGCGACGGCCTGGCCTTCCTTGAAATCGCTGGCCTCGACGACGTTGATGAGCTTGCGCAACTGCTTCATGCAAAGGTCGAGCGAGCTGTCGTCGCCCTTCAGCACGACGGTGATGCGGGAAACCGCGGGATCGTGGGTGGGCGCGACGTTCAGCGTGTCGATGTTGAAGCCGCGGCCGGAGAACATGCCGGCCACGCGCGCAAGGACGCCGAACTGGTTTTCAACGAGGACCGAGATGGTATGACGCATGGGAAACGGTTAGCTGAAGGGAAAAAATGGCAGTTTACCAGCCAAAGTGTGCAACGGATCTCAGACTGTCCGCCTTCGCCAAGGCTTCGGCGAGACACCTCGCCATAGCCCCGAAAAGTCGGGGCGTCGGCGGGTGAAGGAAGGTTAAATGGGAGGGGAAGATCGTGGCTTTCCAGCGGAAGAGCACAAGGGATTTCTGGAGT
>Ga0210398_10000798_pt1 | contig 34771 bp, 26 predicted proteins | sample IncBWC4OmetaG_FD_161047 | JGI IMG/M metagenome (GOLD analysis project Ga0210398, IMG submission 161047) | Forest soil microbial communities from Barre Woods Harvard Forest LTER site, Petersham, Massachusetts, United States - Inc-BW-C-4-O | ecosystem: Environmental > Terrestrial > Soil >... | reverse complement strand
CCAGCTAGCGTCAGTGCGGCGGCACACGAAAATCCGAAAGCCAGTAAAGTGGATGAAATGCGCGCCTTCATGATCGCCCCCCGCTCATATGCATAATTCCCACCGCAGGCTGCGAAAGTTCCACTCTTTTGTCAAAGAGGAAGGGCTCTTCTGGCCATGAAGGGACGCGGGAGAAGACCGCCTCAGGTGGATGGCAACCAATCGTTCAGGGCCAGGATGCCCGGCAAAAGCCGAAGGGCGCCAAGTTCGCGGAAACGCGCGCCACATTTCCGATACTCATACGTGCCCGGCGGCAATATCGCCATGAACGGAACACGCGCATCCCGGGCAGCAAGAGCATCATCTATATTATCGCCAACGTAGATGGCCGTGGCCGGATCGCGTCGTCCAAGAATTTTCAGCAATCCATCCGGATAGGGTTTCTTGCGTTTGACGTCGTCCATGGTGACGACATTCCGGAAGCACCGCGTGGCTGGCCAGCGTTCAAACGTATACGAAAATTCCTGCCGCGTGCGCCCGGTAAAAAGATTGAGTTCAAAACGCCCGGCCCAGCGCTTGATTTGCCGCGGCGTGAGCAAGAGCTTTTCCTTCCGCACATTGCCCGTCTTGCCGTTTTTCCCCCAATAGAACTGCCCGAACGCCACGCGCGCCTGTTCATAACTTGTCGGATACCCCAACGCAGTGGCCCAATTCGAAACCATATTCCAATCGTCGTTGTTGCCCGGTTTGCTTTTCCATTCATACAGTTCAGCCCACGCGTGCCGCCTGCCAGTCAGGAAACGCATCGTTTCGAGAGCCGAAAGCCAATACGACCGGCGAACATCCACCAGCACGCCATCAACATCAAAGATAAGAATTTGCGGAACAAAGGAAAGTGCTTTGGGGCCGCGAGCCGGCTTCTTTGCTCGCGCTCGTGAACTGGATGGCATGAGTCCTCGTCAACTTCTGGGTTGAGCACACTTGCTAGGTGACACGGAAAGTGTCGCCGCTCCGCCGCCGACCGTCAACCCAGACAGCTCGAGGTTGCTTGCTGCTCTATGACATCACAAAGTGGCGGCAAGAATCTATCGGGCAGTTCTCGGCGACCAGTTGCCGGGAAACCGTGGAAGGCACTCCCTGCCTTACTCACGTGGGGCCACCGTTTCGGCAACACTCGGAGTTTCCATTCGGCGCGCCACGTAAATCTCCAGAAGCTGGTCAAGTTCCTGCGGTCGAATCGGTTTGGTCAGATAACCGTCCATCCCAGCCGCCAGACACTTCTCGCGATCCCCTTTCATCGCGTGCGCCGTCAACGCCACCACCGCCTGGCGACGTCCGGTGCCCGTGGCTCTCTCTTTTTCCCGAATTGCCGCCGTCGCTTCCAGCCCGTCCATTACCGGCATCTGCACATCCATCAGCACAAGGTCGAAGGTCTCCTTCTCGAGCGCCAGCAGCGCCTCTGACCCGGTCGCCGCCACAGCCACCTGGTGCCCTCTCTTTTCCAGCAAACGCACGGCCAGGCGCTGGTTAACGAGATTGTCTTCCACCAGCAGCACGCGCAAGTAGGCATCCGGCTCGCGCGCGTCTTGAAGCGAGAAGCGCGTGACTAGAGCAATGGCACCGTCGCGCTCTCGAGCTCCGAGCACGCGAGCCACGGCTTCGCGCAATTCAGATTGCCGGATGGGCTTCAACAGGTACGCAGACACTCCCAGATCCTGGCAACGGGTGGCATCCCCGCGGTGGCCCGCTGAAGTGAGCATCATGATCGTAGCCGCGGACAATTCCGGTCTACGGCGGATCTGCTCGATTAACGCAAAGCCATCCATGTCCGGCATGTGCATGTCCGTCAAGATCAGCGCATAGGGTTCTCCCGCTTCGAGGGCAGCGGATAACTGCGCCAGTGCCGCTCCGCCGCAATCCACCGATGTCGGCTTCATGTGCCAGTGCAGCAGCATCCCTTCGAGAATCCGGCGGTTGGTCCGGTTGTCGTCCACCACCAGAACCTTTACGTCGCGCAAGAGCTCCGGAGGAGCGGCCGTTCCCAATTTCATCTCTTTCACGTCTGCAACCCCTAACCGTACCGTGAAGTGAAATTGGCTTCCCCGACCCACTTCGCTCTCCACCCAAATTTTGCCGCCCATCATTTTCACCAGGCGCGTCGAAATGGTCAGCCCTAACCCGGTTCCCCCGTACTTCCGCGTTGTGGAAGTGTCGGCCTGGGAAAATGGTTTGAAAATCAATTCGCGCTTATCTTCCGGAATACCAACTCCGGTGTCCGCTACCGTAAACTGGCAGACACAATCAGGACCTTCTCGGGCCTGGGTTTGGACTTTTACGGCGATCTCGCCGCTGTCCGTGAACTTGATGGCGTTTCCCACGAGGTTGACCACGATTTGGCGCAGCCGGCTGGAGTCTCCGCGCACAATCTCCGGCACTTCGGGCGCCACCTCACATAGCAACTCCAGTCCCTTCTCGTCCGCGCGCACCGCGAGTGTCTTCAGCGTGGATTCCAAACTATCGCGCAGATCAAAATCGAGCGCTTCCAGATCGACCTTCCCCGCCTCAATCTTGGAAAAATCGAGAATGTCGTTGATCACCGTGAGCAAAGAATCTCCGGACATCTTCACGGTCTCCAGATATTCGCGCTGCTCTGGCGTGAGATCTGTACCGAGCGCCAGATCGGTCATTCCCATAACGCCGTTCAGCGGCGTGCGAATCTCGTGGCTCATATTGGCCAGAAACTCGCTCTTTGCCTGGCTGGCGGCCTCCGCAGCCTCCCGCGCTTTTTGCATTTCCTCTTGCACCTTCTTGAGATGAGTAATGTCCCGGCCAATGCCGACGAGTCCGGTGACCCGGCCGTTCCTATCCCGCAATGGCACCTGCGTCGTCATAATCTGGCTCACGTTCCCATGAGAATCCACGCCCGTCTCTTCACGGTTGACTTCTGCCTCTCCCGTACGAATCACTCTCTGTTCGTCTTCGTAGAAGGTGGTGGCCATCTCACGGGAATAGAAGTCGAAGTCGTTCTTTCCCAGCAGATCGGCGGGAGTCTTGGCCCCCATCTGCTGCGACACTGCAAGGTTGGCCACCAGGAACCTGCAGTCCGTATCTTTCACGTACATGAAATCAGGAACGTTGTCGATCAATGCGCGCAATATTTTCCGTTCGTCCGAAAGTGCCTCTTCGGCCCGCACACGTTCATTGACCTCGGACTGCAACTCCTGGGTCCGGGCTTGGACGCGTATCTCCAGATCATCCTTCGCGGCCTTAAGGGCCGCGTCGCGCTCCTGAATGCGCTCCAGCATACGATTAAAGGAACCGATGAGTGTGCCCACTTCATCATCACCGCGCGGGAGCGCGCGAAGCGCGTAGTCTTCCTTGTCGGTAACTCTGGCGGCAATTTGTGCCAGATGCAGAATGGGCCCGGTGATCAACCGCAACAGCCGCGAGGAGATGAGGTAGGTTACCAGGACGGAAAACAGAATGACCACTACAGAGATTTCCGTGTACTGCCTGATTTTGGCTTGGAGAGCGCCGAGATCAGAGATGATGACGATGTTGCCGGTTTTCTCGCTCCCCAGGGAAACGCTTCGGTAGAGAGTGAGAGAGTCCTTCTGGAATTGGGCTCCGTCTTCGCGCAGGGGGGGCATGGCAAACTCCGGGCCAATCCCCTCGCGCCGGTATTCCGCGAAGACCATTCCACGGCTGTCGTAGAGGCATGCGGCGACAATGTGGCGCTCGGCGCGGAGCGCGGCCAGCATATCCTGCGCGGACGTTCGATCGTTAAAAGCCAGGGAAGCCGCGGTATTTGCCCCCAAGATATCGGCTAGAGCAGAAAGTTCGCTGGTCATCGCAGAGCGAAAGCTTGATCTTTCGTAGAATTCAAAGCTCAGGCACGCAAGGCAAAGACCGACGAGGCTGGTGCACACAATGACAAAAGTCAGCTTGCGTTGGAGCGATGAATTCCTAATGAGCGGCATTTCAAGTTCCTTTTGGACTTCCCATGACCGTCTTGCCTAGGGGCCGCAACCTGACGCTGATGTTCAATTTGGCGTGCTGCGCGGCAGTCAGATTGATTTCGGAGCGGATCTTGTGGCCCTCCAGAAAGAAGCCAATCCTTCCCCCTCCTCTACGGAAGGTCAGACCCCTTACACGGTCAGCACTGGCCTTTCTTAGAGGTTTCCGAGCGGTTTGTGGCGACCCCTTCCTCCCCCAGGAAGGGCGTGCACATTGGATACCGAACCTCGCTGCATCTACTGGCCACAACCTAGTTGTTTTCAGCGTGTTAGTTCGTTGTAGTTCTCCAAGGAATTTCCTGAATTGAGTCGCAGACCGTCGACCTGTGCCATAGTGGGGCAGGGTCTCCTGCGGCCTCCCGCTCGAGCTTTCCCCAGCAACCTGCTCGCGAGCGAACCCGTCTTCGTTCGAACTCCGGTATGATTGCTGGTGCCAGGACGGCCTTGCGGCCATCACGCGCAAATGCCGCGCCGAGAAATTGCTCAGAAAGAGGCATGAATGGCTGGATTTGCCGGTGTCGATTTCATCGATTTTGATTCGCAGCTGAACGACGAAGAAAAGCTGGTCCGGCAGACCGCTCGGCGATTCGTCGACAGCGAAATCATTCCCATCATCGAAAAGCACAGCCGCGAGGGAACGTTTCCGAAGCACCTTGTTCCGCAGCTCGGGGAGCTGGGTTTTTTTGGTGCGAATTTGCAGGGCTATGGCTGCGCGGGAATGTCCAACGTCGCTTACGGACTTGTGACGCAGGAGTTGGAGCGCGGAGATTCCGGATTGCGCAGCTTCGTCTCGGTGCAGAGCGCGCTGGTGATGTATCCGATTCATGCGTATGGCAGCGACAAGCAAAAAGAGAAGTGGCTGCCGCTGCTCCAGCAAGGGACGGCCATCGGCTGTTTTGGATTGACGGAGCCGCAGTTCGGCTCAAATCCCGGCGGAATGCTCACGCGCGCGGTGAAAAAAGGCGCGAGCTACGTTTTAAATGGCGAGAAGATGTGGATCACCAGCGGTTCGATCGCGGACGTCGCGGTGGTTTGGGCAAAGTGCGAGGACGAAAAAATTCGCGGCTTTTTGGTGGAAAAAGGCACGCCGGGACTCAAGGCCTGGGATGTGCATGGAAAATGGTCTCTGCGGGCGTCGGTGACTTCCGGGTTGGCGTTCACCGATTGCGAGATCCCGGAAGAAAACTTGCTGCCCAATGTTGTGGGATTGAAAGGCCCGCTGGGCTGTTTGAATCAAGCGCGCTATGGCATCGGCTGGGGAGCACTCGGGGCGGCGATGGCCTGCTATGATACGGCGCTGCAGTACGCGAAGACGCGGAAGCAATTTGCGAACAAGCCGATTGCTTCGCACCAGTTGGTGCAGGAAAAGCTGGCTTGGATGATCACGGAGATTGTGAAGGGACAATTGCTGGCGTTGCACGTGGGGCGGTTGAAGGACAGAGGCAAGGTGGATTTCTCGCACATCTCGATGCTGAAGATGAATAACGTGGCTATCGCTCTCGAGACGGCGCGGAAGGCGCGGGATATTCTCGGCGCGAATGGCATCGTCGACGATTATTGCATTATGCGGCACATGAACAATCTTGAGAGCGTTTACACCTACGAGGGAACGAACGACATACATAAACTGATTATCGGAGAGAAGATTACCGGCATCTCCGCGTTCCTGTGAGTGGAACAGGAGCCTGTCCCACTCCAGCCGAGCCCGTCTTGCGGCACACCGAATCTTGTATGCTGTAGGCCGTGTGCTGACCCAGTTTCGGTGAGTCACTGGAGATAACTTCATGTTTCGATCCCCATTTTTCGCTGGTCGTTCGACCTTCCGAGTCATCGCCTGTGCGTTGGCTTTTTCCGTTGCGCCTTGTGTGCTGGGACAGGCGCAACGGAAGGCCGCAGGGCAATCTCCAATTAAGATTCGGGCCATCACGGCGTTCGTGAATCTGGACCGGACGCAATACCAAATTCAGATTACCGATGCGCTCAAGATGCTGAAGCGGGCGCGAACGATATTTGAGTCGCGCGGATTCCCTGTGGAAACCATTCGCATCGCCACGCAGCCGTTTCCGGAATACATCAAGGGTCTTTCCAACGAGCAGGCTTTGGCGTTTTTCCGGAACTATGATGCCATGGCTGCCCAAGAAGGATTTGCGGCTTCGATTGGCCCGGCAATGCTCAACCCCGGGGATAGCCCGGCGCAAGCGGATCTGCTCGCCGACGTTTTGCTGAACACCAAACAACTCAACGGCAGTCTCGTGGTGGCGGGAGACGACGGTGTGCGGTGGCCGGCGGTGGGGGCCGCGGCTCGCGTCATGAAAAGGCTGGAGGACACCGAACATAGCCAGGGGAATTTCCGCTTTTCGGCGATTGCCATGGTCAAGCCGTTGACGCCTTTTTTCCCCGCGGCCTATCACAACGGCTTCGGACATCAATTCGCGATTGCACTGGAGTCGGCAAATCTCGTGGCAGACTCCTTTAAGAATGCGCCGGATTTGGCAACGGCGCGGCGCCGGCTGATCGACGCGCTGAGTAACGAAGCGTTCGGCATAGAAGCAGAAGCAGGACGCGTGGACACCGACACTGGCTGGGCATACATGGGAATTGATCTGTCGCCTGCGCCGCTGAAGGATGTTTCCATTGGAGCGGCGATTGAAAATCTAACAACCCAACCCTTGGGCTCCAGCGGGACTCTGACCGCGGCGGCGACGATCACGGCCGCCATACGCGACATTAAGGTAAAGCAAACCGGATACTCGGGACTGATGCTGCCGATCCTGGAGGATACGCGGCTAGCCCAGCGCTGGAGTGAGGGCCGGCTTTCGATCGATGCACTGCTGAGCTACAGCGCGGTGTGCGGCACAGGTCTCGATACTGTGCCTCTTCCGGGAGAGATCAGCGTCGAGCAGCTCTCGTTGATTATCGGCGACATGGCCAGCCTGGCGGTGAAGTGGCACAAGCCGCTCTCGGCGCGATTGTTTCCGGTCGCCGGCAAAGGCCCGGGGGACATGACGGAGTTGGATAGTTCATTTCTCGTAAATGCAACGATTCAGCCTTTCGAGAAACACTAGTCGAGATCCAGGTCGTTTAGAATCAGTGCAGCGAGGATCTTGGCATGGCACTTATCCCTGCCCCTTGCCTCAAAGGCCGGATCATCCGGTGACTCGTATGCTACAGCATCATTACGCCTCAAGTGTTGAACGAGGCCCTGTGAACCTCTTTTGAAATGTCCCCTGATTTACCTCGTTAAAAGCGTCCCTTGTGTGGGAAGGCAGTCTTAGCCGGCGGATCTTGCCAGAACCGGAGCTCGCGAATGACTGCGGACCTCGCGAGCGGAGCGTGACAAAAGGCCGGCAGGCGTGAGAGATTCGCGTGGCAGGCTTCGATGACGGAACTATTTCATCCGCATGTCGCGAATGTTCTCGGAATCATTGCGTTAGCCATATGGCTGCATTTGTTTTTTGGGCGGGGGTGGTTTTGGCGGGTGAGGAAGGTGGATGCGGACCGTGCGGAGGGCGAGACCTTAGAAGCGTGGCCGAGTGTCATTGCGGTGGTGCCGGCTCGAAATGAGGCGGAGACGATTGGGCGGGTTGTGACCGGGCTGGTGCAGCAAGACTATCCAGGAGCCTTCTCCGTTGTGGTCGTGGACGACCATAGCGAGGATGGGACTGCGAGCATCGCTCAGCGGGTTGCGGCCGAGAATGGCGCGGGGGCGCGAGTGAAGGTTTTGAACGCTTCCAAGCTGCCGGACGGTTGGACCGGGAAATTGTGGGCCCTGAACGAAGGGATGTTGCACGGAAGGCTAACGCAGGGACGGATGTCGAATGGCGGCGGGTTAAGCGCTGCGCCGGAAGTACCTGAATTTTATTGGTTTACGGATGCGGACGTGAGCCACGCGCCGAACACTCTCGGGAGGCTGGTGGGACGGGCCGAACGAGAGCGATTGGACCTCGCGTCGTTGATGGTGTTGCTTCAGGCGAAGACATTGCCGGAGCGAGCGCTGATTCCGGCTTTTCTGTACTTTTTTCTTATGCTTTATCCGCCGCGCTGGATTGCCGATGAGGAGCTCGGGACAGCTGGGGCGGCGGGCGGGTGCATCTTGTTAAGAGGGAAGGCCATTGCGCGTATGGGAGGATTTAGGGCCATCCGTGGCGAAGTCATTGATGATTGCGCGCTAGCGAGGGCGGTGAAGTTCGGCGGCGGGCGGGTGTGGATGGGGCTTACCCGGAACAGCGTGAGCTTGCGGGCTTACGGGACGTTTGGAGAGGTCCGCGATCTAATCGCTCGGACGGCCTTTACGCAGCTGCGTTACTCCGTACCGATGCTGGCAGGGACACTGTTGGGGATGTTTCTGACTTACGTTGCGCCAGTTCTTTTACTTTTTGCGCATGACTCGACGGCTCAGGCGCTTGGTCTAGCGGCTTGGCTGTTGATGACTCTTTCGTTCCTTCCCACGGTGCGTTTTTATCGGCTTTCGGCGGTTTGGGCGCCCGCACTACCGCTGACGGCGATGTTTTATACCTATGCGACGTGGCTGTCCGCAGTGCGGTATTGGACGGGTAAGGGCGGGTTGTGGAAGGGGCGAGCGCAGGCGCCCAAAGGGGCTTGAGGGCAGACCGGCAAAAACGCTATGCGGTTGACTGCGTCGGGATTTCTGTCAAGACAAGGCCAGGAATTTGGATAGCGGCTGCCAGTAGTTGGTTTTCCAGCCTTCGACCAGATGGTCGGCTTCGCCTTTGGGAAAGCCGGTGTGATCAAAGACCAGCTTGGTGTCTGAGCCTTGCTCGACAAGATCGAATTTGGCGATGGAGTAGATACCGGGAGGCCAGCTGCCGGCCCGCCAGGCTTGGACGATGCGCTCGTTGGGGACCAGCTCGATGTTGCGGCCCGAGATGTAGCCGCCGAAGAAGGAGAACGCGCCGCCGGGGGCGTTAGCGATTTCCGTGGGTGCCGTGCCGGGCGCCATGCCGGATGCGACGGCGGCGCTGAGTTGGGTGACTTTGTGAAATTGTTTGGCGTCGGTGAGAGCTTCGTAGACGCGCTTCCGGCTCGCTTTGAAAACGGTTTCCAGGTGAATGGACTCGGCCGAATGAGAGATTTCTTCGGGAGCTTCGGCGAAAGCGCTGGCAAAAGCAAAACCCAAACTACCGAGTGCGAAAGTTGCGCCGGAGATCAACTGGCGGCGGGTGGGATAATTTGCTGGCAAGGGCAGATTCTTTCTATCGTTCACTCTTATTCTCCGGGTGTTGCGGGAATTTATTCGGTTTAGGCCGTGAGGGCATGGAACCACGGGAGCAAAATATGTTCAAGATAATATTTTGCTGGAGAGGAGAATGCAGTTTGGATACTTCGGCGCAGCAAAGGAAGGAGGAGCGATGGCTTATCCCCCAGGACACCGCAACGAGGTTAGGAAGAAGATTGTCGAAAGCGCACGGAGGCTCTTCAACCGGCATGGATTTGATGGCGTGTCTCTCAAACAGATCATGGCGGGAGCGGGGCTGACGCACGGCGGGTTCTACAGTTATTTTGAGAGCAAGAGCGATTTGTATGTGGAGGTGTTGGGTTGCTTTTTTACGGACCCGGAATGGAAGACTTGCTGGAAAGGAGTGGAAGTGGACTTGAGTTCGCGCGACGTGGGGCCGCAAGTGGTGCGGGCTTATTTGTCACGGCAACATTTTGAGGACGTAGAGAATTCGTGCCCGATGACGGCATTGCCGACCGACGTGGCGCGCGGTAGCGCGAGCACGAAGCGGGCGTTTGAGACGGTGTTTCGAGCAATGGTGAGCGTGCTGGAGCGCAGTACGACGGGGGATAGCGGGCCGTCGAGAAAGCAGGCACAGGCTATAGCGGCGCTGTGCGTAGGCGGGATGATCGTGGCGCGGGCGATGGCCGACCGAGCGCATGCCGACGAATTGCGCGACGCCTGCATGGGAATCGCGCTGGAGCTGGGAGGGTGGAACCAGAAGAGGAGATTGAAAAATAGAGACTTCAAACGAGCTCAACGGGCACCAGCGGCGGCCTCCTAGATACGGCAGTCAAGTGCAATAGCGGCTGTACATTGCTTGCGGGGACGAGCGAGGGTATATTTGCCGGCGATTGGACGACGTGCGTTAGGGGCTGAAGACGAGCGGGGATATTCAAGGACGTTATTATTTTGGAGTATTTGGAGACATGGGAGGGACCGTGGCGAGAGTGTGTGCGTGGGTGATCTGTTTTTTGCTGCTGGCAGCGATGCCGACGACGGCGCAGGCTCCGGGACTTTCCGAGATGTACGCCCTGTTCCGCGCGGAAGAGACCAATCATTCGAAGATCATGTGGATCATACATGAGATCGCCGATGTCTATGGGCCGCGCTTGACGGGGACGCCGAATTTGAAGGCGGCGGACGATTGGGCGATCGCTACGATGACCTCGTGGGGATTGGCGAACGCACATCTGGAGCCGTGGACATTTCAGCCGCCTCGCGCGGCGACGCCGGTGCCGGGCTGGGAAAATATGGAGCTTTTGGCGGAAGCGGTTACTCCATTTCACGGACAGTTGATGGTAAAGCCGCTCGCGTGGACACCCAGCACGAAGGGGGAAGTGACGGCGAACGTGGTGCTGCTGGATCCGCCTGGAATGGCGCCGCCGACGGGCGGGGGATTTAATTTTTTTGGAGGCGCCCCACCACCGCCGGAACCGAAATGGGCTGCGCCGCCGATGCCTCGAGCAGAGAAGCCAGCGGAGCCAAAGCAGCCGACGCAGGCGGAGCTGGATGCGTATCTGAATTCGGTGAAGGACAAGGTTCCTGGAGCGATCGTGTTCGTGGGGAAGCATGTGGAAGTGGCGGAAGAGATGAATCCGTCGGCGATGCGCAGGTCCGAGGATGAATGGAAGTCGCGATTCGATGCGAAGAATCCGCGGCCGTTTCGTTTTCCAGAGCAGCCCAAGCTGCCGGAAGGGCAATTGACGCGGCAAGAAGTTTCGCAACAAGTGGACCAGTTTTTGGTGGATAACGGAGCGCTGGTGCGCGTGAACGATGCGGGACGGGCGCACGGGATTATCATCGCGCAGCAGAACGGGACTTACGATTGGACGCGAGCGGTGCCCACGCTGGTGATGCGCAATGAAGATTACGGACAGATTTCGCGAATCATGCGCGATGGCACGACGGTGACGCTACGCGTGAATATTCAAAATAAGGAATATCCGGAGGGGACGACGGCGTACAACGCCATTGGAGAAATTCCAGGGACGGACAAGAAGGATGAGATTGTGATGCTGGGTGGACATTACGATTCGTGGCACGACGCAACCGGCGCGACGGACAACGGAATCGGCTCTTCGATGATGCTGGAGGCGGTGCGGATCTTGGCCGCGCTGCACGTTAAGCCACGCCGAACGATTCGTGTCGCGTTGTGGAGCGGGGAGGAAGAAGGATTGCTGGGATCGCTGGCATACGTGAAGGAGCATTTTGGGAGTTTTGAGAACCAGAAGCCGGAATACGGGAAATTGGATGCGTACTTCAATATCGATTCGGGAACGGGGAAGCCGCGAGGCGCGGGCATCTTTGGCCCTGCGGGAGCGGCCGATATGCTGCGCGAGGCGATGATGCCGTTTGCGGATTGGGGATTTGTGGGAGCGACTGCAAGCGACAGCCGAAGGACGGGCGGGACAGACAGCACGTCCTTCAACAACGCGGGACTGCCGGGGATTGGTTTGGCGCAGGATGCGTTTGATTATGGGTCGTTTACGCATCACACAAATCTGGATACGTACGAGCGGATCTATGAAGAAGACGTGAGAGAAGGCGCGGTCGAGATTGCCTCGGCGGTGTATGCGCTGGCGATGGCCGATGAGATGGTGCCGCGATTCAAGGACGCCGAGATGCCGAAGCCGGTGCCGGAGCCCGGGCCGGGTTCCGAAGCAACTCAGGTGCGGCACGTTCCAGGGAACTAGACCGAGCGCTACAATTGGAGAAGGAAGAAGCGCGCGATACGGAAGACGTGTCGCGCGCTTCTATTTTTGTGTGTGCGCGCAAGTTGCGCTAGTCTGTGATCTCGAAGTTGGCGTGGAGAGAGGCGGTCGAATCACCCCCGACCCACACGTCGAAGGTTGCGGGCTCTTCGACCCAGTCTTTCCTCGCCGTGCTCCAGTAGGTCAGTTCGTCATTTCCAAGAGAAAAGTGTACGGTCTTTTTTTCGTGGGCGGCGAGTGTGACGCGCTCGAATCCTTTTAGCTCGCGGACGGGGCGCGAAGTGCTCCCGGATTGTTGATGAATGTAGAGTTGAGCGACTTCGTCGGCTGCGGTTGCGCCGGTATTTTCGAGGTCCACGGAAACGTCGATCGTTTCGCCCCGCTTGATCTCGGTGCGATCCAGCTTGAGATTGGAAAAGGCGAACTTCGAATAGCTAAGACCGTAGCCGAACGGATACAGCGGAGTGCTTTGCTCATCCCAGTAGCGCTTGCCTTGATCTTCCGGAGCTTGCGTGGTGTTGTGCGCATAGTAGATGGGGAGCTGGCCGACATCGCGCGGCCAGGTGATGGGAAGCTTGCCGCCAGGTATGGCATCGCCGAAGAGAAGATTGGCGACGGCGTTGCCGCCCTGTGTGCCGGGATACCAGGCATCCAGGATGGCAGGGATGTGTTCGGATGCCCACTTGATATTGAGCGGGCGCCCGTTGAGGAGGACGAGGACTATCGGTTTGCCTGTTGCGGCCACGGATTCGAGAAGTCTTTCTTCCTGACCGGGAAGATCGAGCGATTCGCGGGAGGCGGCTTCGCCGCTCATGTTCTGTGCTTCACCGAGCACCAGGACCGTGAAGTCGGAAGAATTGGCCAGGGCGACCGCTTTGGATAGTTCATCCTTGGATTGTTGTGGCGTCCAGATTGGTTGCGGTTTCAGATGGACAATTTCGTCGAAGAAGGATGGTATCTTACGGCGGATCTGGACTCCGGGGACGTAGCTGAGATCGGTTTGTTGGCCGAGTTTGTTGCGCAGGCCGGCAAGGACGGTGACCGTTTCCGGCAAATCCTGCTGGAAGGCCCAGGAGCCGATAGTGTCGATTTGCGAATCGGCTAGAGGGCCAAGAACGGCGATTTTTTTGTAGGCATCCTTTTTAAGCGGAAGAAGTCCTCCTTCATTGCGGAGGAGGACCGCCGTGCGTTCGGCAGCGAGACGAGCGGCGGTCCGATGTCCGGGAGTGTTGAGAATTTCGCGCGAGCGAGCTTCGTCGACGTAAGGATGTTCGAACAAGCCGAGGCGGATCTTCATTTCGAGGATGGGGCGCACGGCGTCTTCGATTTGCCGTACGGTGATCTGGTTTCGCTCGACGGCGGCGGCTAGGCTCTTTGAAAAGGCCGTGAACCCCATGGCCATTTCCATATTGACGCCGGCGTTGAAAGCGTACAGCGCGGCTTCGGAAACGTCTTTTGCGTACCCGTGGTTTTCGAGGCTCTTGACGGAGTTGGCGTCGCTGACCACCAAGCCCGTGAATTTCCAGTCATCGCGGAGAACGTCGTGAAGCAGCCAGCGATTGCCGGTGGCGGGGAGGTCGTTCAAATCAAGATAAGCGCTCATTACCGAACCGACGCCGGCTTTGACGGCGGCGTGAAAAGGCTTGAGGTACACATTTTGCAGAAGAGTTTCGGGCAGGTAGGCTTCGTCGTAATCGCGCCCGCCGATGGCGGCGCCGTAACCGGCAAAATGTTTCATGCATGCGAGAATGTGATCGGGCGCGCCGATGTAGTCTCCTTGAAAACCGCGGACTTGCGCGGCAGCCATGGCGGAGCCGAGGTAGGGATCTTCGCCGGCGCCTTCGACGATGCGCCCCCAGCGTGGATCGCGAGCGATGTCGAGCATGGGCGCGAATGCCCAGCTGATGCCGACGGAACGAGCTTCTTTGGCGGCGATGGTTTGGGCGCGCACGGCTGCCGAGGGATCCCAGGACGCGGCCATCGCGATGGGCACCGGGAAGATAGTGCGGAAGCCGTGGATGACGTCGAAGCCGAACAGGAGAGGGATGTGCAGGCGGGCTTTCTCGACGGCCAGGCGCTGCAGGCGGTTCGTTTCAGCGGGATCGGTGACGAACAGAAGCGATCCCAGTTGACCTTTCGAAACGGCGTCGTCGATGGCCTTCTCTTTGCCGAAGTCGAAGAGTTGGCTGAGCTGGCCGATTTTTTCTTCCAGGGTCATTTGTGTGAGAAGCAAATTGGCGCGCTCGCCTACTGCCGCATCATCGGGAGAAGCGGTGGCGGGAGTTTGACCGAACGCGAGTGGGGCGATGGCCAGCGCGAGGAGAAAGAACAAGCTCTTTTGGAGAGATTTTTGATTGAGTCGGAGCTGCCGGTGCCTATTCAATTTAACCTCCTGCGAGGAAAGCGCGATGCTAGTTGGCAGGTGCGAAAGATGCCAGAAGAAAATTGGCAAAGGGGAATTTCTACTGAAGATTGTGCGAACATCGGTACCGCATAGCGATTTGTGGTTAATCGGTGGATAGAATACGAGGCGGAGGAACCATGGTAAAAACGCGGCGGGAATTCTTGGCGGACACCTCGCTGGGACTAGTTGCAGCGGCGGTTGCCGGCACGCAGCAGCAGAAACCGGGCGAGCCGCCGGCGGGGACTCCACCTGCATTTGGGACGGGGCCAGCGGTAGGGCCGGAAGTTTCGCCGGGGACGTTTGCCGAGGCCGAGAAGGTGGTGCAGATGGAGATGAGCTCGGCAGATCGCGAGATGGTGGCTGCCAGCTGGCGCGGCAACATGGCGGCGCTGTACGAGCGCCGCGTAAGGCCACACGAAGTGACGATTGAGGCGGAAGTGGCGCCGTATTCGCATTGGGATCCGATTTTGCCGGGGCAGAAACGCGGGCCGGAGCGCGAGCGGTTTGTGCGCAATTCGAATGACGCCGGGGCTCTGCCAGCAAAAGACGAGGACATTGCGTTTGCACCAGTATGGAAGCTTTCTCGGTGGATGGAGACGCGAAAAATCAGTTCCGAGCGGTTGACGAAGATTTATTTGGAGAGGCTGGAGAGATTTAACGGAAAGCTGCGGTGCGTAATCACGCTCACGCGGGAATTGGCGTTGGCGCAGGCGAAAAAGGCCGATACGGAGATCGCAGCGGGAAAATACCGCGGACCGTTGCATGGGATTCCTTGGGGAGCGAAAGATCTATTGGATACCGCGGGGATTCGGACGACTTGGGGGGCGGAGCCGTTTCGCGATCGTGTGCCGGCGAAGGATGCGGCGGTGGTGAATAGGTTGCACCATGCGGGCGCCGTGCTTGTCGCGAAACTAAGCCTTGGCGCGCTGGCGCTAAATGACATTTGGTTTGGCGGGCAAACCATGAACCCGTGGCTGCTGGAAGAGGGATCCTCGGGTTCGAGCGCGGGACCGGGCGCGGCTACGGCGGCGGGACTGGTGGCGTTTGCGATTGGGAGCGAAACGGGAGGTAGCATCGTTGGCCCGAGCATGCGCTGCGGATTGACGGGATTGCGCCCGACGTATGGCCGCGTGGCCAGGACGGGGGCGATGACGCTGTGCTGGTCGCTCGACAAGCTGGGGCCGATGACGCGGAGTGTCGAGGACGCGATGCTCGTGCTGCAGGCGATTTCCGGGCCCGATGCAGGCGACGTTTCGAGTGTCGACAGCCGGCTGGATTTTGACGCTGGCGCCAGCGTGAAAGGCTTGCGCGTCGGCTACTTTCCCGCGTGGATGAAAGAAAATCCGGCGACGGAAGTGGATCGTGCGGCACTGGAAACAGTGAAGAAGGTAGGCATGATTCCGGTGGAGGTGAGCATTCCGGACTGGCCGTACGATTCGCTGAACCTGATTCTGTTCGCAGAAGGGGCGGCCGCATTCGAAGAGATCACGCTGAACCACGCGGTGGACCAGTTGAAGGTGCAAACGTATGACGCTTGGCCGAATATTTTCCGGCAGTCCAGATTCCTTTCCGCAGTCGATTTTGTGCAGACCGACCGGTTGAGGCGAAAAGTCGCGATGGAGATGGCGCGCGTCTTTTCTCAAGTGGATTTGCTGCTCGTTCCTTCGCTGCGCGATGAAATGCTGACGATTACGAATTTCACGGGTCATCCTTCCCTTACGACGAGAGCGGGTTTCGTAGAGGTGACCGAGGCACGCACGGATTGGGCCCCGGACCCCAGCAGGCCGCTGCCGAAGTTTTCGCCGCCGAGACGCGTGCCGCATGGAGTAACGCTGATCGGGCGGTTATTTGAGGAAGGAACCATGGGACAAGCCGGGCTGAGCCTAGAGCGGGCGTTTGGCGTGGTGGGGGAGCGGCCGCCCGGACTTGAGTGAACGCGCCAGACTCCAAGAATGGCGGCTCTGGCCCCTAAACGGAGACGGACACGCTGGCTCAATCGGCTCAATCGCGAAATTGTGGCCAGGGGAGGGGGAATTTGGTATTCTCGAAGGAGGTGCAGTACAGGGCTGTATCTTGAGGTTAGGGAACGGCACCGGAGGCCACCATGAGCGTAGTTCCTTGCGCGGGCAATGGCAAGATCACTGTGCCCGATCTGCTGCAGCGGAAATTCTTGGCTGCAGGATCCCTGTCCAATTCGGCGAAAATTACTTGTTTGACGGCGTACGACTATGCGACGGCGCGTCTGTTGGACGAAGCCGGTGTGGATGTTTTGCTTGTGGGTGATTCGGTCGGGATGGTGGTCTTGGGTTATGAGAGCACGCTGCCGGTTTCGATCGAAGAGATGTTGCATCACACCCGGGCGGTGAGGCGAGGAACGCGCCGCGCGCTGGTGGTGGCGGACATGCCGTACGGCAGCTACCACAGCGATATGGCGGAATCGCTACGCAACGCGGTGCGCTTTGTGAAACAAGCGGGTGCGGAAGCGGTGAAAGTGGAAGGCGGCGAACGGCGGCTGGAATTGATTGTACGGCTGACGGAGGCGGAAATTCCGGTGATGGGGCACGTCGGATTGACGCCGCAGTCGGTGAATGCACTCGGCGGATACCGAGTGCAAGGCAAGACGGCAGATGCGGCGGAGCAATTGTTGCGGGACGCGCGGTCGGTGGAAGCGGCGGGTGCTTTTGCGGTAGTGCTGGAGGCCGTGCCGCGAGAGCTTGCGGCACAGATCACGCGCGAATTGCGGATTCCTACGATCGGAATTGGAGCAGGACCGGACTGCGACGGACAGATTCTTGTGATTCACGATCTGCTGGGGCTGACGTTTGGGCGGACGCCGAAATTTGCGCGGCAATATGCGAACGTCGGCGAGATTATTTCGAAGGCAGCACGGGATTTTTGCGAGGATGTGCGCGGAGGGACGTTTCCTTCCGATGGGGAGTCGTATCACGCGGCGCAGACGGCGCAAGAGGAGAAAGAGGCACCGGTCAATAGTGACGGCGATTGGTAGAGGGCGAACCAAGCAGATTCCTCGCTCCGCTCGGAATGATAACCAACAGGGCCCTCGCTAGGGTGCCAAGGAGACGTTGAGATGATGCCGGAAGAGATGCGCTCGTTGTATGACTACAATGCGTGGGCGAACCATCGATCTTTGGATGCCGCGGCGAATTTGACGAGCGAGCAGTTCACCAAGCCGCTGGGGTCGAGCTTTGGGTCGGTGCGAGACACGCTGGCGCACATTTGCGGGGCGGAATGGGTTTGGCTGGAGCGGTTTCAGGGACGCTCGCCGGCGTCCCTGCCGGCTATCTCGGAGTGTGCGGATGTCGAGAGCCTTCGCGCGAAGTGGGCGGAACAGGAAGGGCGGCTGCTGACCTTTGTCGGGAAACTGACGCAAGAAGATTTGAACCGGATGATGGAATACAAGACGCTGAAATTCGGCGTGTATCGGAATCCGCTATGGCAATCGATGCAACATGTGGTGAATCATGGGACCTATCATCGCGGGCAGATTACGACTTTGCTGCGGCAGCTTGGAGCGCAGCCGATTTTAACGGACTTGATGCACTACTATCGTGAACGTGCGATCGCGGCGAGCGCGTGACCCGGGAATCCTTGAAACGCAAACCTCCCTTGTGGAAATAATCCGAACCATTCGTTGGATGAAGGAATACGCGCGCGGTGCGCGCGGCGAGGGCCGCGTCATCGGACTGGTGCCGACGATGGGTGCGCTCCATGAAGGGCACACAGCGCTGGTCGCGCGGGCCAGGCAGGAATGCTCGCGCGTGATTGCGTCGGTGTTCGTGAACCCAAAGCAGTTTGGGCCAAAGGAGGATTACAAGAAATACCCGCGCGATCTTCCGCAGGATGCGGAAAAACTTGCGCTGGTGGGCGTCGATGTGCTGTTTGCGCCTGAGACCGCGGATGTGTATCCGGATGGATTTCGGACCTACGTCCATGTCGAGGGCATTAGCGAACGGCTGGAGGGGCGTTCGCGGCCCGGGCATTTTCGCGGGGTGGCTACCGTGGTGCTGAAATTATTTGAGATCGTGCAGCCGCACTTCGCGTATTTCGGGCGAAAGGATGCGCAGCAGGTGCGCATCATCAGCGAGATGGCGCGCGATCTCGATCTCGATGCCGGAATTGTGGTTTGCCCGATTGTGCGGGAGGCGGATGGCCTGGCGCTTTCTTCGCGGAATGCTTATTTGAGTGGCGAGGAACGCAAAGCAGCGCGGGTGCTCTACCGCGCTCTCCTGGCGGCACGAAACGAATTGGCGGCGGGCGTGCGCGACGCGATGCACTTGCAAGGCGTCATGCGGCGGATGATTGAGGCGGAGCCGCTGGCCGTAGTGGACTATGCGGAGATTGTGAGCGCGGATACGTTTGAGCCGGTCGTGCGGGTGGCTCGGCCGTGTTTTGCGGTACTGGCGGTGTTTCTCGGCAAGACCCGGCTCATCGATAACCTATTCATCGAGCCTCGGCCGGAGGAGTCGGAAGAGTTTGCATTTCAGCTCTGACCTGGATTCCGACACGCGCACAACCCCCCACTTCCTAAGGCGGGCCCTACAACGCGCGCAAGGCGATTAGTTCGCCGAGACTTCGGCGAGAACCTCGGCAGCGTGGCCCTTCGCTTTGACGTTGTCCCAAATGCGTTCGAGCTGGCCTTCCTTGCCGATGAGGAAGGTGCTGCGGATAATGCCAAGGAACGAGCGGCCAAGGAATTTCTTCATGCGACGCGAGCCGTAGGCATCGATAGTCTTCAGATCCGAATCGCTCAGGAGATCGAAGTTGAGTTTTTGTTTGGCTTTGAAGGCGGCTTGAGCCTTTACGGAGTCGCCGCTCATGCCGAGAAGAACCACGCCAAGCTCGTCGAATTGCTTTTTTGCGTCGCGAAACTCGGACGCTTCGGTCGTTCAGCCGGGAGTGTTGGCTTTCGGATAGAAAAACAGCACGACGCGTTTGCCGAGGTAGTCCGAGAGAGAGACATCTTTGCCGGCGTCGTTCTTCAAGCGAAATGCGGGGGCTTTGCCGCCTACTTTGAGCATATTTCCACCTCGAGTGATCCTGGTTGCGGGATGCAAAATCGTCAGAGCTAAAGGCCGAGACTACAGGCTCGGTAAACCTCCCCGGGACCACTCTAGTCGCCCTGCGCTCGATCGTTGCGAAACATTTTGGCATGGAGTCAGGAAAGAAGCTTCCGCAAAATGTCGCTAACGGCCTGGGGATTGGCCTGGCCGCGGGTGGCGCGCATGACTTGGCCTACAAAAAACTTGAAAACGCCTTCGTTGCCGGATTTGAATTTGGCTACGTTGTCGGGATTCTTCTCGATGACTTCGCGGGCGGCCTGCTCGAGCGCGCTTGTGTCGTTAATTTGTGCGAGACCCTCGGCAGCCACAATTTCGTCGGCGCTCCGGCCAGTTTCAAACATGTTGGCGAAGACTTTTTTCCCGATGGAACCAGTGATCTGGCCGGACTCGATAAGTTTGAGCAATTCTGCGAGGGCCGCCGGAGATACTGGAGTTGCCTCAATTTCTTTTCCCGAATCATTCAAGCGACGCAATAGTTCTGTTTGAATCCAGTTGGCCGCGGACTTGGCCGGTGCACCGGCTTTTCGAACAGCCTCGAAAAAGTCGGCGAGCGCTTGTGTACCGGTGAGAACGCCAGCGTCATAGGGAGTCAGCCCATAAGCGGCGATGAAGCGGGCGCGCTTGGCCTCCGGCAATTCGGGCAGGGTGCCGAGAACTTCATCGCGCCACCGAGGGCTGACGTGAACGGGCAGCAGATCCGGCTCGGGGAAGTAGCGGTAGTCGTGGGCTTTTTCTTTCGAGCGCATCGAGACGGTGCAGGATTCGGCTTGGTTCCAGAGGCGTGTTTCCTGAAAAATGCGGTCGCCGGATTCCAGGACGCCGATGTGGCGCTCGACTTCGTACTCGAGAGCTTTTTGGAGATAACGAAACGAGTTGAGGTTTTTTACTTCGACCTTGGTGCCGAATTCCTTTGCGCCGCGCAGGCGGACGCTCACGTTGGCGTCGCAGCGGAGCGAGCCTTCTTCCATGTTGCAGTCGCTGATGCCGGTGTAGAGCATGATCTGGCGAAGAGTCGTGAGATAGGCGTAGGCCTCCTCCGGGGCGCGCATATCCGCCTCGGAAACGATCTCGCTGAGGGGAGTGCCGCAGCGGTTGTAGTCGATGTAGGCCTTGGTGGCGGATTGGGAGAAGCCTTCGTGCACATTCTTAGCGGCGTCTTCTTCCAAGTGCAACCGTGTGATGCCGATGCGTTTTTTCGCGCCATCGTGATCGATCTCAATCCAGCCATTCGTGGCTAGCGGCAGCTCGTATTGCGAGATTTGATAGCCTTTGGGCAGATCGGGATAGAAATAATTTTTGCGGGCGAAACGCGAATGTTCGTGCACCGTGCAGTTCAGCGCGAGCGAGGCGCGCATGGCCAGTTCAACGGCGCGCTTGTTCAAAATCGGCAGGGTGCCGGGCAAGCCAAGGCAGACCGGGCAGACGTTTGTATTTGGCGGATCGCCGAAGTGCGTCGAGCAGCCGCAGAAGATTTTAGATTTCGTCAGAAGCTGGACATGGACTTCCAGGCCGATGACGGTCTCGTATTTCGCGAGCACTTCAGGGGCGATCGCCGCTTCTTCTGGAGATGATTTCGCCATAATGGAGCGAGAATTATAGCATCAGCTTGGGCTAGGACGAGACCGCGGCAATGGGACGGCAACCGCCTAAGCCTTTTCGAGAGACGGTTCGCGGAGGGCTGGAAAGAGGCGCTCGGCAAGGGCGAAGCCGCCAAACAGTAACGCAGCGTAGACGGCGTCCCCCGCCAGCGTGTTCCAAAAGAACGGAATTCCCGCGACATAGCAGGCCAGCAAACCGGCGCTGTTGCGCGGGTAGGAAAGACCAAAGGCCCAAACGGCAAAATTGGTGACTAGGAAGAATTGAATGGCGCCCAGAAGTGTGGCTGCGGTGACGCGTCCAACGCTGCGGCGGTCGCGCAGCCAGAAGCCGATGGCCACGCTTACGAGAAAGCTGGCGTACACGACGGGCACCAGTCGGTGAAGGCCGATGAAGATGTCGCCGACAAAGAGCGTGAGAATGGGAAAGAAAAACGCCAGGCGGCGGTCCCGGACGACCGCGCCGGAAAACAACGCCACTGCACCGACCGGGGTGAAGTTCCAAGGGTGCGGCGCGATGCGCAGCGCGGCGGCCAAAGCAATTATGGCCAGAGCCAGCAGCGTGCGGTAGAGCAAGTTTTCTCTTTCAGACATTTGCGCTTTCATTTTGTTGCTTTCTCCATTTCTTCCAGTATATCGCAAAAAACGAAACCATCCCGGTTGACGATCTCTCCCGTGCGGACGTGAAGGGGAGAGTGAAAGATGGGGCCATCGAAAACGAAAGTGTGGAATTCACCGTTTTCGCCACAGCAGTCCGCCTCGGGCGGAAGATCGCGGAAGAAGGATTCATCCAGTTCGCGGCCGGCGAAGCTGGGATCGAGGACTTTGCTGTCCACGCAGACAGCGATGGCGCGGAATCGATTGGCGTGAAAGGAGCGGATCAGCTCGCGGGTATCCCGCTTCCAGATGGGAAAGAGGGCGGTCATCCCCATGCGCGCGAGATTCTTTTCGCGATAGGCACGGAGATCCTCCAGGAAAATATCGCCGAAGGCCACGGTTTGAACGCCGTTTTCGAGGTGCACGCGAAGCGCTTCTTCCATGCGCGCTTCGTAGATGGGATTGACGCATTGCGGCGGGATGCGGACTTCGTGAAGCGGCAGTCCGATAGATTGTACCTGCCGATCGAGAAGTTCGCGCCGGACTCCGTGCATGCTGATGCGCTCGTAACCTTCGGTTACGGTGGTGAGGAGCGCGACGACGTGAATGTCGCTCCGCTGGAGCAGCGAATGCAGTGCCATGGCGCTGTCCTTGCCGCCGCTCCAGCAGAAAAGAATGCGTTTAGGGCTGAACATCACCGGTCAGTTTCTGCCCCCGAAGCGATAGTTCATGCCCAGGCGGAAATCGCGGCCCAGCGCGGGAAAACCAATCGCGTCCTGATACTGCTTGTCGAGGAGGTTGGTGACGCGGCCGTAGAAAGAAAAACCTCTGCCGAAGTTGTAGCTTGTGGCGACATCGAAACGGGCGTAGCCGGGATTGTGGGTGAAGCCTAAGCCGTCGAAGTCGCTGTCGGTGCGGACTCCGGTGAAATAGCCGGCGAGATTGAAGTTGAACCGGCGGTAGTTCGCGTTTAACCACAGATTGCCGGAGTTCACAGGGCGGCGGAGAAGATGGTTGCCGGGTTGCTCGATGGCCGGGGCCGAGGGGACGGTTGCCAGCACGCGCGTGTCATCGTAGGAGTAGTTGCCTTTGAGCAAGAGCCAGTGATTCAGGTGAGCCTCGCCTGACCAATTCACGCCTCGGGCGCGGGAGAGATCGGTGTTGAAAAACAACATTTCGTTTCCGCTGAAACAGATAGGATTCGGGGGACCGACCTCCTGATTGATCAGGTCGCGAAATTGGCTCGTGAAATAGCTAGCAGAAATGCGAAAACGATCGCCGTCGAAATACTGGTCGACTCCGGCGTCAATCGTGCGGCTGCGCTCGGGGCGCAAGGAAGGATCGCCGGGGTTGCATGGGTCCGAGCTGAACGATTCGAAGACGGTCGGCTCCTCGATACCCTGCCCGTAAGAGACTTTGGCGCGGGTGTCTCCCAAGAGGCCTTGGGAATAGCGCAGCGCATAGACGGCACCCACGCGGGGCACCACGCGGGTGCCGAAGTTCGTGTTGTCTTCTGCGCGAGCGCCTGCGCTTAGCGTAAGACGGGAAACCGGCGCCCAATGAGCGTCTAGGAAGCCGGCTTGATTGTTCCGGCGGGCGTGGACGCCGCTGAGGTCACTGGGAAAAGCGTTCTCCACTTCGTATTGATAGCCTGCGGTTGCGGCTCCGCGGCGGAAGGAATATGTGGATTGTTCGAAGAAGCCGGCGCGATTGAATTGGTCGGTGGCGAAAAAATCAAAATCAGGAAAGCCTGTGGTATCGAGAATACGCGATTCCACCGCCGTGATGCGATGGACCCAATGCGAGCCGGTCAGAAAGTTCCAGCTTAGACTGGCCGAGAGCTGGCGGAGATCGTCGTAGGCGGTTGGGTCGGTAAAGCTGGGGCCGAAGAGAGTTTGGCCGGGAGTGCCGGCGAAGCTCGCATTGCTGCGAACGGTGAGACGCAGTTGATTCGAATCCGAGAATCGATAGCCCACATTGCCAGCAAAGCCACGGTTCAGGAAAGCGTCGTTCACGCCTTCGCCGTCGGTCCCAAAATAGGAGCCAGCCAGGGAGTAGTCGAATTTGTCGACCAGGCCGCTGATTTGCGCACCTCCGCGAGCGGAAGAGAAACTGCCGCCTTCGGCGAATAGATTGAGTTCCGGGATGCGTGTGGAACCGGTGTGGCTGAAGAGCTGAATCACGCCGGACATGGCGTCCGTGCCATAAAGAGCGCTTTCGGCGCCGTGAACGATTTCGACTTTGTCTACGTTGTCGAGAGTTAGATTGGAGAAATTGAGATCGCCTCCTGGTTCATTGACCGGAACGCCGTCGATGAGGACTTTTGTGAAGCTGGAATCGCCGCCATCAAGAAATACAGTCGCCAGGCCGCCGATCGGTCCCGTTCGGGCGATGCTCAAGCCGGTTTGCGTTGACAGCAGATCGGGAAGCGAGACGGCTTGACGCTGCTGAATTTCCTGGGAGCCTATGATGTCCACCGGCGCCGGAGTGCGATCGATCTCCTGCGCCTCGGCGTTGGCAGTGACCACAACGTTTTCCGAGACGCGCTCGATTTCGAGGCGCACATCGAGAGAGCGATGCTCGGCGGCCGCGAGATCCACAACGAAATCGTGAGCGACGAAGGATGCGTGTTGAAAGTGGACTTGGTAGTGGCCCGGCGGAAGCGCCAGCAAATAGGTGCCGTCTTCGTTGGACGTCGCCGAAGTGAGATGCGCGTTCGGACGGTGTTCAAGCTGCGCGGTGATTTTCACGTTGCCGACGCCATAGCCGGAAGGATCTGTGAGTCGTCCGAAGAGAAGGGCATCGGAAGGATTATTTTGTGCTGGAGAAGAAAAGCTAACTGCGAGGACTGCCAAAAAAAGAAAAGTCGTTCCGAGAAGTCTCGTTTTCATGTTTTCCTCCGCTCCCTCTCGCGCGGGAGTTGAAGGTTGGCCTGGCGCTTGGAAGAGATCGCGCTGGCTTGCAGACTTCGCCGGTCTCCTGGCTTGGCGGCAGTTCCGACCCCATTTATGGTTATTTCAAGGGGCCAGTGCGGGGCCTTCCCGTAGCGCTGCTCGCTGTTTCTGGCGCGATCCTTAGCCGGATCGCGTGCAGTGAGCGGTGCGCCGCAGTGGCCGCGGCAGTACCTTATTCCGCCTTACAGTCGCGCGGCGGCGACGGCTTTTTCACGTTGCCCCCGGCGTTGGCCGGAGTTTACGCACCGTCTTCCCGTGCACGAAGTCCGCGGTAATTGTGGGGGGCGCGGTGGCCCGCTAGGGGTTATTCAAATGCCGCAGATTGGGCCGCGGCGTTTTGGGTGAACGATGGAACCGCTACTCATTTTGCAGGCGGCATGTTCACACGTGGACGGCCAGACGAGCCGAGCTCCACGGTAAGTGGCGTCTGAAAAACCTGTTCGAGCAGTTCGCGCTGGAAGACGCTTGCGGGCGGTCCAACGCGAAGACATTTGCCCTTCTGAAAAAGTGCGACTTGGTCGGCGTATTGCCCGGCGAGATTCAGCTCATGGGTCACGACGACAACCGTATAGCGGTTGGCGGACGCCAGTCGGCGCAGCGTTTCGAGCAGATCGACCTGCGCACCGATATCAAGATGCAGCGTGGGCTCATCCAACAGCAGAAGCAGAGGTTGCTGGGCGAGGGCGCGCGCCAGAATGACGCGTTGCTTCTCGCCGCCGGAGATTTGATCCATCAAGCGGTCGCTGAGATGTTCCGCGCCGACTTGTGCAAGCGCATTGCGAGCAATGAGGACATCTTCTTCAGTCTCGAACCGCAGAGTGCGGCCGTACGGATGTCTTCCCTGGAGAACAAACTCCCAGGCGTGCGAGGGGAAAAGCAGGGGGCTTTCCTGCTGGACCATGGCGATGCGCTGTCCGCGGGTTCGGTGCGGAAGCGCGTGAGTTAGGAAACCATTTAGAAGCACGCGGCCGGAAAGCGGCTCGAGAGCGCCCGCGATCAGCTTTAACAGAGTGGATTTGCCGCAGGCGTTTGGCCCCACAATCGCCACGATTTCGCCGGCACGCGCCTGAAAGCTTGTGGCCTCGAGCGTGAATAGAGGCGCTTGGGTTGGATTGGCGGAGTAAGCGTAGCTGACCTGTTCGACGCTCAAACGAATATCGGAGTTGAAATCGCCGGCGTCGCCAATTGGCCGTGTCTTGGCGGAAGCGGAGGAGCGGGCGTAACTGGTCACGCCAGCCTCCTGCGCATTAAATAAAGAAAAAGCGGCGCGCCGGCGATGGCGGTCATGGCGCCGACGGGAAGTTCCGCCGGAGAAACGACCGTGCGCGCCAGAGTATCGGCGACGACTACAGCGATGGCCCCGCCGAACGCGGCCGTCGGCAAAAGGATGCGATGGTCGGAACCGAAGAGGAGGCGCATCACATGGGGCACCAGCAGGCCGACGTAGCCGATAGCGCCGCTGACGGAAACGGCTAAGCCGGTTAGCAAGGATGCGGCAATGTAAACGACCAGGCGAACGCGGCGCACGTCCACGCCGAGGTGCATGGCTTCTTTCTCGCCAGCGAGGAGCAGATTCAAATCCGAGGCGGTGGTGTAGATGGTCCCGGCGGCAAGAAAGAAACCGAAGCGCAGGATGAGGCTGACAATGCGCTGAGGCGGTGTGGAGAGTTCACCCATCATCCAGAAAGCCATGCCGCGGTAGTTGCCGCCGGTCAGCGTGGACATGAAAAACATAATGATGGCCTGCAGAAAGGAAGCCGTAATAATACCGGCAAGGAGCAAAGTGCCGCTGTCAATTTGACCTTCGCGAAGGCCGAGGAAATAGACCGCCGTCACCGTGAGTGCCGCGCCGAGAAAAGCGCCTATGGGCGTCAAGAGCGCAGCGACAGCCGGCGCGAGGGCGAGATGAGGCTCGACAATCAGGGCGATAATGGCGCCGACAGCGGCGCCGCTGGACACGCCGAGAACATAGGGGTCCGCCAAAGGATTGCGCAGGAGCGCCTGAAAACTGGCGCCCGCGACGGAAAGCGATGCGCCCACAAAGATTCCCAGCAGAATGCGCGGCAACCGAATATCAAAAATAATGAGTTGATATTCACTGGAGAGCTCGCTGGTTTGGCGAAAGAGGACGCGCAGCAGATCACGGCCCAAGCCGTAGAGAGACACGGGCACAGCGCCGAGCTTGAGCGCGATCACCACCACGACAAAAAGGACGGCGGAGAGAATCGCGCAGTGCGTGAGCAACCGGCTGAGCGTCAAAGGGCGCAAGCACAAACCTCCGAGAGAACGCGATCAACGCCGGATGAATCGTTTAGCCGGAGAAAAAGTTGTTGCTGAGGAGGAAGCGGTTTCTTTTCCTTTTCGTCTTCCGGATGCGCGGAAAAAGCTTCGGGATGCAACTGCCGGGCGAGATCCTCGATAGCTGTCACGATTCGCGGCGCGGGTCTGTTCACGGCATCGCTGATGACGGCAAAGCGGCGGTTGCGGACAGCTTCTAGACCGCGCCATCCGGGCCGTTCGGCGAGCACATCGAAATCATTTTGTCCGCTGTCGGAATGCGCAGCGGCAAAAACGAGAAAGTCGGGCTGCAGGCGGACCACTTCCTCGAGACTCATATGAGGCCAGTCTTGCGCAGAGTCAACGATGGAGGTGGCGCCCGCGAGTCGCAACGCATCAGCGATAAAGGTGCCTTTGCCCACGGAGATCAACGGATCCGACCAAACGATGAAGAGAACGCGGCGCGCGGGCAACCCGCTCAGATGCTGCTGCAGATCCGCGAGGTGGCGTTGGAGATCCGCGCCCAGGGTCGTGCCGGCTTCCGGGACGCCGAGCACGTCGGCGAGCCGCTCGGTCGAGGAGATGATTTCCTCGACGGTGTGGGGATCTGTGCCATAGGAGGAGACGCCGAGACTATCGAGGGCGTGCACGGTCTCGATAAGATTCAAACTCTTGGTGACGAGAACAAGATCAGGCCGTAGGGCAACAATTTGTTCCAAACTTGGATTGATAGCTCCGCCCACTTTGGCTTTTTTCTGAGCGTCGGGCGGATAGTCGCAGTAATCCGTGTCTCCGACGAGCCGGTCCTCCAAGCCAAGCGCGTAGATGGTTTCTGTAAGACTGGGGGCCAGAGAGACGATGCGCTGCACGGGCTGGGGGATGCGAACCGTGCGGCCTGCTTCATCCACGAAATCCTTATAAAGCGTTGCGGCGGCCGGGCTCTCCGTTGACGTTTGCGCCTGCGATGGAGGAGCGCACCACGCGGCGCAGAGCAGCAGTGCGGCAACAGCGCTTCTTGCCGGAATATTCCTTGGTGCGTTTTTCCGTATGGACACAAATCCCCGCCGACAAAACCAAATCCTTTGCACAACAAAAAAAGCCCCACGAGACATCCCTGGGGCTTTCGGCGACGCTTCTTCTCGCGAAAAGCGCTAGCCTCTGAGGCGCGGGAGGGTAACCTGGCTTACGGCTCTTTCAGCCGATGACAGTGGCGGGACCGCGGCCGATTCTCACGGCCTTCCCCACTTCCCTTGCCTGCAAATTCGAAACTCAGTGTATGCCGAGGGTCTCCAGAGTGTCAATGCGCGGCCCGATCGTTCGCTGCGCTTGTCATTCTACTGAAAGAACCGTATCTTCATCCAGGATGTCTAGCAAAGAAGAACGCGAGCGCACCGAGCTGCTGCAGGGGACGCTGGACCTGCTGATTCTGCGCACGCTGTTACTGGGGCCGGTGCACGGCCACGCTATCGCCAAAGCTATCGAATTCAATTCAGAAGATGTGTTGCAGGTGGAGCAGGGATCGCTGTACCCCGCGTTGCACCGGCTCATCAAGCGGCGATGGATCTCGGCCGAGCCGGGAACCTCGGAAAACAACCGTCGGGCCAAGTTTTACAAGCTGACGCCGAAGGGCCGACGGCGATTGACGCTGGAGACCCGTAAGTGGGACAAGCTGGCGCAGGCGATCGCGCGAATTCTCCGGCCGACGGGGCAGGAGGACAAGTCATAAGGTGGCGCAAGCGCATGCTCGAGGATCTGGACAGCACCTTCGATCGAGCCGGAATTCGCCGGGGCGTTTTTCCTCGGACATGAGCAGCATTAGAGAACGAGCTAGCGATTCTTCCAGATTGGTTTGCGCTTTTCGACGAGTGCGCGAAGTCCCTCTTGAGAATCTTCAAGGCGGTACAGCTCGTTGAGAAAAATATTCATGGAGTTTTTCATGCCGTCTCGCAGCGAAAGGCCCATGCCGCTGAGAATCGCCTTCTTGGCCATGGTCAGCACGGGACCAGAGTGCGAAGCGATGCGCTCGGTCAATTCATTCACAGTGTGCTCGAGCTTGGCTTCGGGAACGAGACGGTTTACCAGGCCCAAGTCCAGGGCCCGCTCGGCGCTTATGGCTTCTCCGGTCAGGACGATTTCAAGCGCTCTCTTCGGCCCAACGAGAAAGGGGAGAATGGTCGACGCTAGCGGCGGAAATACTCCGATGGAAATCTCCGGCTGCGCGAAACGCGCTTTCGGAGTAGCAATGACCAGATCACCAAAAGCCGCGAGTTCCGCACCACCGCCAATGGCCGGTCCGTTGACCACACAAATCACGGGCTTGCCCACTTCCAGCATGCCGGTGAAGGCCGCGTAAAACGCGTCCAGCATCTGAAACACGCGCTCGGACGTGTACTCCCCGATGTCGATGCCGCCGCAAAACACTTTGCACGAGGAATCAAGAACGACTAGCTTCACTTCAGGGCTCTGGCCCGCGAACGTGATTCCCTCCGAGAGCTCGCGCAGAAACGCTTCGTTAAGGAGATTGTGTTCGGGACGGTTGAGCGTTATGCGCGCGACGCTGCCGTCGATGCGCATCTTGATGAATTCGAATTGCTCCGGTGTGCGCTTTTCGGGTCGCGACGAATACTCTTGCTCTTCAACGGGCTCAATCATGTCCCGACCCCCTTGGAAATTGCCACTGACTTGTGTTAAGCAGCGGTTGGAAAGGACCAATTGGCATGCTACCACGGCGGCGCTTCACGGTTCGGAGCAGGGAATGGACGCGTGCGCAAACGGTTCGCTGCTCAAACGTCTTGATTTGTCTGTTGTTGTATTGCTTCGTGCCATTCTCCGCACAGCGAGCGGTTTCCCCCGGTATCGCTTTTCCGTTTGCGGGTATGCTGGGCTACGACTTTCTTATCTCGCGCGGGGCGCACTCTGTGGTAACTGGCAAAACATCAACGGCCCGGAAGACTGAGACGGCCACGGCGCTGCAATTTGACGGCAGGGCCGATGCGGAGGGATTTCCTGCCGATCGAGCGTGGGCGAACGCTCCGGCGATGCGCTTCCGTCAAGACTGGCAGGGCAAGCATGCCGATCGGAAACGAGAAACGGAAGTACGCCTGCTTTGGACTCGCGAGGTTCTCTACCTGAGATTTCTCGCGCACTATCGTAGCATCACGGTTTTTCCAGATGCCGAACCAGGTGGGCGGCGGGACCAACTATGGGACCGCGACGTTGTGGAAGTGTTTCTCCAACCAGCCGGGTTGCATGGCCGGCACTACAAAGAGTTTGAAGTGAGTCCTAACGGTTTCTGGATTGATCTGGATATCGGGCCGCGAGAAAAACGTAACCTGCAGAGCGGATTGCGGCGCCGTGTCAAGGTCGACGGGCAGAGCAAGACTTGGATGGCAGAAATGGCGTTGCCCATGAAGAGTCTGACAGCACAATTCGATCCGACGAAAGCTTGGCGCGTTAATTTCTTTCGCGTGGAGGGGGCCACTGAGCCGCGTTTCTACTCGGCATGGCGGCCGACGGGAACGACGGTACCGAATTTCCATGTCCCTGAGGCATTCGACACACTGGTATTCGAGATCTAGTCGGACGATCCGAGCCAGCAGACACAACACTGGCGCCGTGCTTCCTTTTTTTCTATGCTTCTCGGGTGAAGCCCTCGGTTTTTTTACTCTGGCCATCGGTCGAGAACCGCCGAATCCGAATTCTCTCCATAGCAGCGGCTGCTTTCGCTTTGAGTTCCACAGTTCTCTCTAGTCCGGCTGAACCAGCACAGAACCTGGATGCCAACGCACCGGTGGTGACAAAAGTCGAGCCTCCTTCGTGGTGGGCCCATCTGACTCCTGAGGTGATGTTGTTGCTTTCCGGGCACGACCTCGAGGCCACACGTGTTGTCTGCAACTTGCCGAGCATTTTAGTGGAGCGCACCCAAGCGACAGCTGCTGGCCGCTACTTGTTCGTTTGGCTGAAGATCGGGGCTGACGCAAAGTCCGGTACCGCGGTCTGCCGCATCACAACACCGACAGGCACAACTTCCTTTGAACTGCCGGTTGCCGCGCGCGCCATGAAGCTCGGAAAATTCCAGGGACTGTCGCAGGAAGATGTGATCTATCTGATCATGCCGGACCGCTTCGCGAACGGCGATCCTACGAATGATGAACCCGCCGAAGCTCGCGGCGGGCATGACCGTGCGAATCCGCGCGCCTATCACGGCGGCGACCTTCGCGGTATTCTCGACCATCTTGCCTACTTAAAGGATCTCGGCGTGACCGCCCTATGGTTGACGCCCATCCTAAAAAACGGCGCGGCCCAGGACTACCACGGTTATGGCGCCGTGGATCTTTACGCCGTGGATCCGCATCTTGGAACGATCCAGGATTATCAAAATCTCGTCGCGGAAGCGCACAAGCAAGGCATGAAGGTTTTTTTCGACCTTGTGCCGAACCATGTCGGGCCGAAACATCCCTGGGTTGCCGAGCCGCCGCTGCCGGACTGGTTCCACGGCACGCAGCAACATCACACGGATTCCTCCGCCGGTCCCAAAGGCACTTTCTACGGAAAGACAGACCAACCAACGATTGCCAATGATGCATTCGAAGCGCTCATCGATCCGCACGCGCCGCCGCGGCTTTCGCGGAATCTGACGGAAGGCTGGTTCTTCAACATCCTGCCCGATTTGAATACGGAAAACCCCGTGGTTGCCGAGTTTCTTTTGCAAAACAGCATTTGGTGGACGGAGGCGTCGGGTTTGGATGGCTATCGTCTGGATACTTTTCCGTACGTTTCCCGTAAGTTTTGGTCAACTTGGCATGCCGGGCTACACCAAATCTATCCGTATCTGACGACCATCGGCGAAGTCTTCCACCCTGACCCGAGCGTCACATCCTTTTTTGCAGGAGGCCAGAAGCGTTTCGACGGCATCGATTCCGGCTTAAACACTTTGTTTGATTTTCCGCTGTTTTTCACGCTTCGGGATGTCCTGTTGCGGAAGGCGCCGGTAGGGCGCATCGCGGATGTTCTGCGCCACGATTCGCTATATGTCCATGCGGATTCGCTGGTGACATTTTTCGCGAATCACGATGTGCCGCGCTTTCTCTCCGCGGCCGGAAGTTCGCCGGCGAGGCTCAAGCTGGCGTTTGGTCTGACGCTCACTTTGCGCGGGATCCCCCAACTCTATTACGGCGACGAAATCGGGATCCCCGGCGGCGGCGACCCGGACAACCGGCGTGATTTTCCGGGCGGCTGGCCGGGCGATCTAGAGAATGCCTTCTCCGCGGAAGGGCGCACGGCGGAACAGCAGGATCTTTTCGGCTATGTGCAATCGTTATTGCGATTGCGGCGTGAACATCAAGCTCTGCAAAGCGGAAAACTGTGGCACCTCTTCTCTGACGAAACGGCCTATGTGTTTATGCGGGAAACTGAAGAAGAACGCGTGCTTGTAGTCTTCAACAATTCCGCTGAACCTCGGAGGCTCGAACTTCCCCTTCACGACACGCCAGCACAGGGCGCGGCTGGTTTCACTCGCCTTCTCGGTCAAGCAACCGCGGACGTATCTAACGGCGAAGTCCAGATCGCCCTGCCCTCCCAATCCATCTCCATTTTTCTGCTCGATTGAACCATCAGAAACTCACGCGGACATTCCAGTTCTTGAGAGCGTCCGGAACGGTGAGCGTGATCGAATGGGCTTGGCCGTCGAAGCGCCAATCGTGGATCAATCGATCGCCGATGTGCACTTCTTTCGGCTCGGCGCCCGCCCCATAGATTTCCAGCAGCGTGCTGTTCCACCAGGGCTGATACGCACTTTTCTCTATGCTACTGGTAATGGTCATCTCTCGCTGAGACACCGCGCAAGTGAAATTCACGCGCAAGAAGTCTCCCTTTTGATAGGCCAACGTGTGCCCGTCATCCTGATAGAGCGTCCCGTGGCAGTCTTCGCCCATATAAACGCGAAGTTCCAGCGGACCATCTGGCTTCTCGTTCGTGCTTAGGACGACGGGCTGCATGGGAATGATCGCGCCGGCTCGCACGTAAAGCGGGGTTTCCGCGAGCGTCGGGTGCAAGGAAATCTGGTCCTTGCTCGAATGTATTTCTGCGCTCCAGAAGTCATACCAATCACCCGGCGGCAGATGAACGTCCAGAGCGTCAACCTTTTCCGTGACCACTGGAGCGACGAAGAGATCACGGCCGAAGAGGAAATCGTGGTCTTCGCCATAGAGATCCTGAGCCTGGGGATACTCAAGAAAGATTGGCTCCATCAACGGAACGCCGGTGCGTGAGGTTTCTTCCATCGACGTATAGACATAAGGAAGCAGTCGGTAACGCAGCTGGATGTAGCGTTTGCGGATGGCCTCCTGTTCGGGGCCGCTCGCCCATGGCTCATGATCGGCGGTGCCCTGCGCAGCGTGATCGCGATATATGGGATAGAACACACCCAACTCGTACCAGCGGGTCAGAAGATCGGCAGGCGGAGAACCAGCAAATCCGCCGACATCCGCGCCAACAAGCGAATAGCCGGAAATCCCCAGACTCATGATCTGCGGAACACTCATTCCGATGTGATTCCAAGTAGCACTGTTGTCACCGGTCCAGGTGGCTGCATAGCGCTCGGCGCCCGCATAGGCTGCGCGCGTCAGGACAAAAGGCCGCTCGTCAGGCCGCAGCTTGAGCAGGCCGTCGTAGGTCGCCCGCGCGTTTTCCATTCCGAAGACGTTATGAATGGCGCGATGATCTAGTGTCGTGCCGTCATCCAGGCGGTGAACATTATCGAGCGGCATGGTTTTGGAAAGAGTCTGGAAGGTCGAGGGCTCGTTCATATCGTTCCAGAAACCCGCGACGCCCATGTTCACAAAATCCCGGTAAAGGCTGCCCCACCAGTCGCGCACACGCGTCAGCGTAAAATCCGGAAAGACACTATCGCCCGGCCAAACTTTGCCGACATACAAGGAACCGTCCCGGCTTTTGACGAAGAGGTCATTTTTGATCCCGGAATCGTAAGGCGCATAGCCGTGGTCAGGATCTTCTTTGATGTGTAGGTCGGTGATGAGAATGGTGCGCACGCCCTCGGCGCGAAAGTCCGCGATCATCTTTTCAAAGTGCGGAAAATACTCACGGTTGACGGTAAACGGCGCGTTGCCCTGCTGGTAGTCAATGTCGAAATAAATGGCGTCCGCAGGGATTTTCTTGTCGCGAAGGGTTTGCACAATTTCGCGGGCGCGCGCTTCTGGGTAATAGCTGTAGCGGCTCTGCTGGTAGCCGAGCGACCAGAGCGGAGGAAGAGGCGTGCGTCCAACAAGCGCGGTGAATAGCTGGACGATTTTCTTGGGCTCCGGGCCGGCGATAAAGTAGTAGTTCAGCTCGCCGCCTTCGGCTCCAAAAGAGAAATAATCGGGCGACTCTTTTCCGAAGTCGAAACTGCTGCGGTAAGTGTTGTCAAAAAAAACGCCATAAGCCGTGCCGTGGCGAAGGCCGATGAAAAATGGAATTGTCTTGTAGAGTGGATCGTCAGATTCCTGCCAGCCATAAAAATCGGTATTCCACATCGTGTAGGCGTGATTGCGACGGTTCATGGGACCCGGTTTGTCGCCGAGGCCAAAATAGTTCTCCTCAGAAGGCATTCGCTTCCATGCGTGGATGTACGTGCCATCCCAAGCCATGGGCAAGGATGGCTCATCCGCCAGCAGAACATTGCCGGCCAAGTCAGCGAAAGTGATCAGCAGAGGCGTTTTCTTGACGATGACAACCACGCGTCCCGCCGTCATGCGCAGTTCGTTCTTTCCTTCTAGCACGCTGATCGCCGGGGGGTCCGGAGACTCAATCACCGCCCAGGAAAAGTCTTTAGCGAAGGAACCTTGCGGCGCGAGGCGAACCCGTATCACTCCATCACGAAAAACCGTGACGCGCAGCTTGGCGGAACCGGCCGTCAGTT
>Ga0210398_10000797_pt1 | contig 34781 bp, 32 predicted proteins | sample IncBWC4OmetaG_FD_161047 | JGI IMG/M metagenome (GOLD analysis project Ga0210398, IMG submission 161047) | Forest soil microbial communities from Barre Woods Harvard Forest LTER site, Petersham, Massachusetts, United States - Inc-BW-C-4-O | ecosystem: Environmental > Terrestrial > Soil >... | reverse complement strand
CGCCAAGGCTTCGGCGAGACACCTCGCCATAGCCCCGAAAAGTCGGGGCGTCGGCGGGTGAAGGAAGGTTAAATGGGAGGGGAAGATCGTGGCTTTCCAGCGGAAGAGCACAAGGGATTTCTGGAGTGCTTGGCGATAGATGTTTGGATGTTCATCGAGGCGGAGGCCATTCGGCCTACACCATATCGAAACCCGCGCTAAACGAGCCGCACTTAAGAAGTTGCCAAAACTACTTTGACGTTTCCTTTCCGGCTTCGCAGTTTTCGACCATGACCACGGAACAGATCACCCGCGGTTTCTATCTCTCATGAAGCGACCGCGCATCTTTTACTTTGTAGCGGCTTGGTGCTGTTTTGCACTGCTCATTCAAGGAAGCTATCTCACGCGACCGGCGAGAGCTCACCAAGCGGCTGGCCAGCCCATCCCTGCGTCGTTGGCTATTCTTAACATCCTTGTTCTCGGATTCGTGGTTTGGGAGACGATCGGTCTCGTCCAACTCAGGCGTCTTAATCGGTGGTTTGCTGTCGGATTTTTCAGTTGGTGGAGCGCGACTTTAGTGTGGAACGCCACGATTGTACTTCGGCGCCCAACGGTGAAGTTTCTTCCTGCTTTTGTTCTATTCTCTGCCTTGGTTGCCCTTAACCTTTTGAGCGCCTGGTATCTTTCACGCCGCACTTTTAGAGAGTTCTCCGTACAGTTTGTTGCAGAGCGCAATAAATTGAAGGCCCCACAGAAATCCAATCTATCCCCGCGAAGAGTTATATCCATTCTTTTCCTAATCTTGCTCCTGCTTACACTGCCTGGATTGATAGCAGGATTCAAGAACGCTCCAAATATAAGCGTCCTCATCGGCCAAGCTGTAATCTCACTTTTCCTGATGCTTTTGGCGCTCCATTTTTGGAAACCTCGGCCAGCAAAAGGCGGTAAATGAAAGAGCCGAACCAGTCGCCAGACGTAACGCTGACAGGTCGGGCCTGATTTCGCCGCGGTTGTCTTCGGGTGGGCCAGCTTTGGGCGGGCCGAAAGGGTCAGGATACGGCTTGCCTGTTATCTGTACTCCAGAAGAATTATTGGGAGGCAAGTTATGACGGACATGGTGCTAAAAGAGATTCACCGCATCAAAGATGCGATCACGCGCGAAAATCGTGGCGATGTTCGCACGATTCTGAAACGCGCGGCCGCGCGCCAGAAAACGGCGGGACGGCGAGTGATTAAATTGCCTTCCTCCAGCACCAAATCGCGCTGAACACCTGATTTGTCATAGCCAATATGCAAAGCGGCCCGCCTTCGCCAAAATAGGTCGGCGGGCACGACTAGAGATTGCGATGAGTGGCCGTGCCATGCGAAGCCTTGGCGAAGCATGGCCCACCTTCGCTCTTCGAGCTACGGCGTGGCACGCATCGCATTGCGATGCGTGGTGGACGCCGAGGGACTCGAACCCCCGACCCCCTCGGTGTAAACGAGATGCTCTAACCAACTGAGCTAGGCGTCCATACAGGGAAGAAAGTAACAAGCATCAGGTAACAAGTAACAAGATTCTTTTGTACGTGGCGAAGCCCTCAATGTTGTTAAGGACCCTGAGCATGTCGAAGGGCCGTGAACTTTCTTGGTACTTGCTACGTGTCACTTGTAACTTCAGGTCGACGCCGCCAAGGCGGTTTTCGGCCTGATCAGGCCTTCCTGGAGCATGCGTTCGGCGATCTGGAGTGAATTGAGCGCGGCGCCTTTCCAGAGGTTGTCGCCGCTCACCCAGAGCGAGAGTCCGTTGTCGAGCGCGCTGTCGAGGCGCACCCGGCCCACGCCGCACTTCTCTTTTTCGCTGAAATCGAGCGGGGTCGGATAGGCGGTCTTCGCCGGGTCATCGACGAGTTGCGCGCCGTCAAAGCCGGCGATGGCGGCGTGCGCCGCGGCGACGCTGACGGGGCGCTCGAACTCGGCGTTGATCGCCGCCGAATGCGCGCGCACGACCGGCACGCGCACGCAGGTCGCCGAGACCTTGAGTGCGGGCAGTTCGAGAATCTTTCGGCTCTCCAGCATCATCTTCGATTCTTCGCCGGTGTAGCCGTCCGCATTGAAGGTATCCACCTGGGGGATGACGTTGAACGCGATCTGGTAGGGATAAACCTGCTTCGTCAGCGCTTCGCCGCGCCCGTAGGCGCGCACCTGCGCATCGAGCTCAGCCACGGCTTCGACGCCGGTGCCGGAGACGGACTGGTAGGTCGCGACAAAATACCGCTTCAGGCCGAACGCGCGGTGCAGCGGGAACAATCCCATCATGGCCACCGCGGTCGAACAGTTCGGGCTGGCAATAATGCCCTTGTGCTGGCGCACCGCGTGAAAATTGATTTCCGGCACGACCAGCGGTACATCCGGCTGGAGCCGGAAGGCGGAGCTCTTGTCGAGTACAAGGCAGCCGGCCTTGACCGCATGCGGGGCGAGCGAGCGCGTCAGGGCGCCGTCCACCGCAAAAAAGGCGATATCCAGGTTTTCAAAAATCTCCGGCCGCGCCTCGGCCACCGTGAATTTCTGGCCCGCCACCCCGATGGTCTTGCCCGCGCTCCGCGCCGAGGCAAAAAGCTGTAGCGACGCGAACGGGAACGAACGCGCAAAAATCAGCTTTAACAGCTCTTGACCGACCGCGCCGGTGGCCCCGACGATGCCGATGTTGCAGGATGGTGTATTTTTCACAGATGGAGACTCCTTTGGAACAGGTCACAAAAGCATGCGACGCCCTCGGCATCAAGCCCGCAGAGCGCATTCTTGCCGTGCGCATCGGCAGCCAGACGCTGCAGTTCTACCGCGGCGGCACGCTCGTGCGCAGTTATGCCGTATCCACCTCGCGCCGGCCACCTTCCAATATCAAGGGCTCCCTCGGCACGCCGCGCGGCCTGCACGCCATCGCGGAAAAAATCGGCGCCGACCAGCCGCCCGGCATGGTCTTCAAATCGCGCGTGCCCACCGGCCGGCACTTCAACGAGTTTCATCCGGACGAAATCGATACGGAAAACCTTATCACCACCCGCATCCTCTGGCTGCGCGGCCTCGAGCCCGGCGTGAATTCAGGCGGCGAGGTGGACAGCCACGGGCGCTACATCTACCTGCACGGCACCAACCGCGAGGACCGAATCGGCCGGCCGCAAAGCGCGGGCTGCATACTTTTGCGCAACCTCGACATCATTGAACTCTACGAAGAAGTGCGCGTGGGGGACATGGTGTGGATCGGGGACTGAGCGAGCATCGCTCGCTCAATGCAGAATGACGAATGGCGAATGCAGAATGTGTCAGATCCGAGACCTGCATTCTGCATTCGCCATTCGTCATTCTACATTAGTCTGCCTCGCTAGCGATTCTTGCCGAAGAGTAACCGCAACGAATTGAGGCAGACGACGACCGTGCTGCCTTCGTGCGCCGCCACGCCGACCGCGAGGGGCACCGCGCCGGCGATCGTGGAGATCACCATGACCCCCACCACTCCGAGTGCGATGGTGAGATTTTGCCGGATGATGACGCGCGCGCGTCGGCTCAGGCGCTGCGCCGCCAGGAAATTTTCAATGCGGTCGTGCATCAGGATCACCTCGGCCTGCTCGAGCGCGGCATCGCTGCCGCGGGCACCCATGGCCACGCCGACATCGGCGGCGGCGAGGCACGGTGCATCATTCACGCCGTCGCCCACCATAGCGACTTTGCGGCCTTCGGCTCGCAGCGCCATGATGGCCGCCACCTTGTCCTCGGGCGACAGGCCCGACTTCACCTCGTCGAGCCCGAGCTCGCGCGCGACGGCGTCGGCCGCGTGCCGGCGGTCACCGGTAAGCATGATGGTTTTCACGCCCGTGCGACGCAGCCCGGCGATGACGCCTTTCGATTCAACGCGAATTTGGTCCTTCAGCAGCACGCGGCCCACCAGGTCGCGGCCGACGACCCACACCTCGCTCAACTCGGCCGAAGCCGGCGGCAGCGCGCTCGCCCAATCGGACAGCGGACCGTGTTCGAGCAATTCCCGCCGGCCGAGCAGCACGGTCGCACCATCGAGCCGGCCGGTCAGGCCCTGACCGGTGAGCGAGCGAAATTCCGCGACGTCGAGTTCGCGCACGCCGTGGGCGCGGGCATAACGCGTGATCGCGCGCGCGATGGGGTGCTGCGACTTCGACTCCAGCGCACAGGCCAGCTCCATTACTTCCGTATCGCGACCGGACGGAAAACTTTCGCAACCCACAACGGCCAGCTCGCCGGTCGTGAGCGTGCCGGTCTTGTCGAGCGCGACCGTGTCGATCTCGGCCAGTTTCTCAATGGCCGCTCCCCCGCGGAACAGCACGCCATGCCGCGCGCCCCAAGCGATGGCGGCGAGCACCGCCGACGGAATCGACAGCACCAGCGCGCACGGGCTGGCCACGACCATGAGCGTCATCGCGCGATAAAACGCCGAACGCGTCTCCGGCGTATTCTGGAACGCGGGCAGGTGAAAGCCCTGCCACCAGATGAGAAACATCGCGAGCGATCCGCCGATCACAAGGTAAGTGTAGCCGGTGCCAAACTTGTCGGTGAAACGCTCGCTCGGCGCCTTCAGCTTCTGCGCGGTCTGAATGAGCCGGATGATTTTTTGCAGCGTGCTCTCGCTCGGCAGGCGCACGACGGTGAACTCGACCGCACCCCACAAATTGATCGTGCCGCTGAAGACCATGTCGCCATCCGCCTTGGGCACGGGCACGGCCTCGCCGGTCAGCGCCGACTCGTCGCTGGCGCTCTTGCCGTGGACGACGGTGCCGTCTGCCGCAAACGCCTCGCCGGGTTTCACCCGTACGCGATCTCCGATACCGAGCTCGGCCACGTCGATCTCGCGTTCACCGCCGCCCGGCAGCGCGAGGGTGGCGCGCTTCGGCGAAGTCTTGAGCAGCGAACTGACTTCGCGTTGCGTGCGGTCGAGGGCGAATTCCTCCATGGCGCCGGCGGCAGTAAATAAAAACAGCAGCAGCGCCGCTTCGCTCCACGCGCCGATGCAGACTGCGCCGATGGCCACCGCCAGCATGAGAAAATGAATGTCGAGCTTGAGCGTCTTGAGGTTGGCCCAGGAATCTTTCGCCGCGTCGAAGCCGCCGGTAAGCAAGGCCACGAGGTAAAATCCGCGGTGCAGCCACGGCGTGCCGGGCGCAAAATGCTCTGACGCGAAACCGGCCAGCCCGCATCCGCCGCAAATCGTGGCCAGCACCGCGAGTTCCTTCCATTCGGGCACGCCGCCGGTTTCTTCCGCCGTGATCTCGGGCCACTCCATCTCGCGCCAGAGCCAGAGTTTTTCCGCATTCTCACACATCTGCCGTCCGAGCACGGTTGCGCCGCCGTCCTGCCGTAGGGTGAAACCGGCTGGCGCCTGGGCCGTGGCGCGCGCGGCCAGTTGGGCTTCGACCGCGGCGATGGTCTCGGCGAGTTTCTGCTCCAGCCCGGCCACATCGACGTTGCCCATCGTAGCCACGGAGACTTTGTGCGAGCCGGCGTCCACCCGCACGGCGTTTACTCCGGGCTGCGAGCACAAAAACTCGGCCAGAGTCGCCACCCAGTCATCACTCGGTGCCTTTGTGGACATTTGCATACGCTCACTAGTAAACAGTATTCCAATTGAAAAAGCCATCCTGCGTGGGCGCGGAGCGCCGGGTTATGTGAAGACGGGCCGTTTTTAACCACTGATGAGCACTGATGGGCTGAGAAATCCTTTGGGAACCACTTATGCGCACTAATCGGCACTAATTATAGGCTGCTGGAAAACTGTGCCGCTACCGCGGCACCCAGCCGCAGGCGTGTAGGCCGTCGGGTTGCGCCAGAAAACGTTGCGGCAGCGTTTTCTGATCGCAACGACGGCCTACAGTCGTTTTCCGCAGCCAATTCATATCCGGGGTATTCAATTCGCGTTCATCTGTGTCCATCCGCGGTTAAAAGGTTCGGAAAGCAGCAAATTCATTTGCGCGGACACGCTGCATTTCGTTGCTTGGCGGACTCAATCTCAGATGATCGGTCTCAACGAACCCGCCGGCCTGGTGCCGGCCCAGCCTCCCTCGCCCGCCCCTGCGCTGACGGCAAAGATTTTTTCCGAGGATGGCTGGCTGTGCGACGCGCTCGAGCTCGAGCACCGCCCGCAGCAGGCGCAAATGGCGCGCGCCGTGGCCGCCGCGATGAAAACCGATGAACCGCTGCTCTTCGAGGCCGGCACCGGCGTGGGCAAGTCCCTCGCCTACCTGTTGCCCGGGCTGATTCACGCGATGAGCCAGACGCGCCAGATGATCGTGTCCACGCACACGATCTCGCTGCAGGAACAGCTCGAGACGAAAGACCTGCCGCTCTGCCGCAAGTTTTTTTCCGCCGTCGACGAGTTGAAGTCTTACGCCGCGTTCAAGTCCGCGGTGCTGGTCGGCAAGTCCAATTATCTGTGCACGACGCGCCTCGCCTACGCGCTGGCCGACCGCGGCACGCTTTTCGCCGACGACGATTACGCCGAGCTCCAGCGCATTGCCACGTGGGCCGAGACCAGCGCCACCGGCCTGCGCTTCGAGCTCAATCCCCCACCGCGGGCGGAAGTCTGGGAAACCATCAACTCCGACTCATCCTCGTGCTCCCGCAAGCATTGCAACGGCGAAAAATGTTTCTACCAGCGCGCACGCACCCGCCTGCGCTCGGCCCACGTCATCATCGTCAACCACGCCCTGCTCTTCGCGCTGATCAACTCCGGCGGCGCGCAGGCCCAGGGCGCGGGCAGCACAACGCGCGGCCTGCTTTTCCCGGACGATTTTGTCGTGATCGACGAGGCCCACACCATCCCCGAGGTCGCCACGCAAAATTTCGGCCTCAGCCTCAGCAGCTACGGCGTCGATCGCGCGCTGAAACTGCTCTTCAACCCGAAAAACAAGCGCGGCCTGCTGCGCAAGGACGGCGGTGCGGAGGCGCAACAGCTCGTGCTCGATGCGCTGGATGCGTCGAAACAGTTTTTCGATTTCCTTTCCACCACCCTGCTCGCCTCGCAGTCCATCGTGCGCCTGCGCGAGCAGGATGTCGCCGAGCCGATGCTCGACGGCCCGCTCACCGCACTGCACAAAATCATCAGCAAGCTGGCCGACCGCCTCGACGAGGGTCGCGACCGCGATGAATTGCTCGACCAGGCCGGACGGATCAAGAGCCTGCGCGCCGGCTTCAACGAGTGGCTCGCGTTGTCGGATCCGGCCCATGTCTATTGGGCCGAGCGCACCGGCCGCCGGCAGACCATCGTCACGCTGCGCAGCGCGCCCATCGACGTCGCGCCGGCCCTGCGCGAGCACCTCTTTGGCTGCCGCACCAGCATCGTGTGCACGAGCGCCACGCTCGCGCTCAGCGGCCGCATCGAAACCTTTGCCCAGCGCATCGGCGCGGATGACGCGCACGCCGTGGTGGAGGCGTCGCCCTTCGATTTCGAGCGCAACATGCGCGTCTACGTGGCGGCCGACATCCCCCTGCCCTCGCCCAAGGATGCGCGGCTGTCGCTCGACTCGCTCGTGGACTGGCTGCGGTTTTGCACGCTGCGCGTGTCCGGCGGCACGCTCGTGCTTTTCACCAGTTACAACGACCTGCGCCATTGCGCGGCGGCGCTGGGGGAGGATTTTTCCATGGCCGGCCGCCCGTTGCTGGTGCAAGGCGAGGATCTCTCGCGCACGGAGATGACCACGCGCATGCGCGACCTGGGCAACGCCATCCTTTTCGGCACCGACAGTTTTTGGACGGGCGTCGATGTGCCTGGCGATGCGCTCGCCCAAGTCATCATCACCCGCCTGCCGTTCGACCCGCCGACGCACCCGATCCTCGAGGCGCGCGCCGAGCACATCCGCGACCGCGGCGGCAATCCGTTCAACGAGCTCACCCTGCCCGACGCGCTCATCAAGTTCCGCCAGGGCGTGGGCCGGCTCATCCGCACGGCCAATGACCGCGGCCTCATCACCATCCTCGATTCGCGCGTGCTGGCCAAAACTTACGGGCGCCTGTTTCTCGACAGCCTGCCCACACCGCACTGGGAAAGCCTCACCTGCGACACGCGCGATACGCGATTTCTGCCTTTCTCTTGAATACGAATCTGACATATTCTGTTCTGTTTTAATATGCATCTACGCACCGCCGCCTTGAGCGACATCGGCAAAGTCCGCCGCCAAAACGAGGACAGCTATCTTTGTGATGAAGCCGCCGGTCTTTTTGCCGTGGCCGACGGCGTGGGCGGGCTGCCCGGCGGAGCGGAAGCCTCGCAAATGGCGGTCAACACCGTGCGCGAACTTTATCGCGCGGCCCCGGAAGGCGAAGCCGTCGACCTGGTGCAAATCGTGCGCGAGGCCAATGACCGCGTCCTGGCGCTCGGGCATAAGCTCAGCCCGGAACTCGGCATCGCCACGACCCTCACGCTCGGGATGATCGCCGGCGACCAGCTTTACCTCGCGCATGTCGGCGATTCGCGCTGCTACGTGTGGCATGACGGCCAGCTCGATTTACTGACCATGGACCACTCGCTCGAAAACGAAGCCAACCTGCGCGGCGCCCAACGCCTGCTGGCCTATTTCACCGAATCCAGCCGGGCCTCGCTCACCCGCTGCCTCGGCCAGTCCGAGCCGCCCGAGGTCGATTTTATCGTGCGCCCGCTCGCCGTCGGCGAACGCGTGCTGATTTGCAGCGATGGACTCAGCCGGGTGATCAAGGAACCCGAGCTGACGGAAATCCTCGGGCGGGCCGACAACCCGACGGACGCGATGAAAGAAATCATCGAGAACGTCAACCGCCGCGGCGGGCCGGACAACATCACCGGGGTGCTTGTGGCGATTGATGAGGCTTAGATTTGAACCGCGATGGACGCAGATTCGATCCGGGTTTTTAACCACTGATGAACACTTATTGGCACTTATTAATTTGGTTCGGACTATTAACCGCGGTTTCCCACGGCATGAGTCCGACTTAGGGTATGTCTTCGACTGACATGACTATCCGTTCCACGCACTTCGCCGCGCTGGTGGCACGCCAGCCGGACAACGAACTGTTTCGTTTCAGCCTCGCACAGGCACTTAGCGAGGAAGGGCGCGGCGCGGAAGCCGTGCCGCACTTCGAATTCTGCGCGCAGAAAAAAGCCGATTGGATGATGCCAAGGATCCTGCTCGGAAAACTCCTGGTGCAACTGGGCCGCCGAGCCGAAGGCAAGCCGGTGCTGGAGAACGCCCTAAGCCTCGCCATCGAACAACAGCATGAGGATCCCGAGCGGGAATTGCGGGCGTTACTCGCTGACTTATAGCGCAAATCACAAACGGTGGAGCGCGGCGTCCCCGATGCGCCCAGAACACTGCATTATCGTACTCGTAATCGTTATCGTTCTCATTATCCGCTCGAGGTATTTGAGAGAACGAGAATGATAAAGAGAATGAGTACGATTAAGTTTCGCCCGGCCTCCGCGTCACGTAATCGTCACACACCTGTGACAAGTTTCGTCGTGCACGTTTAATAATTTTTACCAGACTGGCCCATGCGCGTCATTCTCACGTCCCACGGTTCGACGGGTGATATTTATCCGGTCATCGCGCTCGCGGTCGCGTTGCAGCGCGCCGGGCACAAGGTGCGCTTCGCCACGATTCCCATCTACCAGCGCGACATCGAGGCCGCCGGCATTGAGTTTCTGCCGCTGTGCCCGAATTGGGAACAGGCCGACCTCAGCTACTGGATGGGGCGCCTGCAAAAAATCCGCCTGCCGCTTTACCAGCTCCGCGAAATCTACGTCGGCGCCCTGCCCTACATCACGGAGATGATCGCGCGCATGGACAAGGCGCTCGACGATGCCGACCTGCTGGTGTCGTCGTATTTGTTTCCGATGAACCGCAGCATGGCCGAACGCAAGGGCGTGCCCTTCGTGAGTTTTGCCTTCGCGCACCAGGCGGTTCCCTCGCCCGATTATCCGCCCGAAAACCTCGCCCTGCCCGCGTGGTTCCCGCGTCCGGTGCGCCGGATGTGGAACAGCGCGCTCTGGCGGATCGGCAATGTCGCCGTGGACTTTATCATCAACGGCGCCGTGGCGGCGCCGTTGCGCGCGTCCGGCCTGCCCAAGGTGCGCAAGTTTTTTTCCGAGCCGGCCAATCTCGTCCTCGTCGGCGTGTCGCCAACCCTCATGCAGCCGAAAAACGCGGAAATCCACCCGCGGTTTCGTTTCACCGGCTACTGCCGCTGGCAGGCGCCGGAGGATGACGCCCTCGACGCCGAGGTGACTGCTTTCACCGGCGGTGAGCTCGTGCCCGTGCTGACCTTCGGCAGCATGGTTTACGACAACCGGCGGGCGATCATGCGGCGCTTCGTCAAAAACTGGCCGCGCGGGAAAAAAATCATCATGCAGCGCGGCTGGGCCGAGTTTGAGACGCCGCCCGACTGCGATTATATCAAGATCGTCGGCAAAGTGTCGCACGACCAGCTCTTCCGCCACGCCTCGATGGTCATCCACCACGGCGGCGCGGGCACGACCGCCAGCGTGCTGCACGCCGGCGTGCCGCAGATCGTGGTGCCCCACATCGGCGACCAGGAATTTTTCGGGCAGGAAGTCGAGCGGCTCGGCTGCGGATTCCGTCTCGCGAGGAAAACCTGGCCGCAGCAGCTTTACCTCGCGACGGAACGCATCACCGCCGATCCCGGTTACAAGGCGCGAGCGCTCGAGGCCCGCGACGTTTTGCTGAAGGAAGACGGCCCCGCGCGCGCCATCGAGGAACTGGAACGCTTCGTCGCCGAGAGCAAGGCGACCGCGCAACAGCCGATGATCCTGAAACCCGGCGCCGTGGCCCGGGCGTAGGGGCCCTCATCCATCGTTCTCGTACTCGTTATCGTTCTCATAATCGAGAACGAGAAAGATTACGAGAATGAGAACGATTATATCTCAATGCTTCGGCGTCAGCTCTTCCCAATCGGCGTTCTTGTAATCGCCCGGTTTGAAATTCTCGTTGTCGGAGTAGATGATTTCCCCGCTGGAGCTTGACCAGGCATGAGTCGCCTCGTCGGGCACCTGCACCGTGTCGCCCGTATGCGGATCGACTTCGTTGTTCACCCCGCGGATCGCACCCGCGTCATAGTTATCGATCGCGGTGGTCTGCGCGGCAGACCGCGCCTCCCATCCGGACATGATCTGGTCAGAAATCTGCTGCTGGGCCTTTTCCTCGATCGCCACCCGCTGCATCAAGGCCTGTTGGTTCTGGTAGAATTGCTGGATCAGCATGTTCGTCACCCGGTCGATCGCGTCCATGAATTTCGGCGTCGGCAGGAGCGACGCGGCCATCAGGGAAAATTTCTTTCCCGATTGGTCGAGCGCGCCTTTCTGCGCCTTGAACGATACGATGTGGTCCAATGCCCACACATAACCCGCGGGCCCGCTCACGATGACAAAGACACAATAAATATCCTGCTGCATGGTGCGGTCGCCTTGCTGGTATTCGATCCGCATCGTGCCGGCGCGCACCTCACCCTGCGGCTGTCCTGGTTTGTTGTATGTCGGAGCATAGGCCGCGGCCATTTGCGGGAGCTCTTTCGATGACACCACGGAATAATTGCCGAGACCTTTCAGATAAGCCGGAATGATCACGTACTTGATCGCCGCCAGCGGCCCATTGGCCGGCTGACGGATCGGGCACCCCTGCACCCGACCGCCCATCTGGGCGGAATATTGTTGATATGCCCGCGACCACACGAACACGCCGGACGGGAAATAGGTGAACTCTTCGCTCCCAGCGGGATTGACCACCTGCACATAGAGATCGGTCGGGGCCACGGTGCGTTGCAGATCCCAGATCACCCGGTTCTGACATTGCCATCCAGCCGGGATATTCAGGGTGTACGCGTCTAGACCGGTGCCCTGCTCATCGTGGATCACAACCCGGTGAAACACCAAGGTGCCCGCCGGCAGATCCGCCCGCACGGCAACGCTCGCCAATGACATCAGGCACACGCCGGCGACGAGGTGAAAGTTTCTGGTGAGCTGGATCACGTCGGCAGGCTGCCCTGTACCCAAACGTGCCGCAAGCCGGTTGTTGGATGGAGGGCCGACCCCTTCAATTCGCGCATGCAAAATGAATTGACCCATCGCGGCTTCTCACCGATGAAACTTCACAAGGTCGTCGTTCGCCTCCCGGTTCCGCCGTTTTCACGGCATGGCAAAGAACGATAGTCGGTCTTCTGACGTAAACCTAAAAAACTGGTTCGCGGGCAGGACGAACGGAACCACGCCCAGCAATTCGCGAGCCGTAATAAGGTTATTATGTCACCGATCGAAACACTCAAAGCCGAGGCCGTTGCTCTTCAGGCAAAAGAGAAATCCTTGGGCCACGTCCTGAAACACTGTGACGCCCTTGAACAGGTCGCAAAAAAACATGGCTACGAAAGTTGGCGCGCATGCCGCGCCGTGTTGGCAGCACAGACTCCTGAACCAGTAAAGGGATGGCTCATCATGGTCGGCGGCGGCGGCGTACCCGACGAGGTTAAAAAACGCTTTGTGTCGTTGGCTGGCGGACCAAACGCCAATTTCGTGCTGATTCCAACTGCGATGTCCGACGACCAACTAACCGCTTCCGGATTCCTTCAAGGGCAAGGGAAAGGGTTAGCAAAGCTTTGGGGAATAAACCCGGATCACATCACGATGTTGCATGCCAGAGATAAAGCGCATGCGAACTCGGCGCATTTCATTGAAACCCTGCGAAAGGCTTCCGGGGTTTGGATTCCGGGTGGACGCCATTGGAGGCTGGTTGACGCCTATCTGGATACTGCCGTCGAACGCGAAATCAAGGAATTGGTTGCCCGTGGTGGCGTTGTGGCTGGCAGTTCTGCTGGTGCAACCATTCAAGGGTCGTTCCTTATTCGCGGTGACCCGGGCACTGAGAAAAACCCCGATGGCGACAACACCATCATGATTGCGAAAGGTTATGAAAGAGGATTTGGATTACTCTCAAACTCCGCTATCGACCAGCACGTGAATACACGCCGGCGGGAAAACGATCTTGCGGGGGTCATTGAGAAACATCCTGAATTGCTCGGAATTGGGATTGATGAGGGTACAGCGATTGTTGTGCATGGCGACTCCTTCGAGGTAATCGGCAGTGGCCGAGTCACCATCACCGATGGCAATCGAAATAACGGCGCGCCTTATTACTTCCTGTCGCCGGGACAGACCTTTGACCTTAAACGGCGAGAGGCAGCAGAATGCGCCGTGTTGGCGGCTACTGAGCCGACCGTGGCTTCTCCGCCGGCGGAGAAAATCGAGGTGAACTTCACCGAAATGAAGCGCTACGAAAGTTCAGAGTGGAACTTCGCGCTGGAAATCCCCAAGCGCTGGAACTCTTTCCCGCCTGTCCCCGCTAACAGCCAATTTGAGGTGATCCGGTTCAGGTCGCTTGAGGACGGCAACCACCTCTTGATCGTCTTTCGGATGCCCCACAATCCCAAGAAATCGCACAAAGAGATCTTCGGTAATGTAAAAGAGAGTCTAGCCAGCAAAGGATTCGGAAATTTCGTCACCAACAAAACATCCATCGGATCGAGGGAGGCGCCGATGCTTGACTTCGATAAACCCCAAGGCGCTGGGATCTGGAGCTGCCGTCACTATTTCATCACAGAGGGCACGCTCGGATACATACTGGGATTCGGCACAAACAACAGGGCTGGCATGTTCGAACTGTACGACCGTATGGCCAAAAGCTTTGAAATCCTTGCAGAACCACCGCCACCACGCGCGCCGGGACCGTGATACTTCTGCAACGTGTTGCGTTACTTTTCCCTGAGTTGCCCTACTTCGCTCTGCGAGCTCCGAAGGGCAGTTTTCGCATTGCGAAAACTGCCTTGCGCTTGGCGAGGCGCGCGTTTCTGCTCTGCGTTCTGCTTTCGGAGGGGTGCCTGAGTGGCCGAAAGGGACGGTTTGCTAAACCGTTGTACGGGTAAAACCGTACCGGGGGTTCGAATCCCCCTCCCTCCGCCAGTTTAACCGATTAAATTACAACACCTTAGACAACTGGAAAAAGTTTCAGGTGTTAGCGCGCTAACAGATTTCGCGCGAAAATTTTGTAAGTGATTTTGTGTCAAGCCGATTCCTGAAGCATCTCCGCTATAATTGGGTATTGGCGAGGACGACATAATTCGCCCCTCGCCGAATTGCGCCCTGTGCCTCCAATGTATCCAACGCGGCGCGCAGCTGGCGGCGGCCAACATCGTCCAGCCTAAACTGACGCGCGAGTTCTAATATCAACGCTTCGGTCTCCGACCGGCCTCGTGTGCGCAGCACGGAAAGAATCTCTTGTTCAAAGCGCCCAGTCGGTTTCGACGTGACCGCTGCACCATTCGCGGGCACGGAGGAACCAACAAGATTGAGCAACACTGTTTTAGTAGGCGTAAGTGTGAGCTGGTCTTTGAATTTCGATTCTGCAGGTATCGTTTGCGATGGTACGGCAGTCCCGCCAGAAGGAGGAGATGGCCTTGAATCTGTATTTGCGTGCCAACGTGATTTTATTTCGGGCTCCGGCGTTTCGTCGGGGCTTTCAGCGCGCCACGTTGCGCGCAGTTTCTCCGCCTCGCGAATGACTCTTTCGATAAGTTCGTTGCGAGCGTCGGGAGAAACCGTGGTGCCCGTCTTGAGTTCGGGCGGGATGCCGAGTTCCTCCAACCGCCTGAACACCGGCTCTAAGGCGCGGTCCTCATTGCGGAAAAAGATGCTACCGCGGATGCGAACGAACGTCCAACCTAAGCGTTCCAGGACCGCCTGACGCGCTATGTCATCCTGCAACTGTTCTGGCCCGTGGAATTGTTCACCGTCGCACTCGATCGCCAAGCGGCGTCCCGCTCCTATGACAACGAGGTCGATGTAGAAAGCCATTGCAAAGGCGTCTGCTTCGTACGGGACGAAGCTAAAATATTCGATTAACAGAGTTCAGAGCCGCATCGACGAACTTGTCCATGAAGGAAAAATACATATCAAAAAAATTGGCTCTATCTGGAAAGCCGACGGAACTGTCCGCGCAAATCGGGCCGAAAATTGGCAGTATTGCTGGTATGCTGAAGGACGAGAGAAAAATAATGACGGGCCCGAGGAGGTGCGACTAGGAAAAGGCGGCGAGGTGATGGGTGGCCGGAACGCATCGAAGAAAAAATAAAATAATCCCGGACCCTAATAGGAAAAATTTTTATTTTTTGTCATGCAATAGGATGGGCGTTTACGCCACATCCAAAAAAAAGCATAGTGCAAAATGCCGGTTTCCGCTCATTAATTGCCTTTCGCCATAGCGCTTGCAGCGACGGCGTGAGGAAAACTCACGCTCTCGAGAGCCGAAGGCTCATCGAAGAGTTGATTACCGGGTGCTCTTACGCACCCATCTTCGGATCGGCCATGCAATGCCTGGCCTTTTCTGAGGCAGGCTAATCTCGGCGTCTGCGGCGACTCCGTCGCGCCGACGCGCGTAGGTTCACGGACTACTGGGTAGTCCTATCGATCATGCAGCCTGTTAAGGCCAACTCGGTGTTCGCGGTCGGCTTCGCCGCCCCCGACCATCCTTTATTATTTTAGGTACCTTGGGGACTTCGCCTCATTGATGGCGACCCTTCGCGCGGAATTTGCCGACGGGGATGGCACCACAAAAGTGTTGAGTTTGTTATACGTCATCGACTGGTTTTCACTTGGCCGGTGACATATGTCGTCGGCAGCAAATGCATAAAAACTAAATCGTGCTTTCGAAGGATCGAGTTCCGGCTTGGAAAACCTCCTTTGCAGTAACCCCCGGTAAAGAGGATAACCGTAAGAACAGCGCGCACGACATCGGGCGAGAAATGGCCGACCAACAACGCACGAAGGCGCGCCAAAGCCTCTTTCTCGTCCGCTGCGAAAAGGGCAGCCCTGACGTCCGCAATCACCGCCGCGAGTACCGCTTCAAGGAGTTCCGCCGCCGTTGGGCACGGAATTTGAAAAATGTACGTCTCGCCGCCGTGAATACGCGTGACCCGAACTGTGTACCCATTTTTCATTTCCTGGTATACGGAAAGAAAGCCGTGCTTTTCGGCGACTGAGACTGGCCGGCCGTTGCCGAGCCGAGCGAATAAGGTTCGACGTTGAACTGGTGCATCAGAGATACACAAAGCCGCATTGGCTACAAACGGCTGCAAGTTTTCGAGCACCTCCGAAGGCAATTCGCCATTTTTCAGACGCGTTGCCTTTCCCTCCGTAACGACGGTCGATTTCGCTCCGTCCTCGTATCCATGGTCGTAGAACTCCTTCGAGGGCATCAGATGCAGCGCCAGCGCGTAGTCGAATAGCGACTTCAATAGTGCGCGCACCCACGCATCTTGAGGACCGGGAGTATCCATGAATGGCGATGGCGGAGCACCGTCGTCCGCACCGAAATTTGAGTCGCGGATGGCCTTAACGACCGCTTCGGGACCTTCAGGCGGAGTGTTGGGAACCGCGTCGTCATGGCGACGTGGTTTTTGTTTTTCATTGTCGAGAGGACGAGCGGCGTCGTCGAATGGATCGAGTGTATGTATCATGGTATGATCTTTTTTTGACTTACTTTTTTGTTGCGACGCAGTTGTCGTTTGACCACCCCGTCGAGGCCACAGCGGCCCGCAGTGTAAATGGTAGGTTTGAGGTCGCCAACAAGGTCGATTTTCAAAAATCTTTGCGTGGCTCTAACACGACCGCATTGTATTCGTCATCGTTTCAGAGCTGATCGCTTACAGTCTAGAAGCCCTTGTTTTTATCGGCCAATGAAGGTCGCGCGGGAAAAATTTGCCAAAACTCATCGGCGATTTCCTTTGTCATTAAATTGGTAATAACATACTTGACTCAGTTGCGGGAAGGAGGCTCCTTTGAAGCCTAAACCAAAACAACCTGTTATGACTATCGCCATTGGATTTGCGTGCAAGGACGGTATTGTGGTCGCCAGTGATAGCCAGATGAGCACTGGCACAAAATACAAGCAACCAAATGAGCCAAAAATAGGCGTGCTTAAATTTTCTGGCGACCAGTATGCCATTCTAGCTATCGCTGGCTCATTGGCTGGTGCGAGATGCTTCCAACAAATTTTGGAAATAGATACTGTTAGTCTCAAAATTACCGATGAACGATCAATCGCTAATTGTGCCGAATCGGCGCTCAAAAAAACGCGCTCTAAAATGCTCGATTACGCAGATCATCCTAGCCTTGCGGGTGATGGAAAGCAGGCTCACTTAGACCAACTGGATTTTGAAGTGCTGCTGGCATATTATTTCGATGGCAAACCATTTATCTATGGCCTCAGTCTTTCCAACGGCATCGCAATCAGAGGACGACATCCGTACGAAGCAATCGGATGCGGAAGCGATGTTGCCGGGGTGATTTTAACCGGCGCGGATTTCAGCTCTTATTTAACAGAAGAAGCCATTGGTTTAGCTTTTTACACTATCGAAGCGTGTAAGAAATTCGACCAAGCGTGCGGCGGGCCGATCCAGCATCTCATATTGGATGCCTCCGGTAAGCATGCTCCTGCCCCGCTTTCAAAGCAAAAGTCTGATTGGTATGAGGAAGCGGTCAGAAAAATAGACCAAGACACTCAATTGTTAATCAGCCAATCTATCTATGCAGCCGTGCAGGAGGCGTATTTCAAGGTAGTTCAAGACTTAATTTAACTTTTATGAAAACCGAACAATTACCCGAAACCTTAATGGAGGCCGTCCGCTACTTTTCAGACCCGGAAACGGCTTTCAAATTCATAGTGCAACTGCGCTGGCCGGACGGCGTGAAGTGCCCCCGTTGCGAAAGCGCGGATATTCGCTGCATATCCACGCGCAAGACATGGGAATGCACGCATTGCACGGAGAAAAAGCAGTTCTCCGTGCGTGTCGGCACGATCTTTGAGGACAGCCCGCTCCCATTGGATAAATGGCTCGTCACAATTTGGATGATCGCCAACGCCAAAAACGGCATCAGCTCTTACGAGGTTCACCGCGCCATTGGCGTCACTCAGAAAACCGCGTGGTTCATGCTGCACCGTATCCGCACGGCCATGCGCACCGGGACATTTTCAAAGTTCAAAGGCGAGATTGAAAGCGACGAGACGTTCATCGGTGGCCGGGCCGTAAACATGCACGCCAGAAGGCGGCGCACGTTGCCAAACAAAGGTGTCGGCGGCCAGGGCAAGACGCCTGTGCATGGGATGCTGGAACGCGGTGCGGGCGGCACCAGCCGCGTTAAAGCCACGGTAGTGCCCAACACCACAAAGGAAACGATTAAGCCCCTCTTGGACGAGTCTATTGAATCCGGGGCCAAGCTCTACTCTGACACGGCCATGACCTACTTGAAAATGGATTCCGCCCTATTTCACGAGATGGTTGACCACGCCGTGCAATACGTCGAAGGCCGCGTTCACACCAACGGAATCGAAAACTTCTGGAGTCTGCTTAAACGCGCATTGCGTGGCACTTATGTCAGCGTTGATCCCGCGCACCTGTTCCGTTACCTTGACGAGCAAGTTTTTCGGTTCAATGAACGCAAGTTGAATGACGCGCTGCGCTTTCTCCGTGTTGCCTCTGATGTCATCGGCAAGCGCCTGACCTACAAACAACTCACTGCCGAAGCTCCGGCCTGAATCACTAAACGTCGAACCGAACTTTACCGTGGCAAAAAAAATAAAAACCGCTTTCCAAAGATTTCAGGCGCTAGCTAGCGGCCTGATAAAAGTCCCGCGCAAGGAACTGGACGCAAAGATCAAACAGTTGAAAAAGGTGAAGGACCAGGATCGCAAGCGGAGCAGTTGAACCATCCACAAAACACGACAAATATGGAATATCCTCCGATACCATTCACTGTTTTCCCCGGCAAAACCAAGCTGGCCTGGTTTTTATTGATGACCGCTGCGTTCACGGCTATCGGCGTGGGGATGGTAATCTCTGGCGAGGGGTTCGGTTGGTTCGTTGCCGCTTTCTTCGGGCTAGGGGCTGTATTATTTTTGTTTCAACTCTTCCGACCAAAGAGTTCGTTTCTAACTGTTGATGAGACTGGTATCGAATTCGGATCGCTGTTTCAAAAAAGCCGTCTCGCATGGAGTGAAATTGGAGAATTTGGAACCTTCACACCTAATCCATATCTCAGGTTCGCAAGTAAGTTTGTCGGATTTAATTTCTCACCGGGATATAAAGGGCCAACTAAATACAAGGGTCTGGCAAAGACCATGAGTGGCTTTGAAAGCCAACTCCCCAACACTTACGGATTCCGCGCTGATGATCTTGCTCAGTTGCTCACGCATTACCGTCAGAAGGCGTTACTCGGCAAGACGGATTATCCCGCTTAAAAATGCTTAAGAAAATCAAACCATTTAAGAAGTTCCGCCCTTCGCTTGGTCAATCAACTTCTGCAATTCCTCCGCAACGTCGGGACGCGTATCACCGAGCGCCAAAATCATCTTTTCAAGTTCAACATCGCGCTTTTTTACGTATGAGCCCATTAGCGCGTCAGCATTTTGTTTTGGAAGAATCGCTCGCGCATATTCTTCGACTATCCTTAGCAGAGACAGGTGTTCTGCACGCAAAACGTAAAGACTCGCGCTTAGGTGTTTTGTCAGCTTCGTCAGGCGCTCGGCGTCTTGCTCGTGCATTAAAAATCAAGAAAACCAAGCTGCTTCACTGAGTCAAATATGTTATCACCATTAAATTTACATACCTGCTTTTCAATATACCTTCAGAATTTCCAAAAAGAACCGATGCGCGCCCGAAGTCGCCACCGGAACTGATGAACGCACTCGCGGCAGTGTGCCTAAGTCCGTTTGGGGGCAGGCCAAAGGGCTTGGCAATGTGTTTAGTGTGCCAATTGCGATGCGGGATTTCGAGGCTTTCTGGATAGGCTTCCATCCAGCGCTTGAGGTTTTCAGGGGTATGGATCTGCCGTGGTGCTCCGTTTACCTTTCCTGATGGGATGTGGAGCACCAACCCGTTCCAGAGTTTCGCGGGCCACTGGCCTTTGTTTTTCTTTACGACCTCGAAGAGCCGAATGATTTCCCCCGACCGCTTGTCATTAGACGATTCTTTTTTATTCGCCCTGGCACCTGCAAATAGAGCGATGGCGTAGAAGAGGGCGTATTCTGGGTTATTATCCTCAATCCATTTGAGGACCGCTTTCGCCTGGTCCGGGGTAATAACTTCGATCAAGGAAGACTGACGGGAGACACGTGGCTTGGAGACACCTTTCCCGATTTCAGGGTCGCACCAGCGTCGGGGAGGGTTTCCGCACCACCTCATTAGCTGGCTCGCGACATCGACATCGTTTTTTTGCGAACGAGGGTTATTGGTGGGCTTCGATGCAACCCAGCGTTCGATTGCCTGAGATGAAATTTCGGGCAGGCAGGTTGTCGGGCCGACAAATCCGACGAATTCGTCCAGACGTCTTTGCAATCTGTTGAGGGTTGAATCGGCAATGCATTCTATCTTTTTCGCGGAAATGAACGCGTCGTAGCCCTCCTTGAGGGTTTTCACTTCGGTGCGTACATGAGGGTTTCCTGACCTCGCACCGTTCAAGGAGAGCCTCAGGACAAGGGTTTTAAGATCCTCCATCTTCCGTTCGAGGCTGACCATGGTCACGGCCTCCTTCGGGCCCCGGACGATCTCGGCGTAGATCTCGGCTGCCCGGGCCTGGGCCTCGGCGTAGTTGGTCTTCCCGGTGGATCGGTTGATCTGAGCCCCGCCATGTCGGAAGATGGCATGGTAGGGCTTTTTGGAATCTGCCCGCCAAATAGTCACCGTGCCCTCCAATCCGAGGGCGTCGAGCAAGAGGTGAGGTTGAACGCGGGGCACATACCCTGTATGTGCATCCGCGGGAAAAAACAAGGCGGCCTGAAAATTCTCGATTTACGTGCTGTTATTTCGCTAACAAATTCCATAAACCGAGATTTTTGTTCAGAGGTAAGTACCTCCAAGAAAAATCTTTAGCCCCGTTCGAATCCCCCTCCCTCCGCCAGCCTTCGCCCTTCGGGCTACGGCTTGGCAGGCCAGCGACTAAACCGAGTGAAAGCACTGTGCACCGAAGAGCGTTGTAAAGGCGAAGGCGGGCAAACTCCCGAAGCTAGTAAGCTGTAAACCGGGCTTTGACACGGACGGCCCGTTATCCTACCTTCCTGCCATGCTGACAGCCGAACCCGTTGCCCACATCTACCGCGATGCCGCTGGTGTCGCGTGGATTGACCGCACCCGCGTCAAAGTGCTGGAAGTGGCCTTGGATCATCTGGCCCAAAGCTGGAGCGCCGAGGAAATCCATCGGCAGCATCCAGACCTGTCGCTGGCACAAATCCATGCCGCCTTAGGTTACTATTATGACCATCAGGCCGCGTTTGACCAGCAGATCGCCCAAGATTTGACGGAAGCCGAGCGTTTGGCCGGTACCAACGCTGACTCGCCGTTACGACGTCGTTTGCGCCTGCATCAACGGCCCGCGTGAGCCTGCGTCTCTACATGGACGTGCAGGTGCCGCACGGCATCACGGATGCCCTGCGCGCCCGCAATGTTACAGTCACGACTGCACAAGAGGACAATCATGCCGAGGCCGACGATTCCGCCTTGCTGGCCCGCGCGACGGCCCTCGGCTGCGTGCTTTTTACCCGCGATCAGGATTTCTTGCAGATTTCAGCCGCCTGGCAGCGGGAAGCAAAACCGTTCGCAGGGGTGATTTTCGCGCACCAACTCCGCGTAACGATTGGCCGTTGCGTCAGCGATCTGGCATTGATTGCAGAAGCCGGAATGCCAGAGGACTTGGCTAATCGCGTGGAGCACCTGTCGCTTTGAGCGGTTTGCGACACATACCAATTAAACATCGATGAATTATAAACATCTTTCGCCGAGATAAAAATATGGGCTTTGCGATTACATGGTTTGCCATTCCCGAAAAGAACAGTGCCGCATTCTTCGCTCGCTTTGGCCTCTCGCCGACCGGTGAGCGGATAGAGGTGCCTGACTGCCTGATTGCGACAGCAAAGCTAGACACGGGTTGGACTCTTCTCTGGTATGATAAATATGATTGCCCGTTTCTTGATAAGCGAGAGCTCGCAAAGGTTTCGGTGACTCATGATATTGTCAGGTGTTTGGTTGAAGAGCATGTCATGGCGAGTTCCGCAGAGTTCTGGTCGTACGGCAGCCGGAAGTGGTTTCTCTCTCATGAGGGTGAGAACGGACCCAAAGGTCTTGTTTCGGATGGGGAACTGCCAAGCAGCTTCGTGCCAATAAAAGAGAAGATGGAAGCAGCGCAGTTGGCCAACGGAGGCGAGAAAGCTAACGTAGACTACATTTTTGATATACCTCTGCAAGTAGCCAAATCGATAGTCGGATTTAAACACGATGAGCGCTGTGATCACATTCCGGATAATTTGTTTTATGTCATGGAGCGCACCTCACCAGGGCCTAGCTTCTTCGCGCGGCTAATGGGAAGGAGATAGGAACGGCGAAGTTACCACGACAAAGTGAAACGAAGGCCGGCTTTCGCAGAGATTTCTCGCACGGCTCGGAATGACAACAATCTCAGCGCGCCCTCAACGGGCTGCGGCGCGTTAAGGATAACGCGCCCTACCCCATCCGTGTTAATCCGTGAGATCCGTGGTCGATAGGATCTGTCTTCAATTCGCCGTCAGCTCGAAGGGGCTCGATGTCTTCACCAGCACGCCGAAGCGGCGGCGGACATCGGTATCGAGCGGCGCCAGCGTGGAATCACTACGGCCGGTCCAGCTTTTCAGGAAAGCATCCAATTCGGGTTTGGCGGCGGCAAACGCCTCCGGCGTGTTCTGCGCCAGCGCGCGGTCATTGACGACGACAGAGAACTCACGGCGGCTGAATTTGAGCTGGCCGGGAAATTCCGCTTCTAGAAGCTGGGCCACGTGGGCCGCCGAGCGCAGCGCCTGGCCAAGCCGGTCCGTGTTGGTGCCAGTCAGCGGCGACTTGCGACGATAGAGCAGGCCCCAGCGATGTCCCGTGTAGTCGAGCGCGTAATCGGCTTCGACGCCGACCAGGATCACTCCCGGCCCGGCCGGGACGTGCAGCAGTTCGGCCACATCCACCAGCATCCCGGGCAGGGATTGCGCCGCGACCCAGCGGTGAAAAACATTCACGACGCTGGCCGGATCGATCTTCAGATCGCCGTCGACGTAAATTTTTGCGACAAGATATTGGAGTTCCATGGTGGGGAATCAGGCCTTGGTCGGCAGGGCCGGCGCGGTGGAGCGCAGTTTGTTATAACAGTTGTGCACGGCCTCGATGAAAAGCTGGGCCTCGGTGATGCGCTGGTGCGCGGTATCGGCGGTGAACTTCTCCCCGCGCGCGGTGTGCGCGGCAAAAAAATCGTTGGCAAATTTCGGCCCGACGAACGGATCGAAGAAAATCTGCGTGTCGAAGAAGCGCTCCTTGAACTCCGCCACAATTTCGTCGGCGTCGTTGGAGACATCGTCATACTGCATTTGCACGAGCGCCTTGGCCGCGCGGAGAAAGGCAGTGTAGGCGGTCTCGCCGGCGGATTGAAGCTCGCCGCGATCGAGGTGGAGGCCGGCTTCGAACACGAGGCGTTCGGCCGAGGTCATTTCAAACTGGTAACGCGTGACGACTTCGCCCGCGCATTCGCCAATGCCAATGTCGCCGATGCTGTACTGGCGCGGATCGCCCCAGTCGGAATAGAAACTTGGATCGGCGTCGTGCGAGGGAAAATCCTGGTTGAGCGGCTCGAGCAGCTCGCGGACCGGGCTTTTGCCGACGCGCTTCACGAAGGCGTGAAACCGTTCATCCTTCTCGCGGTTCTTGACGTAGTACTCGGTGACGCGATCGACCGCATCGGGCGCGCGCTTGGAAGGAATGGCAATGATGGGCAGGCCGTACGAACCGGCGTTGTTTTCCCACTGGCCGCCGAGCAGGACCTGGAAATGAGGGACTTTGTAGCCGTTGATCGTGCGGCTGACGCCGTAAAAGCCGAGGTCGGCCACGTGATGGCCGCCGCAGGAATTGAAACAGCCGCTGACCTTGATGTGCAGGCCCTTGATCGCTTCATCGAGCTGGTAGCTTTTTTGGAGCAGGCGGTTGCGAAGCTCACCGCCGAGGCCGCGCGACGAGGAAATGCCGAGTTTGCACGTGTCGGTGCCGGGGCACGCGGTGACATCGACGATACTGCTCGAGCCCGGCTGGGCGAGCTCGACGGCATCGAGGTCGGCGAACAGCGCCGGCACGTCGGCCTTGCTGACCCAGCGGATGAGAAAATTTTGTTCGACCGTGGTGCGGATCGTGCCGCGCGTATATTTGGCGATGATGTTGGCGAGGGCGCGGAGCTGGTCGCCAGTGATGTCGCCGAGCGGCAGCGTCACGGCCGCGGTGACATAGCCCGCCTGCCGCTGGTCGCGCACGTTGCCCTTGATCCACTGGCGGAGCTGGTCGTTGCCGTTGATGGCGGGTAATTCGCCGGGCGGATGCAGCGGGCCCTCGGCGGCGTCTTCGGCGCCCTTGAGCATGCTGAGCCAGCGCGGATCTTCGCGCAGCTCCTTGCGGGTGGCAAAAACCTCTTCGCGAAATTTATCGATACCCCACTTGTCCACGAGGAATTTGATGCGCGCGGAATTGCGGTTTTTCTTTTCGCCGTTCTTGCCGAACACGCGGCAGACCGCCTGCGTGAGCGGCAGCATTTCCTCGACCGGCGCAAATTCCGTCAGCGTGCGCGCCTGGCGTGGCACCGGGCCGAGCCCGCCGCCGACGACGATCTTGAAGCCGCGCTGGAGCTTGCCATCGACCTCGCGGACCGCGGCGACGTAGCCGATGTCGTGCATCTGGACGATGCCGCAGGCGTGCTGCGCGCAACCGCTAAAAGCCGGCTTGAATTTCCGTCCGAACTCCATCGTGTCCGGATGGCCCATGAGGAACCACGCGAGCGCGTGCGAATACGGCGTGACGTCAAAGGCTTCGTCATGGCACACGCCGGCAATCGGGCAGGCGGTGACATTGCGGACGGCGTTGCCGCAGGCCTCGCGCGTCGTGATCCCGACCGCGGCAAGCCGGCGCATGATCGTCGGCGTGTTTTCGATGTGGATGAAATGGAGCTGAAAATCCTGGCGGGTGGTGACGTGCGCGATGCCGTCGGAATATTCCTCGGCCAGCTCGGCCATGACCACGAGCTGCTGCGGGTTCAGCCCGCCGAAGGGAACCTTGATGCGCAACATGCCGGGGGCGTCCCAAATCGTGCCGGGACCCTTGGTGGGCTTGTCGGCGAAAGGCAGCTTGCGGCTTTCGGTGCCGTCGTAGCGCTGGCCGTTGTCGTAGCGCTGGCCGTACGCGCCGCGGCGAAGGCGGGTCTCCGCAAAAACCTTTTCCTCGATCTTTCCCTGCTTGCGCAGCTCGATCTCGGTTTCAAACTGGTCGATCTCCTGGGCAAGCTGCTCCGGCAGTTTGCCTTTGAGGGCCTCTTTCCAAAGTTTATCACTGGTTTTCATGCGGGGATATCTTCTAGAAATAAAATCCTTCCAAAATTATTCGCCAACCAAATCTTTAGTAATCACGGTGAATTGCTCGCACTTGACCGATAAGTTACTTTCACGTTGCGACCTACGCATCCAAAAACATGCCTAACGATCACGCGAGCAGAGTTTATGACTCGATCCTCGGTCTCTTGTCCAGCGAAGAGAACCCTACCCCGTTGGTACGGATTAACAAGGTCACGCCGTTCAAACACGCCCAAGTTTACGCCAAGTTGGAATGGTATAATCCCTTCGGCGCAGTGAAGGACCGCGTGGCTGCAAACCTGGTGCGCGATGCGGAAGAACACGGGGTGCTCGTGCCCGGCAAAAAACTGGTCGAGGCGACCTCCGGCAACACCGGGCTCGGCCTCGCCATGATCGGAAATGCCAAGGGCTATACGCTCGAAACCCCGCTTTCCGCGGCGATTCCCCTGGAGAAACGGACGATCCTGCGCTTTTTCGGAACGAAAGTCGTCGAGCTCGATGACTCGCTCTGCCCGGCCCCCGGCGCGCCGGAAGGCGCCATCGCCACCGCGCGCGAGACCGCCGCCAAGCCCGGCTACATTTTGCTCGATCAATATTCGAACGAGGCGAATCCCGACGCCCATTACCGCACGACCGGGCCGGAAATCTGGCGGCAGACGCAGGGTAAGGTCACCCACTTCATCGCCGGCCTGGGCACCTGCGGCACGATCACGGGAACCGGCCGGTTCCTGAAAGAGAAGCACAACAGCGTCAAAGTGCTCGGCGTTTATCCGGAAGACGGCCACGACATCCCCGGCGTGCGCAGCAAGCGTCAGCTCGCGCAGACCAAACTGTACCGGCCCAAGGAATACGACGGCGAGGTCGAGGTGGCCGACCGCGAGGCCTTCGAACTTTGCCTGCGCTTGAATCGGGAAGAGAGCATCATCGCCGGGCCCAGTTCGGGCATGGCGCTAGCCGGGGCGTTCAAGCTTATCCCGGACGAGCCCGGGGTCATCGCCGTGGTGATTTTTCCCGACAATATTTTCAAGTATGCCTCGTCGGTCTGCCGGCATTTCCCCGATCTATGCCCGCCGGCCGACGCCAAGGCGACGGAAGCCGCCCCCGGCAAGCACGACCAGTTTATGGAGTCGATGGTCGAGAACCTGAAAAATCCCTACGACTCGGTCGCGCCGACGGCGCTCAGCGAAGAACTCGCCTCAGCCAGCAAGCCGCTGGTCGTCGATGTGCGCCCGGCCGGGCAATTCGCCGACGTGCATATCCCCGGTTCGATCAACATCCCGCAATCAGACCTCGCCGCGCGCGCCGCCGAATTGCCGCCGGACCGCTCCTCCCCGATCGTGATGGTCTGCGGCATCGGCAAATTTTCCAAGTACACCACGCTTTATCTGAAATCGATGGGCTACCGGAATGTCCGCAGCATGAAAGGCGGCATCAACGAATGGGTGCGCAAGAATCAGCCGGTCGAACCGCCGGCGGCGAAGCCGGTGTGAGTTTTTGCCACGAAGGACGGAATTTGTCTTAAGGTGGAGCGCGTCGTCCCGACGCGCTTAATTGTAGGTCGGGGTTTATCCCCGACGTGTCGGGCGTGAAGCCCGACCTACATTTTTATACGTTGGCAAAGCGCGTTGAGGTCAACGCGCTCCACCTCGGAGGGATCGGCATTGTTCGTTGTGGGCGGGGTGCCCCCACCCCGCTTTGCGAATGCAAAATTCTGTTTTGCGGGGTGAGGGCACCCCGCCCACAAAAGAATCGATCTCAAATCGTGCACGCGCTGGCCGCATCCGCGGCTTCCACCGCCGCGGCCTTCTCTTTTTCCGCCAGCACGGTGCGCAGGCAGAAATCGCCGAAGCGTTCGCCTTCGCTGCGCTCGGTCGCATAGCGCTTGATGATCGGTGTGAGCGACGCAACCACCTCGTCGAGCGTCAGGCTCGGCGCGAAAAGTTTGTTCAACCGGCGGCCGTTGTAGTCCGCGCCCAGGTAGAGCGCGTATTTGTTCGGCGCCCGGCCCACGAGGCCGATCTCGGCGATGTACGGCCGCGCGCAGCCGTTGGGGCAACCGGTCATGCGGATGCTGATGGCATCGTTGCGCAGGCCGGCTTCGTCGATGACGGTTTCGAGCTTGTCCAAGAACTGCGGCATGACACGTTCGCTCTCGGCCAGCGCAAGTCCGCAAGTAGGCAGCGCGACGCACGAGAGCGCGTTGAGCCGCAACGCGGATTGCTGGTTCTGTTTATCCAGGCCGTGGCGCGCAAGGATCTGTTCGATCTCAACTTTCTTCGCGTCGCTCACGCCGCTGAGGGAAACGTTCTGGCTCGGGGTGAGACGGAAATCGCCATCGTGAATCTGCGCGATTTCGCGCAGCGCCGTTTTCATCGGCCAGCCGGGCGTGTCCTTGATCCGGCCGCTGAGCACAAAGAGCATGAAGAACCACGTGCCGTCCGCCGCGCGGTGCCAGCCGTAGTCGTCGGCGATGGTGGTAAATTCGTACGGGCGCGCGGGCGCGAGCGACCAGCCAAGGCGGCGCTCGACCTCGGCCTTGAACCACTCGATGCCGCGGTCCTCGATCGTGTATTTGAGGCGCGCGTGCTTGCGGTTCGTGCGGTCGCCGAAATCGCGCTGCGCGGTGATGACCGCATGGCCGACGTCGTTGACCTGGTCGGGTGTGATGAAACCGATCACGTCGGCGAGGCGCGGAAACGTCTCGGCGTTGCCGTGGCTCATGCCAAGGCCGCCACCGACGCAGACGTTGAAGCCCGCAAGCTTCCCGTTCTCGACGATGGCGATTAAACCGAGGTCCTGGGAAAAAACATCGACGTCGTTCGACGGCGGAACGGCAAAGCCGACCTTAAATTTCCGCGGCAGATAGGTTTTGCCGTACATGGGCTCGTCCTCGGCCGGCTTCGGTTCGCCGCCGGCGACGAGTTCGTCCTCGATCCAGATTTCGTGATAGGCGTGCGTTTTCGGCAGCGCAAATTCGCTGAAAGCGCGCGCGAGCTCGTAAACCTGCTGGTGCACCGGCGAGCGCTCGGGATTCGGCGCGGCCATGACGTTGCGGTTCACGTCGCCGCACGCCGCGATGCTGTCGAGCAGCTCGGTGTGCATCCCTTGGATCATCGGGCGCAGGTTGCCCTTGAGGATGCCGTGAAACTGGAACGTCTGCCGCGTGGTCAGGCGCAGCGAGCCATTCGCGCGCTCATCGACCAGGCGGTCGAGCAGGAGCCACTGTTTTGCCGTGCAACGCCCGCCGGGCAGGCGCAGGCGCAGCATGAACGAAAAAGCTTTTTCTTTGCCGGCTTTTTTCAAGGCGAGGCGCTGATCCCGGTCGTCCTGCAAATAAAGGCCGGAAAATTTGGTCAGCTCGGCATTCTCGTGGGCAATCGCACCGGTGGAAGTGTCCTTTAAGTCGCGCGCGATGGTGCCGCGGAGGAAATTCGAGGCGGTCTTGATCGCTTCGTTGGGACTCAGTGGCTTGGGCGTGCTGGGCGCGGAAGGCTCGGAACTCATGTAATCATGACAAAGGACACTAACTTGGTCATAATTGCGAGCGAAAGAGAGAATATTTCTTAACAATCAAGAGACAAAGCATTTACCACGGATGGACACGGATACTAACCGAGGATTGTGAACCACTGATTAACACTTATAGACACTGATAAAGACCGTTCTATCTCGATCCTTTTATTCGCACTACGGATTGGGATCAGTGACAATCAGTGTACATCAGTGGTTAACCAAGCCTTCGCGCCCTTTGCGGCCTTGGTGTGAAGAAATCACCACCCAATCATCCGCGCGCGAACAAAGGGCCCCAACCAGAACGGCTGCACATCGATCACCACGAATGCGAGGATGACAACCGAAGCGAAAGCCACGAGCGACAGCCCGCAACGCTCGGCGGCAGGACTCCGCCAGAATGCTCGGCTGACGATTGCAAACATGATCAGTGAACCGACGGCCGGAAAAATATCGGAGCTCATGGAAAGGAACGGGCCGGGTACCGTTCGCGCGCTGGTCACGAGAAGAAAGGCCGAGAGCGCAATCTGCGCCGCACAGACCCAAAGGAATGGCGACATCCGGACCGGCGAGAAACAAAATCGCACCAAAAGATTAAGCAGGGCCAGGGCCAGAATTTCCGGCAGAAGCACAAGCATAAGAAACAAAGCAGAAGCAGTAATGGTCATGGCAAACGGGGTAGAGCTGACTGAACTGACGGGGGAAAAAGCAGGCTGAAGGGTAAACGATCCTGACAGATCACACCCCATCACGAATCAGATTCAATGGCAAAGACTCGGCGACAATCACGGCGATATTCACACGGTGTTGACCGTGAAACCTGATTTTTGATTTAACCGCGAATGAACGCGAATAGACGCGAATAAAATTTTCGCAGAGAGGCGGCGGCTGTAGGTCGGGCTTTATGCCCGACACTTGTCGCCGCAATTTTGTGAGGGCTAATGTCGGGGATAAACCCCGACCTACAATCGTACGTGGAAAAGCTCCTCTGCGAAAACACCTTCGCCTCCTTAGTTCCCTTCGCGAGAAAAATTGTCCCTACCCCGCCGGCGTGCAGAGCTCGACGAGGTGCCCGGAATTATCCCGGAGATACGCCACGGTCTGGCCCCACGGCTTGACCTCGGGTTCGCTCACCACCGTCGCTCCGGCTTTCACCGCCCGGACAAATGCCACCGGCAAATTTTTTGTGACCAGGGCGATTCCCACCCCCAGCGGCGCCTTGTCGAGGGAGGCCGCCGTGACCTCCTGTTTCAAATGCTCCGTGGCCTGATTGAGGCTGGCAAAGGCCAGGCGTGTCGCTCCGGTGTCCACCTCTCCGTAGGCTTTCTTGCCATCCACATGGAAAAAGCGCCGGGTCAGGCCGAAGGCTTCGGCGTAGAAGCAGAGGCTCGCCGAGACATCGGCGACATATAGAATCACATAACCGAGCGAAACGGTTGCAGGCTCGATGGTTTTTTCGATGAGAGCCATGATTATTGGGGGAGATAAAGCCTATTTCGCGCCATAATCATGACGATACAATTCCGCCAACCGGTTGCGGAAACCGCGCACGATGCGCGAACGCAAATAACTTAACCACAAAGACACAAAGGGCACAAAGATTCGGATAAGGCCAGAGATCGGTATTACTTTGGATCGAGCTTCGTGCTCTTCGTGTCTTCGTGGTTAAATTAATTCCACCCACCTCTTGGGCCTTTCACAGCCCGAACTCGCGCATGCCGCGAAACACGCCGCTTCCATCAACAGCATCGGCGAGATGTTCGAAGCCCATGAAAGCCATCGAAAGCGTGGTTTCAATCTTCTCAACGGCCGATGGAATCGCCCGGAATTCCCGCCCAAGGCTGCTTCGCAGGTCCACGATGAGCACGGGATGGTCTGGATCCAAAATAGCCCTTTCATCAACAATCACCACGAAGCTGTGCGTGCAGCTCGCGCGGACCAAACCCAGCAGTTGAGACTTGGTGGCCCCTTTATAGTCCGTGTCATCCACCATGACCACCTTGGAATCGAAATTGCCGATCGGCGCCCCGAGGATGCCGCGGATTTTCTCCCAGGCTTCCTGGTTGGAAAAGTCCGTGCGAATGACCATCTGGCCTTTTGTCAGGGGAATCTCTGCCATGGGATGAAGAAGGCCAGGCCTCCGATTTAAGTTTTTCGATCCATGCTGTTTTTGGGGCGTGATGCCACCCCGGCGATAACAGATAGATTATTTTTTATTCGTTGTAAACGACGGTCCCATTTTTCGTCCGTTATAGCCATTTATTGACTATACAAAATGCTGGGGTTTTCGAAAAATTCGGCCTAATAAGAAAACCATGAGCTTCACTAAATGTTCCATTGTTGCCGCAATGACACTCATGCTGGCGGGTTGTGTCGTTCCTCAAGGCAGCCGCGTATCCGCCTTTGACCTACAGAAAAGGGAACAGGCGATGGCCTCGTCGGATCGTCTCATTGTTCCCGGCCAGCGGATTGGGCCCATTTACCTCGGCATGGGGATGGATGAAGTGGTAGCAACCTTGGGGCAGCCGGACTATGTGGTCGAGTCTCCCCCTCATACCGCGAGGCAATTGTGGAAATACGACAACCTCAACCTGGGCATCTATTGCTTTGGAAGCTCATCGGCTCCCAGTGTCGTTTCGATTGAAACGGTCGCGTGGAACAATACCGGGAAAAACCTTGGCCAGTCGACTTGGGCGGATGTCATCCCGGTCGCCACCGTATTTCAAACGAACAATGGAATTGAACTCGGAGCATCCACTTACGACGTAAGGCGGGCGTATGATGGCTACGGTTACCAAGACTTTGGCTATGGCATGAACTATACGCGACCGGGAGTTTATTTTGGCATGCAGAGTGATCGCCGGATTGTGGTGATTACAGTGAATCCGCGCCAGTGATAGTAACTTCACCACGAAGACCCGGAGGGCACAAAGGTTTCAGCCTCTTACTTTGAGAAAAAATGCCGGCCCAACAAGAGGGCGGCCCCGACAATCACAATCACTGAAACTTTAATCAGCAGCCGCTTGCGCCACTTGGCGTGGGCCCGTTTTTCCAGTTCACGGTTGGCCGCCACATGCTTGGGCGACTTGGGTTTTTCCCCGGCCAGGACGCCCATCAGCCAGTCGTTGGATTTCTTGCTGTAATCGTATTCTTCCACGGGGCATGGCTAATAGCCGCGGATTCGCAGGGGAAGAAAAATCGGAGCCAAATATTTTATCTTAACCACGAAGACACGAAGGGCACAAAGATTCGGATGAGACAGAGAGCAGGATTACTTTGGATTGATCTTCGCGTTCTTCGCGCCTTTGTGGTTAAAATCTGCGTCAGAGTTGGTTGAGGTGAAAAACGCGCGCAGGCCGGCGGAAAACAGGTCGGGCATGACGTTGTAGTGGTCGCGGTCGGGAAATTTTACCGAGGTGATCTGCAGTCCCTCAAACGGCCGCTCGGCCAGCTGCTTTTCCATCAGCGCAAGGTCACCGAGCATCGACGTCGTTTCATCCGTGCCGACGCCAAGGAACAGCTGCGCGGGTAGCGTCGCCTGCTGGTCGCGAAAACGCTTCATGAGCGCGAGGAAGCTACGGTTGTCCCACCAGATCGAAGGTGCACCGGCCAGCACCCGGTGGAAAAACGGCCGGGGTTGAAAAAGCGCATGCAATACGAGCAAACTGCTGAGCGAATGGCCCGCGATCACCGACGATTCCTGATGCAGCGGGTAACGGCGGGCCAGTTCCGTCCAAAGCGGGCCGGTCAGGTGCGCGAGAAATCGATCCGCCCCGCCGCTGGTGGGCTCCTCGGGCGCAGCCGTCGGCGTGTAGTCGCGTCCGCGACGATTGCCCGGGTCGTTAAAGGCTTTACCGTAGCCCACGGCCACGACGACCGCCGGAGGAATGGCCCCCGCTTCGCGCAAGGCCTGATATGCTTTGACGGCACCATCGAACGAGTAATCGCCATCGAGAAAGATCAACGCCGGCCATGGCCCCGGTCCGGCCGAAGCATCGGGCGCGCGAACATAAACGGCATATTCGGTGTCGAGCTCGTCCGAGCGCGAAAGAAACGCGGGGGCCTCTCGCGTGGTCGATAAGGTCATGACACGGGAGCGAATGCATCAATGCCGACAAGGCAAGAAGCAGCGGAAAATTTCCTGCATCTATCGCCACGAAAGAACACAGAGATCACAAATGGAAAATTGTGGGCGGGGTGCCCCCACCCCGCATAAATGGTGGAGCGCGGCGTCCCGACGCACCTAGTAATTTCCGCAATCTGATCCGTTTTCAGCCGTCGCTTTTTATTACCCCTCTGCAGCGCGGAAAAGTCGAGCAACCCCAAAATGACGGGAAATTCCCCGTACGCCAGACCATCGGGGCTTCGCATTTTGGGCAGTGATGGGTTTCGTCGAGCAGCCATCGCGCCAGTTCGTCGTCAGAGAGATTTGCCCGCGCCCGCCCGGCAAGGTCGATTTCGTTGCACAGTGAAATTCGATGCTCGGCAGCATACCTGCGGCTGGTCCCGTCCAGCCGGTGAGCGTGTGAATCGCTCCAGCCGTCACGCCAAAATGCGTCATACTGCCAAGCATCTCATTAACAATCTTCAGCTGAATCTTCCAACTGCGCCAATGTTTGCACTGAACCAGCATTTTGCTGCCATCTTTAGTCGCGACGAGATCGACACCTCCGTCTGGCTTGGCTCCACCTTTGCGCTCCACGACCCACCCTTCCTTGCCCAGGATCGCCGCATTCAGTTTTTCAAATTGATACCAGTCGATTTTGCGCAGGCATTCGATAATTTCAGTTTCCGTCCATTGGCGTCGCTGCACCACCACTTTCCCAGCGGCGGGCATTGGTCGATTCTGCATTTCGGAATTTAGAACTGAATCAGAAAGTTGATCGGAGCCCTGGCTTCGAGATTTTCTGATAAGCGCCCATACAACCAAAACAACAAAGCCGACTCCCACGATAAGGGAAACAAGCTCCAGCAACACCGGGACAAAACCTTTCATGCCCCCGATCGCCAAGCTGACCAGAAACAACAGGCCCATAATTAATTTGACCAGATCCTCGGCTGAAGAGCCTCTGCCCCTATTTTTTCTGCGAGACATACAGCACGTTAAGTTGTCCGTCAGGACTGGCCATCACCAATTCGGACATATAGCAAAAATTAGTCGGCAAGACGCTCTAAGCGCGTTGAGGTCAACGCGCTCCACCCCGGATTGTCATTCTGAGCGAAGCGAAGAATCCACTTGGATTTCGCCAACCGTGCCACTCTGGATTCTTCGCTTCGCTCAGAATGGCAAAACAAAAAAACGCGCCCCCTCGGGCGCGTTTTGCTTTTCCAAATCTTTGTGACCTTTCGTGGCCAGAAATCAGTACCGATAATGCTCCGGCTTGTACGGGCCTTCGACGGGGACGCCGAGGTAGGCCGCCTGCTCTTTGGTGAGCTTGGTCAGTTTCACACCGATTTTTTCCAGGTGCAGGCGCGCCACTTCCTCGTCGAGGTACTTCGGCAGGCGATAAACGCCCACCTTGTAGGTGTCCTTGTTCTTCCAGAGGTCGAGTTGCGCGAGGGTCTGGTTGGTGAAGCTGTTCGACATCACGAACGAGGGATGTCCGGTCGCGCAGCCGAGGTTCACGAGGCGGCCTTCGGCGAGCATATAGATGCTGCGGCCGTTGGGAAAGGTGTACATGTCGTACTGCGGCTTCACGTTGATGCGTTTCGCGCCAGAGGTATTCAGGCGGTCGACCTGGATCTCGTTGTCGAAGTGGCCGATGTTGCAGACGATGGCCTGGTCTTTCATCTGCTGCATGTGCTCCAGCGTGA
>Ga0210398_10000796_pt1 | contig 34803 bp, 38 predicted proteins | sample IncBWC4OmetaG_FD_161047 | JGI IMG/M metagenome (GOLD analysis project Ga0210398, IMG submission 161047) | Forest soil microbial communities from Barre Woods Harvard Forest LTER site, Petersham, Massachusetts, United States - Inc-BW-C-4-O | ecosystem: Environmental > Terrestrial > Soil >... | reverse complement strand
CTTGTTCGCCGCTCGAGGCTAAGGTACTTCTGTCTTCTGTCGCACCGCTCGCCCCGGTAGTGAAAAGGACATCACGGAGGTCTCCGGAACCTCAGGTCCGGGTTCGATTCCCGGCCGGGGCATGAAAAACTGCCCATGAAATAAAGGGGATTTTGTCGAGCACGCAGGCCGAACGCCCCGATCCGGGGCCAACTGCGCCCAAACTGCGCCTACGCTACCCATGAATCGCGACCACCTTTTTCGCACGCTGCTTCTGCTCCGCCTCGAGATGAGCGTTGAGCTTCTCGACGCCGCGTTTGAGCACTGCGTCGTCGATAATCGCGTACCGCTTCAACATCGAAATGTCCTCCCATCCGACTAGCTGCATGGTCGTGAGCGGATCTACGCCCGCGTTGATCAAGTTGCGCGCGGCGGTCCGGCGAAAATCGTGGACCAGCTTCCCCGACAAGCCTGCCGCCTCGCACGCCTTCCGCCATGCGGGCAGGTAGTCCACGATCGGTCTGCCGTCGTGATGAAAGAGGAAGTTAATGACGCGGCCGGTTTCGACTTCGAGTTTGCGGGTCGCCTCGAGTTGCTGCTCGATTGTCTCTCGTAGCTCCGGGATGATGTCGAGCGGGAACTTGCGTGGTTGTTCGTTCTTCGCTTCTTCGGCCTCGAGTACCAACATATCGTTTACGATGTGCTTTTTCTCGCGCGTGCAAAGCTCCGAGGCTGCACGCCAACCCGTGAAAAATGCGGTCGTAATCACGGGCCGCAGATACTCGGGCAAATGGTTGCGGACGGCTTCGAATTGCTCCCACTCGAAAAAACCAGTTCGTCGATTACGCTCCCGCGAGAGCGCGATATGCGGCACGCTCACAACCAGCTTTCGCCGCTCGGCCAGCTTGAAACCGCGACGCAACGCTGCAAGCTCGCGGTTGCAGGTTGATTTCGCGCATCCGATTCGCGCGGGCTTATCCTTGTAGAGATGATCGTGTTTGCGCTTGAGCCCGCGTCCATCGGGCTGCTTTGGGCGCCAGAGCTTGTACTCGGCGATCCGGGTTTCCGAGATTTCGTCAGCGAGGCACTCGGCCCCGAAGAACGCGAACAGATGGTTGAAGGCGTCGTGCTGCCGCTCTACGGTATCGTAGTCGTTCTCGGCGTAGTCGGCGAACACCAGATTCGCCAGGTCCTTAATGGTAGTTCTGCGAGTCACCGCGGTTGGGAGCTTGCCCATGCCGGCGAGCTCTATCTTTTTCTGGAGCACCCGGGCCGCTTTTTTCTCGTCGGCCGTGCCGGTCGATCCCGTCTCCATGTTGCCGTTGCGGTAAAACTTCCACTGTAGGTTTTTCGTGCCCTTCTTCGGAAAGATCGAGCCAACTCCGCCCTTGCCCTTGTTCTTCATCGCGAACGTCCTTTCAGCGGCGTCCTCAAATACCGCTCGATCGCCGGGGTCACGACCGTCTGCACTGTGCGCCATGCCTTTTCGACCCGGCCCTTGAGTCGCTCGGCGAGATCCACATCGACCGCACCGTCAGTTTCCGCATCGCTTCGGCCTCCGGCTTGGTTTCCATGGGACGGACGACTAGCGTGTCTGCCGGCCTGCCAGCAAATGCCGTTAAGCGTGCTCACCGGCGAGCCAGGTAGCGCCAGATGCCCTGCTCCGAGCAAAGCAGCGGGGAGCGCGGCGACGTTCGCTTGACGATGAACGGCAAATGGCTACTGTGGCGATAGATCCACGACGGCTTGCGGCGCAGCATTGCCGCAGCCTCCGCGGTCGTGAGCATACGATCATCGGAACGAGTAGCGGTCGGCTGCTCGGGCTTCGCCTCGTTCGCGGCGGGAGACACGAGACGTGCCCAACACAGCGCCTTCAACGACTCCAACTGGCCGATAAGGGATGCAAGCTGGTGCGGGTTCAGTTCCGCGACCAGCGACGGTTCCGCCAGGAAGTTCGCGATCCCGATTTCCGTGCCGTTTAGCATCGGCAGCCATTGGAAAGGCGCCGGCGGGTGGTTCTTCGCCCCGTCGGCGCCGGCTCCTTCAACGCAACAGGCCCCTGCTATCGACCGCGCCTAAACCAACGCCCCGGGGTGAAATTCGTTTTGTCAACTCCTCCGTGGTCTTGATTGGCGGTTGCTGCGATTCGATCACCCACGATACCAGTTCGCAGAGTTTGCCGATCTTCTTCTGCATCTGGCTTACGTCGCTCTGCTCGATCCTAGTGCTGTTCGCTGACCACCAGCGATCGAGCAGGCTGTTCAAACCGTCGGAGTTGCCGGTCATGAGCGCGTCGTTCAGCTCCCGTGCGAGGCCCTGGTGCACAAACGACCCAAGCATCGGATCGTAGTCGGCGTCACCAGGTGCCATGGTGTGGCCTGCGATATCGACGTACTTGAGACGCGCCCTGAGTTCCGCGAGCGCCGACGCGCGTTGATCGTCTTTTGCGTTCAACTGCTTCAGGAAATCTTCACTATTCATCTTCCCTCCTGCCCAAATATCGCCCGTTACTACTGTATCGAGCCGCGGTGCGACCTGATCGTTATTTGGATTCCTCGTCCCTCGGAACTTTCGCGATGGCTTCGAACCGCGTGCGCGCGTCAAGTAGCTGCGCGACCTCTTTGGCGGCCGTCTTGATGTAAATATTCGTCACCAAGTCCAACGTGCCGCTGGCCTCTATCACGCCGTCGCCCAATCGAAGGATGCCACTGATCTCGGCCATCTTCACGATGGCGGCCGCGGTTAACGGGTGCTCGCGCACATACACGACAGCGCGTTGCTCCTCGACCGCTGCGCGCGTCGCAATTTCACGTTGCTGCTCGTCAACACGCCGCTGCCGTCGCTCGGCTAAAAGGGCGGCCCCGTCACTTTCGTACCTGCTGACGATTTCCGCGGCTTGCTTTAGGCACTCCAGCCTCGGCCGGTCCGCGAACGCACGCGCCATGACCGCGTCGACTTCGGCCCGAGCAGCGGCAGCGATTTCGGGACTGCGCTGGCGAAGCTCGGCCCAACCGTACTCAATTTTCTGCTCGAGTCCCCGCGCTAATTTCTCGTTTGCGATGTTCTCAGCCGTTACTTCTTCGTTGCTTCGCCCTCCGCTCACAAATGCGCCCATAAAAACCTCCTACAATTTGTCGGTTACGACTCAGTCTTTGGATTCACCGAGCAGACTCGGCATTCGCGCGCGACGACGGAACCATCGCAGACAATTTCTCAATCGAAGCGCGCCGGCGTACGAACCGCGGATCCGAGACCTTGGCAATCAAACGTTTGACCCAGTCCATGAGCTGCTTCGTCGGCGCTGCTCCTTCCAGCGCGGGCTCGACAACCGGCCGCATTAGTCCGTCCTCGCCCGCTTGCATTCGCTGGCCGCTCGGCGTGTAGCCGATCAAGCCCGGCTGCCAGCGCCTATTTCGTTCGGCCTCGAGTCGTCGATAGTCCTCCTCGATTTCCTCGGCGATGCTGTAGATGAGGCCCACCGGCGGCGGGAATTCGCGCGGCGATCGAATAATCTCTAGAACGACTCGCTCGACGGTGCCCGCGTCGCACGGCATCAGCACCGACTCGTACAGGGCGAGTGTCTCCTCACTGGCTCGCCAAGCTGGATACCCTGCTGCCAGCATCAATGTGATCCGTCTTGCTTCCTGAACTTCCATTGCTGACCTCCGCAAGTCTTCGCTTCGCCATCTCGATCGGAGTCTCGTTTCGACTACGTCCAGGCCCGTTCCTGTCGACGACTGCAGGCACTGGTAGCCTCCACTCGTTTTCCCAGCCGCGTTCGTTCACGCCGAGAAAGCGTTTCGCCTGCATCACCGTCTCGGTATCGATTTTCCCGGTCGCGCTGCACCAAGTCGCGTATCTCCTCGCGCCGTCGATGAGGGCTTTGGGCTCGATGCCGTCCGTGCACCTCTTCTCGAACAGCGCGAACGCCGGCGACTTCGGGTTGCTTCCGGATCGTGTCGGGTAGTTCGACCAGAACTCCTCAAAGTCTGCTGAGTAAGCCCGCGGACGTGAAGCGTCCATCTTCGATTCCGACGTGTTATCTCTCTTCTTTGAAGATGAAGATGAAGAGGAAGATGAAGAAGGGGGCGTGACTCCGCCGTTACTAAAGGCGTTATGTTCGGCGTTATCCTCGGTCGTCCTTTCCGCTCGCGCCCGGAAATTCGCTTGGCGCTTAGCATTGTTTTGGCGATCTCGCTCCTCTCGCATCATTCGCCGGTTGCGCACCGTGACTTCGCCGTTACGAATTGTTACGTCCGCGAACTTCAGACTCTCCGCTTCGCTGATGAAGTGTTCGATCTCCTCGATTCCAGTGCCGACAAGTTGGGCGAGCTGCGTCACCGTACCGGCGAGTTCTCCGCGCGTCCTGGCCGCCCACATGTGACACAACAAATCCATCCAGATCCCGCGGCTTACGAGTGAAGCCATGCGCAGCTCGGGATCACGCAACCAGTCGGCCGGATACCATTGAAATGCAGGGTTCTTGCCCATCGCCGCCGCTTGCTCTACGCGCCCCCGCCGCGATTGGCCATGTGCATGAGACATCCGACGGTTCGCCGGCGGCGCTCTACAAATACAGCGGCATCGGCCTCCTCGCGATCGTTGTGAACGACAAGTCGGCGATTTAGGTCAAGCCGGCGCGCAAGGCTTTCAACGAGCAGGAAGACCGCCATCTTCGCGTCGACGACCGCGCCGCCGTTCATTCTTCGTCCCCGTTGGCGTTCATCACGCCTAGCGGAGAGCAGCCCGCTCCCGCGCGAATTTCTCGATGTCCTTCAGTCGAAAAACACGAACTCCGCGTACCGTTCGTCCCAAAACCGGCAAATCGCCGCGGTCAGCCGCCAGCACGATCAACGACGAGCTGCAATTGGCCACGCGCGCACCATCCATCGCCAGGGCCAGAACTTGTTGTGGCTTTTTTGCCATGAGCGCCTCTTGGGATTAAGGGTAACCTTGCCCCCAAAATGGGCAACGTCTATGATGCGGAAATCCGTAACGGAACTTCCGTCGATTAGACTCGATAAACGTTGATGAAACGACAACGGAAATTGTCAATCACAACTCCGAAAAAACGTTCTCGAAAATCCACGCGTAGTGCCGCGGCAGATTTTGCGGAAATCTCGCAGAGAAGGGGCGAAGAGTTCCGAGCAGCCGCTGCTGCCGCCGGTAGTACGATTGAATTTCTTAAGAGGGTGAGGGCCGCGCAAAAGCGGATAAACAGAGATCCGCTGAGATGGATTGCGGAATGGTCCCGTCGTGAGGACCCTTGCGCGACGGACGCCGCGGGAATTGAAATGCTGGCGTTCGTTGTACGCAACAAATCTTTCAATCCCGATGCACCCAGAAAAATCGAGAGACTCACGCCAGACCAGTTAAGCGACTGCAGACGACAAGTCCGCGAAGGAATCGCTGGCTGTCTGGCGGGCAGACCCTGGCGGATTCCGCCTTCGAGCGTTACGCGCGAGCTAGTGCGCGAGGGAGACCGCGCCCAGGTTGAGTATGTGGGGGACGCGATCGATTGTTTCCCCGCCGCCGCTTTTGATCTCATTGCCACCGAAGTGGGTCGCCTCAGGCGTTGCCGCTGGTCGGTATGCGGACACGCATTCGTTCGGCGCCGGCGCCAACTCTTCTGCTCCTCTCGGTGCGGTGACAAAGCGCACTTCGCCCAGTGGCGCAAGAATCACGGTATTCTCATCGAGAATCGCTGGGTCAGTCTTGAATCCGACGAGGTGTACCGTGAGTACCGCCGGCGTGAATATGAACAAAAAAAACACGGCACCGACCGCAGTGGACCGATTGCTCAGTTGAAGAGCTTGCGCGCGAAGTCTTGAAGGGATCAAAAACGATGCCGCCAAAAAACAGGAGAGCAGACTCTGCGAAAAGTAGATACGGATTCTCAAATCGCAGAAATTTTAGGGGTTGCCCATCACGACCGAGAGATGGCTGTCGTTACACGAAGAGCACGAGAATTCCTCGGTACTCCAGAGCGTCATCTGAGACTCATATTTTCAATCGCCGGGGTTACTCGTAAAGCGACCTTGGCTTTCAAATTGAATCTACGATTGGAGATCGTCTTCGGGGTCACGACCCTCCTTTCGAGCATCGTATATCTTCACAAAGCTATCGACCGCAGTTCTCTGAGTTTGGGAAAGCGATGTCTCGCTCGCCAGCTGCCTCACAGGGTCGATCAGCGAATCAGGATCCACGAAGGGACGCAGCATCTCTGGATCGAGACGAAAAACGAGGCGGCCGTTCACTGTACTCTCGGACAACATTCCTTCGAGCATCTGAGCAAAGCCCAGCGGATGCTGGCTCACCTTCTTGATCCATTCCTCAACTTCTCTTGCGCTCGTCCACGCAGCCCAGCTTGAAAGCACGACAAACAAATCGGGCGCGTTGACCAGTTGCCCGGAAGAGACTGATTCACGGATCTTCGCGAGCGTGATGGTTTCTAGCTGGCTCACTTCCTCATTGGTGATCAGAAAATCTCCTTCTCCGTGGTTAGAGGACGCAGATTTTTCGCATTCGCGCCGAAGGAAAGACACCGTCCAAGCCATCGCGCCTACCGCCGCACTGCCGCGAAATGCTGTACTGAGATTCGAGAAGCGTTCTCCGGGAGGAAGTCTGTGCAGTGCGGCTTGCAGAGTGGCAGCGAAGAGCCACTCTTGCGCTGGAAGGAAATTGCCTTGGAGTCGGTCGGCCTTTAGAAGTTCATCCCCTGCGCTGATCAGGGCCACCACCAGTAAAACACACTGCTCTGGTGATAGAGCCTCAACGAAGTCTGGGATAACTTCCAGTATCGCTCGCGCGCGGCTGATTCCGTCTGGCCGCCGATCAATTGCCAACGAACGAAATTTCTCGGCGAGCGTGGCACTATCTACGCTCAACATGGCAATTACTTCTGGCCGCGAGATCGACGTCTCTGGGACTGACAGCTGAAAGAAAACTGGGAAAACATCGAAATCGCGAATGCGTCTATTCGCAGAGATTCCCTTCGTGCCGCTCCGCGCAAACAGAGGATGGCTCCAGAACTTCTCAAGTCTAGGGAAGAGAAGCGTTAATAAACTCCGCACCGGATCCTGCTGCTCTTTGGAAATCGACCCGTCCTGGCGGAATGCATCAAACCAGCCGTCGTGAAATTTCTTAAGGTTCGCATCGGACGTGCCCGAAAATGAGCGCCAGGACAGATCGCAAAACATCTCTCGGTTTCTCCGGATGACGTCGTAAACCTTTGGTGCGAATACCCGTAGCGTCTCGATCGCAACGAAATCGACCGCATCTACTTCGTCACGAACCGGGCCATATGTGAGCGAAAGAGTATTGGACAGCCGAACCACGTCTCGAGGCGTATTCAACAAATGAGATACGCCTTCGGTAAACGCTTCCCTCCAGCGGCTCTTGTCGAACAATTCTTCTGGCGTCGCCGCCAGAATCGCGTTGAGTCTTAGAAATAGCATCTGCTGCAGGGACGCAAGGTCGGGCGCTGGTAACTCAAAGGGAATCTGGACAATCTTGCCCAGATACTCCTCGCCGGAACCTCCTTGTTCGGGTTGCAGCATTCTGCAGACAGCTTCTCGATCGAACGCAAGTAGATATGTGACATTCGGAAAGTCTGCGACGGACTTTATCAGACGAAACACTTCGCGTACTTCGACCCCGGACAATCGATCGATGTCGTCGACGATTACAAGAATCTTTTTGGAGGCCGATTCGAGCTTATTTCCAATTTTGACTTTCAGGTCGGGTACACTTGCGGTAGTGAAGGCGCCCCAACTGCTTGAAACTGCCAGCGAGAGTTTCGCCCAAATGGAGAGATGAGCGCCAGACAAGGAAAGTAGTTGGACGATTAGAGGCTGAAGAGCCTGTACAGCAATCTTGGTCTCTTTTCTGACAGCTCGACCTGTCGTCAACTGGGCGAGCATCTGGTCGAAGAATGCTCGAATCAGGTCTTCTTGGCCTGAAAACCACCAAGGGTTGAACCTGACGACCGCCGGGACGCCAGTTCCAGCCTCGCGAGCGAGATACGTTTCAACAAAGTTGAGAACTGTACTCTTTCCGGAGCCCCAAGGCCCATATAGCGAGATCACTAGGCCCTCGGTTGGGGTAACTCTCGCGATTGCCTGCGCGAGATGCTTCGCAAATAGTGAATACCCGAGTTGATCGTCGCGTTCCGGTACGCTGCCAGGTCTGTCCGGGAGCGGATCGCCCGAAATGAAGCGGGGATTGTCGTTAGTGTCCTTGTCCACCGACTCAATTCGCTTGCCTTTGCAAGCCGACCATTTCACGAACGCAGATCATCGAGAAATTCCGAGGGCGTATTGCCGCTCGTTACCAGCAAATGATCGCGAGCACGGGTGCATGCGACGTAGAGCAAGTGGCGCTCTGTGTCGTACACTTCTTGCAGATCGGCGTCGTCGCCGACGGTTTCGATTCGTTCCTGCAAGGGGATGACTTCGTCGTCGCAGGCCATCACGACCACCGCGCGGAACTCGAGACCTTTGGCCAGGTGCATCGTGGCAATCGAGACATGGCCGCTTGTCGTTTCGACGTGATCATCGAGAATCTTGAATGGGATGCCTGCTTCTTTGACGGCCGCACGCGCACGATCCAGTTGTGCTCCTGATCGGACAAACACGCCAAATTCGTGGGGGAGCAGACCGTCCTTGGACCGTTCTGCTATCCATTTTCCGACTTTCTTGATCTCCTCGCCTTCATCCTTGACCAGGCAAACCGTCGGTGGTGGGCCGTTGAACACGGATACCGTATCGCTCCGGTCCTCGCTGTTGCCATCAACGTCGGTCACGACGGGGCCAAGCAAACGATCTGCCTGCGTTCGGATTTGGTGGGAGGTGCGATAATTGACGCGCAAGGTGCGAGAGCGACCCCGGATGTCTACGCCGAGGGCTTTCCAGGAAAAAGGCTGCTGGAAAATGCGCTGGCCCAGATCACCGCCGAAGAAGAGAGCATTGGGCCGCCCTGCGCCCAACGCTGCAAAGAATCGGAGATGAGCGACGGTGATGTCCTGCGCTTCGTCTACAACTACAAAGTCGAACACCACGTTCTTACTCTTTGAGATAGCGGCCGCCAGTGAGGTAAACAACTGGGCATGCGTCATCAGCTCGCGCCCCTTCAGTTCGCCTCGAACGCGCTCGAAGATTGACCACAATACTGTGCGTTGCGCCTCGGGAAGCCGCGTCTTTCTTCCGAGCCTCGCTACGTCGCGGTACTGCTCCCAGCTATCCAACTGCCACGCATCCACCACCTGCTCCCATTCGGTGAGGAGAAAGTGCGGGCCAAACTTGTGGTCGTCCACGGAGCTCCCGAACTCTTTTATAAGCTCGCGAATTATCTCGGGACTCGCAATCGTCGCCTGCCCGACGTGCGCCTTGTATAGCCGAAGACCTATCGCGTTGATCGAGTAAACATCAATTCGTTCGGCGAGGCGCGGCTCGTTGCCCAACAGCCGCTTCAGCTTAGTTTGCAACGCATTGGCCAGTGCATCGGAAAAGGTAGTCAAGAGGACGCGGGCATCGGGATGCGTGCGCGCCAGATGGGCGGCACGGTGTAGCGCAACTATGGTCTTGCCTGTGCCAGCGGAACCGGAGACGCGCGCCGGTCCGGCGTAGTCTCGCTCGACCCATTGCCGCTGCTCCGGATGTAAGAAGACCGCCCACTTCTCCCAGGGAAAATCGAGGGCGCGCTCCAATTCCTCTGCATTCGCCATCACTCGAAAGCGACGCTGAGCATCGGGATGACTAAAGGGATTTGGTTGCGGAACAGTAGGAGACGGGAGAACGGCGCGAGGTCTTCCACCGGTCGCCAGTTCCAACAACGCCTCCGCGGCCTCGGCGGGCAGGTGATCGGTCAAGGCCAGTAGAGTTTCCTCGGTCGCGTGCTTTACGTCGTTAACCCACTCAGTAGGCACGCCATAGCCGAGTAGTTCGTCGTCGGACGTTTTTGAGAAAATGGGATTCCTTTCGGCGGGAGATTTCAGTTCGGAGGCAGGTTCTGCTTGCACGTAGACCGGGACAATGACCTCTTTCACCGTCTCGCGAATCTCGACCAACTGTGCGGCACCCGTTTTGGGATGCGTCTCCAGCTTGCGCCGTTCAGCCCAATCATAAGCCTTGTCGTGGTGGTCGACGTAACAGAGCAAAAGGCTCGTATCGCTCTTGTGCACGATCAGCCTGAGGTCGCTGCTGACCCGCACAGACCAGAAGTTCTTGTCCTTCGCCTTGTCGAGCTTGTGGAACCTCATTCCGGGATTGGCCGGATTGAGTTGCAGGTCGAACGCGGTTGTCTTGACCGCCTTCTGCTCCTCGCCGGTCAGACGGGCGAGGCTGTCAGTGAAGGTGTCTGCGATGCGAAATTCCATCACTGGACCGGCCAATGCTCTCGGACGTGCCTGCGCCAGCAGCCTGCATTGCGTCCGCCTGCCGAGAAGATCAGCTCTTCTGTTTTCTCCCCGGACAGGTGCAGCTTCCTCGCAAGACAGTCAATCGCCTCACAAAAGCGTTGATAGTTTCTTCCGGAATTCAATCTTGTCGGCCCGCCGGGCGGGACCATCGACATTTCGACCAAGCGGTCTCCGGTCAGGAGGATCATCGATTTCGCGGTCCACTGGTCCATGATGTAGTTGGCAGACGAAGGAGAAAAGAAATACAGAAGTTTTGTGAAATAGGCCGGACCTAAGCCCGGTATATCGACACCAGTGAACAGATCATACGCCGCCGCCCGCGCTAGGCTCTCGTTTCGTAATCTATTTAGCCTGGGGTTCAGTTCCTCTCGGCGCGCCCATGCCGTTCTCGCGTTTCTGGCGTGCTGTGCGCCCCATGCCATCGTACAAATGTAACCTACTAGTACATTTTCGTTGCGATCTCTGCATATCGTGCGCAACTCGTCGCGGGTTAGATGAGAGCTCCCCACTTGTTGTAATCGCGACAAAATATCCTTAGAAGGCCGACTTCCAGCATTTAACACACTGTCGCACCAATCCGTGGGTATTCGACCGGACCAAGTTCTCGCCGGAGCAGAACCTCGACAGCGTTCCAAAGCGAGGAGATGCTCAGGTTGGAACGTCATACTCGGAACACCTTCATTACTTCGTCACCTAAGTGGTTGATCACCTTGACAGCGATGCGGCCGGTTTTTGGTTTGTCGAACGGGCGTGAGGTGTCGCTGTGCAGCGTTGCCCACGCTTCGGGATCGATCTCTGCCTTTAGCGTCGTCTTGAGGGCACTGTAGGGATCGTTGGCGCCGAGGAAGTAAGCATGGCGGACGAAGAAACTTTCTTCGTTATAGTCGGTGTCGATGAACCAGCAAGCGATTCCGTCGGCGTTGTCGCTGATGACTTCGCCGGTCTGGGGTTTGAAGACATCTACGCCGTTCACTTTCACCTTGAGCTTGCCGTCTTTCTCGGTAAGATCGATATCTGGCTCGCCGAAGATGACAAAGAGATTCCCTTTGCCAGTGTTCTTGAGGTCATCGGCCATGTGCAGGTCGGCGTTCATGCGAGCCTTGAGCACCGGGATGCGGCCCAGCTTATTGAACTCCGTTGTGTGGGCCTCGTAGTTGAAGGCGCAGGCGATCAGCACATCAAACCCGGAATCTCCCGCCTCGCGAGCGGCAGCGACGAGGTCGGCACGCAGCACGGTGCCAAACTCGGGACCAACGAAGATAGCGGCGCGCTTCTCGCTGGCTCCTTCCAGGTAGCGGCCCTCGGCGCAGACCAGGTCGCCCGGCCAAGGCATGAGTGCGGCAAAGCTGATCCGGTCCTCCTTGCGTGCCTGCTGCACTCCTGCGGTCTTGAGGTTTTCGAGAATCATCTGCGCGAAGGATTGTTTGGAGCCGACTTCCTTCACCGCATCGATCAATTCGTCGTTCTCATCAACGGCGAGCATCCGATGGGGGCTAAGGCTTTCGACGGTGAACGGACCGGCCACCCGCACCTTCTTGTTGTCCGGATAGGGCTTGTCGTGGAGGTATTCAGACTCCGCCTTGGCGGCGATGGAGGCGTCGATTTCGTTCTGTCGGGCGATACGCGCCTTCCACCAGTCGGCGTGCAGTGTCTTCGCTGACTCCGGCCACCCCTTCTCCGATTCTCGAGGAATCTCCCATTCCTGCCACTGCTTCTTGAGCGCGGAGTTTAGCTTCTCGCGCAACGGCTCAAGAACACCTTGCCAAGTCTCCCAGATGACATCGATTTCGGCGTTGTTGGCGATGGACTTGAGCGTGATGTGCGGCACGCGCTCGTAGACGAAGCCACGACGGAGGTTGCCGTGCACGGCGTGCGAACTCGGCGCCGTGCGAGTGACCTCGGCTTCCTTGAGCTGGCCGTCGCGAGAATCTGCCAGCAGGAAAAAGGGATAGCGCGCACCCATGATACGGGCGCGCGCCAGCGCCAGTGCCACGCGCGAGGTGTCAATCGTGATCCAACGGCGACCCCATTGCTCGGCGACGGTGGCCGTAGTGCCCGAACCGCACGTCGGATCCAAAACGAGGTCCCCAGGGTCGGTGGCCATCAACATACAACGCTGAATAAGCGTTGTTGGGGTCTGAACGACATAAACTTTCGGATCAGCGCGGCTTTGAATGCCGCCGATATCAGTCCACGAATTGTTAACTGTGGTTGCGCTGAAATCGTCTAGGTAACGTACATATGACAGGCTATTGCCCGTTAGCTCAACGCGCGAAGCTTTAAGCAGTCGCTGCATCCCAAGTTCATTTGTCTTCCAGCGCACCTTAATCGACGGACGGATCTCTTGTCCGGCGATCTTTACTGGAAACCAAGATGCAGCACCCTCGCCCTTATCTCTTCCAACGCTTTGGCTCGTGATGTTGTCCTGGCGATAAACCCGTGCGCCACTGGGTAGGTCCGATTCGAGTGAGCGTTCGTCAGGAGTCAGGCTTCGGATTTCAAGGCTGGGAAGTCGCACCCGGCTATATTTATCAGCGCCATCTTCACCGAGACCTTTTGTTCCGAATAAGGGACGGTACTTTGTCTCTGCGGCATTCTTCGTAAACCAGAGAACATGGTCAATCACCCCGCTGAGGTAGACGCCCGTCGAGCCACCGGAGGTTTTCGTCGCGATCTGCGCGACGAAATTATCCTCTCCAAACACCTCATCCATCACCGCCCGGACGCGATGCACGTTCTCATCGCCGATCTGCACGAAGATGGAGCCTGACTCGGTGAGCAAGTCGCGAGCGACAGTGAGCCGGTCGCGGAGGTACGTCAGGTAGCTGTGGATGCCGTCGCGCCAAGTATCGCGGAAGGCTTTCACCTGCTCCGGCTCGCGCGTGATATGTCCGGCAGTGCCGTCCTTAACGTCGCGGCTGGTCGTGGACCACTGGAAGTTGCTGTTGAATTTGATGCCGTAGGGTGGATCGAAGTAAATGCACTGCACCTTGGTGCGCAGACCCTCACGCTCGGCAAGGCTGGCCATGACTTGGAGAGAATCACCGAGGATCATGCGGTTCGACCAATTCTGATCGTGTTGGTAAAACTCGGTCTTATCGACGCCTTCGGCAATGCCGTTGAAGTCAGCGAATAGATCGGCTTGAGAGCCCGATTCTTGTGCTTTGAAGTCTTTGGTCTGCCTTAGTAAATCATCGATCAGTACCTTGGGCTGGACTTTCTCCTGGATATAGAGCGGCGGCGCATGGACCACTAGGTCGCTCCAATCTTGTTCATCCTTGCCACGCCAAACGAGTTGTGGATCGAGGTCGGTGTTGCGCGGGTATTTGACCACGCGTGACGCCCCTTGCTCCTTCTGGAGCACGGACTCGTATTCTGCCGTGGGAATGTTCTTACGCTTGGCCTCGTCGTGCTTGAAGGTTACGACCGTCTTGGTTGTGGGTTTCTTAGCCATGTTATTTCTTCTCGGTCGCTGGTTGCGCCGTGACCGACACAATCATCTTGTTGAACTCGCTTTCAACCTTGGCCTTGAAATCTGACTCGATCTTGTAGACCTCGGTGAACTCGGAAAACGCCCACCGGCCATAGTTCCCGAGATGGTTCACGCCAGGCACCCAGTAGGTGTCCATCGTGGATTTCTTCTCCTTAGCGTCCTCGCGGCGGTAGCCCTTGATCTCGACCACGAGATGCAGCACGTCGTCGGGACCGTGACCGTCATCCACAAGGACGATAAAGTCGGGGCGGTACTGCCGCGTTTCGGAACCGTAACGGTAAGGCACTTCCAGGCCGAGATTGTGGTTCTTGGTGTAGGCGATCACTTTGGGATGTGATTCCGCGACGCGACAAAACTCCGCTTCCCAGTCGCTATCGAGCACGACCCAATTGACCTGGTTCTTCGGCGGTGGACCACTCGTGTCCCATCTGTCGGTGCGTGAAGTGTTGAAGCGGACGTGCCTGGTGGAACCAGTGGGATTGTAGGGATCGAGCAGTGCTTTGATCGGCCGCACGCCGACAAACTTCCGGGTGATGGCTGCGGTGATCCGGTTGCAGGCCATATCCGCGAGTTCTTGGTACATGAGCTGCGCAGGATAGGTCTCGCCTTTACAAACGAGGCAAGTGTCGAGCCACTGTTTGGTGATGCGCTTGAGCTGCCCAAAAAGGTAGAGCTTCGGTTCCTCGCCGGGGTCGCGCCATTTCGTGTAGAGCAGGCGCTGGGTGACGTGGAAGACGAGCGTGGAAGGCCGCATGTCGGCCAGATGCTCCAGATTCATGTCCACGCCCTCGCCGATGATGCCGAGATTGCGAGTGATAGATGGGCCGACAAGGTCTGGGCTGAGTTCAAAGATTGAGTCGTCGTTGAAGACGGCTTCGAGCCGCTCCTCAGGCAACTCCACGCGATAACCTTCGACACTGGGGAAGCGGATTTCGAGCCCGTCGCGTTCAGGGCTGATGGCTCTCACCTGAATCGTCTCGCGCGGCGGCTGCGGAGGTGCGATGACAGGCTTCGCCGTGAAGTCGAAGGGGATGCCGAAGATGTCGGCATATTCCACGTTGAAGAGTCCTTGGTCAGGTCCTTCTTCGTTCAGTTCATACGACTGACGACGCAGCGCGCGACCGATAACCTGCTCGCACAAGAGCTGGGTGCCGAAGGCGCGAATGCCGAGAACGTGAGTGACGGTATTGGCGTCCCAGCCTTCGGTAAGCATCGAGACGGATACGACGCATCGGATCGCAGCGCCGAGTTGGCCGGGTTTGCCGACAGTGTTCATAACCTCGCGTAGCAATTCCTGGTCGGTGATGTTGTCGCCGGCACGAGCATCACCACTTCGCTCTACGATCTCACTGCGGAAGCGTTCAATCTCGTCGATGGCCATGCCGCGAAAGTTGTCGTCGAGCGCATCGCCCGCTTCGAGTTGCTCACTATCGATGAGCAGCGTGTTCGGGCGCGGGAGCGGGTTGCCGGTGGTTTCATCGAAATTGCGGAACAGCGCATGGCGGCCATTAACCAGGGTGGTGGTTCCGTCTTCGTTCTTGCGATGGAAGCCAGAGATGAAATCGTAGACTAGCTTTGAAATCGCGGTGTTCTGGCAGACGATAATGAAGCAGGGAGGCACCTTGATGCCCTTGTCCTCCCAAAGTTTGAAGGTCTTGGCGTAGTGGCCGTATAGGGCTTCCAAGGCCGTCTGCAAACGAGTGGGTAGTTCGAGCGGGTCGAGTTCTCCGCCTTTGCCGCGACCCTTCTTGGGCATCTCGTTGCGGATGTTCTCCCAGAGGTCGCGGAACATCGGCATCTCGTTTCCGGCAATATTTTCCGCGACTGGGACCCGAGGCAGCTTTACGATGCCACACTCGATGGCATCCATTAGAGAAAAGTCGCTTACCGTCCACGTAAACAGAGTGCCTTCATTGTAGCCGGAACCACGCAGGAAGAACGGCGTAGCAGATAGATCTATTACTCGGCTCAGGCCGAGTTTTCGGTTCACGATTTCGAGACCGGAAATCCAGGTGCGTGCCGCTTCGTTGTTCTTTTCGGCCTCTTTCTTCTCGTCGCCTTTCAGGCTTTCGTCGTCCGCGGCTTTCGGCCTTTCGCGGTAGCAGTGGTGCGCCTCGTCATTGATTGCGAGGATGTTCTTCATCCCCATCAATTCCGGCATGACGCGCTGGAGCATCTGCCCTTCCGTTTCGAGCGTTTGGGGTTCCTCACCCGTGCGACCTTGGAGAAGCTGACGGCCGCCTTTGGAAATCTCCATGCGCTCGCGGAGCATGAAGGCGTGATAGTTGGTGATGACGATCTTGGCCCGTTTCACATCTTCAAGCATGTCGGTGGGAACGAGTTCGCGGCTGGCGTAGTAACTGTCGGGATCGTTGGGTTGGAGAACACGCAGCCGGTCTTTAATCGTCAAGCCCGGCGCGCAGACCAGAAAGCCACGCGTGAAATTCTTGCTTGCAGGGTGTCGTTCCGCATTGATTGTCTGCCAAGCGATGAGCATGGCCATCACGGTCGTCTTGCCCGCGCCGGTGGCCAGTTTGAGCGCGTAACGCAGAAGCTCGGGGTTCGCGTCTTTGTTGGCTGCGGCGAGTTTGTCGAGAATCCGCTTACCATTTCTGGATTGTGGTGCGACTTCGACGAGCCAGATTGCGGTTTCTACTGCCTCCACCTGACAGAAGAATGGGCGGATGTCGCTGAACTTGTGTTGCCTCCAGTGCTGCAGGAGCCGAGCGGTTTCCGGGGTAACTTGCCACTGATTCGGATTGGGTAGTGAGCGCCAAGCGTCAACACTCTGCCGCACTTCATTGACGATGGAATTGGGATCGTATTCCTGCTGTTCGGTCGAAAGCCCTTTGCCTTCGTCAAATACAAATCCCTTCTGTCCGGCAACTTTACGTTTCTTTGGCTTTGGGATCGGCGTGATGAATTTGGCAGCACGTCGTCGGTTGATGATCTTCTGTGTGGGCTGCCCCACGTCGTCCAACTCCCAATGCCTCGACGGGTATTCGTAGGGGGAGTTTAGAATCGGGTGCTCAAAAAATTCATTCGCCATGTTTGCAGCCGCTCACCCAGATTTTCGCTCGTCGAGCCATGCGCTCCCCCATCGTGCGCCGCGCTCCAGTGACGATTCCCTGGTGGCGCCAAGGGTCCGCTGGCTCGATCACGGGCAGATACCAGCGGCTGGGCTTTGTTGGGCGCAGCCGAACCACCAGTTCGAAGCCGGTAGGGTTGCAGGGTGAGCCAAAGATCGCACCTTCTGCATTAGTCCTCCCTTGCGGACCGCCACTCTCGCCCCGGGAGCAGTTTCGGTCGCCACGCAGTCGAGCTTTGGGCCGCCCAAGAAGGCGTCCATGGTCATAGTCGTCGTGATCTTAAGGCACGCCGTCGATGATGGACAGCCCCAGCAGCTTTTTTCTTTTGTGCATTGGTGAGAGGTTTCGGCTTCTGTGTCGTGGTCATGCAGAAACGATATACACCTCTCTCCAGGGTTGACGTCACTGAACTTCGAAGGGCCTCCAGCCACTCCTGTTCGCTGGAGGTCAGCTTGGCGTCGCCCCGAACCGGCGACGAGCCCGCGGCCGATTTGCCCGCCTTGCCGGGGAGCGTCGGTCTTCGATCTTCAGCTCGCCACGCGGACGGCATAGCGAGAAGCCCACGGCTGTCCACAAGCTGATCGAGGCGTGGTATCCCCGCGGTTCCGCAAAATCGAACTGTTCGCGCGTCAACGGCGCGAAGGATGGATCACTTGGGGTCTAGAAGCGCCGCTCTCAGAACCGTCTCAGCGTCACCGCTCTGCGAGCGCCGCGCGGTCCTGAGACGCCGGATATGCCGATTGCTGAGGCTGGTGATCGATACAGTCGCGCTTTCGGGTCTGGCGGACAAATGGGCGCGACGGGGATAATAACGTGTCGCTCGGCACTGGCTTCGATGTACCTCCAGCCAGCCTATTCGGTAGGTCAGTCAAACTCGATCCACAACTGCTTCGATCGCTTCTCGCAATTGGGCGTAGTCGATGGGTTCAACCTTGGCCAGCGCAGAGAGCCCGATGCTCTTCCGGTCTGCGAACTTCTCATCTAGATCGGAGCGGGAGACAACCCAGAATTTCCATTGCCCGAGGTCAAGGATTGCTCGTTGGTTGCGTCCCTCCTCGGTCTGTCGGTCATACAAGCAGAAGACGTAGCAGTCGGCATTCCGCATCGGGGTGATAGCCGATTCGTTCCTAGTCGGGTCGTACGCTCGCTTCTTCGCGATGTCGAAGCGAATTTCGGACGGCTCGCGGTGAGCCCAGGTTTGGAGATAGGCGGCCGCTTTCACTTCGATACCCTTGCCTTTATATCGAAGATCGAAGGCGTCCCATTCCGCCCTCGGTTCAGCCGTAACTCCCAATGCGCACGCGACGACGAACTCGGCGAAGACTGAACGTACGACATTGCCCAGCACATTCGAATAAGCCCAAGACCAGAAATCTGACAAGGTCGCTTGCACGCCTGGAATGGGCTCCGCCGGAGAAAGCCTATCCACGCGCACCGGCAGCGGGAACTTGTAAGCCGTATCGGACATGTTGCCCTAGCGAATATCCCAATTCGGGTTATCCGAAAAGAGGATATAGCCTCGCGCGCGAGTCGTCGCAACGGTGGCAAGGTCAGCAAAAACCCTTCATTCAAGGGAATATCAAAAGTTTCGGGAGAGGCTAAAACGCGCTCGCCGGGAGGCCAGACTGACGCAAACGGAAGCCGCCCGCCGACTCGGGCGGCCGCAGTCGTTCGTTTCAAAATGCGAGTCGGGAGAAAGACGGGTCGATGTCATTGAACTTGGGGAGTTCGCGTCGCTTTACGCAAAACGTCTGGAGTTCTTCGTGCCGAGCGGCCACGCCCATTCGTGATTGCCCGTGTTCGTTTGGCAGCAAGCTGGCGCCCTATGGATCTGGGTGGTGGTCGGTTTTTGATTCACGGGATTACGAATGCGCAGCGGTCCAAGCTGGAAGAATTGGGCTACGCTGGAGACCAAATCGCGAAGATGAAGCCCGCAGAAGCGCACGGCATCTTTAAGATCGGGACTAGGCTTCAGCTTGAGCCATCGCGTGCCAGCAGCTTTTTGCGCGATCGCAACTCTTCGTTTGGCTGACAGATTTGCAGCTCGCGCTTTTCCGCCTTTGGACGCGCCGAGCGCAGAGAGCGCCTGCGCATGGGGATGCGCATGGGCGCGGAGTGCGTTCTGGATCGGATCGGCGCGTTTGCCGCCTCTGCTTGCTCGAGAAGGCATGGACGATAGATTAGAATCCATTCAATAAAGGGGGCCACGAACAATATGTCACAGTGGTATGAACAGGTCGGTCTAATCACTCCATCAATTGTGAGAATTGAGACTCAAGAGGGTAGCGGAACCGGATTCTTTTGTGGGCACAATGCGTCCAGAGTGCTGACAGCCATTGCGACGGCCTATCATGTAGTCGAGCAGGCGGACTACTGGCAGTTGCCAATTCGGATACACAATCTGAACGAAGCTACGAGTATTCTTCTTCTCGAAGAAGATCGAGTGATTCTTCCTGATCGAAAATCAGATTCAGCAATCATCGCCATCTTCAATTCCCAGAAGGTCGCGGAGCTTAAGCTTCCAGAGGAAGCTGTGCCATTTATCAGCACTGGTAAGCGCAAAAAGGTCGGTGTTGAACTCGGCTGGTTGGGTTACCCCGGTCTTACGCCGAATACTCTTTGCTTCTTTACTGGCAAGGTCAGTGCGTGGGTCGAGAGATCCGCGATTTACTACATCGACGGCGTTGCGATTAACGGCGTCAGCGGTGGTCCGGTGTTCGACAAAGATCCCGTCGAGATTGTCGGAACGGTTTCGGCCTATCTGCCTAACAGACAAATTGGTGGACCGGGACTTTCTATTGCGCAAGATGTTACTCACTTTCAAAAGTTTGTTACCCGAATGAAAGATAGAGACGAAGCCGAGCGGAAGAAAAAAGAACAGGAACAGTCCGCTGCCGATGACGCGATGAAAGCAGCTCTTGTCCCTCCGCCCGAGCCGGCACCTACCCCGAAGGTCACAAAAAGCACCCGATGACCAAAACAGCCCGCTACCCCTACGTTTGTCTTTCCCGCGCCGCGACGACCGTACTAACCTCCACAGTCGCGAGCGCATCCCCATGAAGAATCCAACGATTGTTTTCGAGGAGCCGGGAGTCGTAAAAGTCGTTCCCGCCGAAATTACGCAGCCTAAGCCCGGCGAAATCCTGGTCGAGACGACAGTCTCGCTCATCAGCACGGGCACGGAACTCACCATCCTCTCAGGCGAGTTTCCTAAGGATTCGATGTGGGCGGCATATGGAAGATTTCCCTTCGTTGCAGGCTACAGCAATATCGGGCGCGTCACTCAAGCCGGCGACGGCGTAGATCGCACTCTGGTCGGACGGCGCGTCGCAACGCGCTCGCCACATGCGGCATGGGTGATGGCGTCGGCGTCGGCCGCAATTCTTGTCCCGGACGCAGTGCCCGACGAGGATGCCGCGTTCTTCTCAATCGCCGGCATCGTGATGAACTCGATTCGTCGCTCGCAGTTGCATTGGGGCGAGACGGTCGTGGTCTTCGGCTTGGGAATCCTGGGCCAACTGGCCGTCCGCATCGCCGAGATGGCTGGCGTATCGCGCGTGTTCGCCGTTGACGTTGCAAAACCGCGGTTGGGCCTTCTACCGGAAAGCCCCGCTGTCGTTGCGTTACACGCGCTCGAAGGCGATATACGTGCGCGCGTCCGCGATGCCAACCATGGCCGCCTGGCGGACGTGGCGTTTGAAGTTACCGGCGATCCCAAGCTAATTGCCGACGAGTTCAAGGTGCTGCGCCGCCAGGGCCGCTTTATCGTGCTGAGCAGCCCGCGCGGTCCCGCCTCGTTCGACTTCCACGACCTGTGCAACGCCCCAAGTTTCACAATCATCGGGACGCATGAGATGTCGGCGCCGGCAGTGGCGACTCCCGACAACCCCTGGACGACGCGGCGCCATTGCGAGTTCTTCTTCGACTGCGTCGCCGAGCGCAGAATCCGGGTCGATTCGCTCGTCAGTCACCGCGTCCCGTTCGCCGAGGCCCCCGAAGCATACGCACGCCTCCTGGCCGATCGTTCGGACGCGATGGGCGTGCTCCTCAATTGGAAGGCGGTCTGATGCTGTAGAGTACTTTCGCTACCAGTTGGCTCATTGCTCGATTCGACTCAGCGTGCGAAATTGCTCCCTTGTGAGATCCGTTAGATCAATGATCACCTCGGGCCGTGTCTTCTGCCGCGCTCCGCAAGAGTCAAGCGAGAGCATACGGTCGTTCTCAGACGTTGTGTCGAGCTACATCCGCGATCACCGTGGCTTCGCGGCAGACGATCTCGATTTCTATCGCAATCAACGGTCGCTCCGAGACGCCATCGAGCTAGCAGCACGCTGCGTCAGAAGAGACGGCAAGAGACAAAGCCATCAAAGGAGGTTGCGCGCTGTTGTCTTGAACGAGGCCGCCGAAGTTCTACAGGATGCTCATAGAGCGATTCGTCGCTGCGATGACTTTCACGAGTTGATTACTCTGCTTACCGAAAAGATTGGGCATATCTACGGGCTAGGCGAACTCGCGATCTACGATATTGCACATCGAATAGGCGCCTATCTCGGAGTGCGTCCGGAAAAGGTTTATCTGCACCGCGGAACACGAGACGGCGCAAAGGTACTCGGTCTCGACAATCGAAAGGACACTATCGAGGTGCAGAACCTCCCCAGAACGTTTCTGCGCCTGCGGCCGGACGAGATCGAAGATTGTCTGTGTATCTACAAGGCTGTACTCCGCAAACTTGCGCAGGGCGAGTCACCATTCGTTCGCGGTTCGAAGGCCGGGACTTGTATGGTCAGTACCGTGCGCGGCCCGGCCAAGGCCCATTTCCGTTGCTGATCTCATAGTACACGAAGCACCGATCTGAGGTGATGATAAAAATGTTCAAGGGACAGAAGCCGGGCGACGACGGTCAGGCATTCGATGCGCACGAGTTGGCACAGTATCTCGGATCTCCCAGCGAAGGGGCGAACTAAGCTCGAATTTTGTCTGCCGCGCAGCGAAGCCAGATGGATTACTTCCACATTTCCTATATCGGAGGTGTTCCGCTCCTTTATCCGATTATCAATCGATTGAACGCACTCCAGGGGAGCGCGCGCGGCGCGCAACTCGGTAATTGGGGGCCTGAGATGGGCGATCCAGCGATTGCGCTTATTACGAAGATCCGAGTTGTTCAGATTGCTGTCGAGCGGCTTCAAAAAGACGTTAGAGACCTTGATGCGGAACTTTCGGAGAGAGCCGACGAAATCGATAGATGTATTACGCGCAAACCGATGGGTCTGCCTCTGCAAAATGAAGAGATCGGGTTTCATCTCGTGGCAAGCCTCGACGCTTTTCTGTATGAGGCGCGCTCGGCTTACGAGATGCTGCGCACTTTTGTGATTAGATTCACGCGACATATTCTCAAGCGGCGTTGCCACGAGAATGATGCGGAGCGAACGTTAGAAGAAGCCATGCGCGCGCGCGAACACAGTTTCGATTGGGTAGAGGAACTCCGGAAATACAGAGCCAGCTTCTTCCACGAAACCGCGCCGTGGTTTGCTCTGGAGATGACCAGCCGCGATCCCCGTCGCTACGAACTCCTTATTCTTAACGAAAATGTCGCTGATCTTGAGAAAAATCCGAACTACATCAGATTCGAAAGCTACCGAAGCATTTGGTTCGGCTTACAAGCCTGTGCAGCGGATATGCAGCAATGGGCACTCACAAGCCTCGACGTACCTCGCCCTGAACAAATAGGCTCACTCAGCGGGCAATTCTTCGCCGCGCGGTAACCGGCGCTCTCGTCAACATGGCCTACCTGGAGAGCGAAGCACACAGCTGCTCCCGCGGTCGTAAACGCTAACGCGCCGGATCGGGTGTTATCTTAATTCGGGGCTGAGTGTCTGAATTTGAAATTGTGAGTGTTTTAATTTCAGGCCAAGGCGCGCGCAGTTCCTAAGGTGCGAGCGATGTACAACCTGTCGTCATGGGTTAACAAGTGATGATGCTCATCACAAATGAAGTAGTTCCACTTGGCGATCTGCCGTGGTTTGCCGGTCTTGACGCATCCCTTAGCTTGGCATCCGTGCTGGATGTTCCTCGTTCCCTTCACGCATCTGAAAAGTTAGACCTCCGCGTGCCGAATTGATTAGAAGGGGGGCGCTGGCTGGGTTTGCCCCCCTCTTCCCAGTTGGTGTTCGGGCTGGCGATTGGGGTCCCTCCCTCGCTGGCCCGTTCTAATCAAGAGCCGCGTGAACCCCTAATGCGCGTTGTCTAGGATTGGGCGTGGCCCCACCGTGACTACGACGGGAAATCCATTCAGAGTCTTCGGTATTTCGTCTCTTACCTCAGGTGTGATCTTCTCCACGCTCACAAGTATGCACCACCGACCGGAGGAATCCTGGCGTGACTCGACCCCCCAAACACCGGGAACTTTCACAAGATCGAGACTATAGGTGTCAACGACCACATCTGCATCGATCTCTTCTTGCGATCTTTCTGGCTGTGGTTCCGCTTCTGATTGGGCCAATACATTCGTACTGCCGGTCGGCGGGCCCGCTGTGGAGCCTATCTCTGGGGACACCATCAGATACCAGCCCACGAGTGCGAGCGCGGCGGCGTGGCGGGGCTTCATTGTCGCGGCGCGTATGGACTATCCGGCAGCGGGAGCCTGCCAGGGGCAGCCGAGTTGATCGTTTGCGTCTGGCAGTTGTGAAGCCCTCCGGTCGTTTTGCTACACGGCGACGACGAATTATTGCTGCTGCCACAACCGGCCGTTGATATAGCAAGTATGAGCAGCGTCAGCGCGGCTACGTGTCGAAGCTTCATTCTACTTTTCCTTGAGGCGCGGATCGTCGGTCGCGATGCAAAGCGACTGGCCGTCCGCATCCATGATGGCAGAGGAAATGCTGTAAGTATTCGCCCATTCATCAAGCAGGTCTTCTGATGACGCCCGCCCGTCCAGCCACCGATTATAGTCATTCACGACACCATCCACCCCGCTCGCGATGAGCGCCGAGCGCGCCTTCGTACATGCGTCAGCGGTATCAAACGAATTCCAGGTGAACCATTCGCTCAGCGGCGCTGTTGTAGGGTGGACGTGTTGCTGTTGCCAGTCCTCTTCATGGATCACCGGCGGCACCATCAGATACCAACCCACAAGCGCGAGCGCGGCTGCGTGGCGGGGGTGCATGGGCATCTCTATGAAGAACCGTGTGTGATAAACGGCTCAAGAGCTGTACGCCACCAGATCGCATAGCTGTCATGTAAGGCTTGGACGGCCACACCCACCAACTGGGTTGCCACTTCCTCGAGGTCGTCACCAGTAATCAGCCGGTTCTGTCCTTCGCGCGCCTTGCAGAAGTATGCCAGCCAAGGCCAGTAGCTCGCGTCGCCGATGCATTCCTGAATCTTCTGCTCGGAAATATCACGACCGCAGAGCTCCCAGTAGGGCTCTTCACCGTACAACACTCTAAGCGGATCATCTTTGAAGCACGGGTCAGAACGTCTGAGCTCGAAGTCCTGAATTAAAACGCGATTGTGTGGATTCTGCAGATGGTCATGTATCAATCTTGCCAGAAGGTCGTCGGCGACTCGCCACTTGATGTGCCCCGGATCCCAGTTCCAGTTCTCGATACGCTCTGGCGCAAAGGCTTCAGGGGATATCACAAATAGCCTACCAGCGCCGATATCGATTCTGCTTGAAACGACTTGGGATAATGCGGTGTACCCGGTCGATATCTGCTCGCGAACGTAGTCCGCAAGGGAGCGTTCCGTCACCTCTCGGATAAGCATCTCAATTGCCTGCTTTTTAATCTGCCGAAACATTCGATACTCGCGAGCGCGAGCGTGGCTGCGTGGCGGAGATTCATTCTACTTCTGTTTGAGGCGGCAACTGCGCAAAGCGAATTTCTCAACGGTGGTCGGCGACATCCTGCGCGCACGAGTAGGCCCCAACTGCGCAGACCGCGACGTACGCAACGGCGACGAGAACTGCGAACGCAGGATGGCTGCCAAGAAACTCCCAAAATAGGACCGCCAGAAGAACGCCGAGAACCGCAACCCCTTTTAAAGGAAGCAAAACTCTCACACTGTCCATCCATCTAATGCATGGCGCGGCTTCATTCTACTTTTCCTTGAGGCGCGGATCGTTGGTCTCGATGCACTCCATGTCAGCTTCCTGAGCGAGCGATAAAGCAGTATCGCGCACAGGTATGTAGTTTGGAAAAATAGTTAACTCGCCGCGCCGCGCGTATTTTGCTACGTGATCGCGAACGGCTTCGCAATCGTCTTGTGTTGCGAATGTGTGGATGATCTTCCAGCTTGGATATTCGACCTTTTCGTCGAGGTAAGGTTGATCGTCTTTGGGCGTCCGTATCGGCGGCACCATGAGATACCAGCCCACAAGCGCGAGCGCGGCTGCGTGGCGGGGCTTCACGCCGTGTATTCTCTCAACCATGCATCTCGACCGCCAGTCCTTGCGCTCGCGCCCGCTCGGTCGGTCTCCCGGCATGAACGGCGCAGATGTTCGTCGCCTCCGGTGTGGACGATCGGATCGACGAAACTAGTCTACTACTCTGCATAAGCATTCGTCGGTGCCGGATAGACCTCGACAGGAACTCTGTCGAGCTGGCTTGGCAGCCGTCTCTTTACTTCATCGACATGATCGGCGTTGTCCACCTCGACCCCGATCTCGCCACCCATGTACCTGTAAAACCCCGGCTCCTGTGGCTGCTTCGTGGCGTCGCGACTTATGATCGCCCGAGGACTTACGCTTAAGACGTCCGGAAGATAGTGGGAACCGTAGTACCAACGATCAGGCCAATTCCAATTTTTGCGCTTCTCAGGCTCACTGTGGAAGTGGTTCGCGATGGCAGTCTCGATGATAATAGTTGGGCGAATAGCGTCAATCGAAACGCAATCCGCGAACCGAGCAGCCGGTATAGCCACAAAAGGCGCTTTGCCTGTTATTCGCTGCCTGTCCAACTCCTCAAGACCGCGCCTTGATGTCGCGCAAGCGTTGAAGTTGTCGAAACTCCCTACGCTTACCCACTTCATGTAAGGGGCGTGAATCAGAATGTTCTTTCCGTCCATTGGCGGGTAGATCAGATAAAAAGTGACAAGCGCGAGTGCGGCGGTGTGGCGGGACTTCACGGGATCGATATTGCCTCGACGATTCGTCTGACGGGAACTGACCTGAAATCCAGAGTTCGTTACCTGTTCTATGAATCGTGACCTCGCGCCGATTGCGGAAGGGCGTCCGTAATCTCGAACCACGGGGCCTTGATGCTCACGAATATATGACGGCGCGGCTTAACCTTCGGATCTTCGTCCAGGGTTCCTGCTGGGATGCCCACAATTTGCTTATCGACGTAGGGTACTGGTCCGCCGCATACCGAGCAGAAGTGATGTGGATAGCCGGGCGGTTCCTGCTTTACTGGCGCGCTATATTTTTTTACTAGCGACTCTCCGGCTATCCATTCAAAATCGGCGATGTCACAGAGCAACCAAGCGCCAAAGGCCGATCCCGTCGATTTTCGACATCTGGAGCAGTGGTCAAGGTAAAACCGGCTCGGTCGCCCGCGAACTTCGTACTGTACTCCACCACAAAGGCAACTTCCCCTCATCAGTGGCCTCCTACCGAAAAAGGGCGGGGCTTAGCGGCGTGTATTCTTTCAGTCGCGCATTTCGACCGCCAGACCTTTCGCTCGCGCCCGCTCGATCAGCCTCCCGGCATGAACGGCGCAAATGTTCACGTCGCCCATCGGCCGCCCGATAGCATCAACCGGCCGAATGTTTGTCGTCGCGCGCCGTCCGTCACGGCAGTATCGGCACGGCGCGACAAAATAGATTTTCCCGACCTGGACCGCGATCGCCTGCGGCTCGATCGGAGCGTGTGTGAAGAGGGCGCCCATTAGCTCTGATAGTTTGCGTTCCTTTTGCAGCGCAGTTATTGAGTCGAGAGATGTCCCCACATATTCAGGCGAGGCTCCACTTTTATAAAACTGGTTGTGGCGGGCGAAAAGGACCCCTCCTGGGCCCGTGGTATGGACCTCTGTGTGAGCTCGTGGGTGATCCCATTTTGCATGAGTGCAGGGTATTGCTGAACGACGCGGCACCGGTCAGCCCTGGCCAAACGATCGTGCTGCCGATCACCTTCTGGGCGCGGCCTGATCTCGTCGTTCCGAAACTGCACGTTGGTCTGACCTTCTTTCTGACCGAAGGTAGGAGGCGCATTGCTCGGGGCGAAGTTGTTGAGATTCTAAGTGAGGCTTAGAGTGAAGCTCAGCCTGCATGCCAAGTTCATCGAGCCGATGCTCGCCATGGCCGTGAAAGAACTTCCCAGCGGGCCCGAATGGTCCTACGAGCTCAAACTCGACGGCTACCGTGCGCTCGGGCTGAAGAACGACGGTGCGCCGCGGCTGTACTCGCGAAACGGCAAGGACTTCTCGAGCCGCTTTCCGAGCGTCACGCGCGCCCTCGATGCGCTACCCGACGAGACGCTTATCGACGGCGAAGTCGTCGCGGTCGACGAGAACGGCCGGCCTTCATTCAGCAGTCTGCAGAACTTCGATCGGGCGCCTGTCTTCTATTCATTCGATCTGCCAATGCTCGCCGGCGAGGATCTGACGCGCCGACCGCTGGATGACCGGCGCAAGGCTCTCCGCAAGCTGACGCGCCAGTTCGGGGATCCGATTCGATTCTCCGAGACGTTCGAGACGTCGGCCGCCGACATGCTCGCGGTTGTGCGCGAGCAGGGGCTCGAGGGCGTTGTCGCCAAGCGCCGCGATAGCTTCTACGAGCCGGGCAAACGTAGCGGCGCTTGGGTGAAGCTGCGAGTGAATCGGCGGCAGGATTTCGTCATCGGCGGATATGTGCCTCGCGGGCAGAACTTCGACTCGATCCTCGTCGGCTACTATGACGGCCACGATCTCAAGTACGCGGCCAGCATCCGCGCGGGCTTTACTTCCGCATCAAGGCAGGCGCTGTTCAAAGGCTTCTCGAAGCTGGAGGCGGCCGAGTGTCCATTCTCAAATCTGCCGGATGCGTCGAAAGGCCGTTGGGGAACCGGGGTCACAGCTGACAAGATGAAGGCGTGCCGCTGGCTCAAGCCGCGGATTGTCGTCGCGATCGATTTCCTCGAGTGGACACTCGACAATCGGCTGCGTCATGCTGCGTTTGGCGCGCTCAGCACGGGTACGCCGGCCAAGAACATCGTTCGCAGAGGATGAAAGGTCGACCTTCGACGTTGTCGAGCGCATCGCGCGGGCCCTCGGCAAGAGGCTATCTGCGCTCATCGCGCGGAAGCCGAGCGCAAGCGCGAGGATTGAAGATATTGCGCACCGTTTCCTGCACGGCCCGTCTATAGCTGTGAGAGCCCGTGTGCGAATCGATTGCTGGTGACTGGCGTTAGACGGCGGGTGTCTGCTCTCTGCCCGCTAGTCCGGCGGGAGCGGAAATCATCGGGGCGTCACCTTCGCGGCAGCCCCTAATCGCACAGCGATTGCACCCGAACCCGCCGAAGGGCACGATCGGCATCATGCTCGATCAGGAAGCGATGCAGATCGCGAGAGACCGGCTCACAGCTGAGTCGGCCAGGCGCCACCATTTTTTCCAGACAGAACTGCAACGAGCTGAAAGCGAACTTGCGTCTCGTGGCCTGGGACGATCCGGCGCGCACATCCAAGCAGTGGGGGACGTGTGCGCGAAAGAGATAGAGGACGCAGGCGACCAGCTATGGGAGATCGTTCGTGATCTAGTTCGAGAAACTAGCGATAGCCTCTCGGACGAAGCAGTCAAGGCGCTTCACGGTCAAATCGATGAACTGTGGATACCTTATTGCTCCGCAGAGCCTGAAAGACAGTTTGAGGCGACCTGCCAGCGTGACCTCGCCAGTCAATCAGCGAAAAATGCGACTCATTTCTACGATCGTAGTATCGGCGCGCGCCTTCGCATTCACTCCAAGGTCGACGAGTTCGCCCGTTCTCTCCGTAACCGGGTCCGAGCGGGCGTTGGTTCAGGTGATCGCTCGAAGGTTTTCTTAAGCCACGCTGCCTCAGACGAAAAGATCGCGTCGCTACTGAAGGCGGAGATCGAACGTCGCCTGCCAAGTGTAAAGGTATTCTGTTCGAGTGATCCCGCGGACCTGCCGCCAGGCTCTAAGTGGTCGGAGACGATTCAACAAGCTCTACAACAGGCGAGTATGTTGATATTCGTCGCATCAGAGCGCGGCGTGCAACGGCAATGGGTCTGGTTCGAGTGCGGTACGTTCTGGTTCAGCCAAAGGAAGATCATGCCTCTCTGCCTCGGTGAGGTTCGAAAGAACACCCTCCGCCCGCCTCTCTCTGAGTTGCAGGCCATCAACGGCGATGAATCCAGCGATTTGAAGACCGCTCTCGATGTCATCGCCGCAGCGACCGGAGTGACCGGTTCTGACGCCTCCGATTTGGAAACTCTCTCCGAAAAGCTGAAGCAACTGGATCGCGAAGCCGACAGCGTCTTGAGCGCCTCCGATGGCTGGCGTGGGGTTGAATGGAACGGAAGGTTTCTCGCGTATGACGGTCCGTACGAGAGTTTGAAGCTTAACGAGGATCGCAATTTCGAGACCTCGATGCAGCAGACTCTTGAGGCTGCCGGTTACCGCATCGCGCTGTATGATAGGAATAATTTCGCAGCTATGCGGGACGCAAACCACTTTGTTTGGTTGACCGACAGGAAATCCTGGAGGTGCCGGATCGCCAGAGGAACTGCGTACCTGGTCGCCACTCCTGCTTGATATATTCCGCCTGCGAGCCGCTCGCGCCCAGGGCAATCATCCTTGGAGTAAAGAGGCGTGAATAACCTGGATGGTGGTGCCCTAATTTGAATTTTGCCACAAAAAGCTAGCTTCTTTATCCAAGGCGGCCAAGATATTGGCGGCTTGATCGTCAATGCGACTAGCACCGAAGACGAGAACGAACTCCCTCAGATAGCTATCGCTCACCCCCCGTTGGGGGAGTGTTAACACAACCGCCGCCGCGGAATTTAGGTTAGCCTCGTTGCTATTTGAACCCTCAATATCCGCGGAGACCATGTCCACTCCTAATGCGAAACGCGAGACTTCTGCCTCTTTCTGATCAACTAATTCAAAGCCTCTGGAAGCACGAATCTTTTCCTTTAGGGCCAGACAAAGCCGTGCTCCCAATGAATCATCACCGCTGCATTCGACAGCGACTTTGACAATTCTGACCGGCCCCGCAGTTTGCGCGGTCGTCACAGAGCAAATCAGGACCACTATCAGAATCCAGACCTTAACTCTCATGCCGCTTATTCCCCCGTTGCGAATTCAAGCAAATCCGCGACCGACCATAGCTATCTGTCGCGCAAGCGGCCATAGCGGCCGTACGGCGCAGAGTCCCAGAGTCAAAGAGACTTCTAAGGTAGTGGGTCAGTTTGGAATTATCTCAAAATCCTCTTCTTCAATCGCGTCATCCAGTTCGACAGGTTTACCGGAGAAGGTGTCCTGCTGAGCCGACTTACCGGGAACCACAACGCCCTGAGAACTGACAGATCCGATGAGACGGCGCCAAGTTTTCGGATTAATCTTGATACCCTTGACGTTTGGTTTCTCAATCTCAGGTTTGATGTCGCCTGGCTCTAGTTTCTTTTTCGTATCACTCATTGTCGTTTCTCCTATATCGACCAGCTTCCCATTCATGTGCATGACAGGCCGCTGCATTCGAAATCGCCCACGGTCGTATCAACTACGCGTGAAGGGCCCCGCCGAGAGTCGTCATATAGTATATCTGGGCCCCGTTCTTCGCTCGCATTCTTATTCCGATCTGCTTCTGTCATTTTCCATTCCCCTTTAGTTCACTATCTAGGCGAGCTGTGGGTCCCACTTCGTGAGCGCGCCCGCTTCTCAGCCTCGTATTCGAAGGATTGTACACGGCCTCGACGCTGCGATCCTTTTGCGCAGACCGTCATCCCAAAAGAGCCGCCAAATTCTGAAGAGACTGCTACAAGCCGATCGTAGCGTACCACCGTCTTCCCGCGACCGGCCCGCTGAGAGTGACCGCGACTACCACGAGCACTGATTCGAACAGAACTTCAGCCCTCGCGATTGCGCGAACGGCTCGCCCTCAACTAGCGGTTTCGCGCATTTCGCGCAGCGATTTTTGGTCGCTTTCTCGCGCGCCAGATCGCGTTCAATAAAAGCGATCCACGGATCCGTGCCCTTCTGACCTTCCTTCACCGCGCTCAGCGTAGCCATCCCGAGCGCAACAACGACGTCGATTTTGTGACTCACTTTTTCTTTTGCGATGCGCCAGCCGCGGGAGGCTTCTATGGCGACGGCGCGGTTAATCGCGAGACGAATATCGTCGTCAGGGTAGACGATCAGGTTACGGCTTTTGATGATCTCGAAGAGATTCGTCGACGCCTCGGTCAGATTCGGGACACTCTGAGGAAACTCCACCATGGGTAATCCAGCGTTGGTCAGGCGCTGCGCGACCGACTGCATCTGATACGGGTCGAACTTGACTTCTTTAACGTTGAACCGCCCGCGAAGTTCGAGCAGCGTTGCTTCGACCGTTGCCTCGAAATCGAGTGGATCTTTCGCGGACGGCTGAAAGATTCGATGCCAGACGAGCCTCGCTTTCTTCGCATCTCGATCGAACGTCACGGCAACGATCGCGGTCGAGTCGCGCTTGACGGAGGCGTCGACGCCGATCCAGATCGGCAAAGTGTGATCTGAAAGAACCGGCCGGGCATTCTGGTCGACGCACTCGTCCCACCAATCCATCTCGATAAAGCTGCTTTCGGTGGTGACCCAACGATTCTCGATCATCCTGAGATATTGGTTGGGACGTAGCGATTGCCGCATCTGATCGAGCCATTCTTGCGTGTGCCACGGCGCCGCCGCTCTATTCGTCCAGTACATGAGAATGCCGCCGCCTGCGCGAAGATCGGGCGCTATCTCTGGGACCGCGAGGCCGCGCTTGTGCAGCGATTCGAGCAAATCGCTTTCGCCTTCAAATCCGGCATACGTCACGACCAACCGGCCAGAAACCTTTCGCGTCGGCGAGGGAACTGCTTCGTCAAACAATCGCCTGCTTGCCTCGTGAATGAAGCCCCACAACTCATCGCAGATCGTTAGAGTCGGATTGCTGCCGGCGAAGCCCGTGTAATCACTCGCGCATGCCTGAACGAATGAACCGGTCGATCGGAAGACAATCTTATCAGCCGTGACCTTCGCGCTATGACGCAGCAGTGGCGATGCTTCGACTATGCGGGCGGCCGCTTGATAGACTCGCGACGAAGCCTGCTCATAGTCGTTCGCAAGGCAATAAACCTCAGCGAATGAGCCGCCGATCGCGATCGCCGCGTACAACGCGCACATCGCGGCAAGCCCGGTCTTCCCCGATTTCTTCGGGGCGCTGAAGATCATCTCCGGAAAAGGCAGTCTGCCCTCCGGCGTGAGCGTGAAGGCGCGCCGCAGGAACTCAATCTCAGCGTCGTAGAGAACGAACGCCTTCCCGGTTTCCGGGTTGATCAGAACTTCGTGAATGAACGCGACTGGATCACTTTTCCAGGCGTTCAGTTTGGCCTTCATGACAGCCTCGGCGGTCGCGCTTCCAGTTTTGGCTCCAGCCCAAGCCCGGCAAGCCTTTCGAGCGCGACCGCGACGTATCCAGGATTGATCTCGACTCCGTATCCGACGCGGCCGAGCTGGTGCGCCGCCAGGATCGTTGAGCCGGCGCCGACGAACGGATCGAATACCAACTCGCTCGGCCTGCTGCTGTTCGCGATCATGCGCGCGATCAGTTCGACTGGCTTTGTGGTCGGATGGAGATCGCTGACATGAGGCTTATCGACTTCGAAGACGTCATCCTGCGTGCGGTCGTCGGCGAAGTAGTGAGCAGCGCCCGGCAGCCAGCCATACAAGACAGCCTCGTGGCGGTGATGGTAGTCGGCCATCCCGATCACGAATTGATGCTTCAGCCAAATCAACTGCGCGTGGAAGACGAAGCCCGACGCGTTAAACGCTTGGATGAAAAAGACGATCAGCGGGCCGCTCGGTACGGTCGCGTAGCACGCGCTTCCGGGTTCGGCGAACAGCTTGGCGACCTCGAGAGCCTGCTTGAACATGATCCCAGTCTCGCCGGCCGTCAGACGGTCGTTCTCGATGGGCGTCTGAATACGATTTCCGCGATCGCTGCGGTTCAGATATGCGTTCTTCGCAGCGTAATCGATGCCGTAGGGCGGGTCGGTCCAGATCATCCGGATTTTCGGCCCGGCGTCGGCCCACAGCCGCCCCACGTCGGCCTTTTCCCGGCTATCTCCGCACACCAGCCTATGAGGGCCGATTTGCCAAGCTTGTCCAGGCGCTGTGCCCCATTTCGCTTGCAGCTCGCGGGCTCTATCGATCTGCGCCGGTGGGTCCTGAAGCTCGACCGGTGGCTGCCATCCATCCTCGCCGGCAAGACGCTCCAGCAAGGCCGTGACACCCGTGCTATCGGTCGTAACCGTCGCCAACAACTCCTGCAGTCGCTGCGCGTCGGTCTCCGCCATCGCGGCCAGAGGATCTAGCGTGAGTAAAAGTTTGTCAGCCTCGGCCTCGTTGACGTCGAGGATGAGGACCGGAACTTCCATCTCTGGCGTGGTCTCAGCCCTGAGGTGTCCGTCGATCAGCATCAGCTTGCCGTCCGGTAATTCCCGGGCGAGCAGCGCATCTGCCAGGCCGATTTCACTCAGCAAACCCTTGAGCGCCGCGGCCTGCTCGCGGCCGTGACGTCGCCAGTTCTTGGGGTTTGGCAGCAACTCCGAAGCCCGCACCCGACGAAGCTCTTTGACCCGATCACGAATCTTGATGTTTGGCTTGATGCCAGACGCGCGCATTTGGATCCTCCCCTCCTCCGCTTCCCTCAGTGGTCTGTTTCCGATGCGTTCGCGGGCGATGCTATCTCGGCCTCCTCGGACATCGACATCGCACTCGGTAGATCAAATATGTCCCGGCTGCTGAGCTTGAGCTGCGTCCTAGCTAATGGCGTCAGGCCCAACTGCGCTGCCAGTGCGTTTTGCGCCAACGTCATACGCCGGTGCGCATCGACAGCGTTCTTCACCTCGCCGGCCACGCTCATGACACCCGTGGTGCGGATGAACGCGTAGACCTGCTCGATCAAAACCTGGAGTTCACAGAACCGACGCGCGATCGTGTCGTCAGCGTCAGTCAGCCACGGCGCTTGGATGTAGAGCTTTCGCTTCAGGCGGGCGACTTTGGCGTCGCGAAGCTGCAAGCCTGGACGCGCCCGCACATACAGTCCGTGCTTCGGCACCGCGGTTACCGCCTTGTTTTCGTCGCTCATGATTCCGCGCTGATACCGAGCTGATTAGGGTTTTTGCACGGGCGCAGTTTAGGCACAGACGCAAAAATCTCTCGTAATATTAGCCACTTAGCGACGCCAAGAGGCTCACGAAACCTCAAGTAAAGGGGTTCGCGCGCCGAATGAGCGGCTGTCCTAACATCTGTTAGGCCGCCGACTGCGCCTAAGACTGTGCCCGTACTGGTGATCGAAGGAGTGAAAAGATGTGCTTTTGGCGGGCGGCTCGATCGTGAAAAGCGTAAAGACTTGCTACATCTTCGATCTTGACTGGATCTTGTTGCACAGCGAGGCGAGCCCTCCGGAACCTCAGGTCCGGGTTCGATTCCCGGCCGGGGCATTCAGGCGTTCACTTTCTCAAGCGCTGACCTTTACTTTGCCGAGCTCCTCGCGCAGCACGGAGCGGACTTCCGCCCCCACTTGTTGAACGATGTTAGGACGACGCAAGTAATCGCGAAGTGCGTCGTTGATCACGGTTTGATAGTTGCCGCCATG
>Ga0210398_10000795_pt1 | contig 34815 bp, 21 predicted proteins | sample IncBWC4OmetaG_FD_161047 | JGI IMG/M metagenome (GOLD analysis project Ga0210398, IMG submission 161047) | Forest soil microbial communities from Barre Woods Harvard Forest LTER site, Petersham, Massachusetts, United States - Inc-BW-C-4-O | ecosystem: Environmental > Terrestrial > Soil >... | reverse complement strand
TATTCAGTTTATCGCGTTTTCGCGCGCTCCGTCGCCAGCCGGGCCACGCAGGCAGGCGAGCAACGGCAAATTTGAATCGCTGTTGCCGGAAATGCGGCATCCGGGATTTCTGCGTGATCCTGCTAGAGAACCTCCAGGCTGCTAGAACTTATAGGTTACCCCGGTGGAGATGACCGGATAGAACCGGATGTAGTCGAGATCGTTCTGGTACTTCGTCCGCTGCGCGTCGATATTCTGTTGCACGGTCGGATCGGAATCGATCGAACGGCAATTCCCGTTATGCGGGCTGTCGCAAACCACACCGGCAAAAGTCAGGACCAGCGGCGGTTCGTCTGTATACGCGAAACCAATGTCGATCGGAATGCTGAGATGCTTCTCGCGCTCGCGGGGAAGCCAGTTGCTCCAGCCAACCGTAAGCATCGGCGCAGTATGTCGGAACGCCACGTGCGCGTATAGGTTTACGGGATCGGCGGCGCCGCTGTAGTAGGGCGCGCCCTTCACGCTGAATGAATCGCCGGCTGGGACTCCACCATTCGCGGCGATCTGGTTCTGGTCATAGAATAGGACACCCGGGCTGAGGTGAAAGCTTTTGTGCCACGGGAACCAGTCGAAACTGGCCTGCACAGAGCGAAAGTTCAGCGCGCCCTTGTAGCTGACACCATCCGTGGTTCCGGTTGCGTTGTAATTGAAAAAATTGCCGGCAACGCGCAGGTTGACCGAGCGGGTAAGCGAGGTCGCTGCTCCAACACCGATGCCTAGCGGACTGACAAACGCACCCGCGCCAAATTGACGAAAAAACCAGGATCCCGTAACCGTGTATGCGGGGCGCTGGCTGACGACGGCTCCGCCAGCCGGCGACCCCTCTGGGGCGGCTGCGCTGGCCGCGTCGAGCCAATCCCTGCTGGAGGAATCGAGCACGGACGAAGAAGGCGTCTCCCCAGAGTCGTGAGGAGTGAACGGTTGGGCGAAACACAACGACACCGCGAGAAGTGCAGAGACACAAAGAGTAGCCTGCCGTAGTGAAAACGACATTTTGGTGTTTCTTGGAATGGGGTGTGACAACGCGGGGCAAAACGGGCCTGGGAAGCACACAAAACGGCTACGGCAGAACCGGATACTGCTGTCCTGAAGATTCTGCTTCTAAAGCGCTTGACCACCTGCAGGATTTGTTAACTGGATGTGTTTATGGATAAGTTAACATATCCGGGCTTTGTTCCTCATTCACTTACGATGAATTTTCCGGGCTATCTCAGGTTCGCTAAGTAGCCACGGCTGTTTCATCCGGCGGCGCGCGCAATTTCTATAAGTTGCCGCCAGTCAAGACACGGTGACGAGTGATGTTAGAATCGGCGTCCACTACCCTGCGGTAATACTCTCCGTATGTCGTGACATCTTAGCCGTGCGCTCGATCTTGTCCCAGGCAAACGGACGCCCGTCGATCGCTCGCTTCAGTGTCTTGAACAGCACTACCGAGAAAAGCTGCCGGTAAGCAAACCGCTGCAACCAGATGTGGAAGAGCAGCCATCCATCTCCCTTATTGGCCGGGTGACGGCGTTCGAGCGAGAACGCCAGCGTGGAGGTGACGAAGTCAATAATCAGGAATGCCAGGAAATAAGTCAGCAGCTTTTCAAAGCTGGCGGCACTCGCCGCCTCAGGATGGAAATGCCGGTCGATGAAGTAATGGATAACACCTGCAATGAACATGATGTCGATAAACGGTGACACCAACGGCAGCAGAATCTGGAAGATCACGATATTCGGCAACGCGAACAGTCCCATTGCCGGGTTATTGCGGAAGGCCTGCTTGTGTTTGAACACCGCCTGGAGCGTCCCGAATGACCAGCGGAAGCGCTGGCGCATCAGACCCTTCGCATTGATTGGAGCCTCGGTAAAGGCCAGTGCTCTGTCCTCGTATATCACCTTGTAGTTCTGCTCCAGCAGGTTCATGGTGAGGTCGGCATCTTCAGCGACGGTGTTGATCGGATAGCCTCCGCCATGAATCACGGCAGCGGTGCGCCAGGCGCCGATTGCACCCGGAACCACGGTGACGACGTTGAAGAGATCGAGGGCACGCCGCTCGAAGTTCTGGCTGGTGATGTATTCGAGAGCCTGCCAGCGCGTCCACAGGTTGACGCGATTGCCCACCTTGGCGTTGCCCGCCACCGCTCCTACGCGCTCATCGGCGAAGTGACATACGAGCTTCGAAATCGCGTCTGAAGCGATCACCGTGTCCGCATCGATGCCGACATAAACCTCCTCGTCCATGTGCTGCAGTCCGAAGTTGAGCGCCTCTGCCTTGCCGGCGTTGGGCTTGGTCAGCACGGTCAGCTTGCCGGCAGCAAGCTCCACGGGATAGGCCTCGCGCGCCGCCTCATAGGTCCCGTCCGTCGATCCGTCGTCGATCACAATTACGCGGATGTTTCGGTAGTCGGAGTTGAGCACCGAGCGGATCGTCCGCGCGATTACCGCCTCTTCGTTGTATGCCGGAATCAGCACAGCAACCCGCGGCTCGTACTCACCCGGAGGCATACGGCGGCAGCGCAGGCGGTCGATCAGCGCCAGAATCCCGATCAGGATCAGGCGCGCGCTCATCAGCACGTCGCCGAGGAAGAACACGTCGACAACGAAATGGCTGAAAAACGAAAAGAAGAAGAAAGCCACCGAATCGATACGCGCCTGCCAGCGCATCTGCGGAGAAATCGGCGGCATCACCTCTGCGGTGGTCTTGCCCATCAGTTCCGACACAGGCACCAGTTCGTAGCCTTTGGCGCGCAACGTGGTGATGAGCAGCGGCAGCGCGGCCACGGTCGGCGCTCGGTCGCCGCCTCCATCGTGCATGAGAATAATGCTGCCGCGGAACCACGGCTTGTCCTTCATGATGGCGAGCTGATCGAGAACGTTGTCGGTGATTTCCTGAGGTGTCTTGCGCGGATGTTCATTCCAGTCATCGGTGTCGATCTTGTTGCCGATGATGGTGTAGCCCATCTGCTGAATGCGATCCGCAGGAGCAGCCTGATCGTTCGTATCCGGCTCCTGATCGATCGAGTAGGGCGGGCGGAAGTAGAGCGGCTGAATGCCGAGCTTCGCAGCGAAGAGCCTCTCCGTAAGGTTCAGCTCCAATTGCAGCTGGCGTTCGGATATTTCACTGATGTCCGGATGTGTGAAGGTGTGATTGCCGATCTCGTGACCTTCGCGCACGTAGCGCCTGAGCAGGTCGACGTTGTCCTGCCCCTGCTCGCCGATCACCATGAATGCGCCTTTCACGTTGAACTGCTTCAGCACATCGAGAATCTTCGGCGTCCAGGTCGGATCCGGACCGTCATCGAAGCTCAATGCAAGCTTCTTCGGGTTGTACCCGTATTGCTCGACAACATAAGACCGTGGCAGCGTCTCCATGTGCTCGTCGGTGACGGTGAAGTTGTCGGCGTCCATGTCGATCGTACGGCTGCCGCTCTGCGGCCGGGAGATGATGCGCAGGATGTCGCCTTCGCCTTCCGTATCGACGTCATTGCCCGGAGGAACCGTCGTTAGTTGATGCGGTGCATCCTTCGCGCTGGGGTGATCCCAGACCGCCCAGAGCGATCCGTCTTCTTCGCCCAGCCGCCACAGCGCAAAGGTGCTGATTCCCATCTGCCGCGAAGCGCGCAGTTCGTTCAACGCGGTCACTCCATCGAGAAACCAGACCTGGTGGCGGGTGTGCGCGTCCTCGTCGTCATAGGCGAAATGCGCATTCAGGTCGTCGCCATTCAGCCGAACATCGGCGTCGGCATCGGCGGCCCGCTGCCATGCCTCCTGGACGGTGAGATCGTCTACATTCACGACCTGCTGCGAAGGCTTCTTTCCCTTCTCAGGAAGCGGCACGGCCCAGTCATATCCGTAATTGCCCAGCCCGCAGATCAGCTTCTGCTTGGGCACCACTTTCAGCGCGCGCCTCAGGTTGCCCTCGAACCAGTCCTGTGAGGCGACCGGACCCGGCTCACTCTCCTCTTCGTGCTGGTCGTAGTTCATCAGGATGATGCCGTCGCTGTTCTTAGCGATGGCTTTCATCAGCCAGTCTTCCGTGCTGGTCTCCACGTCCACATAAATGCGCAGGCCTTTGGCGTGCAGATCGTTGTGCAGTTCTCCGATCCACTCCGCGTAGAGCTTCTGCTCGTCATCCGGAACCTGCTCGAAATCGAGGCAGATGCCGTGATAGTTGGGATTCGCGTAGAGAAATTTGTCGATCTGCATGTGAAGACTCTCGCGCGCTACCGCATCCTTCAAAACCTTGCCGATCACTTCCCCATGCCACTTTGAATCGCCGGGGTTGTAATCGTTCAGCATTGGGAAGACTTCGGTGTCTTCCTTGGCGGCCACGATCACGCGCCGCACCCTGTTCTCGGGATCGACACCGTGAATGACGCCGGCTTTGTCGACGACGTTGTAAAGGCTCACTGGAAACAGCGACGTCGCGGCGATCAGGTCGCCATTGGGAGAAATCACGTGCAGCCAGTCGGGGAAGAGCAGATCGATCTGGTGGATGTGCGCTTTGAGCGACGAGTAGCTGGCCTCGTCGTTCTGGTAGAAAGCCGCGCGCAGCCCTTCATCCTGGTTCAAAGGGATTTCGGAGGGGCGGCGATGCGTCTTTCTGCGCGCCGGCCGGGGCGCGCTCTTCCTCAGCGGATCGCCCACCGGCTCCTTCAGTGCCTTGTAGTTGCGCTTCTGGATGGGCAGCAACAGCTCCGGGAGCGTCTGGCGCGTCACCACGCTGAAAAAGAAGATGATCAGCACGATGGTGGAGATCACGCCGGCAATATCCATTACCCGGCGAAGGCGCTTCCATCGTTTTCGTTGCGGATCGTAAAAGACTTGTTTCATCGGTTGACGAGCGCGCTCCCAACTGACTGAGCTGATTGCAAAAGGGCGGCTCCGCTTTCTGTATAGGTTACTATCCCGGCGGATTTCCTGAAGACCTGCCTAGTATGATTCACTTTCATGCGTTTCGCGCTTCCTCGCAGGTGGTGGATCGGGCTGATCGCGCTGGCCGCGGGTGCTTGGCTGCGACTCTGGTTCATTCACGCCTATCCCGAAGTCCAGGGCGATCCGCTGGTCTACGGAAGCATCGCGAAAAACTGGATGCTCCACGGCATCTACGGCACCACCACCAGCGGCACCCTCCGCCCTACGCTCATCCGCCTGCCCGGATACCCGCTCTTCCTCGTCGCCTGCTTCAAGCTCTTTGGCATGGAGCACTACCACGCTGTGATGTTCGCGCAGACAGCCATCGATCTCGCCACCTGCGTCCTGATCGCGGCATTCACCGTCCGCATCTGGAGCGCAAAAGCCGGATGGATCGCCCTGTGGCTTGCCGTGTTCTGCCCGTTTACAGCGAACTATGCAGCGGTGCCGCTCACTGAGACTCTTGAGCTCTTCTGGATCGGCGTCGCCCTTTATGCGCTGGCGCGATTTCTTGAGACCAGCAAAACGGAGCCGCCTCGCTGGAGTTGGGCCCTCCTGCAGGCGCTTGCCTGGAGCTACGCGGCCCTGCTCCGCCCGGACGGCGCGCTTATCGCCGTGGCTTTGTGTCCGGCGATGGTCTGGTACGGGCGCAAGCGATGGGGGATGAGGCGCGTGCTTCCCTACGCCGCTGTAGCTGCCTTTCTGTCGATTCTTCCCTTCATACCCTGGACCATCCGTAACTGGAGTACATTCCACGTTTTCCAACCGCTCGCCCCGCGCTATGCCACCGATCCCGGCGAAGACACCAATCCCGGCTTCAATCGCTGGACCAAAACCGTTTGCGTCGATTTGGCGTGCACCTGGGAGGTCTATTGGAACATCGACAGCGACGTAATCGACATCGCGAATCTTCCTGCGCGCGCTTTCGACTCGCCGGAACAGTACGAGCAGACCCGTGGACTTCTCAGGGACTACAACAAGACCCAGTCCCTTACTCCGGAGATGGACGACCGTTTCGCCCAGATTGCCGCCGACCGGATTCGTGCCAAACTGTTTCGCTATTACGTGGCTCTGCCGCTCGCGCGCCTGGCCGACATGTGGCTGCGCCCCCGCACCGAACTGCTGTGGATCGAGCTGCGCTGGTGGGAATACTGGCATCATCACTCGGAGACAGAATTCGCCGCGGCCTACGCCGGGCTCAACCTGCTGTATCTGATCGCGGCGCTTTGGGGACTCAAGCGCTGGCCGCCGCTGGCCGGAGCGATGGTTGCGTTCATCCTGCTGCGCTGCGCATTGCTCGCGACCATCGAAGCGCCCGAGCCGCGCTATACACTGGAGTGCTTCCCGATGATCATTCCGCTTGCAGCCGTCGCCTTTGTTCCGCGACGTGAGCCTGCTACTTCCTTACCTTCTGTGTTCCCGGAGCAACCTGCAGCGTAAACGTGCTGGCTGGCACACTGTTCATTTTGATGTTCGAATAGACCGCCGTTCTCGAGTCTCCGCTATCCTGAAACACGATCTGCTTGAGCGAGATTCCTCGCTTCGAATCCACCCAGACCGTAATGTGAGTGAACTGGTTGTTGCCGCCCTGCTTCGGCGTCAGATCCAGTTTCGTCGTCTCCACGCCGTCGATGGTCTCGTTGCCCTGATACGCGATGTTCCAGTTGGCGGCCAGATCCTTGCCGCTTCCGCCAAAACCCAGCGTCAGATAGCGCTCAACGTTGGCGCCGGCATTGAGAATCGTCTCCTGCTTGAGAGCGGGCTGATAGAAATCGAGTTCGCCGCCCTTATACAGCACGTCCTTCTGAGCCGGCTGGTCGTTCTCGGTTTTTACGTGCGCCACCATCTCCGTCGCGTTGCCCACGCGCCGGAAGGCGATGGTGCCCTTCTGATAATCGTGGCTCTGAACGACGGCCGTGTACTGGTCCCAGACAAAATCGGCCTGCGCGCTCTGAAATTTCGCTGACGCTGTATCCATCTCGGCCAGAACCTTCTGCAGCTCGGCGTTCTGCGCCATGGCAGCGAAAGGCGCAAGAATCAAAATGCCCGCGAATAGTCGCAGGTGAATGGCTTTCCTCATATAGAACCTTGTTTCACTCCGTTGGGATAGGATGCGCGGACGCACTTACCGGTGGGCCCACACACGATACAGCTTGATCTTTCCGTGGGGCTCTGTCACCGCCTCATACCGGTCGACCACCACTCCGCCCGAAATCGATTCGACGTTCTGCTGAATCTGAGCGTCCAGCGGGGCATCCGCGTGGATCTGCGCCGCCGGAATTTCGTAGACGAAGTTCCCCGGAGCCGTCGTCTTAACGATCATGCTGCCCGGAGCCAGCTTCTCGTCCTGAGGACGTTCACCGTAATTCCAGATCCTTGGCGTGAGGAAAATGAACGCGAGAATCAGCGTCACCATGACGTCGTAGTGAAAGCTGCCACGCTCATATGTCCAGAAAAAATAACTGCGTAATATTCGACCCATGCTTTATTTGCTCTTCGGGCGGATCTCCGTTTGCCCGCCCATATAGGGTATCAATGCTTCGGGAATGCGCACCGATCCATCCGCCTGCTGATAATTTTCCAGAATCGCCAACCATGTACGTCCAGTCGCCAGGCCGCTGCCATTCAGCGTGTGTACCAGTGCCGTTTTATTCTGTCCCGCAGGCCTGTACCGGATATTCGCCCGTCGCGCCTGAAAATCCAGAAAGTTCGAGCATGAGGAGATCTCGCGATACAACTGCTGCCCCGGCAGCCACACTTCAAGGTCGTACGTCTTCGCTGACGTGAAGCCCATGTCTCCGGTGCACAGGAGCATCCTCCGATAAGGCAAACCCAGACGCTCGAGAATCGACTCGGCATTTCGCGTCAGCTTCTCGTGCTCGGCCTCGCTCTCCTCCGGACGCGTGAACTTGACCAGCTCCACCTTTTGAAACTGATGCTGGCGGATGATTCCACGCACGTCTTTTCCGTAGGAGCCGGCCTCCGACCGGAAGCACGGCGTGTATGCGGTCAGAGACGTCGTAAGCTGCGCGTCGTCCAGAATCTCGTCGCGATACAAATTCGTGACCGGAACTTCGGCCGTCGGAATCAACCAGTGGTCGTTATCGCGATACACACCCGGCTTGAACCCTTCTTCGTCTTCGCAACGGAAAAGGTCCTCGGCAAACTTGGGCAGTTGCCCCGTGCCGAAAAGGCTCTTGCTGTTCACCATGAAGGGCGGCAGCACTTCGGTATATCCATGCTCGCGCGTATGAACATCGAGCATGAGGTTGATCAGCGCCCGCTCCAGCTTCGCGCCCTCGCGCCAGTAAACCGCAAACCGCGCTCCTGAAACCTTCGCCGCGCGCTCCAGGTCGAGAATGCCCAGCTGCTCGCCGATCTCCCAGTGCGGCTTCGTCGCAAAATCGAACTGCCGAACCTCGCCCCAACGCTTGATTTCGACGTTGTCGTGCTCCGACTTTCCGATCGGGACATCGGCCAGCGGAAGATTCGGAACATTGACGAGAATCGCCGACAGGTTGCGGTCGGCTTCCTCCGCGGCCGCCGCAAACTCCTCGATCTGCGACTTCAGCGCCCGCGTCTCCTCCATCACCGCCGTCGCGTCCTGGCCGGATTTCTTCAGCCGCGCCACCTCTTCGCTCAGCTTGTTGCGTCGCGCCTTGAGCTGCTCGGCCTCGGTGATGCGCTCCCGCCGGTTCTGGTCGAGCGCACGAAAATCCCCCAGCAGGACAGCGGGATCCTGTCCGCGATCGCGAAGCTTTCCTTCCACCAATTCCAAATTGGCGCGTACAAATGCCAAATCAAGCATATACACCAGTTTACAGGTTCGAGCGCGGGTCCTTCCAAAAGCGCGGCAGCCGTAAGAGAGGGCTCAGCGGTTTCCGCTGTGCGGCGAAGCCTCAGCGATCCGCACCCCGCTCAGGCTGCCCATATATCGCGCCACGCCGCGATAGAGCGACTCTGCAATGCGCTCACGATATTTCCCGTCGCGAAGCTCCTGCGCATCGCTGGGATTGGTGAGGAAGGAAATTTCCGCCAGGATCGACGGCATGTTCGCGCCTATCAGAACGACGAACGGCGCCTTCTTCACCCCGCGGTCCTTCAATCCGGGATTTCCCTCTTCAAGTCCCGAGTACAAGCTCTGCTCAACGTCTGACGCGAACTCGCGCGATTCGTTGATCTTGTCCTGCAGAGCGATCTTCTTCACCAGATCCGAAAGCTGATGAATCGACTGGTCGGAGACCGCATTCTCACGCGCCGCAACCTCCAGCGCATCCGCCGAGGTGGTGAAGTTGAGGTAGTACGTTTCCACTCCCCGCGCCGAGGGGTCGGGACTCGAATTCGCGTGCACAGAAATGAAAAGGTCTGCCTGTGCCTTGTTGGCAATCGCCGTCCGCGTCTCCAGGGGAATGAAGGTGTCGTCGTCGCGCGTATAGATCACATCCGCTCCCAGCCGCTGCTTCAGCAGCTGCCCTAGCCGCAGCGCAACATCGAGCACCACATCCTTCTCCTGAATGCCGTCCGGCCCCAGCGTTCCCGAATCGTGCCCGCCATGCCCGGCATCCACCACGATGCGGTTGATTTTGAGCCCCAGCGCCCGCACCATTGACCGCTGGCCATCGGCCGTCGGCTGCGCGGCGCGAATCTCCGATGTGCTCGTCGTCGCGGGCGGTGCAGTCGCGGCGTGACTCTTTGAGCTGCGTGCTTTCGGAGCGGGAACTGGAGGAGGTATCACTGCGGCTATCTCATCTGGCTGCGGCGCAGGGCTCGTGCCTGCCACCGACTGCGCCACGGGAGCGGTCGTCGGCCGCTTCGTTGCCTTCACCTGATTGGGCTGCTGGCTCAGCGACGCGAGGTCTGAAAGGGCTGTGGTGTCATCGCCGTCATCGACCACTACACGATGCACCGGAGCCTTCGCCGGCTGCGTGTGCGCCACATTCTTCTTCGCCGCAGGCAGAGGATCACCCAGCGCGTCAGCATCAGTTGTCTCCGTGCCGATCCCGATCGTCGGCTTCGACGATGCCACGGTCTTCGCGGCTACGATTTCGGGCTGCGGTCTGGTCGTCTTCGGTGCCGGCTTTGGCGGAGGCGGCGCAGTCGCCGGCGCAGCTGCTACGGTATACACCGGCCCGCTGCGTGATCTCCGTCCATGCACGTCGATAATGAGCCGCGACGGATTGGGCAAAAAGAACGCCGAATAGTCACTCACATCGCTCACATCCAGCACAATGCGCGTCACATCGTTCGAAAATTGCGCCGCCCGCACTTGCTTCAGAAAACCGTCGTCGATCACCTCATCCGATTTGCCGATCAGCTCCGGCGAAAGTCGCGCGCCATGCAGGTCAAAGAAAATCCGGTCGGGATTCGGCACGCGCACCGCCTCATACTGCACCTCGTCCTGCAGATCGATCGCCACCCGGGTATATACCGGCGTCGACCAGTGGCGTATCCCCGTCACTAGAGGAAGTTTCCCTTTGCGCGGAGGAGGCGTCGCGTTCAGCGCGGCCTCGCTCACATGGGCAGGCACTGCCGGCTCCGGCCGTTGCGCGGGAGGGGGAATGTCGCTCTCCGCAAGCTGCTTGTCCGACCGCTCTGAAGGTTGACTAGCTTGCGCTGTCTTCGGCGGTGCTGGGGCGGCTGCCGGAGTGGTATTTGAGGAAGACCGGGCCGGCGGCCCCGCATTCTGATCTTGAGACTGAAGCGCAGCGGTCAGCACCGTTCGATGACCCGCTGAGGAATGCTTCTCACCCGTCCCGGCACCGTCCGTCAGGGCCTCCGCGACGACAGTGCTATTGCGCGGGCTCTTCGTCGGCGCTTTGCGCAGGTTGGTCAGCTCAATTCGCGCTTCATTGGCCAGCGGGTTTTGAGGATACAACTTCAGAAATTCCTGAAAGGTAGCACGCGCACTCTCGCGGTCATTCAGGTCGCGCAGATAGATCTCGCCCTCGGTCAGCAACGCACTGAAACGGTAGCGACTGCCCGGATATTGCTTGCGGAGAAACTCGTATTGCGCGATCGCATCGTGCAGCGCCTTCTCATCCTGAAAGATGCGTCCTTCCTCAGCCAGCAGATCGCCCACCGCCGAGACCGATGCATCCGCTCTGGGCGAGCCCGGATCTCCATGATAAATCGCGCGATACGCCTCGATCACCCGCTCATAGTCGCGTCGCGTTCGTTGCCGTTCGGGACGGCCCTCAAGCGCCTCCCGCATGCGCTGCGCCTTTTCAAAAGCGGAATGTGCCGGTGCGCCATGCTGCAGAGCAGCCGGCGATCGAGAGCCCGTAAATATCAGCAGACAAATTGCGCCGGCAATCGAGAGCAGGCGGAAACGTCCTGCATGGAGGATAGAGGCCGGCATAAGAGGCACAGACACTCAAAGTATAAGTTCCAGCAAAAACCCCATCAATCAGACGAACCCAGATCGCAACGTCTTGTTGTGTCAATTTGAGAAGGGATTGGCCAGGACGGAACTTGAGTGCCCAGGCCAAGACTTCCGACTTGGGTACTCAGCACCATGATCTCAACCTGCCAGCGCCCCAACCACATCCGCCGCGCTCTTGAGAGCGGCGTCGAGCTTGCTCGCATCCTTGCCGCCGGCCTCAGCCATGTCGGGACGGCCGCCGCCCGATCCGCCCACCATCTTGGCGATCTCTCCGACCACCTTGCCCGCCTGCACCTTGCCCGTAAGGTCTTTGGTTACACCGACAATCAGCGCCACCTTGCCGTCCTGAGCCGAGCCCAGCACCACCACGCCCGACCCCAATTTGTTGCGCAGATTGTCGACGAGCGTGCGCATCTGCCCGCGGTCGAGCGCGTCCACGCGCTGCGCCAGCACCTTCATGCCCTTTACCTCGACCGCCTGATCCGCTGCGCCTGAAACCGCGGACGACGCCGATTTCATGCGGGCCTGGTCGAGCTCACGCCGCAGCTTCTTCAGCTCCTCTTCCTGCGCGGTGAGCCGCGAACGCAACGCCTCCGCCGGAGCCGTCTCCGCATTGGGAGAAAGCTGCGCCGCCAGCTGCGCAACCTCGTAGTCGCGGCGAAACTCATTGAGCGCACCCAGACCGGTGACGGCCTCCACTCGCCGGACGCCCGACGACACCGATCCCTCGCTGAGCAGCTTCACCACGCCAATCTCGCCCGTCGCGCCGGTGTGTGTGCCGCCGCACAGTTCGGTCGAAAAGTCGCCGATCTTCACCACGCGCACCCGCTCACCGTACTTCTCGCCGAAGAGCGCCATGGCGTGATACTCGTTGATCGCGACATCGATCGGAACGTCTTCGATCGTCTCCACGCGAATGTTGTTCAGCGCCTCTTTATTAACGAGGTCTTCGATGTCCTGCATCTCCTCATCGGCGACCGACGTGAAGTGCGAAAAATCAAAGCGCAGCCGCGTCGGATCGACCAGCGATCCCGCCTGCTTCACGTGGGTGCCCAGCACCTCGCGCAGCGCCGCGTGCAGCAGATGCGTGCCGGTATGATTGCGCCTTGTCGCCGCGCGGTAATCAGCATCGACCACCGTATCAACCTTGTCGCCGACCGCCAGCGGCTGGCGCAAGATCGCCTTGTGCGCGAAGACTCCCTGCACCGGCTTCGTACAGCCGCTCACATCGGCAACAACAGAGTTGTGATCGTCGGAGTAAAGCCACCCGATATCGCCGATCTGACCGCCTGAATCGGCGTAGAAGCTGGTGTGATCGAGGACGACTTCCACGGCGTCTCCGTCAGTCGCCCCCGGCACACCCGCACCGTCTTTAACGATGGCCAACACCTCGGCGCCATTAACTCGGAGCCTGCGATAGCCTTCGAACTCCGTCTTCGGCAGCTCGCGAAATACCGGGCTCGCTGACTGCTTCGTACCGCCCTTCCACGACGCCCGGGCTCGGGCCTGCTCTTCGGCTCGGGCTTTTTCAAAACCGGTCAGATCGAACTCGATGCCGAGGTCGTGACAAACATCCTCGATAAAGTCGAGCGGAAGACCATACGTCTCATAAAGATGAAAAGCCTTGTCTCCAGGAAGCACAACCCTCTTGCCCTGACTTTTAATCAAGCCAAGATTCACAGAACGCAAAACTACCGGGTCGACGGAGCCATCCTCGATATTCGCTGGAGGGGCTAACACATCGATGAATTCGTCGATGAGCTTTTCTAGTTTTTCGGAGCCAACCGCAACGGTTCTCAAAAAACGCTCCTCTTCCATGGCGAGCGTGTTTTTGATTCTGTCTCCAGCCTCAATCAGTTCAGGGTAGGCGACTCCCATCACATCGATGACGGCCTGCGCCATTTTGTAAAAGAACGGCTTTCGCGCACCCTGCAGGCGGCCGTGGCGAATTGCGCGCCGGATAATTTTGCGGAGCACATAGCCTCGTCCTTCATTTGCAGGCAAGACTCCATCTGCAATTAAGAAGGTCGCCGCACGCGCGTGATCAGCAATGACGTTGAAGGAAGCTGCAAGGAATTTTTCCTGAGGTACGAGCACCTCGGATTGTTTAGCCTCCGCGACGAGCGCGATCGCCGCCGCTCTTAACGGTGTAAACAAATCCGTCTCGAAATTCGAAATCACGCCCTGCAGCACCGCGGCCGTGCGTTCAAGACCCATGCCCGTGTCGATCGAAGGCTTGGGCAGCAGATGCAGCTCGCCCTGGGCATCGCGGTCGAACTGCATGAAGACCAGGTTCCAAATCTCGACATACCGCGCCTCGTCCTCGCCGAACGGCTTATCGACGCCCGGAATCTCCGCGGCCTCGATCCCCATGTCGTAGAAGATCTCCGAGCACGGACCGCACGGACCCGTATCGCCCATCTGCCAAAAGTTATCCTTGCTGCCACACTCGTGAATGCGCTCCGCCGGCACACCCTGTGCGCGCCATAGCTCGTAGGCTTCTTCGTCGCGCGGAACGCCGTTCTCACCCTTGAAGATCGTGACGTATAGCTTGTCTTTGGGGATGCCGAACCACTCCGGCGACGTCACCAGCTCCCACGCATACGCGATGGCATCCTTCTTGAAGTAGTCGCCGAAACTGAAGTTGCCCAGCATCTCGAAGAAGGTGTGATGCCGCCGCGTGAAGCCCACATTTTCGAGGTCGTTGTGCTTGCCACCCGCGCGGACACATTTCTGTGAGGTCGCAGCCCGCACGTAGTCGCGGCGCTCGATGCCCAGAAAGACGTCCTTGAACTGGTTCATCCCCGCATTGGTAAACAGCAACGTGGGATCATTGGCGGGAACAAGCGAAGAGCTGTGCACTCTGCGGTGCCCCTTCGTCTCAAAAAACTTCAGAAAGGTCTCACGAATTTCGGAGCCTGAACGGTATTGCATAACTTAAGTTTATAGGAGGAATGAGCCCTCACCGGTCGCCGTTGCTGGACTCGGGGCCATCATTGTCCATAAATTCGAGCGCCACCAGCGCATCGTCATCCACGTCCCACTTCTCGAGAATCCTGAAGATCACTCCGGTTGAGAACCCGGCCCGCAGCAGCATGCGCATCACGCGCGCGGCTTCCTTCTCATTCGCCGGCTTCTTCACGCGCTTGCGTTCAAGAAGCCGCCGAGCCAGCTCTTCCTCGTTTACGTCCTGATAGGCTGCATCGAGTGTCTCCGCGATCACCTCGGCATGCACGCCCTTCTGGGCCAGGTCCTGGCGCACGCGCCGCTGACCGAAGCTCTGGTTCTCCTGCCGCAGCCGCGCGTAGCTCGTCGCGTAGCTGGTGTCGTTCAGATAGCGCTGCGCCTTCAGCCGCGCAACCACTCGGTCGATCTTCGCCTCGCCTTGCTCGCCGATCTCGACGCGGCTTCGCATCAGGCGCTTGAGCTCGGCAACCGTCCGCATGCGCCGCCCAAGTGCCTTCACGGCATAGTCATAGAGCGCGTTCTCATCGAGCGAGACTGACTTCTTCTTAGCGCGACCGAACGGCATAGCTCACTTCGTCCACTGGTCTACCCAGTCGTTCACCGTCTTGTACCAGAGCTGGGAATTCTGCGGCTTCAGAATCCAGTGGCCTTCATCCGGAAAATACAGCATCTTCGAGGGCACGTGCTCGCGCTGCAGCGTCGTGAATAGCTGATATCCCTCCGACACATCCAACCGGTAATCGAGCTGCGAATGCACGACCAGCGTCGGCGTCTTGAAGTTGGTCTCGGCCAGCATCGGCGACCACTTGCGATACAGTGCCCGGTTCGTCCATGGAGTTCCCTTGAACTCCCACTCGTTGAACCAAAGCTCATCGGTTGTTCCGTACGCCGATTCCGGATTGAACATGCCGTCGTGTGAGACGATGCAGCGAAAGCGCGTGGTGTGGCCGAGAATCCAGTCCGCCATGTAGCCACCGTAGCTCGCGCCCAGCGCGCACTCGCGATTCTTGTCGATGAAGGGATAGTGCGCCTCGGCGTAATCGAGGCCGCGCATCAGGTCGATGTAGGGTTTGCCGCCCCAGTCTCCGTTGATGCCATCGATGAAGGCCTGTCCGTAGCCAGTAGACCCACGCGGATTGATCATGACGACGACATAGCCGTTCGCAGCGAAGAGTTCGGCATTCCAGCGATAACTCCAGCTATCCCCCCATGCACCCTGGGGACCACCATGGATGAGGAACTTCACAGGATACTTCTTCGACGCATCGAATCCCGGCGGCTTGATGAGGAAGCCCTGCACTTTCACTTTGCCGATTGAAGGGAACCAGAAGGATTCCATCTGCGGAATGTCAAGCTGATCCAGAATTGAGGTATTCAGGTGCGTCAACGCCTGTTCCGATAGGAAGCCGTAAGTCGCGGGAATGGGCGTTGGCTGAGAATACGCACTCCTTGACCGGACATTCACTGTGTCGACGATTTTTAAGATCTTCTCAGTGTCGAGCAGTTGAATTTCACCGGGTGCGCGCACGGTCAACTTCGATGCGACCAGCTTCGTGCCACCAGGAGCCACATGCAAATCGCTGTACTCACCCGATTCGGTAAGCTGTCTCAGGTCTTTGCCATCCAGATCGGTGGAGAAAACCGGTGCCTCGCCTTCATCCTCTGACGCAAAATAAATCTTCTGTGAATCCGGCGCCCACGCAAACTCATCTACCCAGCGATCGTTCGGCAGCACATTTTTGATCTGCTTCGTCGACCGGTCATAAGTCACCAGCCGGAATTGGTCGCTCTCATACCCGGCGCGCTCCTGCGAACGCCACGCGATGTACTTGCCGTCAGGAGAGTACGCCGGCGAATGATCGCCGCCCGCGGCCGTTGAAATCCTCACCGGCTTCGCATTCAGATCATCCAGACGCAGCGTGAAGATGTCCGAATTGGTGCTGATAGCCGGCACGGGGTCGAGATTTTCCTCGAACGCAATCTCTTTCCCATCAGGCGAGAATGCATACCCATCAGGACCGCCCAGCGAAAACGGCGGAACCTCATGCTCATCGCCGCGGTTCAAATCGCGCGCCGTGCCACCATCGGTACTCACCAGAAACAGATGGCTTCGCTTATCGCCGGTAAATGCGTTCCAGTGCCGATACAGCAGGTGCGTAAAGGCCTGCGCCTTTACCTTCGATTCGGCCTTCTCCTCGTCGCGCTTCTTATTGCAATCGTCGTCGTTACAATCCGGATATACCGCCGACACAAACAGTATCTGCTTGCCATCGGGAGACCATGTCGCGCCATCCGTTTCCGTACTCAGCGAGGTCAGCTTGTGCGGCTCGCCAATTGTGCCTGCCGCTGTGTCAAAATCCGAGAGCCAGATCTGCTGGCCGCCGTCTCGCGCGCTCTCAAACAGAATTTGCTTGCCGTCAGGCGAGAAGCGTCCGCGACTCTCACCAGCAAGCGATGCTGTGAGCGCTCGCGCCTCTTCGCCCGCGACCGGCACGATAAACAGATGCGAGGTCTTCGTATTTTTGCCGAGATCCACGTCCGTTGCCGAGAACATCACCCAGAGGCCGTCCGGCGATACAGCGATATCGCCCAGCCGCCGCATCTTCATCATGTCCTCGAAAGTCATAGGACGGCGCGCCTGCCCCTGCGTCGTCGCAGCCAAACCCGCCGCACAAGCCAGAAGAAAAACAGCCGCAACCCGGCTACGCATTCCGCTCCCTCTTCAAGCCTGCGTCTCGCAGGCCATCGTTCATAGTACGGCATTTCTCGGAACCACCGAGCCCTCGCGAAAATCGCGTCAGGTCGCGTCGACTGATGGGTTGTGCTTTCGACCCGGACTAGTCCCGAGAAGTGCGGCACGGGATTCTTACTGGGTGAATACTTCGCGCGCCGCCGCAGTCTCGTCCACTGCTTCGATCACCGGCAGCTCGATCGCCACCGCAGCTCCGTGGGGGTGCAGGTTGAAGGCCGAAATCTCTCCCCCGTGTTCGCGAACGATCGAGTAGCACAGCGTCAGACCAAGACCCGGCCCCTCGCCCGGCTTCTTCGTCGTGAAAAAGGGATCGAACACCCGGTCCGGATTCGAGAAGCCCGGCCCCGTGTCGGAGATGAGTACCTGCACGCGGTCCTTGATAAGGGCCGCATCGATGCGAAGCCGCCTTTCCCGACCCGGGGGCAGGCCCTCCAACGCCGTCGCCGCATTGTTCAATATCTGCAGGATCACCTGCCGCATCTGCTCCACGTTTGCCCGCAATCTGGGCAAAGGCTCCGGCATCGAAAGCTCGAGATCGATTCCCGCCCGCTCCAGCTCCGGCTTGCGCACCCGCCAAATGTCCTTGAGCATCTGCTCGATGGAAAAAGGTGTCTGGCTTTCGGGCAGAACTCTCGAGAAGTGCGACAGGCTTTCGATGGTCTGTTTCATCCGCTGCGATTCGCTGTGGATCACCGCCGCGTTGTGCCGCACCGTCTCGTCCTGAACGCTCTCCTTGATCAGCTCCGCGTATCCCATCACTACAGTGAGTGGATTGTTCAGCTCATGCGCGACTCCGCCAGCCAGTTGCCCCAGTCCCGCCAGCTTCTCTGACTGCACCAGCCGACGCAGCAGCAGATTGTTTTCGTGCTCCGCAGCCAGGCGTCGTGCCAGCAACTCCAGCGGCAGAAGGTCTTCAGCGGCCAGCGGCTTTTCCGGAGCCGTCAAACCGCTAAGCACCACTACTCCCTGCACTCCTTCGCCGCCCGCGATCATCGGAATGGCGTGCACCTCCGTGAGCCCCAGCCGCTCCAGGTCGTCTCCCGGAGCCGTCAGGGAGCGCAGATCCACCAAAGTCGTGGTTCCGAATGCCGGGCGGCAGGCGCCGTTATTGCGGAACTCATCCACCTTCTCCGGAGTCATCCTTTGCCCCAGCGCATCCAGCGCGCCGGCCAGTGCCCCGTCCACTCCGCCGCGCCCTACCAGCCGGAAATTCTGCTCCGGGCTGCGCAGCAGAATCGCTGCCTGCCCAAAGCGGCTGGCCCTGGTAATCACATCGCAGATTTCGTCGTAATGAACCCCCATTTTGCGGTTGGGCGTCGCCGAAACGTCCAGCTTTGAATACTGCTCCATCTCGTCCCGAACTCGCCGCTCCCGGCTCTGTGCCGCCTCGTTGCGGATTACCTCGTCTTCCAGCACCAGCACAACCATGCCGACGGCGGTCACCACCTTCATCAAATTAACCGCCCGCAGATACATAAGCATTACCGGATCGCCCTGATGCAGCAGGAAATCCACTACCATCGGCGTGCTCCATACCAGCAGGCCTGTCGCGGTAAAGATGACTCCCGGGCTCCATCGCCGGTAGGTCGCCAATACCAGCGCTGCGGTCATCAGGCTGATCCCGCTGTGCGCCAGGCGCAGCACCAGATCGTATTCGCCAATAATCGCCAGCCAGATACATGTGCCGGCAAGGCAGGAGACGAACGCAAGGGTAAACCAGCGCGGCAGCTGGCTCTTCTGCCCGCTCCAGTGCACAGCAACGGCCGCAGCAGCCGTGGCAGCCGCCCAATCCAAAACCTTGAGAAATATCCCTGGATCGGGATAAAGCGAGGTAAGCACCGAGTACAGAATTAAAGGAGCCGCGAAAACCGCGATGTACGAGGCCTTGATCTTGTTTTTGACGTGGATCGGGGACACGGACCCCAATAACATGAGGGCCGCAAGCGCCATGGCTGTGTTTGAGACGGCCAGCCCAATCCCATGCCTGCCGTACGAGCTGCCCTGCATAGCCAGCCGCGTAATCGCCATTGACCAGCCGAGCAGCCAAAGAAGCGTTCGCAAGGTTCGCGCACGCGCATACAAAACGGCAAAGACGGCAACCAGGATGCTTAAGAGCGCTAGCGTCGGAACCCGATAGTATTCGTCCATTGCTGGCTTGACCAGGGGGAGGAAGAAAACCTAGTGTACTCCGCGGCCCCCTGAAGAATGGCCGCTCGCCCAATTCCAATAGACGGGCCTTTTCTCCCGCAAGTTGCGTCTATCGTATTAGGATCGTTCCATACGGGACGGTTTTCGAGGATACCTTGACCGCACTCCCACATCGACGTATCGGATACGGGCTCTTTGTTGTTGGCGTCGCCTTGATCGCTCTCACAGTCTCTGCCCGGGGCCAGGTTTCCTACACCTCCATGCCGCTCGACAAGGGATTCGGCGCGCTGGATACCTCGCAGCCATCCATCCCTCCGCAGCAGATCATCGATCAGTTCACTGCCAAGGAGAGCCTCTTCCGCCGCGCCATGTCGAATTACACCTACGAGCGGAGCGTCAAGGTGGAAACGATTGATGACGATAACAAGGTCGACGGTCAGTACTTCCAGGTTACCGACATCTCGTTCGATCCCAACGGCAAACGGTTTGAACACGTCGTCCTGGCGCCGGCCAACACCCTCGAGCGCATCAGCATGTCCCCGGCCGATTTCCAGGACATCGAGCAGCGCCTGCCCTTTGTCCTGACCAAAGAAGACGTCGGCCAGTACGACCTGTCCTACGTCGGCAAGCAGAAAGTAGACGAGGTCGACACCTATGTCTTCGACGTGAAGCCCAAGGTGATCGAGAAGAACAAGCGCTACTTCCAGGGACGCATCTGGGTCGACCAGCATGATCTCCAGATCGTCGTCACCAACGGTAAGAACGTGCCCGACGACACGCGCAAGGGCCACGAAGACCTGTCACCGCCCTTTACCACCTATCGCGAGCAGATCGATGGCAAGTACTGGTTCCCCGTCTATACGCGCGGCGAAGGCATCCTGCATTTCTCGGCGGGCAGCGGCTATCTCAGCCAGGACGTGCACATCCGCGAAACCCTGAAGTACGCCGACTATAAGCAATACCACGCCAACGTTCGCGTACTCTTCGAAGGCCAGGACATCAGCAACAACAACGACGGATCCAGTCAGACTCCCAGCCAGCAGCCGCCGCAACAGGGAAAGCCTCAGTAGAGATCCGTTAGCTCACATCTCCTGCTATCAGGTTCTGGTTAACGGAGCACCAAGTGTATTCACTGCCCTTGAGATCCAGCACCCAGACGAGATAGAACACATCGGGAAACTGCTTGGGGATCGCTGAATAGTTCGCGATCGGGTAGCTACTCTGTATATGCCCGATCATATCCGGCATGATATGCAGGTGCTCCCAGCTGATCAGCACTGGGCTGCCGTGCTCAAGGACGCTCTTCACCAGGTGCTTTTCGTCGCCAACGCTATAGTCGACGTTGAAGTTCGAGCTGCCCTGCTTGTATTTGAGCCACGCCGCCAGCGGCGTCACCGTCTCCCACGGTCGCTGCGTTTCCCCTTTGGGATTCGCGGCGTAGATGTGGTGGGGCATCACGATCTCCGGATTCACGGGCTTCGACTTGTACGGGGCAAAGAAACTACTCAGCGCTCCGGCCCGCTGCCATCCCTGCACAATAAGCGACTTTCCGTCTCCAGTCTTCCCGTCCAGTTGCACATCCCAGGGACCTGTTTTATTGGGCGGATTCGGCGGCTTCTCCGCGTGGCGGATAATCATGATCTTGCTCGGAGGTGGCGATCCAGCCATCGGGCTATCTCCTTTCGGCGCAGTACGATCTGCGTCCCGAACACTCTATTCCCGAAACCGGTCTTCGTCATACGTTTTCTGTCGAGGTCAGGGCTGCGATGCCGCTCCAGGCGCGACCGCCCGCACCGGAGGCTTCGGCTCCGGCCTTGCCGCGGCCGCAATCTGCTTCTCCCGCGGCGAGCCTGAACCGGGCTGAGTATCTGCGGGAAAGACCTCGTCCGGCTTGTCCGCGATCGCCGCCTTCATGAAGTCCATCCAGATGGGCAGCGCCGCCTTCGCGCCCGTTTCCTTGTCGCCCAGCGACTGGCGGTTGTCGTAGCCCATCCACACCCCGCAGGTCACCGAGGGCGAGAAGCCCAGGAACCACGCGTCAGTGAAATCGCTCGTCGTACCTGTTTTTCCCCCAAGGGGATGATTGAGGGATGCAGCTGTAGCTGCCGTCCCGCTCCGCGTGACTTCCTTCAGGAAAACCATCATCGTCCGTGCCGTCTTCGCGCTGATCACTTCCTGCACCTCAGGCGGATCCTCGCTCAGCGGTGCTGCCTCAGCAGTCGTCACCCGCCGCACCAACCGCGGCGCAAGCCGGATGCCGTCGTTGGGAAAGACGGAATACGCCGCTACCTGCTCCCGCAGCGTGATCTCCACCGCGCCCAGCGCTACCGGCAGATACGCCGGAATATTGCTCGTCACACCGAACTGGTGCGCCGTGCTGATGACCTTGTGAATCCCGACGCGCTCGGCCAGCTTCAGCGCCGGAATATTTCGCGAATCTGCAAAGGCCTTGAGCAACGAAATGCTGCCCAGGTAGTTCCCCTCGTAATCGTGCGGCGTATAGGACCCGAAAGACGTCGGACCGTCCACGATCATCTCCTGCGGTTTGGCGCCTTCCTCGACGGCCGCGGTGTAAACATAAGGCTTGAATGAAGAGCCCGTCTGCCGCTCCGCCTGCGTCGCCCGGTCGAACTGCGAGAGATTGAAATCCCTGCCGCCCACCATCGCCAGAACATCCCCGGTTGCGTTGTCCATTGCCAGCAGCGAGCCCTCTGCGCCGGAATCCTGCTCCAGTTTCCCGCGCAGCATAGCGCCTTGTTGTCCGGTTTGGTCCTGCCCCGTCAGGTGAACGTAGATAATGTCGCCCTGGTGCAGAAACTCCTGTGAAGTCTTGAACCCCGTCCAGGCCCAGTCCTCGGCGGTCAGCATCACCTGCTGCTGGCCGATACGCGCCGTGACCTGGTAGGGCAGCGCGCCCATCACCAGCGCATGCACATAGTCTGCTGGCGCCGCCGGCCCATTCCAGTCCGGATGTTTAAAGCTCTCAAGGTCCGACCCGCCCGAGATCACGTTGAGCAGGTGCCCCTTCCATCCGTGACGCCGCTCATACGCCGCCAGCCCGTCGAGCACCGCCTGGTTCGCCGTCTTCTGCAGATCCAGATCGAGCGTGGTGTAGACCTTCAGCCCCGCCTCGTGCACCCGGTCCGAGCCGAACCTCCGCTCCAGCTCGCGCCGCACTTCTTCCACAAACCAAGGAGCCACGCTGTTCGGCGGCGTCTGTATATGCAGCCCCAAGGGAGTCGTCCGCGCCGTCTCGGCCTGAGCCGCCGTAATCGCCCCATCCTCGAGCATCGCGTTGATCACGGCATTTCGGCGGCGCATTGCCCGGTCGGGGTTTTGCAGCGGGGAAAACTCCGACGGCCCCTTGGGCAGCCCGGCCAGCAGCGCGGCCTCCGGCAACGTAAGTTCGGTCGCATGCTTTGAGAAGTAGTAGTTGGCGCCCGCCTCGAAGCCGTAAACACCGTGCCCCAGGTAGATCTGGTTCCCGTAGAGCGTGAAGATCTGCTGCTTGGTAAACCTGTGCTCGATCTGCAGCGACAGGAAGACCTCCTGCAGCTTGCGGCCAAAAGTCCTTTCGTTTGAGAGAAATAGATTGCGCGCCAGTTGCATGGTCAGCGTGGACGCGCCCTGCGCGCGGGCCTTCGAGGTCAGGTCGTGATAAGCGGCACCGATCACGCGAAACATGTTCACGCCCCAGTGGCTCTCGAAATTCTTGTCCTCGATCGAGATCACCGCCTGACGCAGCAGCGGCGAAAAGCCGTCATAGCCCACCACCACGCGCCGCTCCAGCGCGAATGATCCGAAGATCCGCCCGTGCGCGTCATAAAGTTCCGTGATGGTGCTCGGTCGGTAGCGCTCCAGATCCTCGATCTGCGGAAGATCGACCGAGTAGACAAGCAGCAGCCCGCTCAGCGAGCCGACAGCAATGGCCAGCACTGCCAGAAAGGCAACCGCCACGCTGCCCGCGACCTTGTGGCGGCCGGCCGGGGGGCGAAAGTTGGAGGCTGGATGAGCAGCGAGGCGCGGGGCCTCCGCCTTGGTCTCAGGAGGCGTCCATGGACCGCGGGATTTCAATCCGATTCCCTCGGGGAGATCTAGGTGTTCTTCTGCTTCAGAACGTCGAGTGCCTTGTTGAGCTGATCGTCAGTGCGAGGCGTGGCCTTGTCCTCTGGCGTCTTGGTGGTATCGATGTCCGCCTCGGCGAGGTACTGGTCGATGCTCTCCGTGACCACGATGTTCGGAGTCACTGCCTGATCCTGGATCGCCTTGCCTGAGGGCGCCTCATATTTGGCCACCGACAGAATCAGCGCCGCTCCATCGGGCAGCTCGATCGTCTTCTGAACCGTGCCGTCGCCGAAACTCCGGTCGCCCACCAGGTCGCCGCGCTTATTGTCCAGAATCGCCGCCGCGACAATCTCCGCCGGACCCGCCGTCCCATGGTTCACGAGCACCACCAGCGGCGCGCCGGTAATGAACTTCGCCGGGTCGGCCGTAAAGGTCTGCTTGGGGACCTTCTGCCCCTCAAGCGACGCGAGCGTCCCCGACTGCAGAAAAGCATTCGCCAGGTTGACGGCCTGCGCCGCATCGCCTTCGGACACATCGCGCAGATCTAGCAGCACCTTCTTGTTTCCGTTCTTCTGCATGGCCTTCAGCCGCGTTGCGACCTCAGTCACCCGCTCCTTGGTCAACACCACCGGCTTCAGATAGAGGATCGAAGAGTTCTCATACTGTTGCTCGGCCAGAGCCGGCGCATCGATCTGTCGCCGCGTCAGGGTGATCTTCTGGGGCTCGGCCTTCCCCGGACGCACAACCGAGAACGTCACATCTGTGCCCGGCTTTCCCTCGAGCAGCAGCCGCACCATGGCCAGCGAGAGCTCCCGTGTCGACTGCCCGCCAATGGACTCGATGATGTCTCCGTCGGAAATCTGTTCTGTCTCCGCCGGGCTGCCGGGCATCACTGACACCACAGTCGCGTACCCATAGCGGCGTGATATGTTGATGCCGACCTGCGCCGTGCCTTCGTTTTGGTGAGCCTTGTAAGCGGCATTCTCCGTCGGCGTCAGATAGCTCGAATCCGCATCCAGCGACTCGAGCAGCCCGTGGAGCGCACCGTCCGTCACTTTGCCAATGCTGGGATCCGTCACGTAGTCGCTCTGCACCTTATGCAAAACTTCTTCGTAGACGCCCATCTGGCGGTAAGCTCCATCGCTCTGGCTGCCGGCTCGTACGCCATTGGATACGAATCCGCCAAGAAACACCACCACTACGAGGGCAACTGAGATGCCGAAGACAGCGCGTTTAAAGTTTTTAGACATGTTGGAAGGCCGGACACACGATGCCCAGCTACCTCGATAATACTCCAGATTCGACGGGATTGGCCCGGGAAGGATAGCCGGGTTAGTTCACTGGTTGGCGTGCAGAGTTTTGCAAAACGCAGCAAAGCACGGAAGAGTTCGCAACTTGGCAGAGATCTCTTGCTTGGTATTCAGCGGTTCGTCAGCGGAACACCAACTCAACGGACGAGGGGCGCGCTGTATCCCTCTGCGATGGCCTTTTTGTTCAAAGCCTCGCGCGCCAGCATGCGCCGCTTGAGGGTCTCGTAGATGGGCTCGCTCTTGAGCAGGATCGCAACCACCATGGCCATCAACGAAGCCCCAAGCAAAGCAAGCGTCAGATCGCCGCGGCCGGTCATTTCGACCGCGAGCACGACTCCGGTCAGAGGCGCACGTACGCTGGCCGAGAATAGGGCGGCCATCCCAACCACGGCACAGGCGACGGGCGACAGGTTCAAGAGCGGAATGGAATGATTCAGGACTCCGGCGAAAAGTGCGCCGAATGAGGCGCCGAGCACCAGGAGCGGGGCAAAAATACCTCCCGGCGCACCTGCGGCAAAAGACCAGGGTCCGATGAGAAAGCGGGCGAGAAATACCGTCACCAGGCCCCCCATCGCGTATTGATCGGCGAGTATAGCCTGGCTCAACACTTCGCCGCCTCCAACGAGAGAGGGTGCAAACCAGGCGACCAGCCCGATTGTCGCGCCGATGAAAGCGGCGCGGCATACGGATGAAATGCCGGACAGCCGGTCCGATAGACGCAGCAAGCCCACGGTTACGGTGTTATAGAGGGCGCCGACGGCACCCAGCAATGCACCGAGAGCGAGAAACGGTGCAACTTTCCAGTCGTGGGTCGCGTTGACATGCTGCACCGTAAAGTCGAGGGTGTTGCCCAACATCCCTCGCATGATCCATACCGCGACCGAGCACGCAGCCAGAGTGGCTACCAGTAGCCAGGGCGTGAAGCTGCTTGTGAGCTCCTCGAAGACAAAGATGGAACCGCCGACAGGAGCGTTGAACGCAACCGCGAGCCCTGCGCCCGCGCCGGCGGCCTCGATAACCTTTCCATCCTGGTCGTCTTCGGTGAGGAAACGCGAAATAAACCGACTAAGGGTGGCCCCCATCTGGACAGTCGGGCCCTCACGGCCGAGAGCAAGGCCGGAGCCTATGGCGATCACGCCACCGAAGAACTTGACGGGCACGACGGCATATGGGACTAGCTCCACCTCGCCTGCAACGGCAGCCTCGATGCGCTGGACGCCACTTCCCTCGGCTGTTGGTGCAAAGCGAACCACCAGGAAGCGGGCCAACCCGGCGCCGGCAAGCCCCAGCGCTACCGGAGCCAGCCAGCCAAGGTGTGGCCACGCATGCGCCCCGGTGATTAGCGCATTCCGCCCGCTATCAACAGCAATCAAGCAATAGCGAAACACGCCGCCGACCAATCCGATCAAGGATCCAGTGAGGAGGCTGGCGATAGAAATCCGGATTACACGCGAATTCAATATCTTCATGTGAGGATGTCAGTAGCCGTAGCCTGTTGCAGAGCTAGTCGGAAGAGGCTTCCTTGTCGTCGTTCCACTCGATCTGCATTTCTTCGGAGCGATCGTTTGCCTGCGAGCCGGCCGCAATGCGCTTCACGGGTCCGGATCTTGCGCCCTGGCAGGGGTCATGCCTTCCGGAACTCCGGACCTCGTGAGCAGACAACTGTAAAGCGTAGCCGTCTATTCGCGCCACTGGCGGAATTGCCAGTAGCGGTAACGGAAAGCAGCTCGTTGACGGCCGGCTGCCATACCGTAGACAGCCCGGCCTCCGCCTCTTGTTTGTGCGAGAGGCATGAGCCTGAGATTCCGTCGGATATTGTTGATCTGATTGGTGGCGGCGGGCAGAATCGAACTGCCGACCTACGGGTTATGAGTCCGTCGCTCTAACCATCTGAGCTACGCCGCCTGATTGAAGAGGAGCAAGGTCAATGATAAAGCAAAAGCAGGATTGCCGTTAAGGCGAAACCGTCGCTGCTTGAGGGCAATCCTTTACTCCTCGACTGCCTCGAGATGCACTTGCGGCTCTGAAGGCTGGATCCGGTAGCCCTTCCACCCGTAATAGATCACGTACAGGTAGCAAAGCAGCGGCATCAACAGCGAATGGTGGATACCGTATCGGTCAGCCAGAAATCCCATCAGCACCGGAAACACCGCTCCGCCCACGATGGCTTGCACGAGAAGACCCGATCCGCGCCCGGTGAGAGGGCCCAGTTCGGCAATCGCAAGCGTAAAGATTGTGGGAAACATGATGGAGTTGAAAAGGCCCACGGCAAGGATCGCGCCGACGGCGAAGTGACCCGTGCCAAGCAACGATGCCAGCACGAGCAGAGCTGCTCCGGCTCCGCTCCAGGCGAGCATCCAGTTGGCCGCCAGACGCTGCATGGCGGCTGACCCGATGAATCGTCCAACCATCATGCCTGCCCAGTAAAACGTGACCAGCTTGGCGCCTTTCTCCAGCGGAAGCCCGGCTATCTGGGGATCGGCAAAGTATTTGACCAGGAAACTGCCAATCGACACCTCTGCCCCAACGTAGACAAAGATTCCAATCGCGCCGAGATAAAGGTGGGGATGGCTCCACACGTGTTCCTGTTTGCCTTGCAGATTTGCGGGCCGGAATTCGCGCGTGATCGCGATGCGAGGGAAGCGATAGAACGCTATGGCAAGCGCAAGGACCGCTGTCGCGGCGGCGATCGCATAGAAAGGCAGTTTGATGCTCGCCGCCTCATGGACGCGGTAGGCCGTCAGGGCCGCTCCTTGAAGCTGAGTTCCACTCAGGGCGGCTGCCGTGGCTCCGCCGAGAATCAAAACACCGCCTACGTAAGGCGCCACACTGTCGCCGAGCGTATTAAAGGCCTGAGTCAAGTTCAGACGGCTTGAAGCTGTCTCCGCGGGTCCCAGGATGGTGACGTAAGGATTGGCTGCGACTTGTAACACCGTCACTCCGGCTGCCAAAACTACCTCAGCAGCAAGGAAGAATGCGTAGGTGGCAGCGATCGCGGAAGGGATGAAGAGCAACGCGCCAGCGCACATCATCAGCAGACCGATCACCATGGTTCGCTGGTAGCCGACCCACTCCACCAGCTTCCCGGCCGGCAGCGCGAAGACGAAATATGATCCGAAAAATGCCAGCTGGATGAGTGCCGCCTGGGCGTAACTCAAATCGAAAATAGACTGAAGATGTGGGATCACCGCGTCGTTCAGGACAGTACAAAAACCCCACGTAAAGAACAGCGTCGTCACCATGGCCATGGCGCGATGGTTAGTATGGTGCGGAGAATGCGGCGATTGTGCTGCGGCGGTGGTAGTGACTGCCATTGCGACCTCCCCGGCGAAGCGTTGCTCTGCCTCTGCCCCCGTGGATTCGCCTCTGCACTGGGAAGATTTGGACGAAACCCCAAAAGAACTGCAGCCGATACTACATGATCAGCTCTGCACCTGGCGGGATCGGCATGAAATCAATCGGTCTCAACAAGCAGAGCGGCGTTTCATCAGTGCGAATACTTCGCCTCGCCCACCGGCAGTGCAATCGCCACCCGGTTCTGCTCCGGGGGCAGTGGGCAGGTCGCATACGCGGTATAGGCGCAGGGAGGATTCTGCAGGCGGTTGAAGTCCAGCGTCAGATACCCCGGCTGGTCGAGCCCCCGCATTCCGTCATGATCGGGAAAATCCGTGTAGAGAAACCGTGCGGCGCCATAACTGGTAGTCCGACTCGTCGTATCGCGCAGGATAAAAAAAAGCTGCTTCGCATCCGGCTCCTCGAGCACCGGCTCCAGCTGAAATGTCTTCCCGTCGAGCGTGAACTCGGCCTCTCCCGGCGCAGCCATCTCGTCCGTCACCCCGATAATCGAAGGCACCTTGATTTTCTTCACCGGAACACAGGGAACCCAGCGCGCCTCCACCCGATAGCGTGCATCGGGCTCGTACCAGTGCAGCCCGTGAAAGTTCAGCCGTGTGGCAGCCTGCGAGTCCTTGATGCGCAGCGCGTAGCGATCGCCGCGATGGAGCAGCAGGATAGTCAGCGTGCCTGTGTTGATCACCGACGGCTTCTGCGCCTCGTCGTCTGCCAGTTTCGCCGCCTGCGCCGGAGCCCCGTCAAGCTGTGCGCCGGCAGCGAACCCTCCTGCCGGCGCTGACAACCGGATATCGCTGCCACTGACCTCGATCACTCCGAGATGCGCCGGAGCAGCTGCCGACAACCGGATCCGATTATCCGGAGCCGAGCCGATGGTATTCGCTCCCGGCTTGCGCCACTCCAGGCCAACCAGCGTCAGCCAGCCGTCAGGAGCCGACAGGCGCTGCTCGCGGTGCGTCCGCCATGCCAGCAAGCCGGTCTTCCAGTCCGATGTGGCATCCGCAAATAGCAAAGCCGCAACGGAAAGAGCCGCAACGGAAATGGCGACAGATGCAAATCGATGGATTTTCATGCTTCCTCTGAAAGGTTGGGAGGGTATATGACGGCGCGAAAGACAGAGCAGCAGATGCTAGCGACAACAGGCGGCGAGAGGGACGCCGATGGGAAGCGAGGAAGCCATCACGAAACGAGGGTAACCCGGCATGGGTTTGGGGTCAATCGTCGGGAGACATCATGACCTGAACCTCGCCAGCGTGTGCCGAATTGAAGCAACAACGCATGGGAATTGTTAAAAGAACGCCGCGGGTCTCGCGCGCCGTTTCAGCCATGTGATAGAAGAGTTCGTTTGTGCTGAGTCGCGCATGAAGGCGATCAGCATCTCTTGTGTGGACAGGCTGCGCTGTGCCGGACCGGTAAAAGCAAGCGGCTAGCCGGAGGCAGTATGAACGGATATCGGAGATGGGGAATCGCTCTGGCGGCGATTCTGGTGCAGATGGCGCTGGGCGCTGTGTATGCGTGGAGCGTCTTTCGCGTTCCCCTGTCAAAGCTCTTTCATTCGACGATTTCGGAAGTAACCTTGACGTTCACGATTGCCATCTTTGTGCTGGGGTTTGCGTCCTTCTTTGGAGGGCTCTGGCTGAGCCGAGTCGGACCGCGCGTCGTCGTCATCATCGGCGGCCTGCTCTACGGCGGCGGAATTTTTCTCGCCAGTTTTTCCTCGGGCCTTGCCTGGTTATATCTCACCTACGGAGTGATCGGCGGAATCGGGCTCGGCTTTGGCTACATCGTTCCGATTTCCGTTCTGGTGAAGTGGTTTCCCGACCGCCGCGGGCTCATGACCGGCGTTGCCGTCGGCGGCTTCGGTGCCGGCGCACTGGTCACCGCCCCGGTCGCCACCCGGCTCATTCAGAGTGTGGGAGTACTGCACACTTTCGCGTACCTGGGAATTGCCTACCTGATCGTCACCTGTGCGGCAGGATGGTTCATGGTCAATCCCCCCGCGGGCTGGCTGCCGGAGGGATGGACGCCCAGGCCCCTCCAGACAGCTCAGCGCGCGGCGAAGGACTTCACTCTGGGCGAGGCATTGAAGACCTGGCAATGGTGGGCGCTATGGCTCCTGTTGTTTCTGAATACTTCGGCCGGCATTTCGGTGATCTCGCAAGAGGCACCGATGTTTCAGGAGCTGGCGAAGATCACCGCGATTGTCGCCGCGGGTATGGTGGGAGTCGTCAGCATAGGCAACGCACTCGGCCGCGTCTTCTGGGCCTGGGTATCGGACGGGATTACGCGGCGCGCGACCTTCGCCGTAATGTATCTGCTGCAGGCCGCGCTGTTCTGGTTCCTGCCCATGTTTCATTCAGTGACCGGCCTGACTGCAATCACGTTCATTATTTTGATGTGCTACGGCGGCGGTTTCGGCACCATGCCTGCCTTTGCTGCCGATTACTTCGGCGCAAAGAATGTCGGTCCTATCTATGGGCTCATGCTCACCGCCTGGGGATTCGCGAGTGCATTTGGCCCCTTGCTGATTGCACACCTGCGGCAGTCCACTGGAGCCTACGAAGGCGGGCTGCACTTGATCGCTGTCATCATGGTGGTGTCGATCGTGGTGCCGCTGCTGGTGAAACCTCCGAAACCGGCAGCCGAGAGCCCGGCCGCGGGCAGCGAAGCTGCAGCGCGGACAGCTCGATGAAACCCTCTCACCGATACCGCCCGAACCGCCTCACCTGAATCGCGGCGCAGCGAGGTTTTTGCTCAGCTCTTTCTGCGCCGCCCGAAGTTCACGCTGTTCGTTGGTAGCGGATCTGTTGCCACGTCCAGGCGCTCTCGATAATTTCATCGAGGATGGAGTATTTCGGCTTCCATCCCAACTCGGCGCCGATCTTTTCCGAACTGGCGATAAGCACCGCCGGATCCCCCGGACGCCGAGGGCACTCCTCGACCGGAATCGGATGCCCGGTGACGCGTCTCGCCGATTCGATTACCTCGCGGACACTGAAGCCCACACCATTGCCAAGGTTATAGATCAGCTTGTCGCGCTCTTTCAGCGCCTCGAGAGCCAGCAAGTGTGCGCGGGCCAGATCCTGCACATGGATATAGTCGCGAATGCAGGTGCCGTCCGGCGTAGGGTAATCCCGTCCAAACACCTTGATGCTCTGCCGCCTGCCCAGCGCCACATCGAGGATCAGGGGAATGATGTGCGACTCGGGCTCGTGCGCCTCTCCACGCCCCTCAATCGCTCCCGCGACATTGAAGTAACGCAGGCTCGTATAGCGGAAACCGTGGATGCGATTCAGCCAGCCAAGCATATGTTCAACCAGCAGCTTCGACTCCCCGTAGGCGTTGGTTGGTCGCAGCGGCGCGTCTTCCCGGATCGGAGTCGATTCAGGCTCACCATAAACCGCAGCCGTCGAGGAAAAGACCAGCCGCTGTACGCCCGTCGCCAGCATGGCTTCCAGCAGCGTCAGTGTGGACGCGGTGTTATTGCGGAAATAGATCTCCGGCTTCTGCATACTTTCGCCGGCCTCGATGAGAGCGGCAAAGTGCATTACGCCGTCTATTCCTGTGTGGAGGAGTTTTTCCATCGCAGCGCGGTCAGCCAGATCGCCTTCAACAAATTCGGCTTCTGCAGGAATCATCGAGCGGTGAGCGTGGCAAAGGTTGTCGTAGATGACGACCTGATGGCCGTGATCGAGCATGAGCTGGGCCACAGTCCCGCCAACATAGCCGGCTCCGCCGGTAACGAGTATTCGCAATTTCCTCTCCTCTTCTGGCGCGCTTGCGACCCATCTCTAACCGAAGCGCATGCCCCAGGAACAACAGTTTTATCTCTGTCATGCAACCGCCGGAGCCGAAATCCCTTCGAATAAACGCAGAAGGCGTGGGGTAGGCATCCGGCAAGATTAAGAAAAATTTACGTGGTGGCTTGGAAAGCAAAAGTAAGGGTTACCTAATCAACTGGTCGAGATTATAATTCGACTGACGGCACATTACCGTCGCATTACTTTTGTAATGAGACGTGTTTTGTCGCCCTGTAGTTCTATAAGAGGTCCGATTGCCGGCGTTCGCCTAATGGTGCCCCCCTACTGCCTGCTCGGACGTAGAACGAAGGTTGCAGAACCCCACCCCTCCGTTTGTGGAATTCGGAATGCAGCGAAGCCGGAGTAGTGTCTAAACAGGTCTAAGTCAATAGTGAAATTTTTGGGCAACAAATTTTGAAGAACTAGGTTGGGATAGAAAGGCTATGGCGAGCAATCGTTCGATGCAAGGAAACTTTGGGCTTCTCCCCGAACCGGGGGGGCGGTTTGGTTCCTTCAGTGTGAGCCTGGTTGTAAACATATCCGTCGGGGCTCTTCTGATTCTGTTCGCCGCGGCTCGCGTTCACCAGGTGAAGGTGCAGAAAGAGAACACGGCGGTCCTGATCTTCCCCGTGGAACAGCCCAAGCCTTATGTACCGCCTGTGCCCAAGGTCAGGGTGGTTGCGCCTCCGCCTAAGGTTGAACCGAAACCCAAGATCCAACCACCGAAGCCGGTCGTGGAACCACCCAAGCCGGTCGAAGTGAAGATTCCAACTCCAGCGGTTCCGAAGATCGCTCCCGCGCCACCCAAGGCGGTTGCACCTCCTCCGCAGCCTAAGGTGGGAATGTTCAAGAGCTCTCAACCTACACTGGTGGCAAATAACAAAGTCGCCCCTAGCCCGAAGACCGGCGGCTTCGGCGATCCAGTTGGCGTAACGCCGAACCCTAACGCCACCCGGCCGGCCAATATCGCTTCGGTGGGCTCATTCGCCGGCAGTCCCGGCGTCGGACAGCCCGGAGCGGGGGCCGCCCGCCAGGGATCGGTGAAAGGCGTGGACTTTGGTTCAGGCGTAGCCAATGGCGTCCCGGGAGGCAAAGACGTGCATGGAACCGTCGCCTCGGCCGGATTCTCGAATGGCGTCGTTGGAGGGACAGGCAAGCCGGGAGGAACCGGCAGAGTGGAACAGGCTGGGCTCTCGGGCACTGGCTTTGGCCAGGCCGCGCCTACTGCTGCTAAGGTGCAGCAGGTCGAGTCCACACCCATCGTGGTTCTCTCCAAACCGAGGGCCAACTATACCGCCGAAGCCCGGCAATTGAGGATTGAAGGCGACGTCAAACTCGAGGTGCGGTTCACCGCAAGCGGACGTGTTGAGGTTCTGCAGGTACTGAGCGGCCTTGGGCACGGCCTCGATGAACAGGCCAGGGCGGTGGCGCAGGGAATTCAATTTAAACCCGCCACGAAAGACGGCCACCCGGTGGACCAGGTCACGGTCATCCGAGTTACTTTCCAACTGGCCTGAGCAGATGTGCCTGAATCGTGAAGAGTGGATTTGGTTCGAAGTTTTTGCTGCCTGCTTACGGTTCAGTGACAGAGATCGGGTCTTGAGTGGAAAATGTAGCTCGAAATGAACAAATAATTAAGAATTAAGTGAACTGAAAAGTACCCTTTCGAAGAACTACCCATTCGAAGCAAGATTGAACGAGAAAGACTAGGAGCCTGTAAATGTCTCACCGCAATATCTGCATTCTGGGCCTGGCAGTGATCTTAAGCGCCACCGCCGCTCAAGCCAAGAAGGAGGCCAAGTATGTGCCTCCCGTGCCCCTGACGCCCGAACAAGCGGCACTCGTCCAAAAGGCCGTCGAGCGGGAAAAGGCGACGGTGAAAATGATCCAGAAGAGCACGCCGGTCGTACAGACCTACATCCAGAATATGCGGCCGGACCCCAAACTCCAGACCGTTCCTGTATCGGATGAGTACATCATCGCCCGCGTGGATTTCGGCAAGACATTTACTGCCAATCCTTACGAAACGCACGCCAAGTCCAAGGGCTTCTTCAAGGGCTCGATGAAGTTCATGAGCGACCTGACCAAGAGCTTCAGCCTGAGTTATTCGGCGACCGGGTTCATGGACATGATGTTCCTCGACCCCACAAGCTTCGACCAGCAGCACTATGACTTCGCCTACGTGCGCCGCGATTTTCTTGGTGGCGTGCGTACGCTGGTCTTCGATGTGAAACCGAAGCCCAAGGAAGGATACGGCCGTTTCTTTGGCCGCATCTGGGTTGAGGACCAGGACGGCAATATCGTCCGCTTCAACGGCTCCTATACGGGAAACAAGGACGATCAGGTCGCGCGCTATTACCACTTCGACAGCTGGCGCGTGAATGTTCAGCCCGATGTCTGGCTGCCCACCGCCATCTACGTCGAGGAGACCCAGCAGAGCCAGGCAAAGCACGCCACCGGCATGCGCGCGCAGACTTATTTCTGGGGCTATTCGCTCAAGCTGCCCACGCGCGAATCGGATGCCGAAAACATCCAGGTGGAGAATGCCCAGGACCAGAGCGATCAGTCGCAGGACGTAAGCCCGCTGCAGGCGCAGCGCCAGTGGGTTTCCCAGGCCGAGCAGAACGTGCTTGACCGGCTTACGCAGGCCGGACTTCTCGCCCCCCCGAGCGACTTCGACAAGGTGCTCGAGACAGTTACCAACAACATCATCATCGGTAACAAGCTGACGCTGCCGGACGATATTCACTGCCGCGTGCTGCTCACCACGCCGCTTGAATCGCTGGCTGTTGGCAACACCATCCTCATCAGCAAGGGTCTGGCCGACGTGCTTCCCTCAGAAGAAGCCCTGGCCGCGATCCTCAGCTTCCAGCTTGCCCATATCGTCGAAGGCCATCACATCGACACCCGCTATGCCTTTAACGATCGCCTGCTCTTTCCTGATGAAGCGACCTTCCAGCGCTTTAATATGAATCACTCTGCCATCGACAACCAGGATGCCGCAAAGAAGGCCGTCGAGCTGTTCAACAACTCGGTGTACAAGGACAAGTCGGCGAGCGTAGGCCTCTTCTTCCAGGCCCTGCAGGCCGAGGAAAAGCAGGT
>Ga0210398_10000793_pt1 | contig 34835 bp, 32 predicted proteins | sample IncBWC4OmetaG_FD_161047 | JGI IMG/M metagenome (GOLD analysis project Ga0210398, IMG submission 161047) | Forest soil microbial communities from Barre Woods Harvard Forest LTER site, Petersham, Massachusetts, United States - Inc-BW-C-4-O | ecosystem: Environmental > Terrestrial > Soil >... | reverse complement strand
ACCGGCATGCACATGTGCGCGCAGTCACAATTTCTTCGCGGCGAGTAGAAACTGCTCGATCTCGGCCACGGAAAACGCGATCTTCTCGCAGTAGCAGTCAACCGCGTCGACCAACCCATCGGCCGCCAGCGCGCCGAGCCACGGCCCGCTCACCTCATCGAGGTAGCGCTGCCGCTGCGCGCTGAATTCGGGCGGCAGCGCGTGCAAGCCGAGAAATGTTTTCTTGACCGAGACCGGCAGACTCTCGCCGAGCTGCCGCGCCACCTCGAGAATGCGGCGCTCAGCGCCAAGTTCGAGCCCATAGCCCGATTTGATTTCGATGGTGGTGATGCCTTCCGCCATCAGGCACTTAAGCCGCGCCCGCGCCGACTCATACAGAGATTCTGCGGTCGCCGCGCGCGTTTCGCGCACGGTCGATTGGATGCCCCCGCCCGCTCGCGCGATGTCCTCATAGGACGCGCCGCAGAGTCGCTGCTCGAACTCCGCGACACGATTGCCGCCGTAGACCAGGTGTGTGTGGCAGTCGATCAACCCCGGCGTGATCCACTGGCCGCGAACATCGTGGATCGTCGCATCCTGCGCTTGCGCCCGCTCCCGACCTTCTTCGGCCGTTCCCAGCCAGACAATGCGCTCGCCTTTTATCGCCAGCGCAGCATCCTGCATGCTGCCGTACGCGCCGCCGCCGGCCATGGTCGCAATGTTTGCGCCCGCCCACAGCTGATCCCAATTGTCCGAAAATTTAGGCACAACGTATGATACAGCCAACATGACCATTTACCGTTTGCAGTCCGCGTATTTGCCGCAAGGATGGGCTCGCGATGCGCTGGTCACCGTATCCGACGGAATGATCACGGCGGTCGAGACGAACCGACCTTCGGCGGCGCTGCCTGCGCACGCCGATGTGATCGAGCCGCTCAATGGCATCGTCGTGCCCGGGATGCCCAATGCGCACAGTCATGCCTTCCAACGCGCCATGGCCGGAAACGCGGAATACAAAATGAGTGCGCGCGATAGTTTTTGGACCTGGCGTCAAGTCATGTATGCGCTCGCAAATCGCATCACGCCGGAACAGCTGCGGATCGTGGCAACCCAGTTGTTCGTCGAAATGCTGAAATCTGGCTACACCTCGGTCGCCGAATTTCACTATTTGCATCGGACCGCCGGCGACGCCCAGTATTCAAGCGCGAATCCGTTGTGGGAGGCGGTTGGCGCCGCCGCGCGCGCGGCCGGCATCGGGCTGACGTTTTTGCCGACGCTCTATCAAAGCAGCGACTTCGGCGGCCGACCGCTCAAACCGGAGCAGGCGCGGTTTTATCTGGACACCGACGCGTTCCTGCGCGCCATCGAGCAGCGCGTCGCGGCGGAGCGTGGTATGAGCAACCGCATGCTGCGCACCGGCGCCGCATTTCACAGCCTGCGCGCGGTTCCGCTCGATCACTTGCGCGCGGCCGCGCTGGCGTTACGCGGCATTGATCCAAGCGTGCCGGTGCATATCCACGTCGCGGAGCAAGTGGCGGAAGTGCGCGCCTGCGAGACCGCGACCGGCCGCCGGCCCATCGAACTGCTGCTGGATCAAGAGTTGCTGACGCCACATTGGTGCGTGGTGCATGCAACTCATGCCACCGCCAAAGAACTCGAGGGGTTGGCTGAGGTCGACGCCGTCGTCTGCGTATCCATCAGCACCGAGGCCAATCTGGGCGACGGCTTTTTCGACGCCGCACGTTTTCTCAAGAACGGGCGGCTTTGCGTGGGTTCCGACAGCCAGTCGACCGTCAGTCCTGCTGAGGAGCTGCGCTGGCTTGAATATCAGCAGCGCTTGTGCAAAAAGCGCCGCGCCGTCCTGACCGCCAAGGGCGAGTCCCACGTCGGCACTCGCTTGTGGCGCGACGCTGCAAAGAACGGCGCGTGCGCGCTCGGCCAACCGGTGGGCAGAATAGCCGTCGGTTGCCGCGCGGATTGGCTGGTGTTGGACGCGATGCATCCGTCGCTGGCCGGAGTGTCCGCGGATGGCGCATTGGATCGCTTGCTGTTCGCCGGCGCGGATAAGGCGATTCGCGACGTCATGGTCGGCGGCCGGTGGGTGGTCAAGGGTGGCCACCACGCGGCGGACGAGCGACTGCGCGCCGATTTTGATCGAATTATGTCTAATCTAAGCAGTGGTTGACTGTACCTGTCTATACAGCTTAATCTTCTGGCATGAACAAGGCCGCCGTGTCATTGCAGCCCCTCTACTTGCAGGTCAAACGCCACATACTCGACAACATCGGATCGGGCAAGTGGGGTGCGTCCACGCGGGTACCTTCCGAGAATGACCTGGTCAGATCCTTCGGCGTATCGCGAATGACCGCCAACCGCGCGCTGCGCGAATTGCGGGACGAAGGCGTATTGGTGCGGGTTGCGGGTGTCGGAAGCTTTGTCGCCGACCGCCACGCGCACGCGCATCCTTTAGAGATACGCGGTATCGCCGATGAGATCCGCGAGCGCGGTCACGTGCACCGCGCCGAGACCGTTTCCCTGGAGCGAATTCGCGCCGTGGCCGAACTCGCTGAGGATTTCGGTATTGCGCCTCGCAGTGAACTGTACTGCTCGCTGATCGTGCACTTCGAGAATGACCGCCCCATTCAACTCGAGGATCGATATGTTTTGCCGAAGCTCGCGCCCGACTACTTGAAAATGGACTTCAGCCGCACCACACCGCACGACTATCTGGTCAAGGTTGCGCCGCTGCAGGAAGCGGAACACCTATTGCGGGCGGAAATGCCCGATGAGCGGACGCGCAAACTATTGGCGATGAAAGGCGGCGAACCCTGCCTGGTTGTGATCAGAAGAACTTGGACCGCCGGCCAAATCGCTTCGGTGGCACGCCTGTACTATCCCGGGTCCCGGTACGAATTGTCCGGGCGCTTTCGCCCGTAGAGGAATCAGCATGCACCCCCCTCCTAAGCCCAGATTCATCCGCGCCGCGCGCGGCAATACATTGAGCGCACGCACCTGGATGACCGAGGCGCCGCTGCGCATGTTGATGAACAACTTGGACGCTGAGGTCGCGGAGAATCCCACCGAGCTGGTGGTATACGGCGGCATCGGGCGCGCCGCGCGCGATTGGAACTGCTACGACCGCATCGTCGAGACACTGAAGTCTCTGACGGAAGAGGAAACGTTGCTGGTGCAATCCGGCAAACCCGTCGGTGTGTTCCCCACGCATGCCGACGCGCCGCGCGTGCTCATTGCCAACTCCAATCTCGTGCCGCATTGGGCAACCTGGGAACATTTCCACGAGCTCGATCGCAAAGGACTGGCCATGTTCGGTCAGATGACGGCCGGCTCCTGGATCTATATCGGCAGCCAGGGAATCGTTCAGGGCACGTATGAAACGTTCGCTGAAATGGGGCGGCGTCATTTCGGCGGAAACCTTCAGGGCAAATGGATTCTCACCGCGGGCTTGGGCGGCATGGGCGGCGCGCAACCGCTGGCCGCGACCATGGCCGGCGCCAGTTTGTTGGCCGTCGAGTGCCGACCCAGCCGCATCGCCAAACGCCTCGAGACCGGCTACATCGATGCGCAGGCAGCCACGTTGAATGACGCGCTCACCATGCTCGAGACCGCCAAGAAACACGGCAAGCCGCTGTCGGTGGCATTGCTCGGCAACATTGTCGATGTGCTCGGTACGCTGCTCGAGCGGGGCATCAAGCCGGATGCGCTGACCGACCAGACGTCTGCGCATGATCCGGTCAACGGCTATCTACCCCAAGGCTGGTCCATCGAACAGTGGGACGAACGGCGGGTCAAGGATCCCGCCGGCACCGCCGCCGCCGCATCGCACTCGATGGCCAAGCACGTCGAGTATCTGCTGCGCTTCAAGCGCATGGGGCTGCCGGTTTTCGATTACGGCAACAACATTCGGCAGGTGGCTTTCGATGCCGGAGTCTCGTCGGCCTTCGATATCCCGGGTTTCGTTCCCGAATACATCCGGCCGCTGTTTTGCCGCGGCGTCGGTCCATTTCGCTGGGTGGCCCTGTCGGGCAATCCTGAAGACATTTACAAAACCGACGCCAAGGTCAAAGAGTTGATTCCGGATGATCCGCACCTGCATCAGTGGCTCGATATGGCGCGATCGCGAATCCATTTTCAGGGTTTGCCGGCGCGCATATGCTGGGTGGGTTTGGGTCAGCGTGATCGGTTGGGACTGGCGTTCAATGAAATGGTCAAAAGCGGTGAGCTCTCCGCGCCCATCGTGATCGGCCGCGATCACCTCGATTCAGGTTCGGTCGCGAGTCCCAATCGCGAGACCGAAGCGATGAAGGACGGCTCGGATGCCGTTTCAGATTGGCCGTTGCTCAACGCGCTGCTCAACACCGCTTCGGGCGCGACGTGGGTGTCGATTCACCACGGCGGCGGCGTCGGCATGGGGTACTCGCAACACGCGGGCCTGGTCATAGTCTGCGATGGCAGCGACGCCGCGGCCAAGCGCATTCGGCGCGTGTTATGGAACGATCCTGCCACCGGGGTCATGCGTCACGCGGATGCCGGCTACGAGAGCGCCATTGCCTGTGCCCGAGAATGTGGCCTCAAACTGCCGATGATTGAGCAGCCGTAAGTGAGCAACGCCCTGACCTTGCAGGCCGGCGCGCTATCGCTGTCGGCATTGCGACGAATATATGAGCAGCCCACCGTGCTGCATCTATCGACGCAGGATCGCGCGCGCATCGTGTCGGCCAACGCTTTGGTCGACAAGATCGTCGCCGGCGGCGATGTGGCCTACGGCATCAATACGGGCTTCGGACTTCTCGCTCAAACGCGCATTCCCAACGAGCAGCTCGAGCTGCTGCAGCGGAATCTGCTGCTCTCGCACGCGGCAGGCGTCGGCGATGCGCTCCCGGACGCCGTCGTTCGTCTCATTCTCGCGCTCAAGATCAACGCATTGGCCCGCGGCCACTCCGGCGTCACGCTGGGGCTCGTGGATGCCTTGCTGGCGCTGCTCGAGCACGAGGTGTATCCGATGATCCCGGCGCAAGGATCGGTCGGCGCGTCGGGAGACCTGGCGCCCCTGGCGCACTTGAGCGCGACGCTGCTCGGAATCGGCCACGTCCGCGTTGGCGGCATACGAGTGCCGGCCGCCGACGGATTGCGCCGGGCGGGATTGCAACCCATCAGGTTGCACGCCAAAGAGGGGCTCGCCCTGATCAACGGCACGCAAGTCTCCACCGCTTTAGGGCTGGCGGGCCTGTTCGGGACCGAGGATCTATTCGCCGCCGCAGTGATCGCCGGGGCGATGTCGGTCGATGCCTTGAAGGGCAGCGACTCGCCCTTCGATGCACGCATTCAACAGGTTCGGGGACAGCCCGGCCAGATTGCGGTGGCGCGCGAGTATCGGGAGCTGATCGCCGGCAGCGCCATTCGGGCCTCGCATCTTGATTGCGCTCGCGTGCAGGATCCCTATTCGTTCCGCTGTCAGCCCCAGGTAATGGGCGCGTGCCTGGACCTCATTCGCAACTGCAGCGCGACGCTCAAGATCGAGGCCAACGCTGTGACGGACAATCCGCTCTTATTCACGGAGGCGGGCGAGGTGCTGTCGGGCGGAAATTTTCATGCCGAGCCCGTGGCTTTTGCCGCCGATACGCTCGCCCTTGCGATCGCGGAAATCGGCAGCCTTTCGGAGCGCCGAATTGCCGTGCTCGTGGACCCCAAAATGAGCGGCCTGCCGCCCTTCCTGGTGAACAACAGCGGTTTGAATTCCGGGTTCATGATCGCGCAAGTCACCGCGGCGGCGCTGGTTTCCGAAAACAAGACGCTCGCAGCGCCGGCCAGCGTCGATTCGATTCCGACTTCCGCAAATCAGGAAGATCATGTCAGCATGGCCACCCATGCAGCGCGGCGTTTGCTGGTCATGGTCGACAACGCTGCCGCGGTGGTCGGCATCGAGTTATTGGCGGCGGCCCAAGGCTTGGATTTTCATCGCCCGGCCAAATCCTCCCGGCGCCTCGAAGAGGTTCATGCCGGCATTCGACGCGACGTGCTGTTCTATTCCGCCGATCGATATTTCGCTCCCGATATCGATGTCGCTCGTTCTTGGGTAAAATCCGGACGCTTCGTAGCTCAAGTTAACCGAGTCTTACCCTCAAGGTCCGATCCATGAAATTCTGCGGCGTACTCCTTGTCAGCCTCTGTTGTTTTGCCGGCGCCGGCCGCGCGGCGCCGGTCAATCTCGCCACCCTAACCTGCGTAAAATATCAAAACGAAGTCATCGCGCCGCCGGTGCCCGCGCCGGGCGCGGATGCCATCAACACCATGATGTGGTTGTTCGGCTACTCCGTGGGCAAGTCTGGCGCGCACGTCATGTACGGCGACGCCTTGGCCGGCTTCGGATTCGCTCTCGATGCGGAATGCAAGAATAATCCCGCTGAAAGCTTGCTGGACGCGCTGGTGAAGATCAAACCCGACAACAAGAATCCGATGGACTTAACCGGTTTGGAATGCGAAACATTCGCGGCCCGCCACGTGGAACTCCAGAAATCGGACCGCGAGAGCGCCGATACCATCATGATGTGGTTGTTTGGCTTCGCCGTTGCCAGGAACGGCAGCCATTTGTTTGACTCGAGCGGCCTTAAGACCTTCGAGGCTTCGCTCATGGCGGATTGCACGAAATATCCGGGCCGCAATCTTTTCGACGAGTTGGTTGCGGTTAAATTCTCTACCCCTAAAAATTAGTCCCTAAAAATTCGACGCGCTGCGCGTGAATTGATCCGCGAGACTGACATGCGCGGGGAAGTAAGGCGGCGTAGCGGGTGCTTGCAACCCCTCTAAGATCCGCCCAACCCTTTCCGGCGTGCCCAGGTCTGTCCAGCCGCAATGCGGCACGGTGAGTACCCTGAGCATGGATTCACGGCCTTGCAGCACATCCTTGGAAAAATCCACGGTGCGCAGATTCTGGTAAATAGAATCGAGATTGGCGCCCTCAAAGCCGCGCATCGCCGCAATGGTCGTGGCGAATCGGCTGTCGAATAGGCTGAGCAAAGTTCTCACCGACGCGGCCATGATGAAAACATTCCACAGCGCCCCTGCGTCGAGCAGAACGCGGGCTCGGCTGGCGTTCGGCTTCTCGATGAATCGTAACACGCCCGCCGCACCGTCCGAGGCGCGGGACGCGGGCACGATGTAACCCAGCTCGGTGTCAGGTTCATCCGGTTCGACCCCCAATAGATATATGGAGCCGCGGTCTTCATGCGCCAGCGCCGCGGCGCGGCGCAGCGCCGCGGCCATGACTTTCTCGTCGCGTAGATAGTGATCGGCCGGCAGCAACACCACCGTGGCATGAGGATCTCGTTCGATGATGCGCAGAAGCGGCAGCAAAATGCCGAACGCCGTGCCTCTATTTTCCGGCTGCGAAATGACATTCTGTTCGGGCAAATAACTCAGTATCGGCGCCCACCATTGTCGATGCTGTTCCGCAACGACGCTGCAAATCCGCTGCAATGGCGCCACCGAGGTAGCCCGCTGCAGGGCCTCTTGCAAAAGACACGGGCCCCCTTGCAACGAACAGTATTGCTTCGGCAAAGCCACGCCCTGCTCGTTCCGGGTCAAGCTGCGCAGCCTGCTCCCCTCTCCGGCGGCGAGCACCAACGCCCAAGAATCTAAACGATGTTTCATGCAAAACATGCTGGCTTCGCGTGGTCGATGGGAAAATGGCATGGAGTCCTGAAGCCTTGTAGGAATCGACCGATAGCAATTTGCTAAGACCTTTCCTACGGTGGGTCGCTCGCTCGACCGAATGCGATATCGGCCTCTTCGTGGTCAACTGTGATCGTGGCCAGGAACCTAAAAACTAAGGCAATATCAGTCGCTGCGCTTGAACTCGGTGCGTTGTGCCTGCTGGCCTGCGGCGCCTTTGCGGCACCGCCTCAAGGGCGGCTACCGGTGCACATCCCAAATCAATTTCAGGGATCTGCCCAACTGGACCTACGCCTCCCTGCACACGCAGCGGAGGCGGCGACCGTCTTGGGGAAATCGCCCAGCGCGTTCCCCTCGATGACGCATCGTCAGACCCCCACCCAAGAACCGCTTGAACTTCCGCTTCTGGGTGCGGACGGCATGCATGCGCGTCCCACGATTCAGGACCTTGTACAAAAGGTGCATCGAGAAGGCCTGCCGGTGGCGCGACTATTCGAGACGAAGTCCGCGCTGCTGCATCTGGGCTTGAGTCCCCGGGGCAAACCCGGTCTATGGTTGGTGCAAAAGACCCATTGAAAATACTCTACGTTGAGGACAATGCGCTGGTGCGTGAAGTGACGGCCGAGCTCCTGGCCCAGGAACAAAGGCAAATTGTCGCCTGCGCCGACGCCGAAAAGGCGCTCGAGGAATTTCGCGCAAACTCCTTCGACCTCGTCATCACCGATGTAAGTTTGCCCGTCATGTCGGGTATCGAACTTGCGCGCAACCTTTTGCGCCTCAAGCCTGACCTGCCCATTATCATTGCGTCGGGCTATTCGCTGGATTTTGGGCTTGAAAACTGGGGCGCCAACGTTCGCGCCATCATCAAACCATTCGAGGCTACTGAAATCGAAGCGCTGATCCGCGCTCTTATCGCGCGCTAGTGTCCGCGCGCGGCAGTCGGACCTGAAAGGCGGTTTCTCCACTGCCCGTTTTCACATCCACGTGACCGTCATGCGCTTGGACGATCTGCGAAACAATGTACAGGCCGAGCCCTAGGCCTTCGCCGCGGCCGGACTGACGCTGTCCGCCGCGGAAAGGGTCGAAGAGGTGCGGCAAGATATCCGGCGGTATGGTGCCGCCGTTTCTCACGGCTAGAGTCACGTGATTGCGGTCGCTGCCGTCCAGGCGCACTTGAATGACCCGTTCCGGAGTGCCGTGCTTGAGAGCGTTGCCAATCAGGTTGGACGCCACTTGCGCGATGCGTTCCGGATCCCAGAAGCCGGCGAAATTCCCGACGTAGCTGGCATCGATTTTGCGTTCGGGTGCGGCCGCCTGATGCTCGCGCAACGATCGTTCCACCAGGATCTTGAAATCCACCGCTTCGCGCTTGACGATGATGCCCCCTCCCAAGCGCGCGCGCGCCAGGTCGAGCATGTCTTCGATCATTCGCGCCATGCGATTGCCGCTGCTGACGATGCGCGCGGCCGCTTCGAGCGCAGCCAGATCCTGTGTACGGCGCTGCAGTAGGCGAGCCGACGCCAGCATCGCGCTCAACGGACTGCGCAAATCATGAGCGAGCAAGGCACTGAACAGTTCATTGAGGCGCAGTGTTTCAGTGCGGTCATTGAGTTCGGCGGACAGAGCCTGGCGCTGCCGATACAGCTCGAAGAACACCTCCGCTTTGTTCTTGAGGATGTGTGGTTCTATGGGCTTGTAGATGAAATCCACCGCGCCGGCTTCATATCCCTTGAATTGACGATGCAGCTCGCGCGCGCCCGCGGTGACGAATATCAGCGGTATGTGCCGGGTGCGTTCGCTGCCGCGCAAAAGCTCTGCGAGTTCGAAACCATCCATGTCCGGCATCTGCACGTCCAGAAACGCGAGCGCCACGTCGTGCACCAGCAGCAATTCCAATGCTTCAGAGCCCGAGCGCGCGGTCAGGATCTCGACGTCGCGGCGGGCCAAGAGCGCCGACAGCGCAAGCAGATTCTCTTCGAGATCATCGACCAGCAAGCACTTGATGGGGCGAGCGTCGAGGTATCCATGTTCAGTTCATCCGCTCAGGGTGGGCGACGGCGTCCAAGGTGCGCAGCAGATCGGCGATCTCCTCGAGCGGCAGCACACAGTCCGCGGGCCGCAATTTCAGCGCGGATAGCGCCATATGCGGTGCGCGCGCCGTCTGCGGGGATTGTACGACGGTGATGCCACCCGCGTCATGAATCGCCGCGAGGCCGGCGGCGCCATCCTCGTTTGCGCCGCTGAGGATGATGCCCAGCAGACGTTCGTTATAGACCTCCACCGCGGATTCGAACAATACATCGATCGAGGGCCTGGAGTGATGTACCGGATCGTCGGCCGAAAGCGCGAGTTGCGGACCATTGTCCACCAGCAGATGATAATTATTCGGCGCGAAATACACCGTTCCGGACGCCACTTGTTCCTTGTCTTGCGCCTCGCGAACCGGCAGCGCACACTTTCGCGCGAATATTTCGGCGAGCACGCTGGGCCTGTCGCGCGGCAGATGCAGCACGATGATCACCGGCGGGCGCAGCCCGGGAGGGAGCGCGGGCAGCAGTACAGCAAGCGCCTCTATGCCTCCCGCCGAGGCGCCAATTACGACCGCGTCCACACGTCCTGCGAGATTCATAGCTCGGCTCGTTTCTGAAGAATTCGCTCGGCCGGCACGAAATCCAAGAAGGCGCCGACGTGCGAGGAAAAGCGTATCGATTCCTTGGCACCCAGCCCCAGGAATCCCTGACGGCACAGGGCGTCGCGAAATAATCCAATCGCGCGGTCCTGCAGTATGCGATTGAAATAAATTAGCACGTTACGGCAGGACACCAGTTGCACCTCCGCGAAGACGCTGTCGGTCGCGAGGCTATGATCCGAAAAAACGATGTGATCCTTGAGCGATTTATCAAAAACCGCCCGGCCATAAGCGGCCGTGTAGTAGTCGGACAGCGACGAGCGGGCACCCGATTTATGATGGTTGGTCGTGAAGCCGGCGATGCGCTCTATACCGTAGACCCCCGCCGCCGCCTTCTGCAGCGTTCCCGGATTGATGTCGGTTGCATAGATGATGGTTTTGGACAGCAGGCCCTCCTCCCGCAGAAGAATTGCCAGCGAGTACGCTTCCTCCCCGGCGCTGCAGCCGGCGACCCACACTTTGAGGGAGGGATACGTGCGCAGCAATGGCACGACCTGTTCGCGCAGGGCCTGAAAATAAGCAGGGTCGCGGAACATTTCGCTCACCTGCACGGTGAGGAAGTCCAGCAGCGCCGGAAAAACGCTTGAATCATGCAGAACCTTGTCTTGCAGCTGCGACAGCGTACGGCAGTCGAATCGGCTCATCGCCGCCCTCATTCGACGCCGCAGCGAAGCCGCGGCATATCCGCGGAAGTCATAGTGATACATCTGATAAATGGCATCGATCAGGACTTTGAGTTCGATATCAAATTCTCGCCCCACGGCCCGCGCGCCGCTTACTTCGGCATCCATACGCGCACCAGCGACAGCAGCTTCTCGACGTCCAGGGGTTTGGCGATATAGTCATTCGCGCCGGCCGCCAGACTCTTATCGTGATCGTCCGCCATCGCCTTCGCCGTCAGCGCGATAATGGGGAGATTCTTCCACTCGCCGCGCTTGCGAATCTCGCGCATGGCCGTGAGGCCGTCCATCTCCGGCATCATGATATCCATCAGTACCAGGTCCGTGCGCGTCGCCGCGTCTTGCGAGGAGCGTGCCAAAACTTCGAGCGCCTCGCGGCCGTTGCGTGCGATGGTCACTGTGATGCCTTTGGGCTCGAGCACGCTCGACAAGGCAAACACATTGCGCACATCGTCCTCCACGATCAGCACGCGGCGGCCCTCGAGTATGCTCTCTCGGTCGCGCGCCGTTTTGAGCATCTGCTGATGCTCAGGCGGCAATTTGGCCTCGACTTGGTGCAGGAACAGGGTGACTTCGTCCAATAGCCGCTCCGGCGAGCGTGCGTCCTTGATGATGATCGACTTGGAATAGCGGCGCAGCCTCTGTTCGTCCTCGCGGTCAAGGGCGCGCCCCGTGTAAATGATGACCGGCGGAAAGGCCACATCTTCCTGTTGCGACATCTCTTCGAGCAGGTCATAGCCGCTCAAATCCGGCAGGTTCAGATCGACGACCATGCAATCGAAAGTAGTGTCCTTAAGCTGCGCCAACGCTTCAGCCGCGCTCGCCACGGCCGTGATTTGCACATCGCCGTTGCTCAACAACTGCCGCACGCTTTCGCGCTGACGCGCATCGTCCTCGACGATCAGCAAGCGCCGCACATTTTGCGAAAACTTGGCTTCCAATCGCCTCAGCGCCTCGACCAACTCTTCGCGCTTCGCCGGCTTCAATGCATAGCCGATCGCGCCCAACTCGAGTGCCTCACGTTTGTAGTCGGAGACCGAGATCATGTGAACCGGGATATGCCGCGTACGTGGATCGCGCTTCAAGGTGTCGAGCACGCCGAGTCCGGAATGATCGGGCAGCTTGACATCCAGAAGGATTGCGCTCGGTAGATACTGTCCCGCGGCAATGAGTCCCTCATTCGCCGATGCGGCGGCGACGCATTGGAAACCCAGCTCGTGCACCAGATCGCGCAAAATCATTGCGAAAGCTGGATCGTCCTCGACCAGCAAAATGACCCTGCCGCCCGGCGTGATCGCGTTTCGATCATCTTCCGTTACGGATGGCGCCGGCGTTGGCGGCGCAGCATTTTTCGGAACCGATTCGGGCTTTGCAGCCGGCAGCACCGCTTGTACGGGCATGCCCGAGTCGAACGCCACCGGCACCGTAAAGGTGAACACGCTGCCCTCGCCCAATGCGCTTTGCACGGTGATGGCGCCGCCCAACAGGGCCGCCAAGTCGCGCGAAATCGACAGGCCCAGACCGGTGCCGCCGAACCTGCGATGAATGCTGCCGTCGGCCTGCCGAAATGCCTCGAAAATCACCTCTTGCTGATGCGGCGCAATTCCAACGCCGGTGTCGCGCACCGCGAATGCCACGGTGCCGCTTTGTGGCGAGAACACCCGCACCGCGATCTCGCCTTTCTCTGTAAATTTAAAGGCGTTCGACAACAGATTCTTGAGAATCTGCCCCAGTCTTTGCGGATCCGTCTCAATTTGCTCCGGTACCCCCGGCTCGATGGCCCAGGATAAGCGCACATGTTTCTGATCCGCGGTGGGTTGAAATGTCTTGACCAGCGATTCCATCGCAGTCGCCACGGAGACCCGTTCGGGCGCCAGCTCGACCTTCCCCGCTTCGATTCTCGATAGATCCAGCACATCGTTGATGAGTGCAAGCAGATCGTTGCCCGCAGAGCTAATGGTTTTGGCGAATTTCACCTGGGCGGCGGTCAGATTGCCGTCCTTGTTGTCGGCCAGGAGCTTTGCAAGTATCAGGGTCGAGTTGAGCGGCGTGCGCAATTCGTGGCTCATATTCGCCAGGAATTCGCTCTTGTACTCATTTGCCCGCTGCAGCTCGTCTGCTCTCGCACTTAAGATATCCTGAGCCTTGGCCAGATCGTCCTTCTGATGCTCGAGTAATTGAGCCTGCTCCTCCAACTGGGAGTTGATTTGCTCGAGTTCGGATTGTTGTACCTCGAGATGGGCTTGCGATTCTCGCAGCGCACGTCCCTGCTCCTCTAGTTCCTCGTTGCTGACGCGCAATTCCTCCGCGCCGGCCTGCAGTTCTTCCGCCTGCTGCTGGGTTTCTTGCAGCAATTCTTCGAGACGCTGGCGGTCCTTGGCCGCGCGCACGGCAACGGCAATCGATTCGGAGACACGCGACAGGAGTTCGCGCTGATCTGCATCGGTGGCGCTAAAAAATCCCAGTTCCACCACTGCCTGCACGACGCCGTCAATGCTCGCCGGGACCACCACCAGCTCATTGGGCGTACCCTTGCCGATAGCGGAGGAAATCGGCAAATAGCCGGCCGGCACATCGCGTACTCGAAGAGCGCGTTTGTCTTTGGCCGCTTGGCCTACCAAGCCGTCGCCGGGACGCACGGCGGTTCCCACGGAATCATCCGCGGGAATCGCATAGGCGGCGAAACGCCGATACTGGCCGGCTTCGGCGATATAGACGGCGCCGACTTGTGCCTGCACGAACCCGGCGAGGAAGCCGAGCAAATTGCCGCCCAATTTATCGAGCGACTGGTCTCCTTGCATTTGCTCGCTCAAGCCCATCTGGCCGACTCTCACCCATGCCTGGGCCTGCCGATTTCGGAAATCCCGAGACGCGACCACGGCGGCGCCGGCGATCAAGAACAGCAATACTCCCGATCCGCCCAACGTCACCGCCAGAGAAACGGTCGCGGCATTGCGCGACTCTTCGGCACGCTGCGCGACGATCTGCCGCTCGGCGCCCTCAATCTCGCTCGCCGCGGCTCGGATCCTATCCATGTAGATCTTGCCTCGGTCCGTGCGGACGATGGCCATGGCGGCCTCAGGCTTGCCCGCACGGCGCGCGGCGACAGTGGAATCCAACTCCGCCATTTTGAGATTTGCGAGCGATTCGAGACCATCGAGCCGCCGCTGCTGATCGGGCCGGTTGACGAACAGTCCGCGCATTGACCTGATTTCGTAGGGCAGTGCGTCCTTGGCGTCGGTGTACGGCGTCAGATAGCTCTCCTCGCCGGTGAGCAAGTAGCCGCGCTGCCCGGTTTCCGCATCCTTAAGCGTCGAGAGCAGGCTTTCGAGACGGCCAAGCACTTCAACTGTTTGCGTCAAACTCGCGGCCGTGGTGGTCGTTGTCTGCAATGACTGGTAGGACAGCAGCGCGATGATCGCCACGGCGACCACCGCGAGTAAGAATCCGATCAAGGTCTTGGGCGGCAGCGGCAGCCTGCTGCGTACTGCGCCGATCGAGCCTTCTGAAGCGTTGTTATAATCCATGGCGATGCTCGAATGGCGATCGGCAAAATTCTACGTGAGAACTGCAGGCCTGCCTGTAGGACACTGCTGACATTCAAGGGCCATCGGTTGACATCGCGCCGCTAGGTCTTGTTGTTTGGCGTGGCGTGCCGGCGTTGCAGCGATAGCAATACCAGCACGCCTGCCAGCACGAAGTACGCCGCACAGAATTGGATGGCGGCGCGGCGCGGGATGCCGTCCAACTGCGACAGTACATACGCGCTGCCATCCAGGCGCACAGAGTGCACAATTCCAAAAAAGCACATCGTCCCCGCCGCTGCCAGATAAATGGCTGCGGATCGCAATCTGCGTTCGATCATTTCGACCACGAATGCCGCCCAGATCGTCGCGGTAATGATGAAGCCGTTGCCCAATGCGACGATGACGCTCAAGGTGGGCAGGCCATGTTCGGGCGCCGTCATGAGTGCCGCGAATTTCTGCGGCGAAATGTATTTCGGATCGCTCAGCTCAATGGTCAGTAGCCGCGCGATCGACGGGAAAAAACTAATCGCCACGGCGATCGCATGGCGCGCGGGCACGGCGCTGAATGCCTGCGCGGTAATATTGAGCGCCAGAAACACCAGCACCGGCGCCAGCACGGCAAGCGGCACCATCTCGATCAGGTTCGCCAAAAATCCAAGCATTCCGCCCACACCGACGAAAACACCGGTCAGCAACGTGTATCCGGAGCGCGCGCCCATTTCCTTGAAGGCGGGATGACCGATGTAAGGTGTGGTCTGCGCGACGCCTCCCGCCAACCCCGCCAGCAAAGTTGCAGCGGCTTCCGCCAGCAAGATGCTGCGCACGTCGTAGTCATCGCCCGCGACGCGCGCGCTCTCGGTGTTGTTCACGCCGCCGACGATGGTCAACAGAGCGAACGGAATGATCAATGCAAGATGGTCGCCGAGACCCGCAAAGCCTTGGAAAATGCCGGGATCAGAGTGCGGAAACGCCAGACGCAGCGTCGGCATCGCCGGCGCGGGAATCTGCATGCCGAGAAAGCCGAAGTGGCCCGCCCCGTAGTAAAACAAAGTCCCGACGATGACCGCGAAAAGCACGCCCGGCATGCCGAACGGCGCCGAACCCTTCGCAACCAATGCGTAGAGAATCAGACCCAGGGTCAAAAGTCCGATCATTGGAAATTGCAACAGATCGATCATGGGGAAAAACCCGATCAATGTCAGCGCGATGCCGGCCAACGAGCCCAAGAGTCCGGCCATCGGAATGACCCGCCGCACGGTTCTTCCCGCGAACGACAACAGCAACTTCAAGATGCCCATGGCCGCGGTGGCCGCCATGCCGAGATACCAGGTCTGAAGGCCCGCCGAGGTTGGATCAAGGCCCGCCGCGCGAAACTTGGCGTATGCGGGGCCGAGTACCAGCAGCGCCATTCCAATGGTGGACGGCGTGTCCAAACCGAATGGCATGGCGGTGACATCGCTGCGACCGGTGCGGCGCGCCAGTCGCACGGCCAACCAGGTGTACGCCAAGTCACCCAGCAGCACGCCCAATGCCGTCCCGGGAAACATTTTTCCGAAGACGATGTCTGCCGGAACGCCGTAGCCGCCGATCAACACCGCGGCGAGCAATCCAAGAACCGACAGATTGTCGACGACGAGCCCTAGAAAGCCATTGACATCGCCGGGAACCAGCCGAAAGTAGGAAGGCTGGCCGGCGCTAATTGCCAAGATTGAGCAGCGCCGCGTTGCCGCCCGTGGCCGTGGTATTGACGGTAAGCGTGCGCTCATTCGCGAATCGCGTCAGATAGTGCGGCCCTCCCGCCTTAGGGCCCGTGCCCGATAGGCCATTGCCGCCGAAGGGCTGCACGCCGACAACTGCTCCGATCATATTGCGATTCACGTAGGTGTTGCCGATCGACGTATCCGCGAAGACCTGCCGCCAAAATGATTCCAACCGAGTTTGCACGCCCAGCGTCAAGCCGTAATGGCTATCGCGGATGGCCTCGAGCACCTGTTGTATCTCGCTGGATCGATAGCGCACCACGTGCAAGATCGGCCCGAATTCCTCGCGAGTCAGCTGACCGGCGCTGTTAAGTTCGATGAGATGCGGCGCAAAGAAGCTGCCGTGCGTGTGCGCCTCGCCCAGTTCGCAAGCCTTCACGATGCGCGCTTCCTTGCGCATGCGCGCCACATGCTGCGCCAAACCGTCCCGTGCCGCCGCGTTGATGACCGGGCCCACATCGGTTTGCAGGTTGGATGGATCGCCGATGAGCAATTCGTCCATGGCTCCCGCGATCATCTCCGCTACCGCGTCGGCAATCTCCTCCTGCAAGAACAACAAGCGCAGCGCCGAACAGCGTTGTCCGGCACTCATGAATGCCGAGCTCACCACATCATCGACCACTTGCTCAGGCAGCGCAGTCGAGTCCACAATCATGGCGTTCAAGCCGCCCGTTTCGGCGATCAGCGGCACAATAATTCCGCCGCGCGCGGCCATCGCGCGATTGATCGTCAGGGCCGTGGCCGTCGAGCCCGTCATGGCCACGCCGGCGAGCGCGGGATGCGCCAGCGCAATTTCGCCGAACAAGCGACCCGGCGTCGGTACCAGGTGCACGGCTTGCGGCGGAACACCGGCCTGGTGCAACAAGCGAATAAATCGCGCGGCAATCAGGGGCGTGGGTTCGGCCGGCTTCGCCACCACGGCATTCCCCGCAGCGAGAGCCGCGGTTACTTGACCGGCAAAAATCGCCAGCGGAAAGTTCCAAGGACTGATGCAGGCGAATACACCCCGTCCCTGCATCGTCAGCTCGTTTGTCTCGCCGGTGGGACCCTCGAGGCGCTCGGGAATCGCAAATTGCTTGCGCCCCCGCAACGCATAGTAGCGGCAAAAATCGACCGCCTCACGCACCTCCGAGATGGCATCCGATATCGTCTTGCCCGCTTCACGGACCAAGAGCTCGTGAAACGCGGCGCGGTCCGACTCGAGCAAATCGGCGGCCCTTTCCAGGCAAGCCGCGCGCGCCTCGCCGCCGCTCAAATTCCACGCCGGCTGAGCCGCAGCGCCGGCATCAAACGCCAGTTTGATTTCGTCGGGTGTGGCGTCGCGCGTGCTGCCGACCTGATCGCGGCGATCGGCCGGATTGGTCACGGCATGCGTTTTCCCGTGTAGCAATTGACCATTGATGATAGGACCCGCGGTCGGCAGGTCGGCCTCACCAACGCGGCTCGAAATTTCAGCTCGCAGAGCTTCAAGCTCGCGCGGATCTCCCAGATCGATCCCGCGCGAATTGCGGCGATCGGAATACAACGCGGCCGGTACCGGCAGCCTAGGATGGGCATACGATTCCAAGCGTTCGAGTTCCGAGATCGGATCGCGGACGATCTCGGCCACCGGAACCTGATCATCCATGAAGCGATTGACGAACGAGGTATTCGCGCCATTCTCGAGCAGGCGCCGTACGAGATAGGCAAGCAGATCTTTGTGTTCTCCGACCGGCGCATACACGCGCACCCGCGGGAATTTTTCGACTTGCCGGGCGGCCTCGGCATACAGCAACCGGCCCATGCCATGGAGCCGTTGAAACTCGAAGTTCGCGTTCGCGGGCGCGAGTTCCAGCACGGCGGCGATGCTATGCGCGTTATGCGTTGCGAATTGCGAGTAGATCAAATCACCGTATTTAAAGAGGCGTCCGACACAGGCCAAGTACGAGACATCGGTGGTTACCTTGCGCGTGTACACAGGGTAGCCCTCGAGACCGCGCTCCTGCGCACGTTTGATCTCCGAATCCCAATAAGCGCCCTTGACCAAACGCACCGTCATGCGGCGGCCGTTTTGGCGTGACGTGGCGGCAACCCAATCGATGACATCCAGGGCGCGCTTGCCGTAGGCTTGCACCGCGAGCCCGAGCCCCGGCCATGCTTGGGTGGCCGTGTCTTTCGCCAGCACCTCGATAATGTCCAACGAGAGATCCAGCCGATCGGCCTCCTCGGCATCGATGGTCAATTGAATGCCGAGGCGTGCCGACCGGCGTGCAAGCTCCAGCACCTGCGGCACCAGCCGACGCATGACGCGGTCATGCTGCAGCAAGCTATAGCGCGGCTCCAAGGCCGAGAGCTTGATGGAGATGCTCGACACCTCATGAACCGCGCGTCCCGCCGCGGTCGATCCGATGACATCAATCGCATGTTGATAGGACTTCAGGTAGCGCGCCGCATCTTGCAGCGTTCGCGCGCCCTCGCCCAGCATGTCGAAAGAGCACAGGCCGACTTCCGATTCGCGCGCGCTGCGAGCCAACGCCTCTTCGATGCTGCGTCCCACCACGAACTCGCCGCCGATAATTTTCATGGCGCGGCGCACCGCAAGGCGCACCAGGGGCTCGCCCGCCTTTCGCGTCAGCTTGCGCATCCAGCCGGTCGCATCGGTCTTGATGGAGGGATCCAGATCGAGAATGCCGCCCGTGAGCATCAAGCCCCAGGTCGATGCATTGACGAACAAAGACTCCGATTGGCCCGAATGAGCGGACCAGTCGCCTGAGCTAAGTTTCTCGGCGATCAGGCGGTCCGCCGTGACATCGTCGGGAATGCGCAGCAGCGCTTCGGCGATGCACATGAGTGCAATGCCCTCCTGATTCGACAGGCCAAATTCCTGCAGGAACGCATCGAGGAAGGGACGCTCGTCGCGCCGCGCCCGAGCCCCTTCGACCAGCTTCATTGCCAGGGCGACAGCGCGATGGCGCGCCCCGCCGGTAAGTTCCAAGCTATGCAACAGCCGCTGTACCGCTTGGTCCTCCGGCCATGTGCCATGCTCTCTGACTGTCCGGCGCAGATCTTCCAGTGGGGCGCTCGAAGGAGGCGGTTGCGGGTTGGCGGCCATGGTCTCTGATTTTAAGGGCTAATCGTCGCAATAAACACTGCGCTCGGCGCAGAATCCTTGGCAGGGGCTATTTTGCTCAAACGCGCACTGCAGTCATTCAGGATAGCAAGATCCCAGGGCTCCAGCCGCGCCGAATATCCCCCACTGTCCAACGACAATGGGTCCTGAATACCGAATATCAAAGTCGTATCACCGTCAATTGCGGCCACCGGCATCGATTCGCTCAAGCGCTCGATACGCGTCGCTGTCCGCAGCGATTTGGACACCATGAGGTTCAAATCCATACACGGCCCGTCGAGCAGTTCGCAGCGAGTGCTCATTGCGCCGTCGAATTCCACCCAATCGCCCATGCTGCGCAACTCGCAATGTTCCCCGCTGCCGAATTCGAGGGTGATTCCCCGCCCCCGCAACAGCACCATCTTGCGATCGTATCCCGCGAAATCCGAGAACGGGCCCGATGATTCGATTTGCGCCACGCTGACGCGCCAAAGAAATGCAGCTCCCGTTGGCGGCACTCGGATGGCTTCATGGGTAATGCCGCCGCCGTTCTTCCAGGGTGTCGCCGAGAAGGAGCAGCGGCGGATGATTTTGATGCCGGCGTCACTCATGTCATTGCGGAATTTGAGAATTCCCTATTTTCCGAGCTGGGAGGCGACATAGGCCGCCACATCGCGGATCTGTGCGAACGTCAGCGCGGCTGCGAATGGCGGCATATTATTCTTTCCGGAAATCACGGTATTCGCGACGAGTTCGAGCGTGTTGACCTTGGTGATGTCGGGGCCGGCGCCGTGGCCTCCCTTGCCCTCCTCGCCATGGCAGGCCGCACAAACTTGAGCGAACACCAGCGCGCCGGCCGTGGCATTCCCGCCATTGAGAGAGACAGCAGTCGCTCTCGCCGCGAGCGCCTGGGGCGGATCAGAGGGCGGCAGATTGCCTTCGAGTGAAAACAGCCACAGGCTGTCGCCGGCCGGACTGCCGGCAAAATTGTTGCCGGCTGAAATGATCGCGATTTTCTCGTGACCGCGAAATTGAAATACGCTGGCCGTCGCGTTGACACCGGCACCGGTCTGATATTCCCAGAGCACATCACCATTGCGGGAATCGAGCGCGACGAAGCGCCCGTCATTGCGCCCTGTGAATACCAGATCGCCGCCCGTGGCTGTCGAGCCGCTGTAGCAGCTGTCTTTCCAGCGTTGACGCCAGACAATCCTGTTGGTTCGCATGTCGACGGCCGCAAAAATGCCGTTGAGCGGGATGTCCGAGAAGCCGAACAGGCCCTGGGTATAAGGACTCCCAGGCTTCGGTTGCTGGGAAGCGCCGACCAAAAATCGGCCCATCTGATCGTTCGCGCAAACAAACAGATATCCCTGGCGCGGGTCGTAGGAACTGGGAGGCCAATTGGTGCCGCCCCACGGACTCGGCTTGGCAACCACCGCCTGGTCCCAGTAAGGCGTAAATATTTGTCCGCCATTGACCAACCGAAACCCCGCCGGCGGAATATCGATGGAATGCGGCACGATCGGATCGCCTGCGGGAAACGGTTGCGTGGCGGCGGTGTTCTGACGGGGCTCTTGCACGACCGGCATTTCGTCGATGCCGATCAGCGGCTTGCCGGTGACACGATCAAGAATATAGACCCACCCGGTCTTGCCGATTTCCGCGATGGCCTCGCGATGCTGACCGTCGTACTCCAAGTCGAACAGCACCACCGGACTCGGAGAGTCGTAGTCCCACAGATCGTGATGCACTTGCTGAAAGTGCCAGCGGTACTTGCCGGTCTTTGCCTCGATGGCAACGATCGATACGGAGAACAGGTTGTCACCCTTGCGTCGGCTGCCGTTGAAGTCCGGCCCTGCATTGCCCGTCGAAAAGTAGATGAGCCCGCGTTTCGCATCGACGGCGGGCGTTTGCCACACCATGGCGCCGCCGTATTGCCAGGAAGCATTGTCCTGCGGCCAGCTCTCGTGACCCACTTCTCCGGGTCCGGGTACGGTGTAGAAGGTCCAGAGAGGCTTGCCGTCCTTGGCGCTGAATGCCCGAACGCGTCCGCGCGACGCCAACTCTCCACCGGCAAATCCGCTGATGATCATGCCGTCGAAGTACAGCGGCGCGCTCGTTATGGTGAAGCCCTCCTGCCAGCGCTCCGCCTGGACCGACCAGATCTGCTTACCCGTGCGCTGGTCCAGCGCGACGATGGCGCCGTCAAGCCTGCCCAAGAAGATTTTCCCCTCGCCGATCGCGACGCCGCGGCTGGTCCAGCCGCAGCACACCGTAGAGATATTTTTTTCCAGGTGCGCTTGATAAACCCAAAGCTGCTTGCCGGTCTCGACGTCGATCGCGAACACATCGTCTGCGCCGGTGGGAACATAGATCACGCCATCCTGAACGATGGGCTGTGCCTCGCCGGAGAACGGCGGTCCCATCCCTGAGCCATTCAGATGCGTTTGCCACTCGGCCTTGAGGTTCCCGACATTGCCCGTCGTTATTTCCGCCAAAGGTGAATAACGTTGATTGTAGATATTCCCCCCATTTGTGACCCACTCACCTAGCGGCAGCGCGGTGAGCTGCTTGGCCGTATAAGCGGGTGATTCCGCCGCCTGGCTGTAAGCAGCCAGCAGCGCGGCGCAGAGCGCATACCATCGACGCATTTGTCTTTCTCCCTGGCAGACCCGCTATGCTAACCGGAAACAGACCGACAACGGATCCGCAAAGTGGCCCACCCATATTTTTACAACGTGGCCCTGTTGTACGGGCCACTTGCAGCGCACCTTAAAGACCGCTGACAAAACCGAGGTGGATCCGATGAAATTGACGCTTTCTGCAGGTCTTTGCGCACTGCTATTCGCCGGCGCCGGCTTCATTAACGGGCATGCACGGGCCGCTAGCTCCCCGGCTGATGAGATTGCATCGGCCGTCGCAGATCCAGCCCGATCGCAAGGCGATCGCGATCGCGATGCGGCGCGCAAGCCGGTCGAATCGCTGCAATTCTCAGGGGTCAAACCAGGTGATGCAGTCGCGGATTTTAATGCCAGCGGCGGATACTTCACGCGTCTGTTTTCTGACGTAGTGGGGAGCCGCGGCCATGTCTACGCCATCGAGCCCGTTGAAATTCAGCAGTACATTGCGAAATCGACCGCCGAGTTACAGGGCTACGCAGCCAATCACCGCAACATCACGGTCTCAGTCGAAACTGCGCTCGACAGTCTCCGTTTGCCGGCGAAGCTCGATTTGTTCTGGATTTCGCAGAATTACCACGATCTGCATTACAAGTTCTTTGGACCGGTGGACATCGCCGCGTTCAACAAAGCTGTGTTCGATGCCTTGAAGCCTGGCGGCTCGTACGTCGTCCTCGACCACACAGCCGCACCCGGTGCGCCGGCAGATGTCACGGAGACTCTACATCGCATCGATCCCGCCACAGTACGTCGCGAAGTCGAAGCCGCGGGCTTTGTCTTCGACAGCGAGAGTCGGATTCTCGCGAATCCTGCCGATCCCCGCACGATTAAAGTATTCGACAAGTTCGTTCAAGGCCACACGGATCAATTCATCCTAAAGTTCCGTAAGCCACAGACATCCACGCCGACGTTCGCGGTGCATGACGGGCAACACGACTTTGATTTCAACATTGGCGTGTGGCACACCCACATCAAGCGAACGCTCGATCCATTTGCGAGCAGTTCGGAATCCGTTGAACTGAATGGAACGGTGACCGTGCGCAAAGTGTGGAATGGCAAGGCGGAACTGGAGGAGATCGAAGCGGATGGGCCGAAAGGCCATTGGGAAGGGCTCACGCTCTTTCTGTACAACCCGAGCGCGCACCAGTGGAGTCAGTCGTTCGCGAACAGCAAGGTCGGGACACTGACGTCAAATGTCGGTGAATTCAAGGACGGCCGAGTCTTGCTGATTGGTCAGGACACGGTGAATGACAAGACGATCCTGGTGAGGGCTATGTGGACCAACATCAGGCCGGATTCGCACCAATACGAGGAATTGTATTCGAATGATGGCGGGACGACATGGGTTCGATCGTTTATCGCCAACTTGACTAGGTTGAAACAGTGAGCGCCGCCGCACTGATGGTGACGTAGTAGCCGTCCGGATCTCGGAGTGAGAACTCCTTCGTCTCAGTGCTCGGGTTCACATGGGGTTCCTCGTCGAGCCTCGAGACAAGAGCCCGAGCTCTCTGCAGTGCCAGGTCGAAATCATCGACACGGAAAAACAAGAGCAATCCGTTTCCAGGTAGCGCCCTGTCGGGGCCCATCAAGGGCGGATGTTCATGCGAGCCCCACATATGAAGACACAGCAATACGGTTCCATCCGAGTCGCGGATCTGACCCCAATCGTCATGACCCGGAGCCGATTCGGGCTGCCCAAAGAGCGACTGGTACCACTTGAAGCTGAACGGAACGTCTCTGACGCCGATGATTGTCCATAGGCGCTTCATTTGCGGATGATCTCAATTGCATTGCCGGCGGGATCGGTTGCCACAATGATTTTCAGCCCCGGCCGGCTGCTTGGCACATCGCGATAGCCTAGCCCTACGTCCGTTAGTCGCCGGACTACTGCCTCGAACTCCGAACTGTAGATAGCCACCACGGGGTACTTGCTCTTAGCCAGTGCGGGTTCCGCGAGCGGCTGAAAAAGCGCGAGAAACGGGCCCTCGCCCAAGCTCATCAGGACTTCATCGTAGGTCGAAGTCTTGAATCTCTGGCGCGGCGTGGCGTTGAATACCTTGGTGTAGAACTCTTCCGCCCTTTGCCGGTCGTTGACGATCAATTTTGAGCCGCCTACTGCCCACTTGCCGGCGCGCGCGACCAATTCGATGGCATTCCCGCTCGGATCTCGAGCAATGGCGATCTTGAGCGATCCGGTTTGTGCGGCGTCCAGCATGCGCACCGAAAGATTCGCATCCTGCATACGATTGACGAGCGCAGACAAATCCGGTGTGTAAATGAGCGCCACGGGATATGCGCTCTTTTTGAGCGGCGGCTCCTGCCTTGGGGAGAGCAACGCCAAGTGCGCGCCGTCCTCAAAGCCCATGATCGGTTCATCATAGGCCGCATCGCTATAATGATCGATCTCCTTCATGCCGAACATTTTCTCAAAGTAGAGCTGATTTTCCTTGACCCCCGCAATGATCAACTTGACGGCACCGATCTTATTGAGCGGCATGGGCGCATCCGCGCCATGCGCCGTGCACGCCACCCAGAACAGCGCGGCCAAGGCGGTTGTACTAAAATGTCTGACGGTCATGGCGGCATGTTAAGGCAACTCGTGGCAGCTAGGTGAGCGAAAACAGATTCGGCTTGGTGATCTTCGATTGCGACGGCGTGCTCGTCGACAGCGAACTGATCACCAACCGGGTATTCGCCGGAATGCTGAACGAATTGGGGATCAGGGTAACGCTCGAGGACATGTTCGAACGTTTTGTCGGTCGCTCCATGCCGCAATGCCTGGATCTCATCACGAAGATGCTGGGCGGTCCGGTTCCGCAGCACTTTGTGGAGGAATATCAAACGCGGTCGGCCACCGCATTGAGATCGGAACTGAAGGCCGTTCCCGATATCGAGACCGTACTGGCTGGGTTACGCGTGCCCTACTGCGTTGCCTCCAGCGGAACTCACGAGAAAATGCAAACGACATTGGGGCTAACCGGCCTGTTGCCACAATTTCGCGGCAAGATGTATAGCGTCACGGAGGTTGCGCAGAGCAAGCCCTTCCCCGATGTATTCTTGTACGCGGCGCGCCAACAAGGCGTCGCGCCTGCGGATTGCGCCGTCATCGAGGACACGCCGACCGGCGTCAGGGCCGGCGTAGCGGCCGGCATGACAGTCTTCGGCTATTGCGCGCTGACGCCCAAACAGCGCCTGATCGAGGCGGGCGCGCACCATACCTTCGAACGCATGCGCGATCTACCCGGATTGATGTCCGGGGCCAACTGAACCTCACATGCGTAGTTGCAACGCCAGCATCGCGGCATTGTAGATGCCATGCGCGATCATCGGTGCCAGGAGCATTTTGGCCCTGTCAAACGCCAACGCGGCGCCTAACCCTAAGCCGAACACGGGAATCATCGACGCCGGCGGGTGCACAATGGCAAACACCGCGGCGCTCGCCACGATCGCGGGGAAGGCGTCAAGCGAACGGCGAAGTCCCGCAAAAATGAGTCCGCGGAATATGAACTCCTCGAAAATTGGCGCGGCGACGACGGCGAGCAAGGGTATCCAGATGTTCGCCGACAGTCCCCGCGCCGATTCGCGCATGACATCCTGCAAGAGATCCAAGCGCCGTAGCGCGTACAGGTAAACCGCGCCGGCCCCGGCCGCGGCCACGCCGGCCCCCACTCCCCAACTCACTGCTCTTGCAATGCCGGGGGCGAAAATTCGCGGGATGCCGAGCGTTTTTGAGCGCCAATACACCAGCCGGAACAGCCCGAACGTCGTGGCGCCGGCGATCGAATACGCCGTCACGATGGCCCGGCCCGACAGATGGTGCGTGGCCATCATGAAGATCGCGAGCGTGATGCCCTGTACGACGAAGAACATCATCGCGGCGATGATGCCGTCCGATGTAGATACGCGCGCCGGCGGCGATGCCGCGGGATCCAACAAGTACGGCAACTCGTCGCGCGCCTTTTGCCACAGAGCCAGCGAGAGCAGTCCGCTCAGCACGATCACGACGATCTTTTGCCACCACTCGCTGGCGAAAATGGCGTAAGTGTAGAGGCCCGCCAACATCATATAGAGATACACATAGGTCGGCCGAAGCTTGGTGCGGACTTCTTGTGCGAGCGGATCGCAGCCAAAGACTCCCAGCGCCACCGCAATGGCCGCGTAAATGGGTACGCCCAGCAAGACGATGGCGGCGAATCCGACCAGTTCGATGTCCGCATGCCGCTTGATGATGACCGCGATGATGAAGACGGCTATGGGATAAACGAGGGCCAGCACGGCCCACAGCTGAGCCTTTTCGCGCAAGACGCTCTCAATGGATCTTGGAACCGTAAACAACAACCACAACGCGCCACCCTCGGAATTGAGGGTTTGAAACGCGGACATCATCAAGGTGTATGCGGCGATGCCAAAGGCGATCGAGGCAACCGTGGCATTGCTGATGCCGGCAAGGGTCGAGCCATGAATCCGGCCCTGAAAAACGATCTGGCTGAAGACGATGATCACCGGAAGCACCAGCGTCTGAACCAGAAAACTCCGATCGCGGCCGAGCAATCGTAGCTCCCGCCGCTGCACGACGGTGCCGAGCAAGAAAGCCGGCTGTGAAGGAGTTTCGCCGACACCTACCCGGGCGGCGGAACGGCCGGTCTCGCGCGAGCTCGCGGCAACGACACCGTTGCGCAGCTGAAAGCTGAGCAGCGCGAGCCCGATCCACACGGCGATTCCCACCTCGCAGATCAACAGCAGCGCGAACTGCGCCGCGGTTGGAGCATCGGCTGCATTGATGGCCTTGACCACCAGGCCGGGCGGCAACCAACATGCCCACGCCGGAAAATGCCGCGCCCAATTCATCACAAATGCCAATGGCTGCGGTAGTCCGATGGAAATGACCAGGTACAGCAGCAGAATGCTGAGTACCGATAGCACCGCCTGCAGGTTACGCAACCTCGATGGAGAAAGGGACATGCGCAGACCCGTGTCAATCAACGTCCGGAACAGGGCCGCCAGCAGCAGCAAGGGAATGATCCCGACCGCACCGACCAAGGGCGCCGTCCAATGGTATCCGGAAATCCACGCGGTCAATGTCCCCGCAGGCAGAAGCGTGAGAAATCCCATGGGATTGGCGACCGCCCGTTCCATCAACCGGCTCCACAGCAGCAACGGCATTCGCATCGGCAACGTGATCAGCCATTCTAAATCCCAATCCGGCTGCGAAAGCTCGCGCGTGGCCAAAGCGCCCAGGATGGCGACGACAAACAGCACCGACCATTCCATCGCCAGACCCCGTGTCATCGCCTCGGTGAGCACCCCCGAGGGCGTTGCGAAACGCGAACCGCTGATAGGATCGAGCGCGCGATGCAGGTTGACGATGCTCTGTCGCGCGATGTTGCCGTAAAGGAATAGCATCGAAAGCGCGACGATCGCGCTCACCACCCAGCGATTGCGTTTCTTGGCGGCGGTTGCCGGGCGGCCGCGGCGGGCGACCCGGCGGCTGTAGACCAGCGTCATCTGGTTCGCGAGCCGTTGCAGACGCAAATGCGTCAACAGCCAAACCGCTCGGCCCCCGGATGCGGCGCTCCCCGCCGTACCACCGTCCGTCATGCGTCCTCGGACTCCGCCGTCACGGCCAAGAATACTTCCTCCAGCGTGCCTCCCGAGGTCACGTTTTCTTTGAGTTCCTGGGGACTTCCGGTGGCGACCAGCTCGCCATGATGGATGATGCCGATGCGGCTGCAGAGCCGCTCCGCCATCTCGAGGATGTGCGTCGACAGAAAGATCGTCGTGCCCTGGTCGGCGCTTTTGCGCAAGCGCTGCTGCACGTCCCGCGAGGCGCGCGGATCGAGCCCGTTGGTGGGCTCGTCGAGAATCAACACCGATGGCTCGTGGATGAGCGCGCAAGCCAGCCCCAGTTTCTTTTTCATGCCCATCGAATAGTTGACGGCGAATTCCTCACCGGCCTGATCCAGACTCAACTCGGACATCAGCCTTTCCGTGCGCAGCGCGGATTCCGCGCGCGTCAGACCGTGCATTTCGCCGATGAATTGCAAAATTTCGCGGCCGCGTAAATAGTCGTAGAAAATCGGACTGTCGGGCAAGTAGCCGACGTGGCGCTTGACTTCGGCGCTATCGCGTTGGCAATCCAAACCGGCGATCCGCACGATGCCGCCGCTCGGCACCAAGATGCTCATCATCATGCGAATGGTGGTCGTTTTTCCGGCGCCATTCGGCCCCAGAAAACCAAACATCTCGCCCTTGGGCACCATAAGAGTCAACGGCGCTACCGCGCGAAACGTGCCATAGGTCTTCGACAGTTCTAAGAATTCGATCATTCGCCGCACCGGTTGCCGACTCATAGCCTAGCAGGCCGGCGCGGCAACGCGAATTTCTAGCTGAAGATCAGCTTTTCCAGAAAGTAACGAGCACGAAGACGATCGCGATGATGGTCAATCCCACATGCCCCAGGGCTGCATGCGATTCCGCGAGCAAATCATTGGCCTCGGGCTCACGGGGAATCAGGTGGGCAAAGGCAGAAAGAAACAACATGCGCCCAGAATAATGGCGCCGGCGGATAAAAACGTGATTCGAATCACGTTGCGCCTATATCATGCCGTAGTCTGTCAAAAGACAGGAGGACATACCCGGTGAACGCTCTTACACGAATGATCGCCGTAGCCGGCGCCGTTGCCGTTGCCGTTGCCGCCATTTTTCCCGCCGCGCTATTTGCGCAAGACGCTCAGGCGCCTGCAGCAATCGATCAATTCGCGCGGCTACAGGGGGAGCTGCGCCGCACGCACGAGAGTGGCGACTCCGCGGCCTACCTGGCGACCGCTCAGTCGATGCATGCATTTCTCAACGGCTCGCCGCGCGGCGTGCTGCAGCTCATGAGCGCGGAGTCCTTGGCCCAAAAGCCCGATGAGGCACTGCGCAGCTTTGCTCAATTCGTGGCAATGGGCCAGTCGAACCCGGAGGTGCTGAAAGCCAAATCGTTCGACTCGCTGCGCAGCCTGCCGAAATACCAGAGCATTTACGCCAGCATGGCCGCGAATGCCACGGGCCAAACGAGGGCCAGCGAGGTTTTCCGCCTGGATAGCATGGCGCTCATCCCTGAGGACATCGACTACGATCCTGAAACCAAACATTTCTATATCAGCACGGTGCTTGGAAAACAGATTCTCCAAGTGGATATGGCCGGCCGAACTAAACTATTCGCCAGTGCCCCGGATCAGTGGCCCATGATGGCCCTGAAAGTCGATTCGCGCCGCCGCGTTCTGTGGGCAACAGAAGTGGCATTGGATGGGTTTTCGGCCGCCGCAAAGAAGGACTGGGGAAGATCCGCGATCCTGCAATACGACCTGCTTTCCGGAAGGCTTTTACAGCGCATTGAAGGGCCGCCCAAGGCTGCTTTGGGCGACATGGCACTGGCGGCGAACGGCGATCCGATCGTGTCCGATGGCGAGCATGGCGGCGTGTATCGAGTTGAGGGCAACACGCAAAGCGTCGAGCGCATCGATGCCGGCGATTTTGTGTCGCCGCAAACGCCCGCAGTTCTGGCGGATGGCACACACATCCTCGTGCCGGACTATGTTCGCGGCATTGGCGTACTCGACCTCAAAACCAAGCATGTCGCGTGGATTCCCATGGCCGCCAAGTACGCCCTGAGCGGCATCGACGGGCTCTACGCGGTCGGAAATCTCCTGATAGCGACACAAAACGGCACCTCCCCGGAACGGGTGGTGCAATTCACGCTCGACGCGTCAAACACCGCAATCATCGCCGAGAGCACGATTGAACGTGCCACATCGACACTTGGCGACCCGACGCATGGAGTCGTCATCGGCAAGTATTTTTACTACATTGCCAATTCGGGTTGGAATGTTCTCGATGATCATGGAAATTTGCTCGAGGGCAAATCGCTGCCCGTCGGATTCGTGCGGCGCGCCAAAATTGACCCCGCTGCCGGGGCAAACAATCGCTACCCCGCGGGATGAGTAAGGAATCACATACGTTATGCGTCCGCGCCGATGACGATCGAACCTGCGCACGGCGAAAGGACGTGCGGTCCGCAGGGGTATCACTTTTCCGCCGACCTGCGGCCTGCGGGCTCACGCCCGCGACTTTCGACACCCACAAACCAACGGTTTACTTCCGTCGCGCCGAACTGGCGTCGATCGCCGTCGCGACGGTCGGCATTCTTGCGGAATTTGCACGAACAGGTTGTCGGCATAGTGCAGCCCATTAAAGGCAGCCGCGGCGCCTGGCGCAACAGATAGGACCTTCCCGTCACCTGCGTTGCCGCCGTACAGCACATGACACAAGGCGCGATCTCGACCGCCCGGAAATCGCCCGCGTTGATCGGCCGTTTAGGATTTGTGACTGGTGTGGCCTGCTTCGCGGGGTGTACGCGCCGAATCGCGCCAAACAATCCTTTCAATAATTCAATCACGACGGCGCTCCGGTGATCGACTTGGAGACAATGCAAGGATACTTAAATGCATGTGCCATCCGTCCCCTCAAGCTTTTCTCTTCCCACTTGCCGCAACATTTTGCACGCCACCATCGACACTCACAGTGCCACAGTCTCGAGGTCATCGCAGACCACGTGTGTACATTGCGATCGGTGCCTCACAGCACACCGCTGTAAGTTAAATGGGGTGAAGTATTCTTCGTCCGGCCCGGCTGGTCGTGCCGCGAAGCGGCGTCGGTTTGAATGAATTGTCAGACGGTCTAACGGTGCTCATTCTTCAATTGCCTCGACACCAAGTTGCCTCATGCTCTCAACGTGGTTGCGCATTTCTTTGAGCCGCTCGGCGGAGTGGCCCTTCCAATCGGTAATCTCGCCGACGATGCGCAGGGGATTCCGAGAACGATATGACTTCGTAGGATTTCCGGGAAATTTCTTATCCGTCAGGTTCGGATCATCTTCAAGGGGTCCTGTGGGTTCCACAATGTAGATCCTGCCCGAACCTGTGCCTACGGCCAGCTCCGCTCCCCAGACGGCCGCATCCAGCGTGGCGCTGAGGTAAACGAAAGCGGCCTGCTTCCTTTTGCCATAGTTGGACGCATAGCCCGGTTCGACAAAGTCACCCACTTTGAGGTCGGCCTTTGTACCGTGGTAGTACGTTTGCGAATTACTCATCGCATTACTCCGAGTTTCCTGCCATTGCGACAGGCCCGCGATGCTGCGCCACGCACGGGGTCTTGCCGCAAGTCCCCCTGTGCTATATAAATTCATGGTGGGGAGCGCGGTGCACTCCACAGTGCTTCAAACCTTTTGGGCCGCCTGCGACTCTCGCTTCTCGTTCGGAGTCCCCGTCTTCGGCGTCAGAAAATGCCCCTGAATCTGAATTTTTCCGCCGGAAGGCTTGAAGACGATCACCTTCTCCGACACTAGACAGCGCGTATATTGAACGTCATATACAAGCGTCGTGCGCGTTCCCGCGTTCGTTCCAAAAGAGCTAAACACGTTCCATGTGACGAGCGAATAAGTTTTTGGTGTGCCGCATCGAGCCCGCTGATTCTGAAGAAACGTAAGCCACTCCGCGCGCGAAGTGATCTCATAGAATTGTGGAGAATAAAGCGAAAGAACGCCCTCCATATTTCCGCTTACCATCTCCGAGAAATACTGTTCCGCCAGTTGTTCCGCCTCCTCCCTGTCCTTGGAAAAACTACAGCCGATCGCCGCCCACAGCGCGATCAACATAAAGCCCCGTCTCACGGTTGGCTTGAGTTTCGAAATCTCCATAGAGCCACATTCCTCGCTACGCCGTTTGCGATTTCTTTCGCATCTTAACGCCCCTTCGAAGCGCTGCTCAGGCAGTATCCTCCGCAATGCGCACATCAGCGATCCAATTCCTTTCCCGACGCGCAAGACGCGACTGCTGCTCCTCTCCGTCAAAACTGACAGGTTGCCGACGCAGATGCAGCGACTGCAAGTTTTCAAATGTGTTGACATTCACAACAGCGTAAAGATGATTCGCAATTTCGCTCGTGACAATTGGCACCGCACCACAGCGGCCACAAACATAAAACATGGCAGTCTTCGTTCCAAACGCGTACTTTGAAACGACGGTGGAGGATTGCATGGTGACCAAAAGCCTTGCGTCTCGATGGGAAGTCCAAACTCCACCGTGCTTGACGCAAAACGAGCAGCTACATTCGCGTGCGTCTATTTCAGACGGCACCCCGGGCCAGTCAAGCACAAAGGCTATATTGCCGCAGTGACACTTGCCGTCGATAAGCATCCGCTAATCTCCTCTGTCTGGCCGAATAGCGCGTCTTTGTTGCCGGCACACCCCTACTCGTTTCAGCTAACTATACCGCGTCCTTATGCCTGTCCGGCATCACGACCAAGACCAATAGACCTAGAATGTAAAGCAGCCCGAGTGCACCCCACCATGGCGAATGGCCCTTGCCGCGAGCGTATTGGCCGCAACCCCACAAAAATAGCGGAATGCCTACCAGGCAAAGTAATAAACCCACAATGGGCCCACCCATGGCGCCGGTGCGAATCGCATAGTTGCCGAACGTCACGGCGAGAAAACCAAAGCCCACGCCGATATTAGTTTTGCGCTTGTATTCCTGTAGCAAGAAGCTCTCCTTGATTGCATGACGATTCCGAAGTTGATCGAATCTCCTCACGTCGGCGCGGCCAGTTTCTGTATTGAAGCCCAGAACGTCAGGAATTCCTGGTCATCGGCGAACGCGTGGCGTGGCAAAACGAAGTACGTCGTCCCGGAAACCCCAACATAGATGGCCCGCTTATTTTTGCGCAAGGACCGCGCCCCGCCCCACTTAAGAAGCGTTTCGGAAGTGGCAGACCGACGCAGTAACCCACTGTCCGTCACCGAATAGGCGTGGGTCTCCGCCGCGGGTGACCCCCGTCGATTCCGGAGTAGCGTAGATAGCAAGATCAGTGCGAGTAATAAGACCAACGCGCCCGCAGTAAACAGTGCGGTCGTGAGAATGATTGCGACTAGGCTGAAGGCATCCAAAGGCAAGTCATGCGCATTCAGGTTGATCCCAAAGACAACCAGCGCAACGGCAAGCAGGGTCCATTTCAACGACGCGCTGCGCAGCGTCGCGTAAACCCCGAGGCGCAGGATATCGGTCGGCCTGTGACGCACGGTGATGGTTGTCACGAACTTATACTCACTTCAAACCAAAACCGAGGTTGAGCCACGTGTGGTTGCGTTGCCATCAAACGAGACGGAAGCAATTCTAGAACAATGATGGCTATGGGGACACGCAGGAGAATACTTAACGATGAGAGCACTTGGGTGAAAGTCGGGATTTTACGCACGACTGGCTACTCTAAACCGCGGCTGATTGCGACAACGAAATTTGCTGCTCCGCATCGACAACGTTTAAGCCAGATCGCGATTTAGAATCCAAACAGCCTTCGACGCATTTGCATCCCACATGTTCCCTCTGTTCCTCTCGCGATGGCTCAACCGAAGCTTCGGCCCGCAATCACGCGAGCTGTTGTTAGGCGCGCGCCTCGATCAACGGAAGTAGACGTGAATCTTCCAGCGCGGCTGTACGATGCGCCATTCCGGCCAGATAGGCTTGATTGGACGCAAACGCCAAGAATGAGCCAACGCTGGACTGACGGACGAGCATGGCTGCATCCCAACGCTCATTGATAGGGCCGATAAGGAAGTCTCCGCCGCAACCGTAGAATAGCAATTCTCCGCCCGACGCCTTGAGGAATGGAAGTGTATGGTCCATATAAAGACGGTACGCCTCTTCACCAGAAATCGGTGCGCCCGGCATCAACGCTGGTGCCTTGGAATAATCGGCAGTATGTCGAAACCGAAGCAAGTTCAACATTACGACGCTCCCCTCAATCTTACGAGTGAAAAATGCGCGGCCTTGCTCCTGAGTTGGGTCCAAATATGCCTGCATGGTCGCGAGTACCTCCGGAAACTCAAGTATGAAATTGAGCGACGCGGCGCTTCACCGGCGTCGAACGAAGGCAATTTATCCCAATCATCGATCCCTCCACGGCTCACCGGAGACGATACCCGCGATCGCTCCAACAATTCATACCAATCCTGGACAGCAAAGCCCATGAAAAAGGCCTCGAACCCTAAGGCGGATCCGAGGCCATATTTTTTAAGATGCTTCTTATTGTTCTATTCTGCCGCTTCTGTGTCCCCCGCCGGTACTGCGTCGTCCGAGTCGCCCATGCCGCCGCCGACATCCATGAAACTGCGGCGACGGCTGTCGTCCGAGGCGCGTCGACGTCGCGCATGGTATGCGAAGCCGGTTCCTGCGGGAATGAGGCGTCCCACGATGACGTTTTCCTTCAGGCCCCGTAGGTCGTCCTTCAAGCCCCGTACCGCCGCCTCGGTGAGGACGCGGGTGGTCTCTTGAAACGATGCCGCCGAAATGAAGGATTCCGTCGCCAACGACGCCTTGGTTATACCTAACAACAGCGGCTCCCAAGTCGACTGGTGCTTGCCTTCGGTCTTCTGCCTGGCGATGACATCGAGCAGTCTGCCGCGATCCATCTGTTCGCCGCGTAGCAGCGCCGAATCACCGGCATCCAGCACTTCGATCTTGCGCAACATCTGCCGCACGATGACTTCGATATGCTTGTCGTTGATCTTCACACCCTGCAGGCGATAAACGTCCTGGATCTCGCGAACCAGGTAGTTCGCCAACGCTTCGACACCTTGTAGCCGCAAAATGTCATGCGGATTGGGCTCGCCGTCGGCGATGACTTCACCCTTCTCGACTTGTTCGC
>Ga0210398_10000792_pt1 | contig 34850 bp, 30 predicted proteins | sample IncBWC4OmetaG_FD_161047 | JGI IMG/M metagenome (GOLD analysis project Ga0210398, IMG submission 161047) | Forest soil microbial communities from Barre Woods Harvard Forest LTER site, Petersham, Massachusetts, United States - Inc-BW-C-4-O | ecosystem: Environmental > Terrestrial > Soil >... | reverse complement strand
CTGACGGTCGCTCGCCAGCAGGGAAGCAGCATCGGCGCGAGCACGCAGGATATGGCGATCGTATCGGCGACCCAGTCCCAGAAATCCCGGTCTCGATGCACCATCGGCAGCCCCTGCACGACCTCGATCAAACCGCCGAATGCCGAGAGCCATGCACCGATCATGATCGGGTTTTGCCTGGGAAACGCGGCGACAGCGAGTCCTGTGAGGGTGTAGAACGCGATGAAATGCGTCGCCTTGTCCCAGGGCGTCAGTTCCAAAGCGTGCGCCGGGGGAACCACGGCGCTGTAAAACGTGAAGATCAGCGCCCCGAAAAATACCAGTCGCGCAAATTTCAGCAATGACGATATGCTTGGCACTCGAAACCCCAAAAACGTTCAGGATAGCAGGAAGGATGTGCATGAGCCGATCCACACTTTCACGCACGGCGGTGACGCGCCGCTCGCTGGTGCAGACTTTGAGTCTGGCGGCTGCAGCCGCTGCATTGCTGCCGGCCCGACGCTCGCAAGCTGCCGAGCTGCCGCATCTGGACGCCAAAGATCCGGCCGCGACCAAGGTGGGTTATGTGGAAAATGCGAGTCAGGTCGATCCCAAGAAATACGCCGCATACATCAAAGGATCTACCTGCGAGAACTGCCTGCTCCTGCAAGGCACCACCGGCAGCCACTATCGTCCCTGCAATTTGTTCCCGGGCAAGGCCGTTTCGGTCAGCGGTTGGTGCAGCGGCTGGACTGCGGAAATGTGAGCATCCCGGACCCGCACGCCCACGGCGGGAAAGTCCACGAAGAATCCGTCGATGCCGCGATCCAGGTATCGCTGAATTTCAGCTTCCAAATTGCCGTGCGCAGCGGGAGCGGTGCCGGTTCGAAGATCCTCGGGTAAGAATTCGTTTTCGGCGCGAAACGTCCATGCATGGACGCCTAGATTCGCGGCGTGCGCCGCGGACACCGCCTCTGGAGTGGCCAGCGCCTTGGCGATGCCGATGACGTCGGCATGCCGGGCAATGTCATTCAGGTCCCCGAGTTCATGCTCCAACAACTGCACCAGCGGCAACTTCGTCATGCCGCGCAACTGGCGCAAATTGCGCGCATCGAACGATTGGATGAACACGGGGGATCCGCGGTCCGCATAGCGGTAGCGGCGAAGTGTATCCAGCAGGGCCAATTCCAGCGGCAGGCCGATTCCCGAAAAGTGGGCCGGATGCTTGGTTTCCGGATAAACGCCCACCGGTCGATGGTTGCCGGGACGGCCGTTGGCGCTCTGAACGAGCTGCATGATCTCATCGAAGGTGGGCACGCTGAATTGCCCGTCATACGGGAGGTTTTGCGGGCGTAAATTCCCCAACCGTTCGCGCGCGCGCAAGCGCTTGATCTCGGACAAAGAGAAATCTTCTGTAAACCAGCCCGTCATGGATTCGCCGTCGATGATCTGCGTGCGGCGGCGCGGGGCAAACTCCGGATGCTGAGCCACGTCGGTCGTGCCGCCAATTTCATTCTCGTGGCGGGCGATGAGCACGCCATCTCGAGTCATCACCAGGTCCGGCTCGATGTAGTCCGCGCCCTCCTCGATCGCCAGTCGATATGACTCGATCGTGTGTTCCGGCCGCTCGCCGCTCGCACCACGGTGCGCAATCACGACGACTTGAGACTCAGGCGTGCCCATCGGTGCGCTCAAGTCTAGCGCACACGGCGCGTCCGGCGCACACGGCGCGTCCGGCGCACACGGCACGTCCGGCGCACACGGCACGTCCGGCGCACGCAACAGGCCCGGCGCAGCGAAGGACAAGGCTCCGGGGGCGGAGCCTTTCCCATGAGTTGCCTGAACCTAGCGCGGCGGCGCCATCAGCGGCTGATACGGCTCGTGTGCCGACATCGGGCTGGCTGATCCCGGAATCCACGGCGACCGCTGTTGTATTCGCCCTTGGCCCCAATCCGCTCGAAGCGAGGTGGGTTGGGCCGCAAATGCGGCACAGATGGCGAAAGCAGCGGCAGCGGATACGGTAACTCTTCGACGATGCATATGTTGTTACCCCAAGTTACGCGGAGGCAGGGTGGGCGGAATGTCGAGCGCTGCGGTACGCGGCGGCAGCGTCGGCGGAATATCGAGCACTGCAGCACGCGGCGGCAGCGTGGGCGGAATATCGAGCGCGGCAGTGCGCGGCGGCAGCGTGGGCGGAATATCGAGCGCGGCAGTGCGCGGCGGCAGCGTGGGCGGAATATCGAGCGCGGCAGTGCGCGGCGGCAGGGTGGGCGGAATATCGAGCGCGGCAGCACGCGGCGGCAGCGTGGGCGGAATATCGAGCGCGGCAGTGCGCGGCGGCAGGGTGGGCGGAATATCGAGCGCGGCTGTACGCGGCGGCAGGGTCGGGGGGATATCGAATGCAGCCAAAGCGGAACTGGCGACCGCACAGCCCGCGACCAAAGCGATTAGACTTACCTTCATAATGAATGCTCCCGATTGATAAAGTTGCCAAGACACTGGATGCAGATGCCACGTGTGTGCTCTGTTTACTTAAGCGACAATCGATCGTGATTCCCCTCACGTTGTCCAACAATGTATGCTTAGGGGAAAGCCTGAGGCGACGCCGGGATCGACAGTCCTTGCGTGGCTGTGAGTAATGACGATGCAGGTCCCGGCCAATTTCACGCAGTTGCTCACCGAATGGCGCTCCGGCCAGCCGCAGGCACTGGATCGCTTGACGCCGTTGGTCTATGACGAACTGCGCCGCCTGGCGCGAAGCTATATGCGCGCGGAACGCGGCAGCCATACGCTGCAGGCCACCGCGGTCGTGCATGAAGCGTTTCTGCGCCTGATTCAGGCGAATGTAGACCTGCAAGATCGTGTGCACTTTTTCGCGCTGGCCTCGCGGCTGATGCGCCGCGTGCTGGTGGATCATGCGAAGTCGCGCTCGCGCCTCAAGCGCAATGCCGGCATTCGGGATCCGATCGCCGAGGAATCCGGTCCGGCATCGCCGTCGATTGCCGTGGATATCGTCGCACTCGATGAGGCGCTGGAGAGCCTGCTGCAGCTCGAGCCGCGGCTCGCCCAAGTCATCGAGCTGCACTATTTCGGCGGCATGACCTATGACGAAATCGCGTCGGCCCTGGCCACCTCGCCGGCCACGGTGCACCGCGACATACGCCTCGCCAAGGCTTGGCTGCTCAGCGAAATAGCCGGCACCGGATCGTGATTCCCCGCGTACGCTGGCAGCAGATTCAATCCTTGTTCCAGGAATTGGCGGACATGGACGGCCCCAAGCGCGCCGCGCATTTGGAGAAAAGCTGCGGGAGCGATTCTGACCTGCGCCGCTCGGTCCAGTCCCTGCTGACACTGGATGGATCCGCCGAAGATCCGCTCCTCAATGCCGTCGGAGCGGCGGCCGAATCGCTGCTCGATGATCATCGCGATCGCTTGATCGGAACCCGGATCGGCCCCTATCGGGTGGTGTCGATCTTGGGCTACGGGGGCATGAGCACCGTCTACCGCGGCGAACGCGATGATGCGCAGTATCACCAGACCGTGGCGATCAAGGTGTTGCAGCATGCGTCCGTGCATCCTCGCCTGCGCAGCCGCCTGCACAGCGAGCGTCACATCCTTGCGACGCTTGATAATCCTTCGATCGCGCGATTGATCGACAGCGGCGATCTTGAAGACGGGACGCCTTACCTGGTGATGGAATTCGTCGATGGTGAACCCATCGATGTCTACTGCGACAGCCGAACGCTGTTCATCCGCGAACGCCTCGAGCTGTTCATAGCCGTCTGCGGCGCGGTGCACTATGCACACCGCAATTTGATCGTCCATCGGGACATCAAGGCCTCGAATATCTTCGTCACGGAGGAAGGCGCGCCCAAGCTGCTCGATTTCGGCATTGCCAAGCTGCTCGCACCGGAAAGTCTTTCACACACGCTGCCGGTGACGCGCCTCCAGGAGCGGATTCTCACGCCCGAGAATGCCGCGCCGGAGCAGGTGCTTGGCCGCCCCATCACCACGGCGACGGACGTCTATTCCCTGGGTGTACTTCTGTATCTGTTGTTGACGGGCCGTTCACCGTATCGCCTGCTGAGCTACAGCCAGCTGCAGCTCGAGCGCGCCATCTGCATGGATGACCCGACGCGGCCGAGTCAAATGGTGATCTCCAAGCTGAAAGGCGAAGTCGACAGTGATCGCAGCCGCATCTCCGATCGGCGTGGCCTGTCTCCGCAACGATTGCGCGCCCGCTTGAGCGGGGACTTGGACGCCATCGTGGCCATGGCCATGCGCAAGGAGCCGGACCGGCGCTACGCATCGGTCGAAGCGCTCGCCGATGATCTGCGAAAGCACCTTGCAGGCCAGCCGGTGCGCGCCCGCCATGGCGATTGGCGTTACAACACCGCCAAGTTTCTGCGGCGCAACCTGCTTCCCGTCGTGGCGACTGCGGCGCTTTTTGTGGGACTGGTGTTCATCGCGGGCATGACGCTTTGGCAGAATTACCGCATCAGCCTGGCACGCGACGCGACGGCCCAGGAGCGCGATCGGGCGCAGGAGGTGTCGGCATTCATGGTCGACGTGTTCTCCCGCGCGGATCCGTTCAGGGCGCAGGGCAAGGAAGACACGGCCAAGGACTTGCTCGCTCAAGGTGCTGAAAAAATCAAGGCGAACTCGACTCTGCAGCCCGAGGTCCGCGCGCAGCTCCTCGAAAGCATAGGACTCGCCGACCGGCGCCAGGGATTGAGCGAGACCGCCATCCCGCTGCTGGAGCAGGCGGTCGGCATCCGCCGCGAGGCGCGTCCCCTCGACAATCGCAAACTGGCGGCTGCACTGGCGAATCTGGCTCAGGCGCAAACCGACGCCGGCCGATTTGTCGGCGCGGAACAGAACATACAGCAGGCACTTTCCCACCTGCAGGACGGCGATGCGCCGCCTACGGCCGAAACGGCCGACATACTGTTTCAATATGCGCACTTCCTGCTCAATGCAAAAAGCGATTCCGAGCGCGCCAACCAGCTGTTCACCCAAGCCTTGAGCATCTATCGCAGCGTTCCCGGCGATCAGCATCTGGCGATTGCTGCGACCTTGAGCTCGCTCGCGGCGCCGGCAATCTGGTCAGGCGATTTCTTGAAAGCCGAGCAGTACCAGCGCGAAGGGCTGAATCTGCTGCGTTCCACCGTCAGCCACAACTATCCGGACTATGCCTCTTCTCTGGAAGGACTCGGCTACATATTGACGGAGCGGGGAAAGTACGCCGAAGCCGAACAGACGCTCAATGAGGCGCTGCAAATCGAGCGTGGTGATTTCGGCGTGGATAATCAGCGGGTAGCCGGCATCGAGGCCAATCTGGCGACGATTTATCAACGCGAAGGCAACTCCGAGCGCGCCGTCGCCTTGACCACGGACGCATTGAGAATCGCCGCCATTCGTCTTGGGCCCGGCCACTACCAAGTGGGCTACTATCTCGACGCGCTCGCATACCTCTATCTCGTGAACGGCAATTTGACCGCGGCCGAAAGCCACGCGCGCCGAGCCCTCATGGTCTACGCGCAGGCGCTGCCGGCGCGCCATCTTTATGTGGCCGCGACACGACAGCTGATCGGCGAAGTGCTCCTGCGCCGCGGAGAGTTTGCGGCAGCTGAAATCGAGCTTCGCGCCGCCCTGGATCTTGATTTGAGTTTGGCAGGTCCCTCCAATTGGCGGGCGGCACGCACCCAGGCAAGCCTCGGCTGGGTGTTGATTTTGGAAGACCAGGCGGCCGCGGGTGAACCGTTGCTCGTTACCGCGCGCTCTCAGCTGCTGGCGAGCTTGGGGCCGCAACACCCCGAGGTGAAACTCGCGACGTCGCGGCTCGCCGAGTACTACCGAACACGCCGCCGCGATGCCGATGCGGTGAAGATTCTTTCATCCGACTGAAGGGCGCCTCTGTCTTGCGGTAGACTACCCGCAATATTGGAGGGCTCCTCGATGCCAAACAGAAGTAAGCCGCTTACCGCGCTCGCGGCGGCGATATTCGCCGCATCAATTGTAAATGTTGCGCAAGCGGGTGCGCGCGAAGAGGGTCGCTTGCTCACCGCCACGGAAGTGCTGGAAGAGGTCCGGGCCATGCCTGATGTCCGGCTGCCGGATACCTTGCTGGCGCATGCCTACGGAATCGCCGTGATACCCGATGTCACCAAAGTCGCGTTCATCTTCGGCGGCCGGCATGGCAACGGAGTGCTCTCCGTGCGGGACAAATTGAACGGTCCTTGGAGCAATCCGGTTTTCGTTTCGCTGACCGGCGGCAGCTGGGGATTCCAAGCCGGCGCACAATCCTCCGACATCATCCTGGTCTTCACCACCAAGACGGGTATCGAAGGCATCGCCGGGGGCAAGCTCACGCTGGGTGCCGACGCTTCGGTCGCGACCGGACCTGTGGGGCGGCAAGGGTCCGCCGCCACCGACATGGGCTTCAATGCGGAGATTTATTCGTACGCGCGCACCCGTGGATTGTTCGGCGGCATTGCGTTGGATGGCAGCGTGATCTCCATTGACCGTTCGGCCAATGCGTCGCTGTATCACAAGAGCGGCGTCACTGCCTCGGAGATCTTTTCGGGACAAGCGCCCGCGCCTCCGGAAACCGCCCAGCGCTTCCTGGAACGCCTGGCGCAAGCCACCGGCACGTCGATACGAACCTCACCCGCACCGCAGGCGGATGTCCCCGCGACTGCCGGACAGGCATCGAACCTAGCGCCGACCGCGGAGCCTGCACGTACGTATCCTTTGGAAGAACAGAAAAAGTGAATCTTGGTCCCGTTTGCCGCGTCAACTCGCGGTCGACGCGGATCCCATCAAATTGAGCCATGCGTTGATATTTCGCTGCAGCGGAAAGAGCGGGTTCTCAACCGAGGTATCCGGCCATCCGCGGCATGTCGAGGCACGAAAACTCGAGCGCGAGGTCGAGGTTCGCTTCACGGACGTCGCCTGCATCGTAAGAACACCCGAGGGCGCCGTTCAGGCGCATCCCGGCGATGCCATCGTGACGGGCAACGGCGGACACCAATGGCGGGTGTCGCACGCAAAATTTGAGCACAAATACCGGCCCCTGCCGCCCACCGTGGCCGGCCGGTCCGGGCACTATATGAGCCTGCCGTATCGCATCCTGGCGCTGCAGCTGCAGGAACCCTTTGATGTGCAGCTGGCGGACGGAATATCCGTCCTCAGCGGCCATGCAGGCGATTGGCTGGTGGATTATGGCGACGGCAGTCTCGGCATCGTCGCCCAGGACATCTTCGCGACGACGTATGAAATCCTTACGGTAGCGTGAGCCATGGCGTTCCACCAACTGATTCAACGAGTGCTGCTGATCGGGACTCGATTGAAAGTTGCGCCGCCGCCTCCGCTCTCCAGTCCCCCGCGGCGGTTGCTGCCCCTGATCGAGGCTCTCGCCCCCTCCCACCGGCTCTTTGATGCACGTGCCGTGCACTATGGCCACCGCTATCGCAGCGGATTCTGGGCAATCTATCTGTTGAGCGCGGTAGCGGTGCTGTTCGCGGTGCTGCCGCTGGCGCTCGGCTGGGACGATCGGCGCCACCTGCAGCATCCGGACGTAGGATTGTGGGCTGTCGCCGAGGTACTCATCATCGGCACGGTGAGCACCATTTATTGGCTGGGTCATCGGCGTGACTGGCAAGGCCAGTGGCTGCGGGCACGGACCACCGCCGAATTGATCTGGTATCTGCCGCTCGTCGCGCCGCTGCTCGATTTCAGCCGGCCGGAGACATCCGCAAACTGGTATATGCGCGTGTTCGATCCGGGCAATCACCTGCGGATCGGCGATGACCTTGAAGCGGTATGCACGAAGTACGAGCCCCTGGCCAGAACGCTGCTCGATGGGGCCTGGTCTGAGCCCGAATTCATCTCGCTGTACGCGCAGTGGACGGTGAGCGTTCTCGAGGCCCAGACGCACTATCATCATCGAGTGGCGACCCGGCAGCACGCCCTGATGCATCGTGTTCACTCCGTGAATATCGGACTGTTCGGACTGACGGCCCTCGGAGCACTGCTGCATCTCGTGCTGCATACCGTTTGGCTGTCAGTGATCACCACATTTTTCCCGGCGCTCGGCGCTTCGCTGCACGGTGCTTTGGCGCAGTCCGAGTCCTATCGGCTGGGGGCGACCTCCGAACGTCTGGCCGCGGAATTACAGCGCGCCATCAGCGCCTTGCGCGGGACCTTGGGCGATCCCGGAGCATTGCCGCAGCCGGAGCCCGTCAAGGGATCGATCCAAGAGGCGATCGAATTGATCCTCGAGGAGCATCAGGACTGGCACATGCTGGTGCGGCCGCATCATCTCCCGTTGGCCTGAGGGAGTAAGATCCTCAGTCGGTCAACTACGGGACTGACGCGTGTATCCTTCGCTGATCGACCTGGCTAGCGCGCCATACCGCAGTGCCGGCGCATTTGCCTACAATTTTGCCCGCGGCAAATTGAGGGGGGACCCGGTATTCCGCGCGCTCCTGGAAGGCGGATTACTGCTGGGACGCGGACACATTCTGGACCTGGGCTGCGGTCAGGGGCTGCTGGCATCCTGGCTGCATGCCGCGCTGCTCAGCTATGAAGGAGGCCATTGGCCGCCGGACTGGCCGCCCGCGCCGGCACCGTCTTCGACCCGCGGAATCGAATTGATGGTGCGCGATGTCGAGCGTGCGCGCGCGGCGCTCGGGCCCGCCTGCGACATCTCTCAGGGCGACATTCGCAGCGCTGAATTCGGCACCACGGATGCCGTGGTCATCCTCGACGTCCTGCATTACATGCTGCCGGAGGAGCAGCTTCAGGTGCTGAAGCGGGTGCGCGCTGCGCTGCCTGCGCACGGGCTGCTGCTGCTGCGCATCGGCGATGCCGACGGCGGCCTGCGATTTCACTACAGTCAGTGGGTCGACAAGCTGGTGATGCTGTCGCGGGGCCACTCATCGGTGGCGACGCACTGTCGAAGTGCCGCTCAGTGGCGCGACATATTGCGCGAATGCGGGTTCGAGGTGCGCTCGACGCCCATGAACGGGGGCAACCGCTTCGCCAATGTGTTGTTGATTGGCCACGCGAAATGAGTAGACGTTAGACTACAGGCCCCTTAAGCGGCCACGAGAGATCTAATGAACTTTCAGACGAAGTCTTGCGCGATCCTGATGGCGTGCCTTTGCGCACCGCCGGCGGCGACGGCCCAGTCGACGGTACCGTCCAAACCCATCACTCACGAAGCGCTTTGGATGATGAAGCGCGTGGGCGCTCCTGCATTGAGTCCGGACGGCAAGTGGGTGGTGTACTCCGTCCTCGAGCCCTCCTATGAAACCGACAAAAGCGTCAGCGATTTGTGGCTGGTGTCCACCGACGGCCTCAAGGCGCCGCGTCGAATCACGAATACCAAAGCGCCCGAAGGCGATGTCGTGTGGTCCCCCGACAGCAGCAGCATCGCCTTTACCACCAAGCGCGAGACCGACGATGCCGAGCAAATCTACATTCTCAATCTCGCCGAGGGCGGTGAAGCGCGCCGGCTCACGAATATCTCCACGGGCGCCTCGAGTCCGAAGTGGCGCCCCGACGGCAAGGCCATCCTGTTCGAGTCCCAGGTTTTCCCGAACGCCGCGGATGACGAAGCCAACAAGAAAATTGCCGCGGACCGCAAGGCGCGCAAGTACAACGTGCGCGCCTATGAGCATTTCCCCATCCGCTATTGGAATCAGTGGTTGGACGATCGACAGCCGACGCTCATGGTGCAGTCGATTGAGCCGGGCTCGGCTCCGAAAGACATTCTCTCGACCACGGCGCTGGCGCGCACGTCGGGATTTTCAGGCACGGAAACGGAGACAAGCGTCACGCTCGCGCCCTTGTGGAGCCCCGACGGGCGTGAAGTGGTGTTCACTGCGACCACGGAACGATGGCATGCGGCCTTCGCCCACGTGGGTTACCACCTCTATCGCATGGCCGCGGATGGCGGCGAACCGGCGATCATCAGCCCGGCTTCCGGGCAATATGAGGCGGCGGCGTTCAGCCGCGACGGCAAGTCGCTCTTTTTCAAATACGAGGTACAGGATCAAGAGGTTTACCACCTGCCGCGTCTGAACAAAGTCGCGTGGCCGGCCGGCGGGCAGCCCTCGCTGGTGACGCAGAACTTCGACCGGGAAGCGGCGCGCTATGCCTTGAGCGCCGACAGTAAATTTGCCTATCTGCTGGTGCCGGACGCCGGCAAGGAAAACCTCTACCGGGTTGCGGCGCAAGGCGGTACACCTAAATTGGTGATCGAACCGGCCATGGGCGGCTACACGTCTCTGGAGATCGCGGAAAAGGCTGCCAAGCCCATGTTGATCTCCGGTTACGGAAGTTCGGTCTCTCCCACCGAGATCGTGCGGCTCGATGCTTCGCGGCGCACCCACGTGAATCTCACGCATGTGAACACCGCGACAGCGGCCGCCATCGATTGGCAGCCGCCGCAGCACTTCTATTTTACCAGCGCCAAGGGCCGCCATATCCACAACATGATCGTGCTGCCGCCGGCATTCGATGCAGCCAAGAAATATCCGATGCTGGTCCTGATCCACGGCGGGGCGGCGAGCAATAATCCCGACCAGATCGGACTGCGCTGGAACTATCACCTGCTGGCCGCACCCGGCTATGTGATATTGATGACGGACTACACGGGATCCACCAGTTTCGGCGAGCAATTTGCACAAGCCATCAAGCTCGACCCGCTGAAAACGCCCGGGGATGAAATCAATCAGGCGGTCGATGAGGCCATCAAGCGCTACTCATTCATCGACGGATCGCGGCTGTGCGCTGCCGGTGCCAGCTACGGCGGCCACCTGGCCAATTGGATCGAGGCGACCACCACGCGCTACAAGTGCATCGTGAGCCATGCCGGCGAGGTCGATCTGCTCAGCCAGTGGGGAAGCAGCGACGGCATATACGGCCGCGAAGTGACCAATGGCGGTCCGCCGTGGGCTGGAAATCCCGTCTGGCGTGATCAGAGCCCGATCAGCTATGCGGCCAACTGGAAAACACCGATGCTGCTCAGCATCGGCGAGCGCGACTTCCGCGTGCCCATCAACAACACGCTCGAGAATTGGAGCACATTGCAGCGGATGCAGGTGCCGAGCCGCCTTCTGGTCTGGCCGGATGCGTGGCATTGGATCACCAAACCTGAAGATAGCAGGCACTTCTATGAGGAAGTACAGAAATGGCTCGCCACCTATCTGAAGGACGGGGCGCCGGCCGCTTGAGCGCGGCGGCCGCTTAAGATCGGCGGCATGTCGCGCAGCGGGAAGGCTGCGCGACATGCTTTCAACGAAAGACTCCGCTCGGGGACTCCGATCAATTGCCGGTGTTGCTCGTGCGGCGGATGAATCCGACGACGTTGTCGTGCAGCAACTTGAGCGAAGTGTCCTTGGCGTAGACCATGTGGCCCGAGTCATAGAACTTGTACTCTATGTTCGGCTGCAAATTCGCCGGAATCGGCAGGTGATGCATCTCGTACACACCTTGATAGAACGGCGTGGCAAGATCGAAATAGCCGGCATTCAATTGAATCTTCAGGTTCGGGTTGATCTTCATCGCATTCGCGAGATCGGGCATGACATTCGTCCCCTGCCGCGCGGAGGCCGCCCGCTGATTTTGACCCGGTTGGCTGTGCTGGAAATTCCAGGTGCCGAAGGTCTGAATGCTATGTTTGAAGCTCTTGCCCTCACCATAGTGCAACTCCTTGCGCGCATAGTCGTTGAATGCAGAGACATAGGCCGATCCGAGCGCCGTGGATTGAGGATCATAGTCCGCACGCTGGCTCAAAGGGTCGATGTCGGGTCCGGAAAAACGCGTGTCCAAACGGCCGGTCGTCAGCCCGATATCTTCCTGCAAATTCTGGCGAAACTCTCCGCCGTCGATGCGCAGGTCCGCCCTCAAGATGTAATCGACCGAAAGGCCGGTGTACTGATGAAGCTTGTCGGCGATGGAACGCCGGTCCGCGGCACCAAGATCAGACCCGGCCGCAAGGGCTCGCGCATAGTCCCCCATCGCGAATTGCTCGACTTCCGCCAGCAGCGATTCGAGATCCTTGTGCTCACCGGGCAGCTTCTTGTGATACCAGGCGGTTGCAGCGTAGGTGGGCAGAGCCGTCTGGTACGGAAGGTCGACGCCGGGATTGCCGGTCGGCCGATCCGGGCTCAGGTCGAAATTCAGGATCTGCGACAGCAATATCACACCGTTGAAATCGATCGCGCGATCGCTTTGGAGCTGATTGATGAGCACCGCGGAACGGGGCGTTCCGTAGCTCTCGCCGAACAGATATTTGGGCGAGTTCCAGCGGCCGTATTTGGACAGAAATTGCGATATGAATTCGGCGAAGGCGTAAGCATCCTGATCGACGCCGAAGAAAGCCTTCTCCTTGTCCTTACCCGCAATGCGGCTAAAGCCGGTGCCCGGCGCGTCGATGAAGACCAGGTCGGTGGCATCCAGCAAGCTCGAGGTGTTGTTGGTCAGCGAGTACGGCGCCGCGGGAGTATGGACATCCGTGGCGGTGACGATGCGGCGCGGCCCGAAAGCTCCCATGTGCAGCCAGACGGTCGCCGATCCCGGACCGCCGTTATAGACAAAGGTCACGGGCCGCGAGCCGCCGCCGTTCTTGAAGTAGGCGACGTAAAACATCGACGCTTCGGCCGTCGGATTCTTGCCCTCGCCCTCATCTCCCGCTCCCGGAGCGGGCTTCGGGTCGCGCGGAACATCGTCCCAATCCTTCGGGTGCACGACGAGCGTGCCGGCAATGGCCTGATAGGAAATGGCCTGGCCGCCGATGGTCACCGTGCCGGTGCTGCTCACCGACTCGGGTTTGAAGGGCTGGAACTTTCCGCCGTCGGCCTTCTCCGAGTCGCCGTCCGACTTTCTATCCGGCGGGTTCGGTGCTCCGGGTGCGGCAGACAAATACGCCGGCAAGGCTAGCGCCACGGCCAAGCCTAAGCAAGCACCCAATTTAAATCGAATCATAGTTGTTCTCCAAAGGGTTTTTCTGGCTAGTATGTTCCGCGCGAAGTTTAGCGGGACCTCCGGGTAGAAGTCAGTCGGGGTTTCGCTGAACCGTGCCATGATGGATCGTTTCCCTCAAAGAACTATGGCGAGGAGGACTTGGGAGTGAGATTGAAACCGATCATCAGCCTTCGATGGGCGCTTATCTTCTCGCTCGCCTGGCCCGTAGCCGCCGGCGCTGAAGGGCCTCCATCGAAGGATGCGCCGTATTTTCCCGCGGCCATAGGCCAGACCGAAGCCGACGAATACACCCGTTATGAGCTGCTGGCGCCTGAGACGGCCAGCTTCAAGATTTTTTATGAAGTGTCCGCGACCACGCCGGGAGCGAAGTTTTTTTATAACCCCATTCGCAAAGGCAGTGCGGCGAGCGAGGAGAGCGTGTACGACGCGATGCTCGGGACCCCGCTGCATTTTGAAGTGGTGAGCGGCGCCCAGGCACGCATGGACGCATTGATGCCGGGCGCCGAATTGACGACCAACTATATCAAGGTGACGCTCGCGCGCCCCGTACCGGAACACGGCCAGGGGCGTGTGCTGATCGTCAAAACCTACAAGGATCCGAAAAGCTACTACCTGGACGGAAAAGCGATCGTCTTCAACCGGCCATTGGGCGTGAAGCGCAACAAAGTGGTTCTGCCGCCCGGCTATGAAGTCATCGGCCTGACGGTTCCCTCCCAGATTCTGACCGAGGAGGACGGACGCATCGCCATCAGCTTTCTGCATGCAGGATCGGGCGAAGCTCCGCTGGTGCTGCGGGCGGCCAGGGGCGCGCAAGTTGGCGCGGCGGCGCGGCCGCGCCCTTCGAGCATGCAGCGGAGCTGGGAGTCGCCCTTCGCGGGAGAGACCGAACAGGAGCGGCTCGCGGAGCGTGCGCATCAGGATCGGGACATCGTGTATTTTCTGCAGCAGCCCGAAACACATGCATTCAGCCTGTATCACGACTACACCGAATCAAGAACGGGCGTGAGCGGCTATGCCAACATCGTTCGTGAAGGCAGTGTGGCCAGCCATCCTTCCGCCAGCATCCTGGATACGGGTGAACAGCTCAAGACGCTGGAAATGAGCGGCGCCGAGCTCGCGGCATCGAAGATCAATGTTGGCGAGGCGGTGCCGGCGGCGGCCCGCGTCGTCGTCATTCCGTTTCCCCCGGTGCAGACCGGACAGACATTGCGGCTGCGTATCGCGGAGACCTACACGGCGCCGGTGAGCTACAAATTGGACGGCGAGGATCTGGTTTTCGATCGCAGCTTAGGAAGGCCCCGCAACGCCGTGGTGTTGCCATCCGGATGGTACTGCACCTTCAGCGCGGCTCCCGCAACCGTCATGCAATTGCCGGATGGCCGGGTGCGGCTGGATTATTGGAACGATCGACCCGAAGCGGTGGATGTGTTGCTGAAAGCCAGGCGACGCAGCGCGGGAGATTGACGCGGAATACTCGAGACAGGCGCCTATGGGCCGGTTTGACTGACCGTGGGTGATTGCGGATCTTTGGGCGGGGGAGTCGGTTCCACCGGGATCACCGGCAAGTGGTAGGCGTCCACTTTGGGAATTTTGGCTTCCTGTTCCTGCCGCTGCTTCTCCTGCAGCGCCCGCAGCTGCTCGCGGCTCTTCTCGAAGTCCTCGGCGCGTTTTGCCTCCACGGCGGGGTCGACTCGCGCCGCCAGACGCTCGATGGCGATGCGCGCATTCGTGCAATCCGAATCCGAGCGCGCCTTGACCGGATCACGGTTGCACTTCATGAGCACGCCATCCAGCAAAACGCGATCCTCCATCAGGTCCGACACCGACATCGGCGGAATGCGGCGCGGGCTGCAGCCGGCGAGCAGGCCTAAGCAGGCAAGGCACCCACAGGCGATCATTGATTTCAGTGAAATTGGCATATGGCTTCCCACCAGCAGTGTTACCCAAATTGGGGCATTAAACGACCCCGTCCGTGTGACGCGTCTCACGACTTGACAATGTTCCCGACCCGCGCGCGGCGCAGAGGTCGCGTTTGACCCCGCCGAAGCGCATGTGTACCGTTCCGGGATGCCGACCCCGAAAGCGACAAAACAAGAGACACCCGACTTTGAGACGGCCCTGCGCGACCTGGAAGAACTGGTCGAACGCCTGGAGCACGGCGATTTACCTCTGGAGGAATCTCTGGCGGCATTCGAGCGCGGTGTCATGTTGACGCGTGCCTGCCAGAGCGCATTGAAGGAAGCCGAGCAAAAGGTCGAGATCTTGCTCAAGAAGGCGGGTGAACCTGCAGTTGAAGACTTCATGCCCGACGAACCCAACGGCTGAACATCCAGTGGATGCGGACGCGATGGCGGCGCGGATGCGCGGATACCAGTCACGCGTGCAAGCCGTCCTTGATGCCGCACTGCCGGCTGCGGATTTGGTACCGCAGCGCCTGCACGCGGCGCAACGTTATGCGGTTCTTGGCGGCGGAAAACGACTGCGCCCCCTGCTGGTCTATTACACGGGGGAAGCGCTGAATATCCCGGTGACCGTGCTGGACGCGCCCGCCGCCGCCGTCGAACTCATTCATTCCTATTCGCTGGTTCACGACGATCTGCCTGCGATGGACGACGATGATCTGCGTCGCGGCCAACCCACGACTCACCGCGCCTTCGACGAGGCAACCGCCATCCTGGCCGGCGACGCGCTGCAAGTATTGGCTTTTTCACTGCTGTCGCGCGATCGAACGCCGGGTGTGACCGCAGACGCGCGGCTGAAAATGATTCAAATCCTCGCGGATGCCAGCGGCACCGCCGGCATGGCCGGCGGCCAAGCGATCGATTTGGCAGCCGTCGGACGAGCCTTGACGCTGGAGGAACTGGAGGCCATGCACCGCCTCAAAACCGGTGCTCTGATCCGCGCAAGCGTGCTGATGGGCGCAGCCTGTTCGCCGGCCTTGAGCGAAGCGGCGTGGGAGGCGCTCGACGGCTACTCGCAGGACATCGGTCTCGCCTTTCAAATCCAAGATGACATTCTCGATGTTGAGGGCAAGACCGAAGAGATCGGCAAGACCAGCGGCGCGGACGCCGCGCGGGCCAAGCCCACCTACCCCAGCGTGCTGGGCCTCGAAGCCGCCAAACTCCGCGCACGGGAACTGAAAAAACGCGCCTGCGAACGGCTTGAGCCGCTCGGTGAGGCCTCCGGCGTATTGGCGTGGCTCGCCTCGTATGTGATCCAGCGCCGGGTTTGAGCCGCAACGGCGCCTAAAGTCGCCGAAAAGGGCCGAATAAACCGCCCTATTGCAGCGATTCCGCCTGTTGGTCGTCCGCTGTCCGGATGGTCTTCAGCCAAAGCCGGTCGAATGGTCTAAAATTCTTGAGTTACGCGGTTTCGACTCCATGTGGGGTGTGATCGCTTGGAGTAGGAAACGAACATGAACGTCGCCGTGCCCGTCAAGAAAACCAACGCCACCGCCGTAGAGGATGTCCAAGGACACGCCGATACGCGCCGTATCCCCATCAACAAGGTCGGGATCAAGGACATCTTTCACCCCGTCAAGGTCAAGGACCGGTCGCGCGGTGAGCAGCACACGGTTGCCAATTTCAACATGTACGTGAATCTGCCGCACAATTTCAAAGGCACGCACATGTCGCGCTTCGTGGAAATTCTGCATCGGCCGGGGCTCGAAATTTCCGTCGAATCCTTCGGCAAAATGCTCGAGGAAATGACCGGCCACCTGGATGCGGACTCCGGTCACATTGAGATGACCTTCCCCTACTTCGTCATGAAAAAGGCGCCCGTTTCAGGGGTCGAGAGCCTGATGAATTATCAGGCGACGATTTTCGGCGAGCATCGCCATGGCAAGACGGAAGTCTGGCTCAAGGTGGTGGTGCCGACGACCAGCTTGTGCCCTTGCTCGAAGGAAATCTCCGACTATGGCGCGCACAATCAGCGATCACACATCACCTTGACGGCGCGGCTAGTCGAACATATGTGGCTGGAAGAACTGATCGAAATCGCCGAGCGCGAGGCGTCTTGCGAGGTTTACGGGGTTTTGAAGCGCGTTGACGAGAAATTCGTCACCGAGCGCGCCTACGACAATCCGAAATTCGTCGAGGACACGGTACGCGACGTGGCGGTGGCGCTCAACAATGACAAACGCATCCGTGCCTATGTCGTCGAAGCGGAAAATTTCGAGTCGATTCACAATCATTCGGCCTATGCGATGATTGAGCACGACAAGGAAACGGCTTCTTAAGAAGCGTCCGCGCTCCGCACTTTAGGAGACTCCGCGCTCCGCGCTTTGCAGCCGCCCTATCATGCTGCGCAGGAACACCTGGTTGAATCGCAGCTGGCACTCCGCGGAGACCTGCTCCAGCAGCGTCGAACTGACCTTCATCACGGTCACCGAACCGGACGCGCAAATCGTGGCGGTGCGCTTGGCGCCGCGCACATAGCTGGTTTCGCCGAAGCAATCCCCGCTGTCCAGATAACCCAGCGCCTTGGCGTTGCGCTGGACGCCCACCCGACCCTGCACGATGATGTAGAACCGGTCGTCCATCTCGCCTTCCTTGACGATCTCCTCGGCATCCGCATAGTCCTGCCAGCTGCTGGCGCGCAGCACTTCCCAGATTTCGCCGTGCGAGAACTCGTGGAAGAATTTCAACTTGCGCAGCAGGCTGAACTGCTCCTGCTGATCGATCCGGTTGTACTGCGCGCGCAATTTCTGATGCACCCGCGTCAATTCGGCGGCGAAGTCCAGACCGGTCTTGTAGCGCTTTTCAGGATCCTTCTGCAGCGCCATCGCCGTCACGTTCTCGAGTTCCTCGGGAATCTCGGGACGCAGCGTATGAATCGGCGGCGGCGTGGCGAAGACGATCTGGTGCAGAAGTTTCTGCAGATTGCCCGCCCTGAAGGGCCGGGTTCCGGTCAACAGCTCGTACATCACGGCGCCCAGCGAGTACAGGTCGGAGCGATTGGTCAATTCGATCGATTGAACCTGTTCGGGAGACATATACGAGGGGCTGCCCGCGATCCCTTCGATTCGCGAGATCTCCGAGTCGGCCACCAATGCAATGCCGAAATCGATGATTCGCACGTCGCTGTCGAGGGTGAGCATGATGTTGCTGGGCTTGATGTCGCGGTGAATCACGCCGCGGCTGTGCGCGTAGTGCAATGCGCGCGCGGCTTTGTAGACCAGTTCGACCACATCGTCGATGCGCAGCAAATTATCGGGACGGCAATAGGCGGCCAGTGTGCGTGCCCCGTGCACGTGCTCGGTCACGATGTAGCAGTGGCCGTTTTCCTCGCCGGCATCGTAGATCGGCAGGATGTTCGGATGCTGCAGCATGCCGACCATGTGCGCTTCGGAGAGAAACATTTTGCGCGCGATGCGTTTGCGATTTTCATCGCCGCTGGAATCCACATTGTAAACTTTGATCGCCACGTCGCGGCCGTAATACGGATCGTGCGACAGATAGACCACGCCCGTGCTGCCGCGCCCCACCTCGTTGATGATCACGTACTTGCCGATCTTCTCCGGCAGGGAACCGCGGCCGGACTGAGCTTTCGCAAGACTGGTGGAGCGGGTGTTGGTCAAGGGTAACCGTGCGCAGCGGGCGTCATTCGACTTCGATGACGCGAGGATACTGATGTGGCTTGAGCTAAACTGTGATTTGGGTCGAGGCTTGGGCGAAGTGGTCGAAACCTGAGGCGCGCGGCAGGAAATCCCCGCCATTCAATGACCACGTCACGCCCGATCCGCCGCGCAGTTCGCCGATTTTCGTCAACGTTAAGTTCAATCGATCGGCAGCCTTCTGAAGTTCGGCGAATCGCACGGCAGGCACCGCCAACAGCAATTCGTAGTCATCGCCCCCGGAAAGCGCCCATTCGAGGGCCTGATCCGGGCCGGCCACCGACCTCAAGGCGGCCGACAAAGGCAGTCGTTCGAGCTCGACGTGCGCAGCGAGGCCGCTCGCCTGCGCCAATTTCGGCAGGTCTCCGGCGAGTCCATCGGACAGGTCCATCGCCGCGGTCGCGATGCCGCGCGCGCAGACGCCCAAGTGCACCCTGGGCTCCGCATAGTCAAAACGGCGAATCAGCTCACGCACGTCGCGGCTGCTTGCGTACCGCGGCTGTGCCTTAAGATATGCCAGACCCGCAGCAGCATCCCCGAGCGTGCCGCTCACCGCCAACCAATCTCCGGCCCTGGCACCGCCGCGCCTCAACGCGGTTCCGTGCGGAACGTGGCCCAGGATCTGGACGCTGACGGTCAATGGACCGCGCGTGGTATCGCCTCCGACCAGCTCGACGCCGAAGGTGTCCGCAAGTGCCCAAAAACCGGCCGCAAACTTTTCCAGCCAATCGGAATCCGCGCCGGGCAACGTCAAGGCGAGGGTTGCCCATGAAGGCGTGGCGCCCATGGCGGCGATGTCGCTCAAATTCACCGCCAACGCGCGATGGCCGATCGAGTGGGCATCGCTGTCCTCGGGAAAATGCCGGCCTGCCACGACCGTATCGACGGCAGCGACCAGGTCGGCACCCGGGGGAAGATCGAGAAGCGCCGCATCGTCGCCTACACCTAAGATCACTCCTGCTCCGCGCGGCCGCTGATCGCGGACGAAGAAACGGCGGATCAAGTCGAACTCGCCGAGATCCGAGGGCACCATGGCTCCTCAGTCCGGCGCGCGGCCGTACTCGTGCGGCCGGGATTCCTGGGCGGCGCGGTCCAGCACGGCATTGACGAACTTGTGCCCATCCGTGGCGCCAAATTGTTTGGCCAGCTGCACGGCCTCCGCGAGCGCCACCCGGTACGGCAATTCCGGGCACGACTGCAACTCATGGAGCCCGAGCCAAAGGACCGCGTGTTCGATCGGATCCAACTCCTGGGGAGGAATCTCGCACAGGCCCGACAAGCGGGAATCGAGGGCCTCGCGATGGGGCGCCACCCCTTCAATCAAGCTGCGAAAGTATTCCCGATCGACCCGCTCCGCTTCGGGATCCGCCGCGAATTGCAGCTGCACGTCCTGCCATGGCAGCGGGTTGATCTGAATCTGGTACAGCGCCTGCAGCGCGAGTCGACGGGCGAGACTTCGAGCTCGATGGCTTGAGTCCCCCGAACTCATTTAATTGTCCAGACGGCGCAGCAGATTTGCCATCTCGATTGCGACCAGCGCCGCGTCCGCGCCCTTGTTGCCGGCCTTGCCGCCGGCCCGATCCACTGCCTGCTCCGCCGTATCGGTGGTGAGCACGCCAAAGGCAATCGGCACTCCCGACTCGAGCGCAATGCGCGCAATACCTGAAGCGCATTCGCCGGCAACATAGTCGAAGTGCGGCGTTTGGCCGCGGATAACGGCCCCGAGCGCGATGAGCGCCTCGTAGCGATGCGACATCGCCAGCTTGCGCGCCACGATGGGAATGTCGAAGGCCCCCGGCACGCGCACGATCTCGATTTGCTTCTCGCCGACCCCGTGGCGCTTCAACGCATCCAGTGCGCCGCGCACCAGCGGCTCCACCACAAAATCATTGAACCGCGCGGCGATGAGCGCAAAGCGCAAATCACGGGCCAGCAGTTCTCCCTCGATTATTTTCGGCTGATCATTGGGCACAAGTCATCCTCGCGTTGGCAGAACGGAAGTATAAGGCCTCGCGCTCATTCATCTCCGTCCACATAGCTGGTTATTTCAAGATCGAACGCCGCCAGCCCCTGCAACTGCTTGGGTGCGCTCAATACCCGCATGCGCTTCAAGCCCAGATCCTTGAGGATTTGCGCGCCGATCCCGTACGTCCGCACCACGGTGGCGCCGCCGCGGTGCCGGGCCGGCTTGGCGTCCAGCTGCATCAAGCTGTCCATGAAGTGCCGCGGCGTCTCTTCAGGCCGCAGTATCACCACGACGCCCGACTCTTCCTTGGCCACCCGGCGCATGGCGGCGCGCAGCGGCCAGCCGAGCTTCTCGCTGTTGACGCCGACGACATCGCGCAACGTGTCCATGATGTGCACCCGCACCAGCGGCGGTAGAGCGGAATTTAGATCGCCTTTCACCAAGGCGATGTGCACGGTTTTATTCACATGATCTTCGTAACAGCAAAGCCTGAGTCCGCCGTACTCGGTGTCGACGGGCTCATCGTAAACGCGCTCGACCGAGCGCTCGTTCTTCAGGCGGTAGCGGATCAGATCCGCGATCGTGCCGATCTTCAGGCCGTGAGTCTTGGCGAACAGTTCCAGGTCGGGCCGCCGGGCCATGGTTCCGTCATCGTTCAAGATCTCGACAATCATGGCCGCGGCGGACAACCCGGCCAGACGTGCCAGATCGCAGCCGGCTTCGGTGTGCCCGGCACGCGTCAAAACACCGCCCGGCTGCGCCATCAGCGGGAAGATGTGGCCCGGCTGGCGCAGATCTTCCGGCCGGGCATTGGGCGCCACGGCGGTCTTGACGGTGTGCGCCCGGTCGTGCGCGGAGATGCCCGTCGTGACTCCCTCCGCGGCCTCGATCGACAACGTGAAATTCGTGCGGTGCGTGCTGTCGGTATCGCTCACCATGAGCGGCAGACGCAGCTGGCGGCAGCGCTCGCGGGTCAAGGTCAGACAGATCAGGCCGCGGCCGTAGCGCGCCATGAAATTCACATCTTGAGGCCGCACGCATTCCGCGGCCATGATCAGATCGCCCTCGTTTTCCCGATCCTCATCGTCCATGATCACCGCCATCTTTCCGCGGCGCAGATCCTCCAGAATTTCATCGATCGTGTTGAACGCAGCCATGTGTCGCCTTGGGTCGATTCGCCGCCGGTAAGAGGGCGCTATTGTAGCTGGAGTTTCAGGGCCCGGCGGGATGGCTGTGGGCCTCCGCCAAGCGGATTTGGGGGATGCGGCAGCCGGTTCAAATGACCCTTTTTCCTTCGCACAGGTTTATCAGTTCGGTGAGAGCTAAGACCTGCGCTCTTCTTCCGCTGCCGGCGCTGACCGTTTTCAATATTCCGTCATTTTTGAGTTTGGTTAGCATATTCATAATCATGGGCTTGCTAGGCATCCCAGAGTGCGCTTCAAATTCGCTGCTTCTAAGCACCGGGCGTGTAAAAAGCACATCGAGCATGGGCACAGCAAATCTCGAATGGGTCAATTCAAGGACTCGCAATTTGAGCCGTTCATACAGATCCATAATGGCGCGAGCCTTTTCGGCATTTTGTTTGGCCTGCTCGATAAGGGCGATCAAGAAAAAACTAATCCAACGGTTCCAAGAACCTTTGCTGTTGCCGAGGCCGCGCAGTGTGTCGATATATTCGTCTCTATGTGCGTCCAGGTAACCCGAAAGATAAAACATAGGCTGACGCAGGACCTTTCGTTCGTAAAGAAAGAGAGGGATCAAGATTCGGCCCAATCGACCATTGCCATCAAGAAATGGATGAATTATTTCAAATTGGGCATGTACAACGGCCAGTTGAACCAAAGGGTCCGGCCGTTCCATGTGATAGTACTTTTCCCAATTGTCGAGCAATTTGGGTAGCGAGAGTGGCTCAGGAGGGATATACGCCGCTTTCTCCATCGGAGTGCCTGGTTCTCCAATCCAGTTCTGTATGGTGCGGAATTGTCCGCGGCCCTTGTCGCGTCCCCGTACGCTATTGAGAAGTATCGAGTGCAGCCTTAAGAGTAGATTTAAATTAAAGGGTCGCGTCTCCAATTCGGCTTCGGCCGCGCGAAGGGCTTTGCGATAGTTGTCTATTTCCTGGATATCTAATCGTCTGGACTCCTGTTTAGGCTCTTCGCCAGCCTCGAATTTGAGTACATCTCCGAGGGTAGCTCGAGTACCTTCAATCTTGGACGAAAGCACCGCTTCCTGGGTGGTCAGCGGTGAAAGTAAAACTGCAGGGTTAGGGACTCCATAAAGGGCGCCATCGTAGTGAGCTAACGCGCGGTTGGCTTGACCGATCAGAGGAATGAGCGGCTCCCACTCCACGTCTTTGTGCGGAAGCATCTGAGGCACATGAGGTTTTTTCATTGCGTAAAGCCAATTAGCGGTCCAGTTATTAGTGTTAACTATATCGCAATTTGCTTTACACAAATAGTTTTGCATTTAATTGGCTTCATTCAACGGGACCCCAGGTTTTGGCTCGGGGCAGCGTCGGACGAATACAGTTTGCTGCGCCGCGGGCTACCGAATAGACGCGAGCGCCAGCCCGCCGCCGCCACCACCGTGCTTATGCGGAACGCTGCACAAGCTTGTCCAGGTAGCGCGCGACCACGTCGATTTCGACGTTCACTCCATCGCCGACCCGAAGCTCGCCGAGCGTGGTGACCGTATGGGTGTGCGGAATGATGTTCACATCGAATCGCAGCCCGTCCACGTTGTTGACGGTGAGACTCACGCCGTTCAACGATATCGAGCCTTTCGCCGCCACGAATCGTGTCAACGATGTCGGCAATTCGAACTCCAAGCGCCAGGAACGGGCGTCCTGATCGATGCGCCGAAGATTGCCCACCGCGTCGACGTGTCCGCTGACCATATGGCCGCCGAGGGCATCGCCCGCGCGCAGGCTGGGCTCCAGATTGACGTTTGAGCCGGCCTTCAACGTGCCCAGGGTGGTTTTTGACAGGGTCTCGCGCGACACGTCCGCAAAGAACGCGGAGTTCTGGATGCGGGTCACGGTGAGGCAGACGCCTTGGACGCACACACTGTCGCCGATGGCGGTGCGCGCAAGATCGAGCCCCGCGGCTTCGATACCCAATTCCAAGTCACCCTCCCGCGGTGTCAGCGAAATGATGCGGCCCTTTGCCAGGATGATTCCGGTAAACATAATTATGACTTCTTCGGCTTCAGAATGATGCGCAGATCTTCGCCAAACGGTTGCACGTCGCGGAACTCGAACGACGGCAGCCAACCCGTGCCGGACTGGATGCGCATCAGCGGCGCCGCGTCGCACCCCAGCAGCTTGGGTGCGACATAGAGCACGAGCTCATCGACCAGCTGTTTCGCGACAAACGCTCCCGCCAGGGTTGCGCCGCATTCGAGCAGCACTTCGTTGATGTCGCGCGCGGTCAAATTCTGCATGATGGCGTCCAGATCCAGACGGCCGCCCGCCGCGCGCGGAATTCTCTCCACCGGGATGTCCCTGAACAAACCGAGCGGCGCATCGGCAGCGGCGAACACCAACGCCGCATCATCGCGGAAGATCCTGGCGTCCCGGGGGCAGGTCAGCATGGTATCCAGCACGACCCGAAGCGGCTGGCGGATCCAGGGTCCATAGTTCAAGCGCACATTGAGCTGAGGATTGTCGGTGCGCACGGTGCCCGCGCCCGTGAGCACCGCCGAGCTGCGCGCGCGCCACGCCTGTACGTCCGCTCGGGACGCCTCCCCGCTGATCCACATCGGGCCGCCCGCTGCGGGGGCCGTGCGCCCATCCAAGCTCATGGCGATTTTCAGCCGCACATAGGGGCGGCCGCGTTCGAATCGCGAAAAAAACCCCACGTTGAGCCTGCGAGCCTCGTCGGCAAGAAGACCCACGTCCACGGCAATGCCGGCCTTGATCAGGCGCTCGATCCCGGCGCCGGCGACTTTGAAATTGGGGTCGCGGGTGCAGCACACCACGCGTGCCAGGCCGGCGCCGATCACGGCGTCCGCGCACGGCGGAGTGCGTCCGGTATGGCTGCAAGGCTCCAAGGTCACGTATAACGTGGCGCCCCGGGCCCGCGGCCCGGCGGCCCGCAGAGCCAGGATTTCCGCGTGCGGCTCGCCGGCGCGCACATGCCAGCCTTCTCCAAGCACGCCTTCCGCATTCACGATCACGCATCCCACCCGGGGATTCGGATCCGTGGTGTACAGGCCGCGCTCGGCCAATTCCAGCGCGCGCGCCATGTGCACCCGATCTTGCGATGTAGATTGCTCGCTCATTCAGTTTCATCATCGGTCGCGTCACCGGGCAGCAGGGGCAATTGGTCCTTGCTCGGTTCCCGGCGCCGGCGATGTCGCCGCAGGTGATCGATTTCGGTGCGAAATGCGTCCACATCCTGAAAGCTGCGGTATACGGACGCAAAGCGGACGTACCCGACCTCGTCCAGATGGCGCAGCTCCTCCATCACCATCTCACCGATGGCGCGCGAGTCGATCTCGCGCTCTCCCAAACTGCGCAGCCTGTGGCAAATTCTTGCGGCGGCGGCTTCAGTCGCCTCACGCGAAACGGGTCGCTTCTCCAGGGCCTTGAGCATTCCCGTGAGCAGCTTCTTCTCATCGAAGGGTTCGCGGCTGCGGTCCCCTTTGACGACGGTCGGTAACAGTAATTCTGCCGCTTCAAAGGTGGTGAATCTCTCGGTACATGCCAAACATTCGCGGCGCCTGCGAATCTGTCGTCCCTCGCCGGCGAGGCGAGAGTCGATCACCTTAGTCTCGGTGTGGCCGCAAAAGGGGCAATGCATCGGAGCTGCTCATCGGGCTAACCGTAGACCGGGAATCGACGGCAGATCGCCACCACCTCGGCTCGGACACGCTGCAGCGTAGCTTCATCGCCCAGATGATCCAGCACATCGGCGATCCAGTTCGACAGCTGTCGTACCTCGGGTTCCTTGAAGCCGCGCGTGGTCACGGCCGGCGTGCCGATGCGCAGTCCGCTGCTGATGGCAGGCGGCCGCGGATCGTTGGGCACCGCGTTCTTGTTCACCGTCATGTGCGCCCGGCCCAAGGCCGCGTCGGCATCCTTGCCGGTGATGTTCTTGTCGATCAGGTCGAGCAGGAACAAGTGATTGTCGGTGCCCCCGGAAACGATCTTGTAGCCCCGCTGCTGCAGCACCTGGGTCATGGCGCGCGCATTGGCGATGACCTGCGCGGAATAGGCCTTGAACTCGGGCTGCAGCGCTTCGAGGAAGGCCACGGCTTTGGCCGCAATCACGTGCATCAACGGGCCGCCTTGAATTCCCGGAAACACCATGGAGTTGAACTTCTTGTGCAAGTCCGCATGCGGCCGGGCCAGGATCAGGCCGCCGCGCGGACCGCGCAGCGTCTTGTGCGTGGTGGTGGTCACCACGTCGGCAAACGGCACGGGGTTGGGGTACACGCCCGCGGCGATCAATCCCGCGACATGCGCCATGTCGACGAACAAATAGGCGCCGATCGAATCGGCGATGGCGCGGAAGCGCGCCCAGTCGATGATGCGCGAATACGCCGAAAACCCGGCCACGATCATCTTCGGGCGGTGTTCTTGCGCGAGACGGTCCACCTGATCGTAATCGATGATGCCGGTCTCAGGCACAATCCCGTATTGCACCGCCTTGAAGAGCTTGCCCGAGAAATTGACCTTGGCGCCGTGCGTCAAATGGCCGCCATGGTCCAAGCTCATGCCTAAAATCGTATCTCCCGGACTCAACAGGGCGAAATAAACGGCGGCATTTGCCTGCGAACCCGAATGCGGCTGTACGTTGGCGTAGGCGGCGCCAAACAGCTGTTTTGCGCGCTCAATGGCCAGGCTCTCGGCAATATCGACGAATTCGCATCCACCGTAGTAGCGCTTGCCGGGATATCCTTCGGCGTACTTGTTGGTGAGCACCGACCCTTGAGCCTCCAGAACCCGTGGACTGGCATAGTTCTCCGAAGCGATCAGTTCGATGTGATCCTCCTGGCGCTTAAGTTCGCCGCCAAGGGCTTCAGCGAGTTCGGGATCAAAGCCGGCAATGGCCATTTGGGCGCTAAACATGAGCAAATCTCCAAAAGATAGCCGGTAATTGTAGCGTATCCGTCCTGTCTTCCCTAGCGGGAAAGCCGCACCGTGACAACCCTCCGGTAGACGCGGATAATTCGTGCGGTTCCCCGCGAATTCACGCGTACTTCAAAACAGGCGACAGATGGCTCAGTTCATTTACACCATGAACCGGGTGGGCAAGGTTGTGCCACCCAAGCGCATTATTTTGCGCGATATCAGCTTGAGTTTCTTCCCCGGCGCCAAAATCGGCGTGCTGGGACTGAACGGCTCCGGAAAATCCACGCTGCTCAAGATCATGTCGGGGGTCGACAAGGACATCGAGGGCGAGGCGCGCGCGCAGGCGGGCATCAAAGTCGGCTATTTGCCGCAGGAACCTGTGCTCGACGAGACCAAGACGGTGCGCGAGGTGGTGGGCGAAGGGGTCGGTGATGTCCAAAGCTTGATCGATCGGTTCAATGCCATCAGCGACAAGTTCGCCGAACCGATGTCCGACGATGAAATGAACAAGCTGATGGAAGAGCAGGCCAAGATGCAGGACAAGATCGACGCCGTGGGCGGCTGGGAGCTGGAGCGAAAGCTCGAAATCGCCGCCGATTCGCTGCGCCTGCCGCCCTGGGATGCGGTGGTGGGCAAACTCTCCGGCGGCGAGAAGCGCCGCGTCGCCTTGTGCCGCCTGCTCCTGTCCAAACCCGACATGCTGCTGCTCGACGAACCCACCAACCACCTCGACGCCGAATCGGTGGCTTGGCTGGAGCATTTCCTGGAGGAATATCCGAGCACAGTCATTGCGGTGACGCACGATCGCTACTTTCTCGACAATGTGGCCGAATGGATTCTGGAGCTCGACCGTGGACACGGGATTCCATGGCAGGGAAATTATTCCTCGTGGCTGGAGCAAAAGGGCCAGCGTCTGGCGCAGGAAGAGCGCCAGCAGGACGCCCTGGCAAAAACCCTCAAACGCGAGCTGGAATGGGTGCGCACCAATCCCAAAGCGCGGCAGGCAAAATCGAAAGCCCGTCTGCAGCGATATGAAGAGCTGGCCTCGCAGGAATTCCAAAAGCGCAACGAGACGAATGAAATCTATATTCCGCCGGGCGAGCGCCTGGGCGATCTGGTCATCGAATGCAAGAACTTGCGCAAGGCCTATGACGATCGGTTGCTGATTGATTCCTTGAGCTTCAACCTGCCGCCCGGCGGCATCGTGGGCATCATCGGCCCCAACGGCGCCGGCAAGACCACCCTGTTTCGCATGCTGTCCGGCATCGAAAAACCGGATGGCGGAGAGATTCGACTGGGGCCCAGCGTCAAGCTCGCCTATGTCGATCAGTCGCGCCAGGCGCTCAACGACAAGAATACGGTGTGGCAGGAGATTTCGGGCGGACTGGATCTGATCAAGGTCGGCAACTACGAAACCTCCTCGCGCGGCTACGTGGGCCGCTTCAATTTCAAGGGCGTGCAGCAAGGACAGATGATCGGCGAGCTGTCCGGCGGCGAGCGCAACCGCGTGCATCTGGCGAAGGTGTTGAAGGCGGGCGGGAACGTGCTGCTGCTGGACGAGCCGACCAATGATCTGGATATCGAAACGCTGCGCGCCCTCGAGGACGCCTTGGTGGCTTTCCCCGGATGCGCCGTGGTGATTTCGCATGATCGATGGTTTCTCGATCGCATCGCGACGCACATCCTGGCGTTCGAAGGCGATTCGCAAGTCGTTTGGTTCGAGGGCAACTATCAGGAATATGTCGAAGATCACAAGAAGCGCAAAGGCGAGGATGCCAGCCAGCCTCACCGGATACGCTACAAACCACTGACAGGGTGACCATATGAGCATCTACATCACACCGCAGGATGAGTTGCACGTCGACTATCAAGGCATCGCCCTGACGTGCCCTCATTGCCAGACCCTGACCCATCTGACCCCGATGGCGGTGCCTAAATTCGAGGACCTGAGCCGGCGCAAGCCCAAAAACATCGGCATTGTGTTCCGCTGCGACACCTGCATCGAGCCGATATTCCTCAAGTTCGCCGTCAGATCGTATACGGCGCTGCGCATAGAGCTCGCGCCGAACTTCATTGAAATCGAGCGCCCTCGCGAGAGCTTTCCCTTGACCTATCTGCCGGAAGAGGCGGAGGGCCTGTTCAAGGAGGCCCTCAACTGCTACTCGGCCGCCTGTTACAGCGCCTTTGGATCGATGAGCCGGCGAACCGCGCAGTCCCTGTTTCGCGAACTGGGTGAGCGCGGCAAGCTGGAACTCTTCGACACGCTTCAGGAGATTCGCTCCCTGGCGGATCTCGACGACGACATCTTTGCCATCTTGCGGTCAGTGCTGTTCGGCAGCGACAGCGACCCCTGGCCGAATCAGCCGAACTTGAATGCCGAGCACGCCGGAATTCTGTTGGAGGTGATGCGCGACCTGCTGTATCAGACTTTCGTGCGCAAAGCGCGCCTGGTCCAGGCGATGACCTTTCGCCGCTTCGTCGCGCCCAACAAGGCCGAAGCCGGCTGAAAATCAGCTGATTCGACCCGGCACAAGAACTCTCCCGGAGGCTTGGCCTCGCGATCGGGCTAGCCGATGAACACCCGCGCGTTTCGAAACAGGCGCATCCAGCCGCCGTCTTCCGACCATGCCTTGGAAACCCAGGAGTTCTGTACGCTGCGAAACACCCGTTCCGGGTGAGGCATGATCGAGGTCACGCGCCCGTCGTCGCTGCACAGTCCTGCCAACCCCAAGGCGGAGCCATTCGGGTTGAAGGGATATCGCTCCGTGGGCCGGTCGCGATGGTCAACGTACTGCAGCGTCACTACGTTCTGCGCCAGCAACGCGCCGGCGCTCGAACCTGGATCAAATTCCGCCCTACCCTCGCCATGCGCCACGGCAATGGGCAACACCGAGCCGTGCATGCCGGCGAACATCACGGAAGGGGACTTCGGGATCCGCACCAGCGACAAACGCGCCTCGTACTGTTCCGATCGGTTGCGCACGAAGCGCGGCCATGCCGCGGCGCCGGGAATCAGACCTTTGAGCGCGGACAGCATTTGACAGCCATTGCACACGCCCAGGGTAAATGTGCCCGTGCGCGCGAAAAACGCCGCGAACTCATCGCGCGCCCGTGCATTGAACAGGATGGATTTGGCCCAGCCCTCCCCGGCACCCAAAACATCCCCGTATGAAAAGCCACCGCAGGCCACGAGTCCGTGAAACCTGCCCAGGCGCACGCGGCCGGTCAGAATGTCCGTCATGTGCACATCGTAGGCATCGAATCCGGCGCGGGTGAATACCGCGGCCATTTCGGTGTGGCTGTTGACCCCTTGCTCGCGCAGCACCGCGATCGCCGGGCGCACGCCGCTCGAGATGAAGGGTGCGGCGACATCCGCACTGGGATCGTAACTTAAAATGGCATGTAGACCGGGATCGCCGGCATCTTCGAGCCGCGAATATTCCTCTCGCGCGCAGTCCGGATTGTCGCGCAGCTCCTGCATGCGATACGACACTTCGCTCCAGCGCCGATGCAACGCGATGCGCGAGGCCGAATAGACCATGCTGCCGTGGGCGCTCACCTGGACGTCCGCGCCGGGTGCGGGCTCGCCGATGTCGCGGCTGTGCTGCAGCAAGTCATGGCGCTGCAAGATCTTCCGCACCTCGTCCACGCTCGCCAACGGCACTTGGATGACGGCGCCCAGCTCCTCGGAAAAGCAGGCGGCGATCGTGTCCGGCGCCTCACTCAAGTCAATGCGCAGGCCGCAATGAGCGGCAAACGCCATCTCGAGCACGGTCACCAACAGTCCGCCGTCCGAGCGGTCGTGATAGGCGAGCACCAACCCCTGATCCTTGAGCTCGCGCAGCGCCGCAAAAAGCCGGCTCAAGAGAACCGGGTCGTCCAGATCCGGAGGTTCACCCCCGCTCTTCAGGTGCACCTGTGCCCAGCACGAACCGCCCATGCGATTCTTTCCTGACCCTAAATCGATGAGCAGCAGACGCGAGGGCTGCGACAGGTCAAGCTCGGGCGTCAGGGTCGCGCGCGCATCCAGGATGGGAGCGAAGGCCGAGACGATCAGCGATACGGGCGCGATCACCGCATGTTCGCCGCCGGCATCGCGCCACGTCGTCCTCATGGACAACGAGTCCTTGCCCACGGGGATGGTCACCGCGAGCGCCGTGCAGAGTTCGCTGACGGCGCGCACCGTGGCGTACAAGTCGGCATCCTCGCCCGGCTCGCCGCAGGCCGCCATCCAATTCGCCGATAAGCGAATATTGGTCAGCTGCCGAATGTCGGCGGCCAGTATGTTGGTCAGCGCCTCGGCCACGGCCAATCGTCCCGATGCCGGCGCATCGAGGACCGCCACCGGCGCTCGCTCCCCCATCGCCATGGCTTCGCCGCTGTATTCAGCGTAACCGCTGAGCGAAACCGCGACGTCGGCGACCGGCACCTGCCACGGTCCCACCATTTGATCCCGGCTGATCATGCCGCCGACGGTCCGATCGCCGATGGTGATCAAGAAAGACTTGTCGGCGATGGTGGGCAGACACAGCAGCCGATCGAGCGACCCGCCGATGGTGAAGCCGGCGGTGGACAGTGCCGAGCCGCTCTTGAGGGTAGATTGCACATCGCGCACCATGCGCGGCGCCTTGCCCAGCAGCACCTCGATGGGCATGTCGACCGGTGTGGCATGCAGCAACGAGTCCTGGACCATGAGCTGCCCATCCCCCGTGATTTCGCCCACCACCGCGAAGGGGCAGCGCTCGCGCTCACACAGGGCGGTGAACTGGCCCACGCTTCCCGGGGCGAGCGCAAGCACGTAGCGCTCCTGCGCTTCATTGCACCAGATCTCCATCGGGGAAAGCTCTGACTCGGCGCTGGGAATCTTGCGCAGGTCGATGCGTCCGCCGCGGTGGCTGTGGGCGATGGCTTCGGGCAGCGCATTGGAGAGTCCGCCGGCACCCACGTCATGAATCAACAGGATGGGGTTCGCATCCCCCAGCGCGACGCAGCCGTTGATCACTTCCTGTGCACGGCGTTGCATTTCAGGGTTGCCGCGCTGCACTGAGGCGAAATCCAAATCCGATGAACTTTGGCCGCTGCCCACCGAGGAGGCGGCGCCGCCGCCCAATCCAATCAACATGGCCGGGCCGCCGAGCACGATGAGGGGGGCGCCGATGAGGACGTCCTTCTTCTCCACGTTCTGACGGCGCACGCTGCCGAGGCCACCGGCCACCATGATGGGCTTGTGATAGCCGCGAACAGCAGCCCCGCGGGCGGTCTGCGCGGTCTGCGCCGTCTGCGCCGTCTGCTGCTCGAACACCCGAAAATATCCGCAGGTGTTGGGGCGCCCGAATTCGTTGTTGAAAGCGGCGGCGCCCAAGGGAGCGGCCGTCATGATCTCCAGTGCCGAGGCAATTCGGTCGGGCTTGCCGAAGTCGATTTCCCAGGGCTGCAGCATGCCGGGAATTCTCAGATTGGAGACCGAAAAGCCGGTCAGCCCGGATTTGGGCTTGGCACCGATTCCCGTGGCGCCTTCGTCGCGAATCTCACCGCCCGATCCGGTGGAGGCCCCGGGAAAGGGGGAGATGGCGGTGGGATGATTGTGCGTCTCCACCTTCATCAAGATATCGACCGGGCCTTGGGATGCTGAGTAGCGCTGCGTGAGCGGATCGGCGCAGAAGCGCACGGCACCCGCGCCCTCGATCACGGCCGCATTGTCCCGATAGGCGGACAGCACGCCTCGAGAATTGCGCGCGTACGTGGCGCGAATCATGGCCATCAGCGACTGGGGCATCGCCTTTCCATCGATGTTGAACTGGGCATTGAAAATCTTATGCCGGCAGTGCTCGGAATTCGCCTGGGCGAACATCATCAATTCCACATCGGTGGGGTCCCTTCCCAACCGGCGAAATGCCTGCACCAGGTAATCGATCTCATCGCTCGACAGCGCCAGTCCCCACTCCCGGTTGGCTCGCGCCAGGGCTTCGTGGCCCTGCGCGCCCAATGCGACATGGCGCAGTCCACGCGGCGGGGCCGAGTGAAACAGGCCCACCGGCTCCAAGGAATCCACGCAGACGGATTCGGTCATGCGGTCGTGCAAGTGGGCAGACAATCGCTGGAGCTCGAGCTGCGCCAGCGGTTCGGTGGACTCGATGAAATACAGGGTGCCGCGCTCGACGCGGGTCACCACGTTCAAGGAGCAGACGTGCAGGATGTCGGTCGCTTTGCTCGACCACGGCGACTCCGTGCCCACGCGCGGGGTCACCAAGATCTTCTGACCGCCCCTGATATCGGGCAGCGGTTCGGCAACGCGCATTCCGTAGGTGAGGAGCTTGGAGAGGACGTCCAGTTCGGACTCGCTCAAGCCGCGGGCGGCGTCGACGAAGTGCATCCAGCGGCTGCTTAAGCCGGTGACGCGCGAATCTTGCACCTTGAGCACGCGCAGCAGCTGCTCGAGTCGAAATTGCGACAGCGCCGGTGCGCCGAAAAGGCTAAACATGCATCATTCTACAGGAATCAGCCTATTTGCGAGCGCTGGAGTCTCCCCCGGGCGTATAGATGGGGACGGGGAATTGCGAGACATTGGAGCCTTCCAGCGCGACAATCTTGCTCACACCCTGTTTCTTCACTTCGTCGATGCGCAGCACCGAGTGCATGGGCAGATAGGTGCGCTTTACATCGTTGAATTCCGCCTTTATCTTCTCCTCGGCAGGGTCCACCACCACCGTCGTGCGCTCCCCGAAGACCAGCTCCTCAACCTCGATGAAGCCAAATAAGCTGCCGTGGCTCACTTTGCGGGCATAGATCTCATAGACCTTGCCCTGATTTACGAACAGAACTTTGAAAATGTGACTCGCCGCCATTCAGTAGGCTCCAACCATTGCTAGTATTTCACCATATTATACCGGCACTTAGCGCAAACCTTGAGACCCGCTGGAGGGAATGAATAATGGCCCTGCGCTTACGCGTCGTCAGCGAACACTCAACCCGCCTCGGAGCACTCACCACCAAAGTCTTTGGTGTGCACGGCGGCAGCATTGGGCGCGCAACTGACAATGAGTGGATTCTACCCGACCCGGAGCGTTACCTCTCGGGCAAACACGCCCGCATCGATTTTAGGGCAGGCGCCTACATTCTGACCGACACCAGTTCCAACGGGACCTATGTCAACGGCGCGCAGGTCCCGCTGGGCAAGTTTCACGAGTATGGGCTGAGGGACGGCGACTACGTACGCCTGGGCGAGTACGAACTCTTGGTCAGCATCGACCAGAACAATGACTTCCCGCCCGAAGAAAGCGCCATTGTCGCCTACGACGGCCAGGCACCCTCCTCCGCGGCCAAGAAAGCGACGGCGGACGACTTGGGCGCGGACCTTGACCTGAGCCAGCTGCTGGAGCCGAGCAACTTGTCGGCCGCCGATTCGGGCGTGCGGCCGCGCGATGCGTACGGACAGTCCCTGCCGCCGGTCGGTCAGCCGCCGGGGCCGGCGGATGCCGCCGCAACTCCCTGGCACATGATGACGCGGCCGTTGAAGGTCGAGACGGCGAGGGTGACTCCGCCCACCGCGAGCGCGCCGATGGCGCCGCCCAGCCCGCCCCTGTCGCGCTCTCAAAGTCTCCCCCCCCTCTATGAAGGAGACTTCGATATCGGGCTGTCGTCATTCTGTCGCGGTGCGGGTATCGATCCGCGCTCCATCACAACCGAAGCGCGCAGCACCGCACTGCAGCTCGCCGGCCAATTGTTGCGCGAAGCCGTACTGGGCCTGATGGATCTGAACCAGGGCCGCAACGAGTTTCGAAACAAGTTCCGGATTTCGCCGCCCAGCGCAGAAGCACCCGAATCGCCTCTGAACCTGGCCAAGGGAGTCGATGAGGCCTTGGTGAAACTATTGACGACGATATCGACGCGCGCCGGATCGGTCGAGGCGCTGCGCGAGAATTTCCGCGAGCTCAAGGCGCAGAACGGTGCGACGCTGGCCGCGACGCGTGCCGCCTTCGAGGAGTTTTTGAACCGCGTGGATCCGAAAGAGCTGGAGGAACGCTTCGAACGCGCCGGCAAGCGCGGCGTCTTCGGCGGCCAGAGCAAGGCGAAGTATTGGGACTTGTATGCCGAGCTGTTTTCCGGCCTTGCGCAACGCCCACCCGATGGATTTCCCCATTTATTCATCGAGACCTTTGCCAAGGCATACGAGGCCAAACTGCGCGCGCTGGTTCCCCCGCGCCGCACCGGCTTCG